>Ga0102592_1000076_pt1 | contig 310488 bp, 252 predicted proteins | sample AraplaCol_mMF_r2_FD_76861 | JGI IMG/M metagenome (GOLD analysis project Ga0102592, IMG submission 76861) | Arabidopsis root microbial communities from North Carolina, USA - plate scrape MF_Col_mMF_r2 (SPADES assembly) (version 2) | ecosystem: Host-associated > Plants > Roots > Endosphere...
AGCTGGGCGTGCGGCTGAGCCTGGACGATTTCGGCACCGGCTATTCCTCGCTCGGCTATCTGGCGCACACCAGGTTCAGCTCGATCAAGATCGACCGCAGCTTCGTGCAGGGCGCGTCCAAGGGCACGAAGGAGGCGATCGCGATCATCCGCGCGGTGGTGGCGCTCGCCGACAGCCTGGGCATGGCGACCACGGCCGAGGGCGTCGAGACCGAGGAAGAGCACCACATGGTCCAGCAGCTCGGCTGCACCAAGGTGCAGGGCTATTATTTCGGCCGCCCGCTGCCGGTGCAGGAAGCGCGCGTGCTGGCGATCAGCCCGCAGGGCGGGGCCAGCGCCGCCGCCTAGCGCGCGCCGCCGAACTCGCTGATGTCGTCGATCATTCGGGTCACCGGCACGCCCATGGCGCTCTGGATCGTGATGAGCCGCTGATACGCACCATTGCGGCGCTCGATCAGGGAATCGAGCTCGCGCTGGACCAGCAGGCCCTGGCGGACTTCCTTCACGCGCGTGGCGATCTCCGCGTCCAGCTGGCGCAGCTGCACCCGCAGATCGTGCACCACATCCCCGATTTCGGTCATTCCGCTGCTCCCATGCCGGTCGCGCAGAGACTGGTCGCTGCACTCCCGCGCCGCAAGCGCATCGAACCGTATCGGATCGTTTAGACGCCTTCGACCAGCAGCCTGGTGTCGGGCAGCTTCTCGAGATACGGAATCTCGAGGTCCGGCCGGGCCATGCGGGTCAGGGCGTTGAGCGCCGCGGCGATCGCACCCTCCTGCCAGCCGGGCAGCGAGGAAAGCTGGTCGCCGATCACGAAGAACACCGGATCGGACAGCTTGCCCTTGGCGTCGTGGACGCCGGTGCCCTGGCTCAGGATGTTGAAGTGCTTCACGGCATCCTTGCCGACGGACTGCCAATAGGCCCAGCCGCCCTTGATATAGGGCATGTTCTGCCACGCGATCGCGAGCCCGTCGTGCAGCCCGTTGCCGAAGCGCTTGCCGAACTGCCGCGCACCCTCGCGCGCCAGGTCGAGCCGTTCGCTTACCGGCTTGTTGCCCCACTCATAGGCGGTCTGGCTGAAATTATACGCACCGGTCAGCACGCCCTTGCGGTCGTGATAGCCGGTCGAGGGATACCAGATCTGGACGATCGGATGCGAGGTCCAGCTGATCCCGCCGAAGATCGGCACGACGCCCTCCTCGCTGTCCGGCGCGACCAGCGTGTTGAGCTTGAGGTCGTCCTCATGATCATGGGTGATCAGCTTGCCCTGCCACAGCGTGCGGTCGCCCTGCCAGCCGACCTTGGTGGTCACGGCGAGGAACTTGTCCTGATATTTGCCTTCGGCGTTGATGCGCGGCCGGGCCTGGGCGGCATAGACGGCCTTGAGCCCCTTCTTGAACGGAAGCGCGAAGCCGCCCTTGTCGCCGCCGCCCTGCAATTCCTTGGACAGCAGCTTCTCGAGGAAGGGCATCGCGATGTTCGAGAAGCAATAGTCGGCGCGATACTCGACCGTCTCCTTGCTACCGATCTTGGCGACCTGCACGACGAATTCGCGCTTCTTCGGATCCCAGTCGATCGAGGTCACGGGGCTGTTGAGATGGATCATCCCGCCCAGCGTCGCAACCTGGCGGGCAAAGGCGCGCTGGACCTGGTCCATGCCGCCGACCGGCTGGAAGATCGTCTGCTGCCAGAGGAAATCGACCGGCTGATAGAAGCGGGTCTGCGCCCAATATTCCGACGCGAGCAGGTCCTGCAGCTTGATCGCCTCGGCGATCTCGCCCACCGCCACGCCGGGCAGGACGTCGAAGCCGGCACGCGAGATCGCATTCTCGAAACCCGCATTCCCGGCGGTGGGCGCATAGCGGCCCTCGTCGTCCAGCTCGCCGAAGCTCACCATCAGCGACTGGAGCTTCTCGGCCAGCGACTTCTGCTGGTTCTTTGGGATCGCCAGGCTGGGCGCATCGAGCAGTTCGGCCGCGTGCTCGTGCACCAGCTGCGCGATCCAGCCGCGCAGATTGTGGTCGATCTGCCGATAAACGTGGGGCTTACCCTTGAGCGGCCCGGTGTCCATATGGACGAGGTTCGACATCGAATTCATCACATAGACTTCGACCGCGACCCCGAATTCGCGAAGATAGTTGAGCAGCCGCTTGTGCGCCGAGGGGATGCGCCCAGGCCCAGCGTTCAGATAAGGCTCGGAATCGCCGACCGGCCATTCGAAGCGGACCACCTGCGTCTCGCCCGGCTCCGATCCGAACAGCGCATCGTCCTTGTCCTCGGTCAGCGTGTCGCCAGTGCGCAGCGACAGGCACCGCCCGCCGGTGCGGCTCTGCGCCTCGAGGATCGTGACTTCCATGCCGGTCTTGTGGAACAGCAGCTCATAGGCGGTGGTCAGCCCGGCGACGCCAGCGCCGAGAATGAGCGCGCGCTTGCCCTTGAAGCTGCCTTCCTCCAGCTCGATCGGACCCGGGGTGATCCGCATCTGCGCGTTGGTCGCGTCCGCGAGCTCGGCCCATGCGGAAGCATTGGGGTGCGACCGCAGATAGTCCGCGCGGCTGATCCTGATCGTCATGCTTCTTCCCCCGCCCCTCAATTCCCGGCCAGACCATCGCCGCGAATCATCAGTGGAAGAATGCCCACTTATTTTGCGAAGCCAAATATAGTTTGATCAATTACATCTGAATTGGATCATAATTCATCGAAAACAGGAATATTACACATTGGGCTCAACGACACTGCACACTCCGCTTCCGCGGGTATGACGGTCGCCATGGATGCACCGCATCGGATGTAAATCCGGGGCGGAAATGCACCGCAGCTACGTCGCGCCGCGCTGATTTCGCGACCAGTCGCGGCGCGCCGCAATTCCACCAGGCGATACTTGCGATTACTCTGTCCGCGATCTGAAGATCGTGAGGAGCGCGTATGGGTATTGCCCCTTCCACCCGTCCCGGCCGGCCGCCGATGCCGAGCATGCTGCCACCGCCGCCCGACCCGTTCCTCAGCGACGCCAATTACGAAACCGGCACGGCCAATCCGCGGCTGCGCCACGATCCGGGTGCGGGCGCGTGGCGCTCCAGGCCGATCACGGCGGGTGCCGTTGCGCAGCGCACGGCGATCCAGGCCGTGCTGGGCGTGCCGACCATGGTCTATCCCGGCATCAACGCCACCCGGCACATGCAGCATTACCTGAACAACACCGGCCGGGACTATGAGATCGACCTGGAGGACATGATCGCCTCCGTGCCCACCGCGAAACGCGCGATGATCGCCGAGTTCCGCCAGGCCCAGCGCTTCATCAGCGCACTGCCCAACGGCACCCATTATTTCACCTCGCGCAGCGGCGAGAGCGCCTACAACTACAAGGGTGAAAGCGCCGACTGGTTCTTCGCGATCGGCGGCTACACCTATTGGGGCAAGGGCATGGCAAAGATCTCCGCCGGCACCATCGGTCGGCGGTTCGAGGTCGATTTCGAATATCATTTCTATGACCGCTACAATTGGGACGGCGGCAAGAAGGTCACGATCGGCGGCATCGAGGTGACCGACGAATTCATGGGCGAGTTCCACCGCCAGGGCCTGGCGCGGGAGTTCGACTGCCACGGCAAGATCGAGCGCCACTTCACCTGGGAAGGTGCCGCCACCCCCGGCGAGGAAGCGATCCTCAAGAAGCCGGGCCGCTGATGCGGCGCCCCCTGCCCGTGCTGCTGGCCCTGTTCGCCGCAGCCTGCTCCAACGTGGCGGACGGCAATGCCGCCACCTCCCCTTCCAACAGCAGCGAGGTTTCGATGCAGGACGCGCAGTCCGTGGCCAAGCAGATCGGCGTGACCTTCCCGGCCGGCGCCAGGGTGGAGCATGCCGACAGGATCGAAGGCCGCGACAATGCCGCCCGCGTCACGCTGGTGATGCCCAAGGCGGATTGGGCCGGCTGGCGCGCCACGCTGGTGCCGGGCAATGCCCCGCCCTTCTCCGCCGATGCGAACTTCCACCTCGGGCCGGACGAAGGCGACTGGGCGCCCGGCAAGGTATCCGGGCTCACCACGGTGCAGGTGCCGTGGCGAGAGGGCAATGAATCGCTGAACCTCGGCTATGCGCCGACGAGCGACGATCAGGTGCGCGTCTTCCTGTTCTGGCACCAGCTCTAGGGTCCGTACGCGATCAGAGCGAAAGCCATTCCTTTGGAATAGAAGGATGAACCCCTCTCCCTTGATGGGAGAGGGAGGGGCCCGCCGCCGCAAGCGGTGGGAGGGTGAGGGCGACCTCTCCTCATTGGACCGTCCCATGAGGAAAGGTCACCCCCTCCCAACCCTCCCCCATCAAGGGGGAGGGCTTTTGTGGTTCAACGCTACTTCTGAGTCCCGCCCCTAGGGAGCAGCTCCGGGAGCGGAGACGAAGGGATCTTCAATGCCCCTTCGGCCACTCCTGGATCAGCGCCAGCCCAGAGCCGGCGCGATATGGGTGAGGATGGCCTCCAGGACATGGGTGTTGTACGCCACGCCCAGCTGGTTCGGCACGGTCAGCAGCAGCGTGTCCGCCTCGGCGATCGCCTCGTCCGCGCGTAGCTGCTCGATCAGCTTGTCCGGCTCGGCTGCATAGGAACGGCCGAACACGGCACGCATATTGTCGATCTCGCCGATCTGGTCGCCATCGTCGCCGCGGCCGAAATAGTCCCGGTCCTCATCGTTCATCAGCGCGAAGATCGAGCGCGATACCGAGACGCGCGGCTGCCAGTCATGCCCGGCCTGCTGCCAGGCTTCGCGGTACAGCCGGATCTGCCGGGCCTGCTGGATGTGGAAGGGCTCTCCGCTCTCGTCCGCCTTCAGGGTCGAGCTCTGCAGGTTCATGCCTTGCTGCGCGGCCCAGACCGCCGTCGCATCGGAGGCCGACCCCCACCAGATCCGCCGGCGCAGGCCTTCCGCATGCGGCTCGAGCCGCAGCAGGCCGGGCGGGTTCGGGAACATCGGCCGGGGATTGGGACGGGCGAAGCCCTCGCCCTTCAGCAGATCGAGGAACACCTGGGCGTGGCGGCGCCCCATATCGGCGTCGCTCTCCCCCGCGGCGGGCGCATAGCCGAAATGCCGCCAGCCCTCGATGACCTGCTCGGGCGAGCCCCGGCTGATGCCGAGCTGGAGCCGCCCGCCGCTGATCAGGTCCGCAGCGCCGGCATCCTCGGCCATGTAGAAGGGGTTCTCGTAGCGCATGTCGATCACGCCGGTGCCGATCTCGATCCGCCGCGTCTTCGCGCCGATCGCGGCGAGCAGCGGAAAGGGCGATGCCAGCTGCCGGGCGAAATGATGGACCCTGAAATAGGCGCCGTCGGCACCAAGCTCCTCGGCGGCAACGGCCAGGTCGATCGACTGGAGCAACACGTCGGAAGCCGAACGCGTCGCCGAATAGGGCGCGCCCGACCAATGCCCGAACGAAAGAAAGCCGATCTTCTTCATGTCATGTCCCCGATCTCGAACCCGAAGCCTCCGCCCGGGCAGTCAGGGCCCGACATAGGCCTCGGCGATGCCGATCGCATCGGCGCCAGCGGGCCGGAACGGAAACACATGGTTTCCAATCCCAAAGCCGCACGGAGGGACCGGGAATCCTCGGATTCGAGAGGCCCGGCGCCCGAAGGCCGATCCATCGCCCATCATTCTACAGACAGCCGATCGAGTTTCGTTCGGTCGATCAGCCTTGGCTCTTGCCCCCGCCCCGGCACCACGCTACAGCGCGCGTCCGCACAGGGGCGTAGCTCAGCTGGTTAGAGCGTCGGTCTCCAAAACCGAAGGCCCTCGGTTCGAATCCGAGCGCCCCTGCCACTTCGCATTTTTGGCTTTTTTGCCGCGTCCGCCCTTCTCGGCGGCGCCTTCGTGCGGTGTATTTTCCACAAGGATATCAAAGGGCTTACGGTACTCCGCCGAAAGCTTTCGATCCCGAAACGAACAGTTCGAAAGTACCACCGAAAGCACGTGTTTTTTGGCCGCTAAATCGGCCTCGAGGAACCGACGCTTCGAATCCTGCGCAACCGACAGCAATGCGATTCCATCGTCGAAGTAGCTCAGATCGGCCTCGTGCCGCCGCTCGAGTTCCTTGGCGACCTTGCGCTCCTGATCCCGGAACTGCGCCGTGAGCGCCGCATAAATCTCGTCCTCGATGCGGCCATCGAGATTGTCCATGTAGACCTGCCCGAGACGCTCGCGAAGGCGCACCCGCTCCCTGGTGAGCCGCGCCACCGCCGTGTCGTGATCGGTACGCACTTCCGTGAAGCTCTCCCGGAGCGCGTTCCGCAACCACTGGAACATCTCCGGCGAAAGCGACACACGGTCCAACATGTCGCCGACCTGGTCGAGCAACACCTCCTCTCGGACATAGGGCTCGGGGCATTTCCGCTTCGCGTGGCTGCAGCGGTAGTAGATGTATTTCTTCTTCTTGATGTCGCCGACGAGCGCACAGCCACAATGGCCGCAGCTAATCATGCCGGTGAATAGGAAGTCTTTCTCGATCCCGCGGATGCGCGCCGTATGGCGCCCGTCGAGGACGCCCTGCACCCGTTCCCAGGTCTCGATCGACACCAGCGGCTCGTGCGAGCCCTGATAGCGCTTGCCCAGCCATTCGAACTCACCGGTGTAGATCCGCGAGCGCAGGATCTTGTGGACGCTGCTCAAGCTGATGGGCTTTCTGCTGCCGCGGAAGGTCATGCCATCGGCCCGCGCCCGCGCGGCCGCCTGCTTGAGCGAGTACAGGCCCGTTGAATACCATTCGAAAAGCCGGGTAACCCGGGCACCGGTGTCGGGTTCGACCTCGATGATGCGTTTGCCGTTCGGCCCGATGACGTTGCGATAGCCGGTGGGCGCGGCCGACGGCCAGATTCCCTGTTCGGCCTTCTCCAGCATCCCCTTGCGAACCTCCTCCGAAAGATTGTCGATATAGTTCTTGGCCATCAGCACCTTGATGCCGTGGAGAAACTTCTCGGAGGAGCGCGAGTCCGGCGCGAGGACGATATTCTCCTTCACGAAATGAATGCTGAGATCGAGGTCGTCGATCGTCACCCAGTCGCGGAGGTTGCGGTAGAGCCGGTCCGTCTTCTCGACCAGGACCGTGTCCGTCGCGGGATGGCTGCGCAGATAGGCGATCATCTCGCCGAAATAGGTCCGGCCGCTCGCCTTGGCGGTCTCGATATCGATATATTCGCGGACGATCTTGTAGCCCTGCTCCTCGGCATAGGCCTTTAGAAGCTTGACCTGGGAATCGATTGAGAAGCCCTCGCGCTCCTGCTCCTTCGAGGAGACACGCGCATAGAGAACGGCGCGCTTGCTTTTCGGGGACGGCTGATGGCGATCCGATTGTCTTCTCATGGCTCACTCCCGCTGACATGGCGCCGACGGAACGCATGTCAGGGCACCGCTGGCCGCCTTCGCAGTCTGGCGGACTTGGGCCGGATGGCAAGGCGTCAAGGGCGAGACTTGTCCGTTTCGGACAAGTCTTCGCCGCGCGGCCGGACGATCCCGCCCAGACCCATCAACGCCCCTGCGAACATCGTCATGTTCTCGATGATCTGATGGGCGTCCGCCTCGGTGAGCGGCGCTTCGTAATAAGGCTGCCACACCCTGATCGTCTCTTCGATGAGCGCGCGCGAATAGCGCAGGCGGACCCCGGGCCCCCGCCCCAGGGCGGGATTCTCGATCGGACCGCGGTCCGTCCAATGCCGATGCGTCTCCCTCGGCGCCATGTCAGCTTCCCGCCGGAGGCGCCCGCCTCCGCTTGGCGAACTCCCGGTCGCTGTCGAGAAATGCGCTGAGCATCGCCGGCACAAGCTCGGCCACCGGTTCATCGCGCCCATAGGTCTCGGCATAGAGCGCCGCATATTCGGAGAGGGCCGAATGGAGGTCGGGAGAGATCGAAACCGCCAGCTTGACCGGCGTACGATCCGGCAGCCTGGCCAGGCGCAGGGCGGTCACGGCCTCGTTCCGGTCCAGGCCGGCAGGACCAGGTCCTTGTGCAGGATGACGCGCAGCGGCCAACCCGGTCGCACGCGGATTGTCGGCTGGACGTCGAGCGCGCGTTGCACCAACCTGTCGCTGGCGCGCGCGCCGCTTTGTTGCGCGGACTCGCGGATCGCACGAACAAGATCAGTCTCGTCATCGCCCAGCGACAGCTGCGTACCGACCCCGAGAAGCGTCGAAAGGCCGACGCCCTTCAGGAGCTGCCAGCTGTGCAGGTCGATCTTGTCGGCCAGCCCGGCATAGCCCTGGGTATCCGTCGCGGGCAGGTTGTCGATGCTGATCGAACTGCCGTCCGGCATCAGGATTCTTTGCCAGACGACTAGTGCCCGGGTCTGGCCGAATGCCACTACCGAGTCATAGCGACCGAGAAGCCGGGCGCCCTGCGGGATCAGCAGCGTCTTCCCCGATAGGCTGTCGAACACCGACTGGGTGACCTGGGCGATGATGAAACCCGGCAGATCCGAATTGAGCCCGGTGACGAGGCTCGCCGCGATCACGCTGCCCGCACTGAGCACTGTCGGCGAAACCGCAGGCTGGAGGCGGCCGGGATCCACGACCTCGTCGCTCGCCCGGAGCTCGAGAAAGGCAAGCTTGCCGCCTTGCCCGCTCGGATCGGCAGGCAGTTGCGTTGGGGTGGAAGACGCCACCGCCGCCGCTGATGGCGTGCCGGCGGGCGCGCTGGCTGGGGCATGGCTGGTCTCGACCATCACCCCGGCTTCGCGCGCCGCCTTGCGCTCCGCCGCCACGCGCTGCCGCTCGGCTTCGATGGCCTGCGCGGCTTGGGCGGCGCCGTGATCGATCGGCGGCATCGGTTCGCCGAGGCTGCGCTGATGGTCGAGGATCGGCTTGCCAAGGTCGCCCGGGAGCGGCGGCCCGAGCTTGGGAATATCGCCATAGCTCTTGGGTGCCTTGCCGAGCGCGTCTTCGGCGTTCCGTGGCTGCGGGTCGGCGCCCGCCTCGGTCAGAGCGCCGGGGGCAAGGTGGATCGGCTTGAGGCCAAGCCAGGCGATGCCGGCGATCGCGGTCGAGCCGAGCAGTGCGGCTCCGACGATCACGCCGCGCCGGAACCGCACTACCGGCCGCGGTCGCGCCCGCAGCACCAATGTCTCTGGATCGGCCTTGGGCGCCGGCACCGCCACGGCTTCGGTTTCGGGAGCGTCCTCAGTCATGGCGCCCTCCCCGCTGCTTACGGCCATCGTCGCGGGCGATGCGGACGATCTGCTGCTTCTTGCCGCCAAGCCGCAGCTCGGCTGCGGCAAACAGCCGGTCGACGATGTAGAAGCGTCCCGCAACGCGGTAGTTGACCAGCTCGGTCGCGCCGTCCGGCCCGATCACGAACAAGGGCGGTGCCTCGTCCTGGGCAATACCGGCGGGAAATTCGATAAAGGTCTGGCGGCCATCATCGAAGGCGCGAAGCGGCCGCCAGGCGGGATTGTCGCCGCTGATCCGGTAGCGGAAGCGTAGCGCCTCGAGCGGGACGCCGGCGGCAATCGGCCGCGCGGCTTCGACCGAAGCCGCCTCACGCTTGAGCGCGATCAACGCGTCGGCCGGATAGGTCCAGGATACCGCCGCCATTGCGGTCGCCGGGGTGCTGGCGAGTTCGAGGTGGTAGCTGCGCCTGTCGGTGGTCACCATCAGGTTCGTGGCCAACCCGGCACTGAAGGGCTTGAGGAGGATATGCGTGCGCTTGCCCTCCCCGCTTCCGCTGCTGGTATCGCCGACCGTCCAGCGCGCGGTGTCGCCCGCCGCGATCGCGACCAGCGTCTCGCCGGGCTGGAGCGCGATGTCGGTAACGCGCTCGGGCGCGGCGAAGACTCGGTAGAGCGTGCCCTCGGCATAGGGGTAGATTTGCACGGCACCGAGATAGCCGGCCGCGGCCGGCTCGCGGATCGCGGTGCGATTGGCCTCAGCGACACGGCCCGCCGCCTTGGGCAGCCGATAGGGCCGCCGCGGCTCGACGGGCAGGACCGCGGGCGGCGGCGCCGCGACCTGGGCGGGCGGCGTGGCGCCCAACAACGGCGCCGATTCCGGCGCGGGAGCGGGCGCCGGCACGGTCTGGGCGTAAAGCGTGCCGGCAAACAGCAGGCTAGGCATGGGCAGAAAATGGCGGATCATTGCACGGACTCCGTCTTGGTTTCGGGGATTGGGGCTGCCACCGGGGCAGGTGCCGCAGTTGCGGGCGGTGGCGGGGTCTCGAGCTCGCGGCTCCAGTCGACAGTATCGACATAGAGGCCGAGCGGATTGCGCCGGAGCACGTCCGCACTCTTGGGCGGCCTGAGGCGCACGATCAGGATCGCGGTCCAGCGCGTCGTGGCGGCAAGATTGCCGCGCGCGAATGCGCTCTCCGTCCACTTAAGCTGGAAGGAACTGGGCGAGGCGCGGACGACGCTGGTCACCTGAACCGATACCGACTTGTCGCCGACCTGACCAAACGGATTGGCCTTGCGGGCATATTCGCTCAGCTGGACGCTGCCGCGCTCGGTGACGAAGTCATAGGCCTGGAGCCAGTTCTGCCGCATCAGCACGGGATCGAGCGACACCGAGCGGACATTGAGGATGAAGCGGCTGAGGAACCAGGCGATCTGGGGATCGGTCGGCGTGTAGGCGGCATCGGCCGGCGCAACCGCCTGAGCCTGGCCGAGCTGATCGACTGCGACGACATAGGGCACGACCCGGCTCTGCATCGATTGCCAGACCAGGCCCGCGGCCAGCGCGGTGGACAGGCCCAGCCCGCCAAACGCCATCAACCGCCAGCTATGCGCCTGGACGCGCGCCGAGCCGATCCGCTCATCCCAGAGCTGCCCGGCGCGCTGATAGGCGGTTTCGGGTTCGGGCGTGGTGCCAAAGCGCTGATTGCTCCTTCGGAACTGCATCATTCGTCCCTTTCCTTGATATCGGGGGTGGCGGAGGCGCCGCCGCGATCGCCTTCCTTGAGCGTCTGCAGCGCCATGTGACGGTGATGTCGGGCGTTCTGCTCGGCACGCAGATCGCGCGCCCAGCCGGGCATCGGCCCACCCTGGCCTTCGGAAGCCGATGAAGATCCGCAGCTTCCGGTGTTGCGGGCATTCCAGGCGGCGTTGCGGCCACGCTCGGCGGCGTGGCCGAGACCGAGCGCCGCGCCCGCGCGCTGGCGCATCGCGCCGACCGCCGCGGTGCCGACCCCGGACAGGCCCGCGCCGACCGAGCTGGAGCCCGAAGTCTCCTGGCCGAGCTTATAGGCAGTCGAGGCAGCGCTCCCCATCGCGGTGCCGGCGCGGATGGCGCCCAGTCCTGCGCCGCCCGCCATCCGGGCGGCGCCGGCGATGGCGCCGCCGCCAAGCATCGCGCCGCCGGCTACCGCGGCAGCGGTGCCGATCGCGGCGCCTGCACCGAGCTGGGGGGCGCCAGCGACCAGACCGGACGCGACGGACGGTCCGAAGATGCCCAGGCCGAGCAGGGTCATGCTCGCCAGCACAAGGCTCATCGCTTGGCCGAGATCGGGCTCAGCGCCGTTCACCGCCTGGGCGAACTCGTTGAAGAAACCCGAGCTGATGCCGATGATGACGGCGAGCACCATGATCTTGATGCCCGAGCTGACCACCGACCCGAGCGTGCGTTCGGCGAGGAAGCTGGTGCGATTCCACAAGGCGAACGGTACGAGGATGAAGCCGGCGAGCGTCGTCAACTTGAACTCGAGGATGGTGATGAAGACCTGCACCGCGAGCACGAAGAAGGCGATGATGGTAATCGCCCAGGCTATCAGCAGCACCATGATCGTCATGAAGTTGCTGAAGAAGCTGGTGAAGCCGAGCAGATCCTTGGCCTGGTCGAGCAGCGGCCATGCCGCCGCGAAGCCAGTGCCGGCGAGCCGTCCGGGCTGGAGCAACTGGTCGGCGGTCATCGTGCCACCCGCAGCGGTCAGGCCGGCCTGGGTGAAGGAGCGGAAGATGATGTCGGCGAGATGCGAGAAATTGTTGAGGATGAAGGCGAACGCGCCGACATAGAGGATCTTCCTGAGCAGCTTGCCGAGAACGTCGGTCTCGCCGCCCATCGCCCAGAACAGGCCGGCCAGGGTGATGTCGATCGCGATCAGCGTGCTGGCGAGGAAGCCGATATCGGGACCGAGCAGGCCGAAGCCGTGGTCGATATAACGGATGAAGTCCGCCAGGAACCGGTCGATCACGTTGAGGTCATTCATCGCGTCGCATCCTCAAAGGGTGCCGCAGGGCGCAATTGCGGGGGGCGCGCACCGCGCCCTGCGGCGCTCGGGCGATGGGGGCACCGCCGCCGAGCAAGGGGGTCAGCGCGGCGTGTAGGCCGTGCCCGAACCGAGGAACTTCGTCGTCGTCGCGTGGGCGTCGAGCTCGGCCTGGGCGCGCCGCGCGGCATCGGTCGCCTCGGCGCGGAACTGGGCGGCCAGCAGCTGCTGGATCTGGAGCTGCTGCTTGGCGGTGAGCGCGAGCAGTTGGTTCGTCGCCTGCACGGCCTGGAGCCCGCCGGCCGCGTTCTGGCTCCTTTCGGAGAGCCGGGTGAGCGTGGCGACGTCGGCCTCGACATTCTCGGCGATGTCGGCCTGGACCTTCATCGTATGGCGGAAACCCGCCATCGCCGTATCGAGTCGGGCCTTGGCTTGGGCCGCGATTGCGTTGGCGGCGACGCGCGGATCGAAATCCGGATAGAGCTCGCGGAACTGCTCGTCGACCTGCCGGACCTGGAAGGCGACGCCCTGAGCCTGCTGGATCAGCTGGCCGATCTCCTTCATCCGCCCGGTCAGCCCGGCCAGGTCCGGAAACTCGGTTCGCGCCAGATTGAGCGCCTGGTTGCGCAGCATCTGCGCCTCGTTCTGGAGCTGCTGGATCTGCTGATCGATCATCTTCAGCGTGCGCGTCGCATTGGCGAAGGAGTCGACATCGACGATGGCAATCTGGGCCTGGGCCGGCGCGGGCACGGCGATCGCGGAGACGCCGACAGGCAGGGCGGCGCGAAGAAGCAGGGCAAAGGCAGAGCGGGACATGATCATCACTCCTGGGGCAGGATGCTGGCAGCGCCGGCTAGGATCTCCGCTGCCCAATCCAGGCCGGCGGATTGGAAGAAACGGGCAGCGAAATCGGAGTTGGCCCCGGCAGCCAGCGCGACATCGATCCGCCTCTGGCTGTCGGGATCGGAGGCGCCGCACAAAGCCAGCGCGAGCGGCCCGAGGCCAAGCTCGAAAAGCCGGTTGCCGCGTGCAGATTGCAGATAATAATGCCGCTTGGGCGTGGCCCGGCTGATCAGCTCGATCTGGCGGTCGTTGAGCCCGAAGCGCTGATAGGTCTCGCGCAGCTGCGGTTCGACCGCGCGGTCATTGGCGAGCAGTATCCGCTGCGGGCAGCTTTCGAGCAGCGCCGGCGCGATCGACGAGCCGGCGATATCGGCCAGGCTCTGCGTCGCGAAGACCACCGCGACATTCTTCTTGCGGAGCACCTTCAGCCATTCGCGAATACGCGCGGCGAAGAGCGGGTGGTCGAGGAAGATCCAGGCCTCGTCGAGCACCAGCAGGGTCGGCCGCCCGGTGAAGCGCGCTTCGAGCCGGTGAAAGAGATAATGGAGCACCGGCGCGACCACGCTGGGTTGGCCCATCAGCGCCTCGGTCTCGAAGCATTGCAGGTCGGCGAGCGCGAGGTCGTCCTCGGCGGCATCGAGCAGCCGGCCATAGGGCCCTTCGAGCGTATAGGGCGCAAGCGCCACCCGCAGCGCCGCCGATTGGAGCAGCAGCGCGAGGCCGGTCAGGGTCCGCTGTTCGACGGGCGCGGTGGCGAGGCTCTGCAGCGCCGACCAGATCATGTCCTTGACGTCAGGCGTGGGTGAGACGCCTTCGTGCGCGATCAGCGCGGCGATCCAGTCGCTCGCCCAGACGCGATCGGCGGCACGGTCGATGCGCCGCAGGGGCTGGAAGGCGAGGTTGTCGCCGACGCCGTCGAGCCCCAGCGCGTGATGGCCGCCGCCACAGGCCAGCACCGCGGCCCGCGCCGACAGGCCCTTGTCGAAGATATAGACCTGCGCGCCTGCGTAGCGCCGAAACTGCAAGGCGAGCAGCGCCAGCAGCACCGACTTGCCCGCGCCTGTCGGCCCCACGACGAGCATATGGCCGACATCGCCGATATGGGTGGAGAGCCGGAACGGCGTGGCACCGCTGGTCTCGGCATAGAGAAGCGGCGGCCCATCCAGATGGGCATTGCGCTCAGGCCCCGCCCAGACGCTCGACAACGGCATCAGATGCGCGAGGTTCAGCGTATGGACCAGCGGCTGGCGGACATTGGCATAGGCATGGCCGGGCAGCGAAGAGAGCCAGGCCTCGACCGCGTTGACGGTCTCGCGCCGGATCGTGAAGCCCAGGCCGTTGACGATACGCTCGACGGCGCGGACCTTGGCCTCGACCCCGGCACGATCGCGATCCATCACCGTCACGGTCGCGGTCAGATAACCGAAGGCGACATGATCCTGGCCAAGGGCCTGAAGCGCGGCGTCGCTATCGGCGGCCTTGTTGTCGGCATCGCTGTCGGTGAGCTGGGCCGGCTGGTTGTACATGACCTCGCGCAGCATCGCGGTCATCGACTTGCGCTTGTTGAACCATTGCCGACGGATGCGGGTCAGCGCTCTGGTCGCCTCGGTCTTGTCGAGCGCGATGAAACGGGTGACCCAGCGATAGGCGAAGTCCTGGTGATTGAGCGCATCGAGCAGTCCCGGCCGGCTGAGGCCAGGAAAGCCGGCGATGGTCAGTGTGCGCACATGGCTGTCGCCCAGCATCGGCTCGAGCCCGCCAGTAAGCTCGGTATCGACGAGCAGGCCGTCGAGATAGAGCGGGGTCTCCGGCACCGCGACCGGGTGGCTCCGCTCGGAGATGGCGCGGTGGAGATAGGTCAGCGTCTCGCCATCCTCCAAAGCGCGCATCTCGGGGAACAGTCCGGAAAGAAGATCCTGGATACGATCGGTCTCGGCGACGAACTGGGCCAGCGCCTCGTGCCAGTCGCGGCCCTTCCCCTCCCCGCGATCTAGCATCGCCCGGCCTGCCGCGTCGGTGCGATCCGCCTCGGGCAGATATTGGAGGGTCAGATGATAGCGGCTCTCGAAATGGGCACGCCCGCCCTCGAAGCCCGCACGGCGCTCGGCATCGATCAGCGCCGAGACGGGATCCGGAAAGTCGCTCCGGGGATAGCCCAACGCTTCGCGGCGTTCGGCCTCGACATAGAACGCCCAGCCCGAGCCCAGGCGGCGCAGCACATTGTTGACCCGGGCGGAGGTGCCGATGAGCTCGGCCTCGGTCGCGCTTTCAAGATCGGGCCCGCGGAACGCAAAGCTGCGCTGGAAACTGCCATCCTTGTTGAGGATCACGCCCGGCGCGACCAGCGCCGCCCAGGGCAGATGGTCGGCAAGCCGGTCGGCGCGGGGCCGATATTCGCGCAGATTCAGCATGTGAAGCGTCCCTTCTGGCGCAGGTGCCGGAGCAGGATGGGCAGGAAGTCGGGGTCGCGGCGCGCGGCAAACACGGCGAGGCTGTGGCCGAGCAGGAAGAGTGCGACGCCGGCCAGCCATTGCTGGAGCCCGAGGCCCACTGCCGCCGCCAGCGTGCCGTTGAGGATCGCAATCCCACGCGGCGCACCGCTTAGCAGGATCGGCTCGGTCAGCGAGCGGAAGACGGGGACTTCGAACCCCTCGATAGGCTGGCCGGCGGCGTTCACGACAGCAGCGCCCCGCCGCCGAAGCTGAAGAAGGAGAGGAAGAAGCTCGACGCGGCGAAGGCGATCGACAGGCCGAAGACGATCTGGATGAGGCGCCGGAAGCCGCCGGCGGTCTCGCCGAACGCCAGGGTCAGGCCCGTGGTGATGATGATGATCACCGCGATGATCTTGGCGACCGGTCCCTGCACGGACTCTAGCACCTGCTGGAGCGGTTCCTCCCAGGGCATGCCCGCGCCCGACGCCTGCGCGACGCCCGCCGCCAGCATCGCCGCCGCGACCATCACGCCCCCCGGCGCGCGCGCGGATTTCATGCTATTGATTTTCATTAGGATACTCCTTCGCTTGGGTGAACGGGGCAAAATCGCGGACCGCGTAGTTGCCGTCGGGGTCGATCCCGGCGAGCGCGGCGATCGTCTCGATGCGGCGCGCGGCACCGCGGCCTGCGATGAACACGACCAGGTCGATCGCCTCGGCGATCAACCGGCGGGGCACAGTGACCACGGCTTCCTGGACGAGCTGCTCGAGCCGGAAGAGCGAAGCCGAGGCGCTGTTGGCATGGACCGTGGCGATCCCGCCGGGGTGGCCGGTGTTCCAGGCCTTGAGCATGTCGAGCGCCTCGGGCCCGCGTACCTCGCCGACGATGATCCGGTCGGGGCGCAGGCGCAGCGTCGAGCGAACGAGGTCGGCCATGGTCACGATACCCGGCCGGGTGCGCAGCGCCACTGTGTCCGGCGCCGGGCATTGCAGCTCGCGCGTGTCCTCGATCAGGATGACGCGCTCGTCGAGGCTGGCCATCTCGGCGAGCAGCGCATTGGCGAGCGTGGTCTTGCCCGAGCTGGTGCCGCCCGCGACCAGGATGTTGCGGCGCTCGCGGATCGCCAGCGCCAGCAACGCCGCGCCCTCGTCCGAGAGGATTCCGTCGCGGACATAGTCGGCGAGCGTGTAAAGCCGGGTCGCGGGCTTACGGATCGAGAAGCAGGGGCCGAGCGTCACCGGCGGGAGCACGCCTTCGAAGCGCTCGCCGCCGCCGCTCGCGTGCGGCGGCAGCTCGGCCGAGACGATCGGAGCCTCACCATGCGCCTCGGTGCGAGCATGGGTCGCCACCAGCCGGATGATCCGCTCGACCCGTTCGGGCTCGACGCGAACCTCGGTATCGACCCGCCCCTCCCCAAGCAGATCGAGCCTGAGCGCGCCATCGGGGTTGACCATGACCTCGAGCACGCGCGGATCGTCGAGCGCGGCGGCGATCCCAGGTCCCATCGCGGTGTGCAGCATCGCGCGGCGGCGATCGGCGGACTCGGCGCCGATCGCGCTCATTGCTCGCCCTCCGGATTGAGCGTGCGGTTGCCCGCGGCGACGCGCCGGCCGACCTGGTCGACAAAGGCGTGGAAACGGTCGCGACCCAGGGCGCGGCCGGCCTTGTCGTCCTCGCCCAAGGGCGGGGTGACGTTGAGGAAATAGCGCACCAGCAGCGCGAACGATTCGAGCAGCACCTGACCGTCGCGCTCGATCCGCGCCAGCTGGTTGCTGATCCGGTCGAGGCGGACCTTAAGCAGGTCATCGACCTCGCGGGCGCCCTGGCGCAGGAAATAAGCGCGGAGCGCGGCGCTGACGATTGCCGACTTCGACCCGCCGGGCTTGCGTGCGAATGCCTCGAGCTGCTCGGTGAGCGTCTCGTCGAGATAGAGATGATGGCGCGGTTTCATCGCCGCCTCAAAAGCTCGGCACGAGGTCGTCATCGCGACCCTGGCCTTCGTTGAGGGCGTGCGCCCGGCCGACCGCATCCAGCCCGCGCACACGGTCCATGGTGCGCTGGTCGGCGGCGCCGTCCCCTTCCTCTTCGTCGAGACCGAGCGGGTCGCCGGCATCCAAAGGCGCGCGCGCGACCGGTGCTTCCTCGGCTAGGCCGGGATGCCGCTCCTGCTGGACGCCCCCTTCGCTCGCGCTAGCCTCAGCTGTGCCTTCGGCGGCCGCATCGGAATTCTCGGCCTCGGCCGTATCTTCGGCGGGCAGCAAGCGGATGTCGGTCCCCCGCGCACCGGCACCCCAATCGTCGGATCGACGCGCCGGACGATCGGCATAGCCGGTATCGGCAAGCGCAGGCGGCGGGCAGATCCGTGAGCTGAAGGCAGGGTCCTCGAAATAGCGCAGCTTGCTGGCGCGGATCGGGGCGAGCCCGGAGACCAGGACAAGCTCGTCGCCGGCGGGCAGCTGCATCACCTCGCCGGGCGTCAGCAGCGGCCGGGCGGTCTCCTGGCGGCTGACCATGACATGGGCGAGCCAGGGTGCGAGCCGGTGCCCGGCATAGTTGCGCATCGCGCGCTGCTCGGTCGCGGTGCCAAGCGCGTCGGATATCCGCTTGGCGGTCCGCTCGTCATTGGTCGCAAACGCGATCCGGACATGGCAATTGTCCAGGATGGCGTTGTTCTCGCCGTAAGCCTTGGAGATCTGGTTGAGCGACTGCGCGATAAGATAGGCGCGGATGCCGTAGCCGGCCATGAAGGCGAGCGCGGTCTCGAAAAAGTCCAGCCGCCCCAGCGCTGGAAACTCGTCGAGCATCATCAGCAGCTGGTGCCGGCGGGCACTCCGTTCGGCGTCGAGCCGCTCGGTCAGGCGCCGCCCGATCTGGTTGAGGATGAGGCGGACAAGCGGCTTGGTCCGCGAAATGTCGGACGGCGGGATGACCAGATAGAGCGATACCGGATGCCCCGCCTCGATCAGGTCGGCGATGCGCCAGTCACAGGTCGAGGTGGCCAGCGCGACGGTCGGATCGCGGTAGAGCCCGAGGAACGACATGGCGGTCGACAGCACGCCCGAGCGTTCATTGTCCGATTTGTTGAGCAGTTCGCGCGCGGCCGACGCGACCACCGGGTGGACGCGCGGCGCATCCGCGGTGCCTAGATGGTTGGTCGCCATCATCCGATTCAGCGTATCGACGAAGGAGCGCTGCGGATCGGAGAGGAAGGTCGCGACGCGGGCGAGCGTCTTCTCCTCCTCGGCGTAGAGGATGTGGAGGATCGCGCCTACCAGCAGCGAATGGCTGGTCTTTTCCCAGTGCGAGCGCCGCTCGAGCGCCCCTTCGGGGTCGACCAGAATATCGGCGATATTCTGAACGTCGCGGACCTCATGGTCGCCGCGGCGGACTTCGAGCAGCGGATTGTAGCGCGCCGAGCGTGCGTCGGTGGGGTTGAAGAGCAGGCAGTGCGAGAAGCGCGACCGCCAGCCCGCGGTCAGCTGCCAGTTCTCGCCCTTGATGTCGTGGACCACCGCCGAGCCGGTCCAGCTGAGCAAGGTCGGCACGACCAGGCCGACGCCCTTGCCCGAGCGCGTCGGCGCAAACGCCATGACATGCTCGGGGCCGTTATGACGCAGATAGCACCCGCGCAGCCGCCCCAGGAACACCCCAGCATCGCCGCGCAGGCCGGCGGCATGAACTTCCCGCGGCGTCGCCCAGCGTGCCGAGCCATAGGTGGTGACGTTCTTCGCGTGCCGCGATCGCCACAGCGATCCCGCGATCGCCGCGGCACAGCCGAAAAAGCCACTCGCGCCTGCAAGCATCCCCGCCTTGTCGAAGACATGCGGGGCATAGGCGTCATAGTGGAACCACCAACCAAACAATGCCAAGGGCTTGTAGAAGCGATAACCGTCGATGCTGAACCAGGCCGGACCCAGCTCGGGCTGATAGCCCAGCATCGCCGCGGCCCACTGCGTCGCCGTCCAAACGCCCAGCATCATGATCGCGAACACGATCAGGATCTGGCCGATAAGGAGCTTGGTCGGTGTCATGTGGCCCTCGCACGGCGGCGCGAAGGCGCGCGACCGGTGAGCCAAGACTGAGCCCGTCCATCAAAATCTCTTACGGCCTTTAGGCACGCCCACGCCCGCCTTTGCCCGCTCCGTCAGCCCGGCAAGCTGGGGCGAACTGTTCGAGGCCGAGGTCAGCACCACGCCCAGTGCCATCCGCCAGTACAATCGTCGCATTCCACTACAGAGGACGAGCCCTCCGGGCCGGTTGACCCTGATGACGAGGTCACGCCTCGAGGCAGAGCACGACGAAATCTGCCAGCGTGGCCCAGAGCATCTTCAAGTGATCGGGCGACACGCTGAAATTGGGTGAATGGACATAGCGATTAAGCGTGTCGAGCGAGACGATTCCTTCGCCCTGCTTGAGCTTGTTGATCGCGCCGAGATATTTCTTGTCGATCTTGCCCGCGACATGCAGGTCCTCGGCGACCTTACCCGCCTTGACCGCCAGCTTATCGGTCTCCTGCACCCCGGCCGGCTGGCGGCGCTTCACATAGTTATCGATCGCGAGCTCCAGCAGTACCCGCAGGAGCACCGACACCGCATTGGGCACCTCGCCGAGATCGAGCTTGTACTGCAGCTCTTCCCAGATCGCGCGGTGACGTTGGAGATGTGCGGGCCAAGTGACCCCGTAGCTCACATTGGGAATGAGATGCGGCCAAGCCGGCGGGCGTGGCGGCGCCGGCGTCGGACGCGGAGGTGCCGGCAGAGTAACAGGGTTAGGTGACGGGGTGGTCACAGGCTTGCGCGCAACCTTCGGCAGTGCCCCCTCGCCCTCCAATCCATCGATATAGAGGAGCTTGGACTCCGTATCCCAGATATCATCCAAAGTGATCGTCCGATTGGCCAAATCGCTAGCCACTCGGTGAAGCGCCCCGAGCGTCTCCGTGTGGTCGCGAATGATCTCGAGCTTACCCTTGCGCACCGAGATCCCAAGCCGGTTTCGAAGGCTTTCCGCCGACAGCAAGCGATTGAGATTAGAGCGCGGAATTTTGCGCGGTGGAAGCAGCTTGGCTTCCTTGAGCAACTTCTCGATCTCGTCGGCGACATTGAGCCCTCCACCCTTGCCGGTACGGACAACGAAGTTGCTCTTCATCCGATCGTCCCAGGTGCTCTGGCCGATTCCGCCCTGCACGCCGGTGTGGCGGCGGAAGAGAATGTCATCAACGCGGTCTCGATCCGCCTCTACCCGGCATTCGACCTTGTCCGGGAATGCCCCGGGCCATTTCGGTTTCAACCCGGCGAAAAATTGCTGGAGTTCGACTGTGGGCGCGCGGCGCGGGTTCGCGAGCAGCTTGAGGCATGTCGTGCGCCGGTTCCCATCAGCCACGACATATTTGTCGCCTGAGGGGAACACGAGCGGCGGCTCGAAAATCTCTCCCTTACTGACCAGGTCTTTCGCAAGGCTGCGCATGTGCGTTTCCTGCGCCGCAAAGAGCTGTGCGATTGCAGCGGTTTCATTTTCAAGCTCGCCATGCCGATCATTTGCCGGATTTACGACCAGCGATGCCAACGGCAGCTTGCGATAGGCCATGCATTCTCCCCTTGATCGGAAGCGAGCATGACTTCGTTCTTTCGTCAATTGAATCTGGCGTCGGCGATGCATCAACTCGGGATCGTTGAGCCCCCATTGCGCCCCGGCGCAGTCCAAGCGGCAGCGACGGTAATCCAAAGGGCTTGGATTGCGGCACGCAAGCCCCGTCGAAAATAGAGCGCGGTGCGCACAAAAGCGGGCAGCCGCCCCATAGCGATAGTCCAAGCCCCTTCCCCAGCACCCGCGGCGGAGCTGCCGCCGCAGCCATAGTCCACAGCCAGACTTAAAATTGCTCGCGCGGGAAAATCAGAAAGCCGCACCTTGTCGGCCCGCCGGTGCAGCAGTGTACGACCACAGCCTCGCGTACAGCCCACGTCTAGCGCGGGAAGAATGGCGGGAATTGGGCCGGTTGAGGACTGTCTGCATTTGGGGTCGCAAGCGAGTATAGCGGACGTCACTGGCCTCAGCTCAAAGCAATTCTGTAACCTTGAACCTGATGCAATCGATCTCGATGTAAGGCTGAAGACAAGGGCCACGCCGCAAGCAATTCGCGATCGGCGCTCGGGAAGGCTGAAGGTCACGTCATGAAGTTTATTGCTGAGGGTCCCGATCTTCCAGACGATTTGCTCGACGCTAGGGACGAGGGCCAGGTCATCTTCTTTTGTGGGGCGGGCGTCTCTCGCGCCGAGGCGGGCGGCCCTAGCTTTCGCGAACTCGCGGATCGCGTGGTAACCTCGCTGGGATCTTCGCACCATTCTCCCGCTCGGCAATTGCTTGAGCTCTCGGAACAGATTGTTCCAATCCCCGGCGTCGGCGGCATCCCCCCCGCCGACCGTATCTTCGCCATGCTCGAGCAGGAGTTTCCCGTTGCCGATGTACGCCGCGCGGTCGCAGCTGCATTGCGGCCCAAGCGCGATGCCGGGCTGGGACCGCATGCCTCGCTTGTCGATCTGTCGCGCGGACCGGATGGGGTAGTGCGCCTTGTCACCACCAACTTCGACCGCGTCTTCGAGCAGGTCGACCCAACCCTTGCCGCGATCGCTCCGCCCGAGCTCCCTGATCCCGCCCGCGCAGGGGCTCTGCGCGGGATCATCCATCTCCATGGCAAGGTATCGCACGACTATACGGTCCAGGAGGGGCCGGAATTCGTCCTGTCTTCGGCCGATTTCGGACGCGCCTATCTGGCCGATGGCTGGGCCACCACCTTCATGCGCGCGCTGATGAACCGCTATCGCATCGTCTTCGTCGGCTATTCCGCGGACGATCCGCCGATCCAGTACCTGCTCGAGGCGTTGCAGCCGAGCATTGCGCCTGGTCAGCTCTACGCGCTGCAGGAGGGCGAGGCTTCCTACGCGACCGGCCTCTGGCGCCACAAGGGTGTCACCGCGATACCCTTCAACGGCTTCGGGTTCCTGTGGCAGACGCTCGCCGCCTGGGCTGAACGCGCACGCGATCCGGATGGCTGGCGCAAGCGCATCGCCGAGATGGCGTTGCGCGGGCCGCGCGATCTCCAGCCACACGAACGCGGCCGGGTCGCGCATCTGGTGAGTTCCCCGGCCGGTGCGGCGATATTCGCGGAGCATGATCCGGCGCCGCCTGCGGAATGGCTTTGTGTCTTCGACCCCTATGTCCGTTACGACCGGCGCCGCTCCAAAAGCTGGCGTGACCCCGAGCCCGATCGCTTCGACCCCTTTGTCAGCTACGGTCTCGATGGCGAAACCCCGCCGAGCCGGGAGGAGGATCAGCGGCTTGGCCAGACAACGATTCCGGTCGAGAGCTGGTCGGCGTTCGAGGCCGCGCCGGGCGAGCGTCCCGGCGGCCGCAATCAGCTGCGACGCTCCCTGCGCGGGCCAGGCGCCATTACGCCCGCGCCGCTTCCCGCAAGGCTATCGCGCCTCGCATGGTGGATCGGCCGGGTCGCCACCGACCCTATCGCGATCTGGTGGGCGTCGGGTCAGAACGCGCTCCATTCGGAGATCAGGTTCCCGGTGCGTCGGTCGCTGGACAAGGAGGGCGTGGCGTCCGACATCCGCGCGGCCTGGCGCCTTATCTTCGCAGCGCTCGACGAACCCGGCGAAGACGCCAGGGACCGCTACGAACTCGAGCAGTTGATCGGAGTCGAAGGCTGGTCGCGCCTCAGCGTGATTCAGCTGGTTGATGTCGAACGGCCCCGCTTGACGGTGCGGCGCCCAATGACCGCACCGATCGCCGGGCGCACCGATACCCTCCACCTTGTCGACGCCGATGTCAGCTATCCGGGCCACAATTCCGATCTCGAGGTGCCGGACGAGCATCTCCTCGACTATATTGACGGCACCCGCCGCAACATTCTGGTCGCGACGCGGCTCGAGGAAATGGTCGGCGGCTTCGCCCTGACCCATCTCGACCCGCTCAATCCATTCGAACGCGGTCCCAACGAGTTCACCGCGAGCTCGCCTGACCTTTCGTCGATGATGTCGCATCTCAGGAACCTGGTGCAGCGGCTCCATCGGATCAGCCCCGATCTCGCGGTGGCGGAGGCCGCGAGCTGGCGGGGCGAGTTCGGCACCCCGTTTCGCAATCTGCGCCTCTGGGCCGCCAGCACGCCAGGGCTCACCAGCCCCGAGGCAGCCGCCGCCATCATCCTTTCGCTCGATGAAGACGCTTGGGAGACGCGTCTGGAACGCGATTTCCTGACGGCGATCGGCGCGCGATGGGCAGAGCTTCCCGAGGACGCGAAGCAGCGTATCGAAGCGATGATCCTTGCAGGCCCCCAGCCATGGGAGGGCATCGATCCCAAGCAGTTCGAGCCCTTTCGTATCGATGGAATCATGCGGCGGCTGTTCTGGATGCAGCGCAGCGAACTGGTCCCCAGCTTCGATCTGGATGCCGAAATTGCCCGACTCAAGGGCCAGCACCCCGAATGGGATGTGCAGATCGCAACCGAGCAACTCGACCGGAGTCCGTCGCGTGGCGGGTGGGTCGGAACGGACAAGAGCCATGCGGGGCTGCTCGGAACGCCGCTGGACGCGCTGCTTCCCGAAGCACAGGCGGCCTCGGGCCGCGGGCGCGACTTCCTGATGGAATCACGTCCGTTCCGCGGGCTGGTCGAGACGCGGCCGGTAAAGGCACTCGCCGCACTGCGCCGGGCTGCGGCGAAAGGCGAGGAATGGGCCTGGGCGTGGAATGATTTCCTCTGGTCCGAAGCCAGGAGCAACGATTCTGCGCGCTTCCGCTGCTATCTCGCCCGGCGCATCCACGCACTGCCCGAGGCAGTGTTGGTCGCGAACCTGCGTGCCCTGGTCCAGTGGTTCACCAGCCATGCCAAGCCGGTCTGGAGCGCGGATCGCGATCTCTACCTTGCGACCTGGGCGCTTCTGACCGGGACCATTGACCATCATCCCGACGCCGCCAACTCCGCGATCGTCGTCCAGGAACGGCACGACTGGATCAGCGAAGCGCTCAACGCCCCTGCCGGGCGTCTGGCAGACCATCTGTTCGACGAACTCGGCTGGGATGAAGGCGCCGAGGCTCCCACGGAATCGTTGCGTCAGCGCGCGCAGATGTTGCTCGCGCTGCCGCCGGAACCCCAGGCCCATGCCGCCGCACAGCTGGCGCTGCGGACCAACTGGCTCTACCTGCACGATCCTGACTGGACGGTGCAGCATCTCGTCCCCCTTATCGAACAGGGGACCGCGACCGACGTCGGCGATGCGGCGATCGCGGGCTTTCTGCGGCAGTCTCACTTCCCGCCCAATGATCTCTTCCCGCGCTTGAAGCCGCTCATGCTGGCGCAGTTCGGAGAGGAGCAGTCCACGTCGCCGCGGCACGACAATCTGCAGTCGCTCATTCTTGCCAGCTGGTTCCGCAAAGATGCTGAGGGCAATCGCCTGCTGGCCTCGGACGATCTGCGCGAAGCGCTCATCACGACCAGCGAGCCGAATCGGCTGGGCATCCTCCGCCTCATTGCCAATTGGGCCGAGGAGAATGAGGACTGCGCCGCCCAGACGGTCGAGTTCCTGCACTGGGTGTGGCCGCGCCAGCTCGCAGCCAGGAGCCCCGCAGCTTCGACGGCGCTGGCGGAGATCGCGCTGCGTGCGGGCGATCGCATGCCCGAGACGACCGCAGCGGTCCTGTCCGTGCTGGAGACCACGGCGGAGCAGATCAATGCGATGCCCTATGTCCGCCGGACCAAGGACGATCAGATCTCCAAATTCCCGGAGGAGCATCTCGCGCTGTTCTTCGCGATTCTGCCGGAGGACACCACTTTGTGGCCCTGGGGAATGGGCCAGGTGATCGAGCGGTTGTCGGAGCTTCCGGCGTTGAAGAACGACCCGCGCCTTTCCGAGCTGCGTCGACGGCTCGCCCGGATCTAGCTGGCTGCTCATCAATCGAGCTCCTATGGCGAGCAGGCCGGCGTTGACTGACCAGCGACATTGAGGACAGGTCGAGCGAGAGCTAGGCTATTGCCATGCCGACCGACCAGGACTCGCGTTCAGAAGCTTCGCCACCGCCGTCGAACGCGACAGCATCGCCTGCGGCCTCACGGCAATCGAACGGCGCCATGGACAATCCCGGCACGCCGGAATTCGCGAGCTGGGACAGCTACAATCACTTTGCCCGCCGGGTGCGCAGGACCAATCGCTACGTATGGGGCGACGAGGACCAGGCGTTTCTTCGCACGGTGCTGGCGACGATCCGGGACCGGGACGTCGAGCTCAAGGCCGGCCTCATGCTCTACCGTGCACAGCAAGGCGTCGATTGGAGGGAGCGCACCGACGACGAGGGAAACTGGATCGGCGAGGATGTGTGGGGCTATGGCGCCGAGCGGATGAAGCCACTCGTGGATCGGGCGAAGGAAGGGCGCGCTAACCCGACCGGCATCCCTGTCCTCTATGTCGGCAGCACCATTGAGACCGCGATCTCGGAAGTGCGGCCATGGGTAGGTGCGGAGATTTCGGTCGCCCAGTGCCGTCTCGTTCGTCCCTTGCGGACGCTCGATCTCACGATCGGGCACGGGAAGTCCTCGTTCGCCGGTGCTGTGTTTCAGTCTATGATGGGCGGCCCCCCCCTTTCTGCCGCAGACAAGGAAAAGGCGGTCTGGATCGACATCGACAATGCCTTCTCCCGTCCGGTGACCGTCTCGGACGATCAGGCCGACTATGCCCCGACGCAGATCCTGGCCGAGCTGTTTCGCAGCCATGGATATGATGCGATCGGCTACAAGAGCCAGTTCGGGGACAATGAGAAGCGAAAGGGTTATAACATCGCTATCTTCGATCCCGGTGCCGCAGAGATCGTTTCATGCGCGCCGTTCCGGGTCGATAGCATCAAGGTGTCGGCCTCTCAGATCGATAATGCCTGGGCCAAATCAAGCGACAGCGACGCTGGCTGATCGAATGACGGCGGCGCCATCCTTTCCGATATACTCACCCCAAGCGCTGGAAGCTGCGTTCGTTGCCCTCGCGCCGCTGCTCGACGGGATCAGGCCGCAGGGATTTCCGCAACCCTATCCCGCCCATCGTGTGATCGCCGCGCTGGAGAGCCTCACCGGCTCGCTTGCCGATGGCGGGGCGGCTGGCGGCGCGATCAGTATCTGGACAATCGCCGGCCTGAGGCGCGATGAGGTTCGCAATGCCCAGGCGCTGGCCGGCCTGTGGCTGGCCGATTTCGGCGGCACCGTGTCGCGGCGTTTTCTGGGCGCGTTTCTGAACCGGGCCGTCGAGGGCGTCGACTGGAGCGCCGAGCTCACGCGCGGATATCGGGTCGCCACCGAATGCAACCCGCTCGGCGACCGCACCGATCGCATTGATGTCATCATCGAGACCGCGAGCCACATCGTCGGGATCGAGATCAAAATCGGGGCCGGCTTGAGTCCGAACCAGCTCGATCGCTATCTCGCCTCGGTAGAAACACGGGCGGCGTGGCGGCACAGCCAGGCGCATGTCGTGCTGCTTGCTCCGTTCGATAGTCCGTTGGACAAGGTCCGCTCAGTTCCGTGGTCGGCTATTTCCGATGCGGCACTGTGCGCGGTGCCCGGCGGCGAAGCGCAACGATCGACTGTCGAAGAGTTGATCGTCAGCTTCGGCGATCACGTCCGCACCTTCTAGAGGTCCTCCATGAGCACGACATCCGTCTCTGCCGCCATTGCTCGCCACATCGAGGAGATCGAAGTCGCGCTCCGGCACATCCGTAACATCATGGATCCGCGCCTCGAAAAGGAGGCCGGTCGCCTGATCGAGCGCAAGCGGAAAGCGTTTCGTTGGACGGGCGAAGTGGACGATCACCTCGATCCGATCTGCTGGCTGGCGCCGGAGCCGTGGCGGATGGCGAACGACACCAACGGCTATTTCGACCTGTACATCAACTTCGAAAGCTCGAACTGCATCGACGAGGCTGAGCCCGAGACATGGGTTGCGCGGTTCCTGGGCTTCGCCGGATCCGGTATGCGCTTCGCTTTCGGCTCGAACGCGCTCTTTCGCCCGAAGTGGAAAGCGTTCCTGCGGTCCGAGCCGCTCGTCCAGGAACTGGTCGATAAAGGCTTCATCTGCGACCCTAAAACCGGCTTGCTCGCGCTCCCGATCCGGATCGAGAAAGAAGCACTTCTGTCCGCCTTCGAGGATCAGGACTTTTCCGAAGCTTTGGCCCCGATCGAGGCGCAGCTCGATCGGATCAAGGCGCTACGACCGACGCTCGATCGCCTGGTGGAGGCCGTTCGCGCAAAGGCATGAGAACGCGCCGGGTCAGGACAGTTTGACCTCCCGGAAGACTTCCGAGATCTGGAGCGCCGCACTACGCCGATCGCCGAGATCGATAAGCTGGTCGAGAATGCGGAGCAGCTTTCGCGCAAGCTGTTCCGGCAACGGCGTCTCCCGTTCCGAAATCCGCTGGACCCGAACCGCGATGCGCGCCGCCAGCAATGTGCTGCGCCAAGCCGACAGGCCTTCTTCGCCGAGCGTCAGCACCGCGTCGACCTGATCCGCGAAGGCATTGGCGGGGTACAAGTCGCCCGCCCGCTCGCAAAGCGTCAGATATTTCCCCATCACGCTGCTCGACCAGCCTGCTTCGCGCGCCAACCGGCCGGCCGCCGGGAGCGCGATGCCAATGTCGGTCCAATCACCATTTGCGAAACGCGTCGCGCCCTGGGCGTCCTCGACCGCGATGAACAGCAGCGCATTGGCCAGCCGCGGCATCTCGTTGGTCAATTTGCCCGCTTCGTAACTCGTCCGCTGGAGGACCCGGGACGCGAGGAACCGTTCGGTCCCGCGAGCCAGCACGATGTCGGTGGAAGCCGCAATCTGGACCGGGTCCATGACATGCGCGCGCGTGAACATGTCCACAAGTGGCGCGAGCAGCGAAAAACATGGACGGTCCCCGGCGACTGCCACGATCGGCGACAGAATTTGCTGATCGACACTATCGGGATCAAGCTCACCGGCCAGACGGCCCAGCAAACTGCCGAACGCCTCGATCCACTCATAATGGCCCGGACCATTTCGATCGGCATCGTAGCCTCGTGGATCCCAGTCGGGCGCGATGGACTCAATCGTCCAGTTGAGCATCCGTGTTGCGAAGGACGTGAAATGCAGGCGCGACTGAGGATCCCGCATGACCGCCGGCAATGGGAGCATGGCCAGCAATTTGGCGCAAAGCTGGGAGTCCCAGACCTCCGGCGACGCTTGCCATGGTGCCGAGGGATCGTCGATTGTTGGAACGGGCAGCCAGAACCGCCAGCGCCATTTGCGGGGGCCAGGTATCTGAGCGCGGCTCCAGGGCCGACCGGGCAATTCAAGGCCGGGCAAAGCGCCCCTTCCGCGAGCCTGCCGAACGGCATCGCGAGCAAGCTTCATCCGGTGTGCGTGATCATGGGCCGGATCGAAGCCAGCATAGCCGTCGCTCTCCTCCAGCCCGCCCTTTTGTCGGCGATCGATGCAAAGCGCGAGCCCCAACCCGAGGGCGCACAAGGCGAGGCGAGGCCGGATATCCCACAGGCCGAAGAGCGCGGCGAACGCGGCCATCGAAACCGTCTCGAGCGGATGAACGGCAAGCTCGAACAGGGTCGGGATCGCTCGGCTTGAGTCCTCTCCCGCCCGGATATCCGCGGCAAGCGCCTGGGTAGCGAACAATCCGGGATGCCACGGAATGATGGCTGCGGATGTCCAGAACGGATCCTTCCGCTCGCACATGGTCGCTGCCCGGTCGGTCACCCCGCGCGCCCAATCGCGTTGCTCGGCCGTGCTCAAATCCCGGAACACAAGAACCACGGCCGCGACCGCAGCGATGGCCCCGCGACGGATATCCAGGTCCTGGCCTTGCTGGGCCCCGAACAGCGCCGCGCCGTCGAGGCGCCGCGCCTGGGCCACGACGTCCGGCATCGCCAGTCCGGACGGGGGATCGCCTTTCTCAAGCGCGCGGCGGGACCATTGATACAGCGCATGGTCGGTGAGATGCGACTGCGCGGCCTCGAGCCGCCGCCGCCCTTCGGGCGTATCGGCCTCGGGATTGACGAAGACGATCTGCTCGGGCGCCTCCTCTGCCGAGGGAGCAACGCGCCGATAATTCTCGACATTTGCCCAGTGCGCCATTTCCGCGCCAAAGCTGGTGTCCGGGCCGGGCTCGGCGGACGAGGCCTCCTGCTCGCGGTAATAAAAGACCGTCTGGTCCCGAAACCCTTCAATGGCCTCCCTCGATACCGCAGCACGGTTTGCGTCACCCGCAAGGACAAAGGCCGCGGCCAGCTGGCGCACGTCCTGGCCATGCGCCGCTCGTTCGTTCAGTTCCTTGACTGCCTGCGCGTGCGGGAGATCGTCCGCGCGCATGAAGCCGATCTGCGAGCTTGAAGCGATGCTGAGCTCCTGATGGCTTCGGTGGACATCTGCATCCCAGACTCGCAGCGAATTGATGAGCACCTGCACAGTGTCGGAAGCCGTCCGGCTTGAGATGGCGGTGAACATCGCGAGCTGGACGGCCGCGACGCAGTCGTTTCCCTCCAGGATCTGGCGAATGACCTCGTCCGCCGGCCGTCCTTGCTCCAGTTCGCCGACGATCCAGTTCTCCATGGCGAGATAGGCGCACAAGAGCGGCTTCGGTCCCCAGAGGCCGCGAGACCAGAGATATTCGCGGGGCGTTCCCCAGAACTCCTGTTCGCCCCAGGGAAAGTTGAGCCGCAGGGGAATCGGCGTGCCCTGGCGCCTCGGATCGAGTTCATGAAGCTGGCGCCACGCCGTCACCGCATGATTGGATACCTCGGTGACGACCCGGATGGCCTCGGCCGGCGCATGGGCGAAGAGAGACTTGAACGGCTCGCGCAGGGGCGATGCCGGAAAATAGTTCATGCGATCCCCGTCGACCGACAGATCTTCCCAATCCATCGTCGAGAACCCGCTATGGCCGATCCGGCTGAACATCCCCGCTATCGCGAGCTCGTCCCGGCGTGTGCGCTCAGCCTCGGGCTTGGCCAGCGCCTCCCGGCGCCACTGCGCCGACATCTCCGCTTCCTGGCGGTGCCGTTCCTCACGCTCCTGCGGGAGTTCCTTGCATAGCCGTATCCGCGTCAGATCTGCCAATTTTTGGGGGTGTGTTTGCGACAGCAGCACAGCCCATCCAGCAAGAGTCGGGAAGACCTCGGCAAGGAGCCGGTCCTTGTCGCGCAGATAGTCGAGATATTCGCCGACAATGTCGGGTGAAGACCTTGCCGAGCGCAGCAATATCCGCCGCAGCTCCTCCTCGAGGTCGCCTCTGCTCGACCGCAGCCCCTCCCAGGTATCCTCGGGCGGCTCGTCGGCGGAGGTCTCCTTCCACCGTCCCGCCAACTGTTTGCGGCTTTCGATCGAGCGCAACCACGCATCGACCTGTGCGGTGATCGCCGTGGAGATCGGGTTCGGCAGATAGCTATAGGCATTCTGCCAGACATCGAAGATCGACGCGATCTCCGGCACTATCCAGACCGGAAGCTCGGCCGCTTCCTTCAGCAAGAGCAGAATCAGGCGACTCCAGGTTTCGAGATCCGAGGGCCAGCCGAGAAGGTCGGCCGCTCGAATGCGCGCGTCGGCGCTGAGACCCTCTCCTCCCTGGAGGCCGCGAAGAATCGCCGAGTTCGGAATTGTTCGTTCCGCCTGGAACCAGACCAGGAGCTTGCGAAGCAGCCGGTGATCGTCGGCATAAAGCGAGCCGAGATAGCCGCTCTCCAACGTGTCGAAGTTCGGCGCGGCGATCGGCCCGAGCAGCCAGGCGCGCACCCATTGCGATCTGAGGCTCGAGGCCTCCGCCTCTCGCAGCATCGCGCTCCAGCGATCGCCGTCGGCGAACTCCGATTGCGAGACCAGCTCGACGATACGCCCGATGACCGGCGGCTCGCCCGCTGCTGCGAGTTCTCCCACCCATCCTTTCTCCGATCCAAGCAGCTGGTGGAAGAAGGACCATTCGAAGAAGATGTCGTGCGAGAACCGCACGCTTAGCCCAGCCCGCACGAATTGGAGGACGCCATCCGCAACGAGCCCCGCGACCATGTCGGTCGTCGACGGCTTAAGGCTGGCCAAGGCGATGGGTTCGCTAAGGCGCTGGGCGCGGCGCTCGCCCAGCTCGAGCAGCGCCATTTGCCGCTGAAGGGCATGTTGGCCTTCAGCGTTGAAGCCGCCACGCTGCCACCAGTTCGCAATCAGGTCTATTTCCGACGAGGGTTCGAAATCCTGGTCCCCCCCATCGGCCGCGAAATTCTGGCAGAGAATCTTCGCAAAGAAAGGACGCCGAACGATCTCGCGTACCGGGCGCGCGCCGAATAGCAGTCGGCGCAGCGCCGGCTGCCCGGCGGCAAGGGCTTCGGCCTCCTCGTCGTCGAGGCGGTCGACCGAGACAACGCCGATCCCGTTCGCGCCTACCAGGCTGGAAGGTAGCCAGGTACGAAGCGGCTCGACCCCCGTGTCGCGCAAGGTGGCGATGACCGACCAGTTGGCGAGCGCTGAATCGTTCGCGATAAGCCGCAGGAGATCGGACACGACACCCCGATTTTCGAGCTCGATGCGATCGATGCCATCGATGAACAGGCGGGGCTGTCCCATAGCGCCGATCTCGACAAGCAGGTCTGCGGGATCCGTGTGCTTGAGCCCGAGCGCGGTCGCGAAGCGAAGCCAGCTATTGCCCTCCAGCCGGTCCGACTTGAGGAAAAGCACGGGGCCGGTGAGCAAGTCGCCTTCGATCTGCCTCCTGAGCAGGACAGATTTGCCCGAACCGGCCAGCCCTTGAATCTGGATAAAGCGATGAGATCCGAGCGCCTCTGCAAGCTCGCGAGCCGCCGAGGGCCGGTCCAGTCGCGTCCCGCGTACATCGTCCTCAATGTCGAGCAGCCAGGAATGCTGCAACCGCCCAAGCCGCGCGATATCCTCGCTGAGAGATGCGGTCCCGTTCAGCCGCGCGACGGCCGACAGATTCACAATCAGCGTCCGACGGCCATAGGCCTCTGATCGCCCTGCGCCGATGCGCGCCAGACGGCAGAGGCGATCCCACAGCAAGGGAGCCTTCGCGACATCACCGGGTGCGATCAGCAACCGCAACTGGTCGGTCACCGCACCGGGTCCTGCAGCACCTTCCTGCATGAAATCGAAGGTCAGGAGCACGAAATGGCGCAGGAACCGGTAGACCTCGTCCGCCGTGCATGGCCGGCCGATCGTTTCCGTCAGCAGAGTGGCGACATCCTCCCGGATCTGACCATGGGCCTTGCTCGCATTGCCCTTATCGGTGAACCGCTCCTCGAAATGGCCGACCGTGTCGCTCGCCCGCGCGAAGTCACAAAGCGCGCGCAAGTCCCTGCTCTTTTTCGTCGCGACATCCTCGGTCGCGCATCCGATTCGATCGACATCGTTCCTGAAACCTGGCTTCGCGAGAGTCGCCCACCCATCCCGGATGATATCTCTGAAATCGGTGTTGGTGGCAGCCGCGCTGATGGTCAGCGATCGTTTGAGCTGAAGGCTGAGCCGGGCTTCATCCGTTCCCGACCCAAAGTCGACGATCAGATCGTCCAGCGGCTCGCCGAAATCGCGTTGTTGCAGCGCTACGCGGATAACGGTTCGGTCCGTGATCCCGGGCGCGCTGGCCTCCCCTAGCAGTGCCGCAAGATATCGTGCGGTCACCATGTCCTCGAAGGTGTGTCCGGCGCCTCCCGCTAGTTCTGAAGATTGAGCCATAAACCGATCATACGGGCAGTTTGGTCTTGTCAGCTAGTGCCGTGGAACAGCCAGGTCATTTTACCTTGGCTTCGAGGCTGGAGATACTCTCCATCACCGTTTCGAAGCCGGGTGCCTAAGTTCCAATCCCTGCCATTGCTCGTGCGCGGCGAGAAAGGTGATCGCAGGGCAGGTTTCGGGATCGCCACGCGGACAGCCGAACGGCCGCTATTGAGGCGCAAAGCAGCCGATCAATCCTAGAAAATCCGCCGGATCACAAGCTTCTGTCCGCCACAAAGACTGCATTCCGCCTTTTGGCACTCGTATCCTTCCGAGCCCGCGAGCTCGCGTGTCTTGTGGTTGGCGTGCTGGCGGACGCTGAGCTGGAGCCTGTCGGCAATGCAGTCATCACAGACCCCTTCGGGGGACAGACGCGTCACGAACTTGGCGACGTCGTCGAGGACGGTCATGTCGGCTCCTCCTGGAGGCGCTCGTCGCACGCTTGCCGGACCAGATCCTGCAGCGTCGTCACGCGCTCGATCAGCCAAGCAAGTTCCTCGGGGGTGATTTTGTAGTGGGGCGAGTATCGGGCGTCGACATAGGCGCGGCGGAGCAGTTCGAAGCAGCGCTGGTTGAACTTGGTGTCGCGCGGCCATGCCGCGACCAGGCGCGGGTCCAGTTCCTCGCAGAGATCGCGGAGGAAATTCAGCTTGTGCGACTTAGGACTGTAGAGGGTCCGCACCAGCAGCAGGCAATGGTATAGGCGCTCTGCCGATTGATGGAGGAGAAATGCCGCCTCTTTCGGACGCCCTTCCTCCTTCATAAATTCAGCGCTTCGAAGGAAGGCTTTTCCGCTCGGAAACCACTCGTCGAAATAGCCCCGCGCTTCCGCGAGCGCAGTCTCCTCCGACAACGGCTCCGGATGCGCGAACGGATGGTCGGGCGCCTCGTACAGCGCGATCCCGTCGCGCACGATGTCGGTGAAGAAATACCGGCCATGCTTCAGCTGCCGGTTCACGTCGGTCAGGCTGTGGACGATGAAGCCGACCTGGGTCTTGAGCCGCTTGGTCACCACATAGTCGCGCACGAGATGATCCTCGGCCGCGGTCCAATATTCCGCCACATCGGCCAGCTCGTCATGGTTCACGACGACGAGCAGATCGAAATCCGAGAAATAGCCGCCGACCGGATCCTCGACCCAATCGCCGCGTGCGTACGATCCGAACAGGATGACCTTGAGGATCCGCCCGGCCTTGCGATGCGGCGCGTTGCGCCCGGCGAGCGCGTCCTCGAATTCCTCGAACAGAATCTTCACGACCTGCTCCAGCTCGCGCCGCTTGCGTTCCGGGAGATGATCGAGGTCGGTTTTCATTGGCCTAGGTTCGCGTGTTCGCACGCCGATGCAAGCCCAAATGGCATCACATCGGTAGCGCCAGCTGATCCTCGCTTGCTGTGTCCGGGATATGCCAGAGGCCATCGACGATCGCGCGCGCCAAGGCGTCCGCAGCCCGCGCGCGCAGGCGGCCATCCGGCATGGTGATGCCGACGCGCGCCCAGCCGGGCGCGCCGAGGATGGCCGTGGAGATCGCGTCGACGGGGGGTGCGGGCATGAGTCGTTCCATGCCGCAAAATTGGTACAAAACAAGAACATTGCCAAGTCACGAGATGGACGGCCCGCGGTAGCGACCGACCGTCCAGGAGACGCCGCGCTCGCGCATGATGCCCGACACCGGCTCGCCGATCCGGCGCTCGAGCACCGGCCGCCACGGCACCAGCGTGAATTCCTTGGCTTTTGCGACCACGCCGTAGCGGCCGCTCGCCGTATCGACATGGCGGCGCAGCACGCCCTCGATCTGGGCGCCCGGCCTGGCCTCGACGAAGCGCAGGCCGAGCTCGTCGCCCAGCTGCCCGGCGACGCGCAGCAATTCGCGGCGACGCAACTGCTCGATCAGGTCCGGGCGGACGACCGGCGCCCCGCCCCTCTCCTCCGCCAGCCCCTCCGTCACCAGCCAGCGCAGCCGCAGCCGCTGCGCCTCGCGCGCCGCCCCACCGAACCCCGCCTCGCCCAGCGCCACCGGCTCCGCCGACGTCAGCTGACGGTCCAGCCAGGTCGCGCCATCGGCGCCTACCTGCTGTTCGATCGGCAGGCGCGACAGGATCTCGACCGCGACGGGCCGGTCGCGTAGCTGGCGCACTTCGAACGCCTCGGCGCGGGCGAGATGATCGGCGGCGATGCGCCAGCTGCCATCGGGCTCGCGCTGGGCGCCGCCCGTCAGGCGGCGCATCGCCTCGAGCCGGCGGACATGCGTCTCGGCAAAGGCCTGGGTCGCGGACGGATCATGGCGCAGATGGAGATCGACGCTGTAGCGCCCGCCATTCGCTGCGGCGACGTCCGCCACGACGCGATCCGCCGGGCGGACCTCGGCGACCCGCGGTTCGACCCGGACCACAGCGCCCTCGGGCAGCGGCTCGAGCGCCTCGCCGCGACCGATATCGACCCGGTGGACACGGCCATCGGTCGCATCGACGAGCAGATAGTGATGGTCGCGCAGCTCGTCGGATAGTCCTCGCCGCAGGACGCGGCCCACCACGGGCTGCGGTTCCAGGCGTGGCGCCAGCCGGGCGAAGTCCTGCTCCTCGACAGCCGCTGACCCTCGGGTCAGCTCGCGGTGCATTGCCTTGATGATGTCGCCGCGCTCGCCCATTTCGCGCAGCGTCGCCTCCAGGTCGGGGTCGAGCCGCCAGCAACCGGGCTCGGCCTGCTCGGCTAGGCCCATGCGTTCGAGCCTGGCGAGCCTGCCGGTAAGCGCGGCCTGCAGCACCGGCGACTGGCGCGCCGGGCTGGTCCATCCTTCCTCGCCGATGCCGGCGACGAGCTGGCGGTCGAGGCTGGTCCAGCGGTCCTGCCCGACTTCGCGCAGCAGGCGGCGCTGGATCTCGCGATCGGATCGCGGCCCCAGATCGAGTTCGACGATCTCCGCCGCGCGCTCGCGCATGCCGGTCGAGAGATATTCGCGGGCAAGGACCAGATCCTTGCCGCGATCGTCCCGGCCGCGCAGCAGGATATGGGTGTGCGGATGGCCGGTGTTGAAATGGTCGACCGCGATCCAGTCGAGCCTGGTGCCCAGATCCGCTTCCATCTGCGCCATCAGCCGGCGGGTCAGCGGCTTGAGATCGGCATATTCGGCGCCGTCCTCGGCCGAGACGATGAAGCGGTACTGGTGCCGGTCCTCGGCGCCGCGATCGAGGAACGCCTTGCCGTCCAGCTCGTCATGCTCGGCGCCGTAGAGCTTGCCGGGGTCGCCGTCGCGGGTGACGCCATCGCGCTGGAGATAGCGCAGATGCGCGCGGGCACCCTGCATGCCCCGCCCGGCGAGCCGGACCACCCGCGACTTGACGATCACGCGGCGCTGGCGGAAGCGCCCGAGCGCATCGCGACTGGCAAGGATGCGGCCGGCCCCTGCCCCGCGTCCGATGCGGCTGCCCTGGAAGGTTCGACCAACCGCCTTGCCGGTCGCGGCGAGCGCCGCAGCCTGCAGGATCTGGTGCAGGTATTTGCGGCCGCGCGTCGAGCCGCGCGCGCGCATCCTGCCGAGCCGGGGCTCGAACGCGTCCTCCTCGCTCATCGAAGGACCACAGTGGAACGCGGGCGGGAGGTACCCAGTTTCGGCACGTCACCGACCATGGCACCATGAAAATGGCCGACTTCTGCGGGTCTCCGGCGCGATGGCGCCATTGCCCATGGGAATGGCGCCAGGCCGGTCCTCGAAAAAACGATGTGCAGACAAGCACCTGCCGCCGAGATCGAGGCGGCATGGTGCCATTGCTTTATCTTGCCTTCGCCCTTCTCCTGCTCCTTCCCCGCCCAACCCCGCACCACAAACCGATGACGCTCCGTCCTGCACGTCTGCCGATCCGACGCGGACGCCCCTGGAACCGGGTCGAAACAGGACCAACGCCGCATCATTTCGGCGCCTCCGCCTGCCGTTGCAGGGGCACGAACAAGCCTGCTGCCGGCGCCGGAATCGATGCGCGATCGCCTTGCCCAGCTGCGCGATTGAGCGGGAAGAACAGGGTCATGCGAGGGGTCGCGGACGCCGCAAAAGCCGGCGCCGGGACGCCTGAAGGCGCGCCCCCGGTTATCCTCGCCAGATAGAGTCTGGTCTCCCCCGGCAGGCGCTTCCCCGACCGCAGGAACGCCGCATAGCGTTCCGGCCCGGCATTATAGGCGGCAAAAAGACCGGGATAGCCGAACCGATCATACATCAGCCGCAGATAGGCCGTGCCCGCCAGGATATTGTCGCGGGGAAGGTGGGGATCGGGCCCCAGCGCGTAGCGCCGGGCCATGTCGGCATAGGTACCGAGCATCACCTGCATCAGCCCCATCGCACCCTTGGGACTGGTGGTCGGGCGGCCGCGCAGCAGGACATGGCCGCCGCTCTCCGCACGCATCACCCGGCAGATCCAGTCGACCGGAACGCCGAACCGCGCGGATGCCTCGACGATCAGCGGATGCCACTGCGCGACAGGATCGGCTGTCGCTTGCGCGGCGATCGCCGCCGGCGCGACTGCCACGATCGCGATCAGCGGGCCCATAGGGGCACCGCCTTGCCGAGGATGTCGCGGCGATGGATGGGGCCGAAATAGCGGCCATCGAACGAAGCGGCGGCGGGCATGAGCAGCAGATATTCGTCGCTGTGGAGCAGCCTGCAGCCGCGCCACCAGGGCATGGGTCGACCCGATGGATCGCGCGCCAGGCGCCGCGCCGCCTCCACCCCATTGACCGAAACCACGGCGCCGATGGTGCAGACGCGGTCGCCCGGCACCGCCGCAACGCGCTTCACCAGCGGCACATTGGCGGGGACGTAGCGGCGCGCGGCGGCGAGCGCGCGAACCACCAAAGGCGTACGCGCCGCGACCATGTCGCCGCGCGCCAGTGGTGCACCGGGCGAGACGGCATAGGGGCCCATCGGTGCGCTCGCGGAGACATTCCACACGAGCCGCGGCACCGGCGAGAATATAGGCGGGACCATAATCGCGGCGCCGCCGGTGAGGCCAAAGGCGAGCAGGCGCAAGCGCCGGTGCCGCGCCTGGCGCTCGCGCCGGTGCGCCTCCTCCCAGCGGAAGAGGGGGAGATCGCCGGGGCTACGCATCGTGCGTCGTCGCGTGCGATTTGGCCTCCGACCAGCCGTCGAGGTCGGCGATATGATAGCGGACATAGCGGCCATGCTTGCGAAAGCGCGGGCCGCCGCCGCGAGTCCGCATCTTCTCCAGGGTGCGCGGGGAAAGTCCTACATAGAGCGCTGCCTGGGCGGCATTGAGGAAGGGACTTCCTCGCCTCGCCTGGGCGGCACGGGCGTTCTCGTCGTCCATTGTGCCGACTGCCTTGCCTTGGTGGCGGCAGCGGGCATCGCCGTCGCTGCGGCGGGAATCGGCGAACGGGGTCGGCGATCGGAGGCTCGAAGAACGGCCCCCCGCGAATTCGATCCACACCCGGATGATCGAAGCGTTCGGGAGAACCCGGTCTGGCGAAATCCGTGAAGGTGAGCCCCGTCGCAGTCCCCCGCGGCGGGGCCCGTCGACCGGTCAGCGCGACCAGATCATGTTGAAGTCGCCACCCTCGGATTCGACCAGCGTCGCGTAGATCGGCGCTGGCAGGCTGGGGTCGTCGAGCTTGACCGAGAGATAGTCGCGATCCTCCTTCGAGGTCTTCTTCCAGGCCGCCCCGATCTCGACCTGGCCGACGTGGACCCGATAGTCGGGCGCGCGGTCGTGGTCTTTGGCCGAGGGACGAATGCTGGCCTTCACGCTGAGCGAGAGGGTCTTGATGGTACCCGCGAAATTGCCGTTCTCGTCGCGGGTGAAGGTGCCGATCTGAGCCATGATAGTCTCCTGTCCTTGCCTCGAGACCGCCCGATGCGGCCTCGATGGCGTCGATCAGGCGAGGTGGCGGCCGGTCCGCACCCGAAGGGCCGGAGCAACGCGCAGGACGGCGAAAGTCCGGGTTTCTTGCTGCGCGAGGAGCCGCGGAGCGGCGGGGAAGAAAGTCGGCGAAGCCGTTGCGGGCATGAGGCCGAGGGCCCGGGCACACGGGCCTGATCCGCTTCGCCAGACAGCCCGATCGAGAAAGGCCGCACGGTGTCCAGGCTGGACAGATGTCGGAGAAACGAAAGAAGCTTCAGGCGTGCCGATCGGGCAAACGGCAGCGCATCAACATCGCCCAGTGTGGTCGGCCCGGCATTGGCTAGGTCATGAACCGTAAACGCCCGCTTTCGGCGCGAAGGCGAAACGGCCGATAATGGGTGGAAGGCGGACGTTGCAACTATCTTGGCGAACTGCCGCTCAAATCGCCGCCCGCCTTCGACTGAATGAAAAGCGCAGCACGGCGAGCCAAGTCTTCGGATTCGGATCGGATGACCAAGACCAAGGGCAGGGTATCATCAAGTAGATCCACATCCACACGCTGTTCGCAGTCTGGGCGCAAAGCCACGGTTAGCTCGGTCCATCCGCCGGGTGGGGGTTGATCGTCGTTACCGTCAGAATCGAAATCGCAGCCCGACCCCCACAAATGGTAGGCTACAGACTGGGAACAGGGCCGCTCTCCGGGTGCGCTTAGATAATGGCGAAACTCGTAGTGGCCGCTTTCGTCATCGCTCATGCGCGCAATAGGCCACGTTCGGCGAACGTCCGCAACTGGGGCGTGAGCAGCCCGACCGCTTTTGGATCGGCCCAGGCGCCGCTGGGCGGCTGAGAATGGGTGGGAAGCGGTCAGGCGGCTTTCAGCCTGAACGGTCTTCGAAACGGACGTCGCGAAAGCGAGAGACGAGGCAAGCAAGTGCGGCTTCGTCGGACGTTTCAACTTCATAGAATGAACTATCAAACGCTCGGATGGTCACCCAACTTTCATCCGAGTTCTCGGACAGCTTGCCTTTGAAGTTGCCCCAGATGACCTGAACGGTGTCATCGGCAAGAGAGAGAAGCTCAGCGCCCTCAATGGTAGCCGACAAGCTCGCTAACTCTTCAAGGCGCATCCCTCCTGTGCCAGTCGCCTCAAACTCCGATTCATCGGGAGACGAGATAGTCCAAGCGGCTGTAAGGGATTGTGGCGCGAGAGCGCGAAGTAGGTCACGCAGATCAAAAGCGAGGACACCGTCGTTCAAATCTCGGATCACTAGGTTCGCCACTTTGTCCCTCGCTCATCGGTCGCCGCTAGGCTGAACGAGAGTCCACTTTCGGGCAAGCGGGGCCAAGCCACGAACGTTTGGCAATGGGGCGGAAGCGCTCGGGCGGCTTTGGTCCCGCTCAGCCCTCGTCCTGCCACCGGCGCAGATCCGTCTGGTCATGATAGGCCATGCGGTCTGGCGTGGTGATGAATTCCATCGTCGTGCCCCAGGGCATGCGGCAGTAGCAGACCTTGTTTCCGGGGCCCTTCTCCGTTGCATAGGGAATAGCACGCGGCGCAGTGAGAGCTGTGCCTCCCGCCTTCTCGAAGCGCTCGACGGATGCGTCAATGTCGTCGGTGTAGAGCGCGAAGTGCGTGATGCCGAAGTCGCTCGCCCGGATCGGCGGGGCTTGTTCCGGCCCATGCATCTCGAACAGCTCGATGTCGGGTCCGGTCCCGATCTTGACCATCGCCTGCGCCCGCACGACCGTTCCGGGAAAAGCGCCGACTGCCCGCTCGAATTCCGGACCCTGCCGCGGCGGATCCTGGGGGCCGAAGGACTGATAGATAACCTGGCCGCCAAAAGCTTCCACCAGGAACGATTTTGCTGCTTCGATATCGGGCACCGTGATGCCGATATGATTGACGCCGCGAATGACAGGTACGGTCATGACAATCTCCTTCGCTGTTTATTCGATCCATTGCGATCGCCGCCGGCGAAGGTCGCCCGCGGCCTCGCGATCTGGCCGGGCTCGATTGCCCGGGCGCCGAATTTCAATCGGCCTTGAGGAACTCTATCAGGGCGGCTGCGACTTCAGCCGGGCGTTCGTCCGCGACATAATGGCTGCACCGTGCGATCGAGCCGCCCGTCACATTGGTGGCGAACTCCTTGAGCATCGGCACCATCTGCGCACCGAAGCGCTGATCCCCACCAAGGCCCAGCACCGGTATCTTGAGCGGTTGCTTCTTGTATTCGAGCGCGACCGCATGATCGGTAGCGAGGGTGCGGTACCATTCCATGCCGCCGCGGGTGCGGCCAGGGAGGGCCATCGCCTTGGCGTAAATCTCGACGTCCGCCGGATTGAAACTACTGTGATCGTAGAACCGCTCAGCCATGAAGGTCGAAATATAGTCATATTCACGGCCATGGATCAGGCGCTCGGGCAGATCCCGGTTCATGTGGAAGCTGAAGTGCCAGAGCCTCGCGGTCGTCGCCTCCCATTTGGTCCAGCCAGGAAGCGGAACGTCGAGGACGGCCAAGTGAGTGACCGCTTCCCGATAGATGGCCGCCTGCGGCAAGGCGACCATCCCGCCGATATCATGTCCGCACACGGCGTAGTGTTCATGCCCGAGGGCAGTCATGACTTCGTAGGCGTCGCGCGCCATGGTCGCCTTGTCATAGCCGTCCAGCGGACAGTCGGAAAAGCCCGCGCCCCGCAGATCGATCGCCACCACGCTGAAATGCTCGGCAAGGAGCGGCATCACCTTGTGCCATTCCCACCAGGTTTCCGGCCAACCGTGAAGTAGCAGGACCGCCGGGCCGGAACCTCCCGTGACGGCGTTGATCTTGATGCCATTCACCGGCACCAACTGCTGGGTAAACCCGTTCAAAGCTGCGATCATCATCGCTTCCAATCAGATGTGGACGTTCAGACAGAGCTAGGGTCCAGCCCTCGGGGCTGGTCGAAATCCGTGGCGATCGAGATGTCGCGCCAGGCGTCGATATCGCTGCGGAAGGCAGCCAGCTTTCGCTCGGCGATCGCATGCGCGATCGGGCCGAGCGGCAGATGCAGGGGAGCATCATCGGCATCGACCGCCTGCAGGATCACCGCGATCGCCTTGTCGGGATCGCCCGCCTGATTGCCGTCGTTGGTTTCGCGGTAGTGCTTGCGCGAGCTCGCGGCGTATTCCGGCATCTCGCTGGCAGCCATCGTGATCGAACGGCCAAGGAAATCGGTGCGAAACGGGCCAGGTTCGACGATCAGCACGCGAATGCCGAACGGCGCCAGCTCGCCCGCGAGCGCCTCGGAAATCCCTTCCACGGCAAACTTGGCCGCGTTGTAATATCCGCCGCCGCCGCCGCCCGCGATTCCCGCGCCCGACGACATGTTGACGATCGTTCCGCCCGAGCGTCGCAGGAAAGGCAGGGCAGCTCTGGTCGTCTCGATCAGACCGAAGACGTTCACCTCGAACATCGGCCGATATTCCTCTGGCGTACCTTCCTCGATGGCGCCGAACAGTCCGTAGCCAGCATTGTTCACGAGCACGTCGAACCCGCCAAAGGTCTCGACCGCCTTTGCGACCGCTGCCTGCGCTGCCGCCGCATCGGTCACGTCGAGTGGCAAGGTGATCATCCGGCCGCCGAAGGGCTCGGCCATTTTCTCGATCGTCGAGACGTCCCGGGCCGTCGCAACCACGCGATCGCCGCGCTGTGCCGCAGCGCGCGCCAGCCGCTGGCCGAAGCCGCTCGAGCAACCCGTGATGAGCCATGTTTTCACAACCTATTCCTCCAAACCGCGTTCAGACGAGGGCCGGAATCTAGGTGTTTAGATTTGTTCTTGAACTGACATATCTGTATTCTCGGCGTTCAGTTTTGTTTGGGTGGCCGCGATGGAATGGAGTGACGTCAGGATCTTTCTCGCGGTTGCGCGATCCGGCACGCTTGGCGGCGCGGCACGTTCGCTTCAGACAAGCCATCCGACCGTCGGCAGGCGCCTTCGTGCACTCGAGCAAGCGATCGGTCACACGCTCTTCCAGCGTACAGCGGACGGTCTGGTTCTGACCGAAGAGGGCCATGGGATCATCGCGCTAGCCGAGCAAATGGAAGAAGGCGCGCTGGCCATGGAGCGCCGGCTTGCGGGACAGGAGCAGAACCTCAAAGGCAGTCTGCGCATTTCGTCAGCGGACTGGTTTGGGGCCTATGTTCTCCCTCCTGTCCTGGCGGATTTTTCGAAAGCCTACCCCAATGTCGATGTCGAGATCCTGACCGGCACACGCCTGTTCAATCTCGCGCAGCGCGAGGCCGACATCGCATTCCGCATCGTTCCATTCGACACCGCCGATGTCGTTCAGCGGCGGCTCTTCCGGCTCGAATACGGTGTCTATATCGCCGAGGAGGCCGCGGATCCCAAATATGGCGACGGGGCCGGTTTCCGGCTGATCACCCATGACACCTCCACGGGCCATTTCCCCGATATCGCGTGGCTCACCGAGAGTTTCCCCAACGCGAGAGCGGTCCTGCGATCGAACAACCGCAACGTCCAGGCACGGATGTGCAGGCAGGGCGTCGGCATCGCCGTCCTGCCCCGCGTGGTCGGCGACCAGATCCCGGGTATTCGCAGACTGGAGCCGCCGAAGCCGCCGCCAGCGCGAGACATTTGGATGGGGTACCACCGGGACCTACGGCGTCTTGAACGTCTCCGCGCATTCATCTCGACGGTATCCGATCATCTCGCGAACGCGACCGCATGACGGCGCCGTCAATCCGGGGCGCGGACGTCTTTCGTCCGACCCGACAACAGCAACCGGAACATGCCACCAGCGGCACCGCTCCAATTCTTCTCGATCGGCGAGACAAGGCCTCGGATCGTGGCCCGCGCGCCCAAAAAGAAAGGCCGGCGCGGCGCCGGCCTGAAAGTGTTAGGAGAGGATGCCTGAAAGGCAGCTTCTTGTGCAGTGCAGCGATATCGTTCGCAAGTGCAAAAAGCACAAGGAGACCGAACCTCCACCTAAGGGTGGTCGACTTGCGTGCGACCGGTCCCTCCCGAGGCAACGCCCACGGCAATCAAGGGTCAACAATATGGTTTTACGGGATTATTCCGGAACGGCCCTTCGCGAAGGTGGCCCATGGACGCCGACGATTCCACGGGAGCAAAGGCCAGCTTAATTTCGATCAAGCTTTGACATCACCATCATTCCGCTGATCATCGTTGCGGACGAAGGAGAGGGATTGCCATGTTGAACCGCCGTGAAGCGCTGCTGGCAGGATTGGCTACGAGCTTGCTTGGTACGGAAGCGCGTGCAGCACGGCAGGACGGCACCTGGCCCGCATATCCGGCCGAGGAAATCGACCTCTGGCCCGGCACGCCGCCTGGCGCGCCCGCCCCCCTGCCGGTCGAGCAGGTCATCGAGACCGGGACGGAGGAGCGCCATGGCCGGATGGTCAAGGGCATCGCCCGTCCCCGCATGAAGGTGTTCCGGCCTTCCAGGCCGAATGGCGCAGCCCTGCTGGTTACGCCCGGCGGCGGCTACTCGGTGATCATGATCGACGTCGAGGGCTATCAGATCGGGCCCTGGCTCGCCGAACGCGGCTGGACGGTCTTCGTCCTCTATTATCGCCTGCCGGGCGAGGGCTGGGCGAACCGCGCGGATGTGCCGCTGGCCGACGCGCAACGCGCCATGCGACTGATCCGTTCGCGTGCGGCGGTGTATGGCTTCGATCCCGAAAAGGTCGGCGCGATGGGCTTTTCCGCGGGCGGTCATGTCTGCGGCGACCTCGCCACCCGGTATGACGTGAAGGTCTATGATCCGATCGACGCCGCCGACCGGCTGAGCGCGCGGCCGGCGATCGCTGCCCCCATCTACGCCGTCCAGTCGATGCATGCCCCGCTCGCCCATGGCGGGTCGCGCGACATGTTGCTGGGACCGAACCCCACAGCCGAGATGCAGCGCGCGCGCAGCCCCGCTCATAACGTCTCCGCTGGCACGCCGCCGATGTTCATGGCCCATGCCGAGGACGATACAGTGGTGTCGGTCGAGAATAGCATCGAGATGCGTGCCGCTCTGAAGGCGGCGGGCGTCAAGGTGGAGACGCACCTGTTCACCGCTGGCCAACATGGCCTCGGTCTGCCGGGTCCGGCTGGAGAGCCGGCACGGCATTGGAAGGAAATGTTCGTCACCTGGGCAAAGGCCCAGGGGCTCGGCTGAGAGTCAGACGGCAATGTCATCCGCAGAGCGCTGCCGCGTGCCTGAGTATGTTGTAGCGGAGCGCGCCTAAACCACTGCCTTGTGCGCGAAGCTGCCGATATCGGCGGCACGGCCTCGCCGTTCCGGCCCGGTCTCGGCCGGCATCGTCGCGACGCCGCCCAAGGTCTCGGCAGGCTCGCCGACCGCGCAGAGGCCCGACCGCGCCAGCAACCCGCCCAGCACGACCGGCATCATGCCGGCCCCGCATGTCGCATTCTCCCCCTTGCTTCGCCCTCCCGACATGCGTCGCGCTTATACCATATCATGACGCGCGAGAGCGCTCCGGCACGGCACTCGGACAGCGAGGAGGGCATGACAGAAGCCGCGCGCCGGCGCCCAGCGGGCGGCGGTGCGCGGCGAAATTTCGGAGCTCAGGCGGGCGGCGGCCAAGCCGCCACCCGTCCTTCGATTCAGGCAACCAGCCGGTCGAGATCGCGCTCGGAAGCGTCCTCGCCCGCCTGTGCGGCGGGCTCCCGCTCTGTTTCTGTCGGGCCTTCGGTGCCGGTCGGCTCCAGCCCCTCGGACGCGGGCGCTCCGCCATCGCCATCGACCCCGCCCACGACCTGCTGGGGCGCGAACGACGCGGCGACCCGCTCCCAGTTGCGCACCGCATTGGCGCCACCGCGCGCAGTATAATGGGCAGGCGGGAATGCCAGCCATCGCGGCGCCCAGCCCTTAGCCTTGGTCCGGCCATTGGCGCCCGACAGGCAATCGCGCAGCAGGCCGCGCAGCACCGCAATCTTCTCTCCCGCATTGGCCTTGGCGACTTCTTCGCCCGCGACCTCGCCGATCATCCCGCTGAGCACCTCGCGGTCCTTGAGCAGGTCGAGCAGGCAGTCGTCGGGCATGAAATGCGCCGCCGAACCCAGGCCGAGATGATGCCCGGCTGCTTCGACCACCGCGCTTCCCGACGCCATGCTCTCGGCCATCACCAGCGCGAGGATCGCAAGGATTTGAGCATCGTCTAGCGCGAGCAGCCGCACGAAGATCGCGGCGGTGCCCCCCTCGCCCGCCCCGGCTATCGTCCCTTCGTCCTCGAACCCGAGCACGACGCGCGCCGCCTGTTGCCGCAGGGCGAACACGCCCGCCGCCGCGCTCGCCGCGACGCTGGCGCCAATCGCCTCGTTCGCGGCATGCACCGGATCGGCGCTTACCCGGAACAGATGCGAGCCCGAGATAGCATGCGCGAGCAGCAGGCGCAGCGCGACGGCGGGCCGGTCGATCAGCGCGGCGCGCACCGCCGCATGGCGATGCAGATCGACATAGTTGCCGAGCGCGACGGTGAGTTCGGCGCGGGCGGGCCGCTCGCCCGCCCCCATTTCCTCGCCCTTGGCGCGCTTGCGCGCTTCCCTGTCGGTCAGATAGCCTTCGTGGAACACGACCTCGCCGCGCGCGCTGAGCGCGATATAGACCCGCCCGCCCTTGCGCTTGGGGGTGCGCTGATGTTCGTAGCTGTTGAAGTGCTGGCCGGGCTCGAGCACCACCACCTCGCCCCAGCCATCGGCGAGATAGGCTTGCCGCTTTTCCTCGACCGCCACGCGCTGCGCTTCCCAGAATTTGTCGCTGTCGGCGAAATAGCCCTGGCTCCCGAACAGGTCGGTGACGATGGCGCCGCCATAGCCGGCAAGGTCGAACAGCGCATGCTGGGTTGAGATCGACTGGCCGCCGAACAGCCATTGTCGCAGCTGGTGCCCGGTCGGGGCGTGGCGCGCGGGATCGGCAAGGATCGCCAGCCACTCGCGCTGCTGCGCCTTGGTCGCCATGGTCAGGAACCGGACGCTCGCCACGTCGATCTTCTCGGCGCGGTACAGGTCGCGGATACGCGGCATGAGATTGCCGAGTGCGAGGATCTGGGCGACCTGCCGCGCGGTGAAACCGAAGATCGCGGCGAGTTCGTCGGGAGTCCGGCCTTCGCGGGCCAGCTTGGTGAAGCTTGCCCAAAGCTCGGTTTCGTGCGGATTCTCCCGCGCAAAATTCTCGATGAGCGAGGCCTCCAGCGCGGCGGCGTCATCGCCTGCCGCGACGATGGCGCAGGGTAGATCGCTCTCCACGCCACTCTCGTCCGCGACCGCCTTGGCGGCGAAATAGCGGCGGCGTCCCGCGACGATCTCGAAGGCGTCGGGCGCGTCCGCATTCGACGAATCGCTCGCGGGCCGGACGATCAGCGGGACGAGCACGCCGCGCGCCCGCACCGAAGGCAGGATGTCGGCAATGTCGGGCGGCTTCTTGCCGTCGCGCATGTTGACGGCGGCAATGCGGAGCTTGCCGAGCGGGATATGATCGAGTTTCATCGGGGTCCATCCTTTGCTGGTGGACCGGCTCCGTCACCCGTTCCGAGGGGCGGAGCCGGATTTGCGCGCCGAAACGGGCGCGCACGTCAACCGCCGCGTGGCGGAAGCTCGGGATCGTCTCGGCGGCGCGCGCGAAGCGCGATGGCGGCGCGTTCCAGCGCCTGCGAACTCTCGGTGATGCCGCCCGTCTGGCGGGCGGCCTCGGCATAGACCGAAAGCGGAAACCGGCCCTCGAAATGACGGTCGCGCTCGATCCCCAGCCCGAACGGCAGGCGCACCGCACCGATTTCGCGCAGGCTGAAACTGCCAAGCTCGGGACAGCCGAACCCCAGATCGGCCAAGCCGAACAGAGTGTCGCCGTCCGCGTCCAGCTCGGTCGCGAGCCATGTCGCGGGGCCCAGGGGGTTGAAAAGTTTGAGCAGCGGCACCGGGTCGGTGGGCCGTTCGGCGCCATTGGCGAGCAATGCCGCACGCAGCGAGTCGGGCAGGACGATCATGCCGGCCACTCCGCTGAGGCCGGCGCCGTCACCGCTTCGCTGACTCGCTCGTCCGCCCTCGCCTCGCCCCGATCCCTTTTGCCTCTGGACGCCATCGCCCGCCTCCCTGTCCTCAAAAACCACACCGCACCCCGGAAGCGGGGTGGGCGGCGACAGCGACCAGGAGAGGCCCGCCTCAAGCGGGCGGAGGCACCCGAAGGGCCGGAACGAAGTGGAGGACCGGCGCGCAGCGACGGTTGCCGCCGCCTGCGGCGGGCCTAGACGGGAGCGCCGACCATCCCGCTTCCGGGAGCGGCACGAACAACGCCGCCGCGCAGCGGCGTCCGCATCTCAACCGGCGGCATCGCCGCCCAACAAAGGCTGGCCCACCGGCAGAGCGGACGGATCAGCGGCGTCGAACCGGGCTTCGAGCGACGGACGGCAGTTGTCGTCCGCGCCGAAACCGGGCGCGCCGCCCGCCCGCGCCGCCGGAGTGCCGCGGGGCCACGATCAAGCGCCGCACCCTGTCCGGTGCGCAGCAGCGGCAGTGTGCGTCCTCAGCCCCGCTCCGTTTCTTGCCGGGCGTTGCGGGGCCCGGCCCCGCTGAAGGGGTAGGTCGAAACCGCAGGGTTCGGCGTCAGGGGAAGGCTTTCCCCTCTTCCAATGGCGCCACCATCGATCCGTGCGTTGGAAGGATCAGGTCAGAACGATCGCGTGGCAATGTCGCACTCGCATTCTTTCAAACGGCGTCAGCGGAGTAGCTAGTAGCCTGGAGAACTATAGGGGACGGATCGCGCCGACGACATGCTTGGTAGACAAATGACAGAATTGGGCCGCGAGCCGACTGGCAGGTTTTGACCCGTGGATCCGGGAAAGCCGCCGTCCGTTCAAGCGAACTGACTCGTCTTCATCCTTCCACGAACGGCCGCAGCAGCTAATCCGCGGTCGATCCACGCTCCACGAGCACCGGCTCGAGAAGAACCGAGGCGCATGTCCGGCCCTCTATGCGCAGGAACAGTGAGTCGACCAGCGCCTCCGCACCGGCGCGTAGATCCTGCCGGATTGAGCTCAGCGAGGGCACCGTGTGGCGAGTGATGTCCAGGTCGTCGAAGCCGATCACCTTGATGTCGGACGGCACGGCACGGCCGCGCTCGGCAAGCGCCTGAATCGTGATCATCGCGATGGTGTCGGACGCGGCGAAAATGCCGTCCAGCCGTTCGGCCAGGTCCAGATACCCCGCGATCGCCTCGCGCGCCATCTCGGGCACGAAATGCACCGGCAGCAGCCCGCCGACCGCGCCATTGTCCGCCGCCTTCAGCGCATCGCGAAAGCCCTGCAATCGCTGCTCGACTTCCGGTGCGGCGGGATCGCCGAAAAAGGCGATGCGGCGGCATCCGCGCGCGAGCAGATGCTCGGTGGCAAGGCGCCCGCCGAGGAGATTATCGGTGCCGACGGTGCAGTAATGCTGCCCCTCCAGATGCGCGCCCCATACCACCATAGGCCGATAATCCTGGGCGATCGCATCGATCACCTCGGCCTGGTTGGATTGGCCGATGAGGATCAGCCCATCGACACGTCCCGAATCCGCGATCCGGCTCAGCCAGTCGGGATCGTTCGGGACGACGCGACTGAGGAGCAGATCGAAGCCACGCTCGACCAGCAGGTCGGCGACATGGCCAAGCAACGTCATGAAGAAGGGATCGGAGATATGCTGGGTACGCTCATGCCCCAGCGGCACCACTACGCCGATCGCGCCGGACTTGCCGGTGCGCAGGTTGCGCGCGGTATTGCTGGGCCGGAAGCCCAGGTCGCGTGCCAGCTTGCGGATACGGTCGCGCGTCGCCGGGGAGAGATTGCCGGTATCCGTCAGCGCACGCGATACCGTGGCCGCGGAGACGCCCGCGATCTTTGCCAGCTCCTGGATGTTCTGCGGCCGGGGCAGCGGTGTCGATGGTTCAGGGTTCGACTTGCGAGGCAACGGCGATGCGCTTTCCTGTCATGGTCTGGGACCGGCAGACTGGGACGTCATCTGCCGCCGCAAGTCAAGCAAGGCGTCGCGTCGGCTGCCGGAGGGAGGCCTGTCCCGTGGGACGGTTCTCGCCTCCGGCAACCCCCTCGCGACCGAGGGGCTTATTGGAAGTTGACGCGGAACCGCATGCTGACCGTCCGCGGGTTCGGACCCGAGCCTGAGAGCGGCCCCTGGGTGCCGATGATCGTCGGCCCACGCTCATCGGCGAGATTGTCGCCGATCAACGCCAGCTCATAGGCCTTGTAGCGCACACCGAAGGTGGTGCTGAGCTGGCTGTACGGATCCGCGATCAGGCCGGCCGATTGCAGGCGATTGCCGTTGCGGCTCCAGGCAAAATTGCCGAACACCGCCACGTCGCCACCGAGATCGCGATTGTACGACGCGTCGAGACGGTAGTTGTACTCGATCGAGTTGACGATCCGCGAGCCGGGACGGAACAGCGGCAGCGCCAGCTGCACGGCGGGATTGACCCGGTCATACTTGCCGTCATTGACGTTGCCGACCGCGTTGAGGCCCAGCCCCGTGATCGGCGTGCGCCAATGGACTTCGAAGTCGATGCCCTTGGTGGTGGCATCGCCGAAGTTCGAGAACCCGTTGACGCCCGCGATGCCGCCCGGCGTGTTGGTCTGCATGTCCTTGTACTTGGTGATATAGCCGTTCAGGCCGACCGAGAGATTGCGATCGGGGGTGCGCCATTTCACGCCGATCTCGTAGTTGGTCGAGGTCTCCGGCTCGAGCTGGGTGCTTGCCGGCACGCCGGCGAGCTGCAGCGATGCGACCTGCGCCGTCGACTGCACGATGCCGGCACGGAAGCCGGTGGCGGCCGTGATGAACATCGTGAGATTGCTGGTCGGCAGATAGGACAGGTTGAGCCGCCAAGTGGTGACGTTCTTGGTCGAGGGCAGCGAGCTCGTCGCGTCCTCGAAGGTGCGCTTGTCGTGATAATAGCGCAGGCCCACCAGCGGCACGAGCTTGCCGTCGAGCAGGTCGTAGCTCAGTTCGCCGAACACCGCCCCGTTCTTGGTGATGGTGTTGTTGTCGGCGTTGATCGAAGTGGTCGGGTTGAGCAGCTGGTTCTTCTGCGGCCCCTCGCCGTCCTGATATTGCGCGCCGATCACCCAGTGCAGCGGCCCCGCGCCGGTCGAATTGGCGCGCACTTCCTGTGCGAACATCTTCGGATAGAATTCGCTCGAGAAGAAGCCGGCGGGCGAGATCGGGATGTAGATGCCGAAATTGCCCTTCAGATAGCTCGTCGCGCTCGTGATCGCGACCGAGCCGAGATCGAGTGCCGCCGACAGGCTGTAGAGCTTGAAATCGCCATTGCCGAAGCTCGGCTGGCCCGCCGTGTTCTGATAATAGGCCGGATCGACCGAGGCCATGCCGCCGAGGAATTCCTGGCGCGGGCGGAAATGCCAATATTGCGCGCGCACCGAGAAATTGTCGGTCGGCTTGAACAGGGCGACGATGCGGATGTCGTCGTTGCGGACCTTGTTCACGCCCGTCCGGTCCGGCGTGCCGTCATAGGGGCCGTAATAGACGTCCGCCCAGCCGGGGTTGAACGAATGGCCGCCGCTGATGCGGACCGCCAGCTTGTCCTTGATGATCGGAACCGAGACCGCCGCGGCGAAGCCGGTGTTGACGCCGTCCGCGCCGCGCGTCTGGCCGACCGAGGCCTCGCCCGCGAACTCGATGTCCTTCAGGTTCGGGTCGCGCGTATGGAACACGAAGACGCCGCCCGAGGAGCCCTGGCCGTACAGCGTGCCCTGGGGACCGCGCAGCACTTCCACGCGCTCGAGATCCTGGAAGCGGATCGGCGGCGCGATGCCGAAATTGGTGACGATGAACGGTACGTCGTCGACATAATAGCCGATCGGGGAGTCGCCATTGGCGTTGCTGCCGCCGGCGCCGCGCAGATTGTAGGAGCGCGAGGCGACCGACTGGCGCTGGCCTTCGAACGCACCGGGAATGGCGGAAACGAGATCGTCCACCGTGTTGATGTTGCGCTGCTTGAGCTCGGCGCCGTCAAATGCCTGGATGGCGAGCGGCACTTGCTGAAGCCGCTTGGCGCCCGACTTTTCCGCAGTCACGACGATCTCGCTGTCATGGTCGCCGGGCTGCGCCTTCGCGCTATCCTGGTCCGCCTGCTGGCCCGCCGCCGAGCCATCCGCGGTCTGCGCATAGGCGCCGGATGACGTCAGGCTGATGGCGATCGCGATTGCCGCAACGCCGCTATTCAAAGCTCTCATAACCCCTCTCCCTAGCTTTAGTTTTTTATTTGGTAATCGTTTGCCTAACGCGAGAAACCGATTGCGTCAACGATTTGATCTCTCTCTGACGAAGACGTGCCCAGAGCCAGAATCTGCATCCGTAATCGTTTGCCATCACGCAAAAGCGGCTGAATTTGCTCCAAAATGCGAGAATTTGCGCCACCATGCACCCGAACCGGCTCCCCCGAGAGAAAATTTCCCGACGCAACGAGACGCGCGCCAACCGCACGCCCTGGCGAATCGGCAATGCGTGCAAGCTCGACACCGCATGCCTGGCCCGGGATCGCCTCGAAGCGAGCGCCTCGTCGAACGCAGATTCGCAATCGATTGCGTTTTGGAACGGTTGCCGCGATAGTGCAGATCGCCGCCAGGCCAAGGACGAACAACGAGCGGAGGGGAAAGCATGGAGAGCAAGACGGATATCGCCGGCGCCCAGGGGTCGACGCTCCTCAAGGCGCTGGTCTTCGCGATGTTCGCGATGTTCGCGATGACCACCGATTCGGTGGGCACGGTGATTCCCGAAGTGATCCGCGAATTCCGCCTCGGCCTCACCGCGGGCGGCGCCTTTCAATATGCAACGATGTCGGGGATCGGCATCTCGGCGATCGGCCTTGGCTTCCTCGCCGATCGAATCGGCCGCAAGACGACGATCCTGGTCGGGCTCGCCATGTTCGCGCTCGGATCGGCGCTGTTCGCCGCCGGGCATGACCTGATGTTCTTCGTCGTGCTGCTGTTCCTGTCCGGCCTCGGCATCGGCATCTTCAAGGCGGGGTCGCTCGCGCTCATCGGCGACCTCTCGCGCTCCACGCGCGAGCATGCCTCCACCATGAACCTGATCGAGGGATTCTTCGGCGTCGGCGCAATCATCGGCCCGGCGATCGTCGCCTATCTCGTCCAGAGCGGATCGAGCTGGAAAGGCGTTTACCTGGTCGCCGGCGGCATGTGCGCCTTGCTGATCCTGGCCACCGCGCTCGCGCGTTTCCCCCGCCCGATCCTGGCCCGAGCGGAGCCGGCGCGGGCAAGCGAGGCCTTGCGGCTCGCAGCGGATCCCACCGCCTGGTTCTTCGGCGCCGCGCTCATGCTCTATGTCGGCGCGGAAGCGGCAATCTATGTCTGGGCGCCAACCTATCTCGAGGGATACGCGGGCAGCTGGACCACGCTCGCGGCCTATTCGGTGTCAATCTTCTTCGTGCTGCGCGCGACCGGGCGCTTCCTGGGCGCCTGGCTCCTTGCGCGCTTCAACTGGAGCACGGTGCTGCTGATCTGCAGCGGCGCGATGGCGCTGCTGTTCTGGATCGCAGTCTGGGGCGACCGCGAAGTTGCGGCGTTCGCGCTGCCCGCCACCGGCCTGTTCATGTCGGTGCTCTATCCGACGATCAATTCCACTGGCATCAGCTGCTACGACAAGGGGCGCCACGGCTCGATCGCCGGGCTGCTGCTGTTCTTCACCTGTGTGAGCGCAGTCTTCGCGCCGCTCGCGATGGGCGCGATCGGCGAGGCAAAGGGCGACAGCGCCTGGGCACTGGGCCTGGGCGCGGTGTTCGGCACGCTGCTGGCACTGCTCTGTGCCTGGAACTACCGGTTCTCGCCTTTCGCGAGACGGCTCGCGACACGCGACATCGGCGACTATGGCGCGGCGGCCGCCCTCGCCCCTGCCGGCCAACCCTAACCGTCCGAACCGCACGCCGCCTCGACGGCAAGTCGCACTGGCAATCGATTACGAAAAGCGGTCAGCGCAACTGGACCCGGCCCGGGGCCCGCCAGCGGCACAAACAGATGGATTGGTCCGGATGGGCGCAATATCAGGTCCTGAAATTTATACGCAATCGATTGCAATTTCTTTCCTCGGCCGATAGGAGGAGGAAAGAAAAGAGGAGAATAAGGTTGAGCGGGCAGCTGGGCGTGACGCCTGAAATCAAATGTGGCGGACCCCGCCGCTCGGCACAGCGGCAGTGCGCACGTTGAGCCGATCGCTTTCCTCCGGCACCGATCTGGCCGCGCCTGAGCTGACGTGCGGCCTTTGGACGCCCGCGCAGGTCGCAGCGATCGTTCGCGATGCCCATGCCGCGCCCGCGATCGGCGACAACGATGTCATCCGCATCGCGCCCGATATCGACATCTGGGATGCCTGGCCCGTGCAGGACGCCGATGGCGCGCCCTCCGATCTGGATGGCGGCGAGACGCTTTGGATGGCGCTTGGCGCGCCGCAATTCCCCGACCCCGACACGCGCCACAGCCATGCCCGGATCCACCTGGTGGTGCGCAGCGCCGCGGGGTGGCGGCACATCGGCCCGGCGATGCCCGATGGCTTTTCGCCCGGCAGCCGCGAATGGTCCGGCTCGGCGGTGCTTGCCGAGGACCGCGAAACGCTGCGCCTCTATTTCACCGCCGCCGGCCGGCGCGGAGAAACCGAGACGAGCTTCGAGCAGCGGCTGTTCCGCGCCGATGCCAGGCTGGTTCGCGACGGCGACGGCTTCGTCCTTGTCGACTGGCGCGAGCTGACCGAGCTCTTCGCCCGCGATCCGGCCTGGTACATGGCGAGCGATGCCGGCCATGGCGCCGTCGGCACGATCAAGGCGTTCCGCGACCCGGCCTATTTCCGCGATCCGGCGGACGGCAGCCACCATCTCTTCTTCGCCGGATCGCTCGCCGGGTCGTCCTCGGCGTTCAACGGCGTGATCGGCAGCGCCAGCGCGCCAGCGGATACGCTCGATGCGTGGCGCATCCAGCCGCCCCTGCTCTCCGCCGACGGGCTCAACAACGAGCTCGAGCGCCCGCACGTGGTCCATCATGCCGGTCTCTATTATCTCTTCTGGTCGACGCAGCGGCACGTGTTCGATCCAGCCGGCCCGATCGGCCCGAACGGCCTTTACGGCATGGTCGCGTCGCAACTCACGGGTCCCTGGGAGCCGCTCAACGGCACCGGACTCGTCCTCGCCAACCCCGAAGCCACGCCGCTCCAGGCCTATAGCTGGCTGGTGCTCCCGGATCTGGAAGTTACCAGCTTCATAGACAGCTGGGGCACCGACGGAGCGGAAGGATCGCCGCGCCGGTTCGGCGCCACCTTCGCGCCGATGCTCCGGCTGGTGCTCGACGGCACGCGGGCGAGGCTCGCGCCCTAGCATGGCGGCACGCTTCTTCGCCGGGGTGGAGCTGGGCGGGACCAAGGCGATCGCGGTTCTCGCCGAGGGAGACCGGATCGTCGCGCGCGAAGCGTTCGCAACCACCGATGACGCCGCCGCCACGCTCGCCGCGCTGCGCGCCACCCTGAACAGCTGGCGGCGCGACACCGGCTTCCTCGCACTCGGCATCGCCACGTTCGGCCCGGTCGATCTGGCACGGGACAGCGCCGGCTTCGGCAGCATCCTCGCCACGCCCAAGCCGGGCTGGAGCGGCGCACCGGTGGCGCGGACGCTGACCGAAGGGCTCGGCCGCCCCTGGCGCATCGATACGGACGTGAACGGTGCCGCTCTCGCCGAGCATCGCTGGGGCGCCGGCATCGGCAGCGACAGCCTGTGCTATGTCACCATCGGCACGGGGCTCGGCGGCGGACTGGTGCTCGGCGGACAGCCGGCGCACGGCGCGATGCATCCCGAGATCGGCCATCTCAGCCTGCGCCGCGCGGCCGGCGACGATTTCGCTGGCGCCTGCCCCTTTCACGGCGACTGCGTCGAAGGGCTGCTTGCCGGCCCGGCGCTCGCCGCGCGCTTCGGCGTCGACCCCGCCACGGTGCCGGACACGCATCCGGCATGGGAATATGCCGCGTCGGACCTGGCGGCCCTATGCGGCGCGATCCTTCTGACGGTTTCGGCCGAGCGCATCTTGTTCGGCGGCAGCGTCGCGATATCGCGTCCGCTTCTGCTCGCCCGCGCGCGCACGCTGCTGGTCGAACGCCTGGGCGCCTATCTGCCGTTCCTCGACGGCGAGACTGTCGAGCGCATCATCCAGCCCGCCGGGCTGGGAGCGGATGCGGGGCCACTCGGCGCGATTGCGCTGGCACGGGACGCCTACGCCGCCCACGCCATCGGATGAGGATCGCGCCGGGTGCGCCGGCGCGATCCCTCACTTGGCCATGTGCGACGAGAAGAAGCGGACCATGATGGCATAGGCCTCGCGCGATTCGGGCATCTCCGAGCTGTAGAAGAAGCCGTGGAACATGCCGTCCCAGCCATGGAACTGGCTCTCGACGCCCGCCGCGGTCAGCTTGTTGTGCGAATCGAGCACGCCGCTGAACTCGAAGGCGCGGGTGCCGGTGATGAACAGGGTCGGCGGGAATTTCGACAGTGTTTCCTTCGACATGATCGGGAAGGCGAGCGCGTCGTCCGGCTTCACATCGCCCATATAGCTGCGCGGCCGGGACGGCGGCGGAGCCTGTGGCTTGTAAGTGGGCGGCGCCGGGCGGCGCGGACTGGCGCCGAGCAGCGACATGGCCAGCACCGAGGAATCGCCTCCGCCGAAATTGCCGAGGCCCGCGCAGAACACCCCGATCGCCGCTGGATTGGGAAGGCCCTGCTTCTGGAACCAGGCGATTGACTGCGCGGTCAGCTGCCCGCCGGCCGAGCAGCCGTAAAGCACCATATGCTCGGGCCGGTAGGTCTTCAGTAGCACGCGATAGACCTTCTCGACATCCTCGCTGGCTGCCGGGAACTGGTATTCGGGGCCCATGCGGTAATCGATCGAGATCACCTTGATCTTCATCAGCGCCGCGAGCGGCACCGATTCCACCAGCGACGCCGAACGCCCGCCGGTGGTGAACCCGCCGCCATGGACGTTGATCAGCACGCGGTGCGCGTTCTCGGGCGCGATGCCGTCCGCCGGCACGACCACGTCGGTGACGATCCCGCCGATCGTCTCCTCACTCATCTTGACCGCATAGCGCTTCAGCATCGGCGCCAGGAATTTGTGCATGATGTCGTCCTGGCGCGCCCGCTCGGCCTTGATATCGGCAAGCGGCGGCCCCGATCCGAACGGCTTGTCGACGATCAGGCTGCGCAGCCATTCCTTGCCCTCGGGGCTGGCGAGGCTGGAAACCGGCACTTCGACATGCTCGAGCACCACGGTGCCATCGGGCTTGTAGGTGACGCTAGGCGCCTCCTTCCGCGGGGGCGCGCCGTCCTGCGCGAACGCCAGCGCCGGAGCCATTGCGGCGAGCCCGGCGGAGGCCAGGAGGCGCGCAAGGCGCCCCCAGCCCTTGTTCCGTCCGGCCCGGCTCACTTCGCCGCCGCGTCGGTCTTGGCGATCAGGTCTACCAGACCCTCGACGATCGCAGTCTCGGCGCAGCCGGGCTTCAGCTTGGACGAGACGACTTCGAAGGTGTTGAAGTTGAATGCCGCGTCATTGGGGATGTAGCCGCTGCCCGCCATGCCGTTGGTCAGTGTCACCATCATCGTGTGCTTGTAGGGCGATTCGCGCTTGAAGCGCTGCGCGATCATCGTGAAGATCTCGGCATCGACGCCGCCGATCATCGTGTCGCCGATGCGCAGCAGGCTGAGCTTGATGCCGATCGGATCGGCATCCTGATAGGTTCCGGGATAGCCTGCGCGTCCTTGGTCGAGCCGCTTGCGGCCGGGGCAGCTCACGGTCTGCTGCACACCCGCGATCGGCGCGTAGCTCATTGGGCGCTCGAGCGAGGCGCGGCTGACATGGAGCACTTCCTCGCCCAGCATCTGGCCCATGGTCAGCCGCATCTGCTTCTGCTGCTCCATCAGCCGCGCGACCGCCGGGTTGCTGCGGTCCATGCCCTGGCCGCCCGGCGGCATGGCATTGCTGATGTCCTCGCCGCGCTTGGCATAGTCGGCGATGCGGATCTCGCGCAGCGCATAGGTTTGGTTGAAGAAGATCGGGTTCTGATCGCCCGCTGCGCCGTTCGAGTAAACCGCCACCACGCCGTCGCCGAGCGACTCCTCGATATAGTGGGACGCCGCGCCCGGAAGGTCGGCGCTGATCATGTCGAGATTGCCGGTCAGCACCGCGTGGACGCCGTAATTATAATAGATGCCGATCGGCTTGCCTTCGAGCGTGTCGAATTCGACCACCGCGACGGTCTTGTCCGAAGGCCCGTCATAGTTCGGTCCTTCCCACCAGCGATTGGTCCTCGGGTCGATGATGTTGCGGTTGACGTTGATGTACGAGACGCCGGTGCCCCACCGCATGCGCGCCGGGCGCAGCGCCGCCGATGCCTTCTTCACCGCCTCGAATATCTGATCCTCGAACGCCTGCCCGCGCACCCAGGGCGCGCTGTGCGTGTGGGTGGCGGTGAGCAGGAACTGGCTGGCCGGGATCTTGAGCTCGCGCTCGGCGCGGGCGCTCACATGCTGCCAGGTCTCGGTCGACATGCCGCCGACATCGACCGTGACGAGCGCGGCGCGAGTCTTGCCGTCATCGACCACGATCGCGCGGACATAGACCGGGTCGAGCACGCCGAGATAATTCTTAGGAAGCGCGGTGGGCGTGAAGTCCACTTTCGCCGCACCGGCCTTCAGCGAGGCCTGTGCCGCCGCGGGCATCGCGCCCGCGCCCATCGTGACTGTCGCAGCCGCCGCCAGCGCCGCCTTGAACCTGGTTCCGCCCATCATGCTTCCCTTCTCCTGCCCATTGTTTTGTTCGATTCTGCAATCGATTGCTTTTCTTATAACCTCAAGATACCCCACTGGCAATGAGAGTAGAAACTGTACCCGAGCGATAGCCACCACGCCACGTCGACAAGGTCTTATTGCAATCGATTGATCGATTGGTTAGCCATTGCCCTGAAAACGATAAGGAGCGGGAGATGGATTGGCAGAATCGGTGCGTGCGCTGGGCCGGCCGGCTGGGACTTGCCATAGCGCTGGTGTTCGGCACCGCCGCGCAGGCGCAGCATGGGGATAAGGGCGCATCTCGCTGGGTCAGCGCCTGGGGCACCGCCCAGCAGCTCGCTCCCCAGCCCGCACCCAAGATGCCTCCACCCGAGGTGATGGCGCGATTCAAGGCAATGCCCAAGCCACCGGTCTCCCCCATCCCGCCCATTCCCCAGCAATTCTCCGATCAGACGCTGCGGATGATCGCGCGCACCAGCATCGCGGGCAATGCCGTCCGCGTGCAGCTATCCAATGCCGCCGGTTCCGAACCGCTGGTGATTGCCGAGACCCATCTCGCAAGGAGCAAGGGGGATTCGCGCGTCGATCCCGCCAGCGACCATGCACTCACCTTCGGCGGCCAGCGCAGCGTCACGATCGAGCCCGGCCAGATCGTCGCCAGCGATCCCGTGGAGATGGCGGTCCCCGCCTTCCAGGATCTCGCGGTCTCGCTCTACGTGCCCGGCGCCGCAAAGGCCGCCACGGTGCATCCGCTGGGGCTGCGCACCACTTATGTCGCCGCCGGCAACGCCGCCGCGGCACCCGAGCTGGCGGGCGCCCAGACCAACCGCTCCTATTTCTGGCTGGCGGGGATCGATGTGCGCGCCGCCGGCGACGCGCGCACGATCGTCGCATTCGGCGATTCGATCACCGACGGCTTCATGACCACCCCGGACGCCAGCAAGGCATGGCCCGACCTGCTCGCCCAGCGGCTCCAGGCCGATCCCAAGACTGCGGGCTGGTCGGTGATCAACATGGGGATTGCCGGCAACCGGATCCGCCGCGACGGCGCGGGGCTGTCCGCCCTGGCGCGCTTCGACCGCGATGTGCTCAGCCGCCCGGGCGCCAGCTGGATGATCCTGCTGCTCGGCATCAACGACATCAACATGGCGGCCTTTCCCAATCCGCCCGAGGCCGACAAGGTGACCGCCGATCAGCTCATCACCGCCTATCGCCAAGTGATCGCCAAGGCGCATCTCCACGGCGTCAAGGTGATGGGCGCCACGATCCTGCCGACCTACGGCCTATGGCTCTACAGCGACCAGACCGAGGCGACACGCACCGCCGTCAACGCCTGGATCCGCAACAGCGGCGAGTTCGATGCCGTCGTCGATTTCGACGCGGTGACGCGCGATCCCGCCCAGCCCAACCGCCTGCGTCCGGAGTTCGATCCCGGCGATCACGTGCATCCGAACGATGCGGGCAACGCGGCAATGGCGGCGGCGATCCGGCTCGTCGTCTTCGCGCGCCCCTAGCGCGACCCGCCTGCATGCGGACGGCGTGGCGGCTTTCTCGGCGCCGAAACGTAACGCGGTCCGTCGGCAATGCCCCCAAAGTCGCCGCCCTGGCAATCGAATGAACGGCAGATTTTGGAAGGAACCGAGGCGCTTCGGAATGACTGCAATTAGGGCGCAAAGCTGCCGGTAAGCCCCACCTTATTCATTATTTTGACTTCGGCTGAGTTACCTGAGCCATTGATAGCCAGCGCTCCGACGTTCCTCCCTTGAAGGAGGCGGACATCGGAGCGCCAAGTTCAGACCGTGCGGATGGTGCCGCCGTCGATGACGAACTCCGCGCCATGGATGGCGGCGGCGCGGTCCGCGGCAAGATAGGCAATCAGGTCCGCTACCTCCTCCGGGTCCGCGCCGCGCCCGATCGAGATGCCGCCCAGGGCATCGAGTACCGACTGACGCGCATCCTCGATCGTGCCGCCATTGGCGGAACGAAGCATCTCGAGAAAGCCGTCCACCGCCTCGGTCATGATCCAGCCGGGCGAGACGGCGTTGACCCGTACGCCCTTGGGGCCGAGCTCCTTTGAGATCGACTTGCCGTAGGTCCGGAGCGCAGCCTTGGCGGCGGCATAGCCCGTCGTCGATTCGGGCAGCGGCAGCACGGATTGGATCGAGGTGACATGCACCACTACGCCCTGGCCGCGCTCGATCATCTGCGGGATCAGCAGGCGGTCGAGGCGGACGGTCGCGAGCAGATTGAGATTGAGCTCGGCGAGCCAGTGCTCGTCGGTCAAGGCCGCGAAACCGCCCGCCGGTGACGAGGAGCCGCCAACGACATGGGCCAGGATGTCGATGCCGCCCAGCCGCTCGAGCGCGGCCTTGGCGAACGCTGCGCCGCCCTCAGCCGTCGTCAGATCCGCCTGGACATAGTCGATGCTCTCGATCGGGTCCTTGATCGAACGGGCCGCGGTGATGACGCGGGCGCCGCCCGCGAGAAAGCGTTCGACCGTGGCGCGGCCGAGGCCCTTGGTGCCGCCGCTGACAAGCACGCGCTTGCCGGCGAATTCGGTCGCGCTGGAGACGATGGTCATACCGTGGTCTCCAGCGTCTTGATGGCGCCGTTCACCAGCGTGAAACGATAGGTGAAGCGGAGCGGGCTGCCGGGGAAGTCGCCTTCCGCGGGACCTTCGACGACAACATCGCCACCCTCTTCCCGCACCGTGTCGGGCATGAAGATCGCCCTCACCGGGAGAACTTCCTCCTCGAACAGCTTGCGTATCGCCGCCTGGCCCTCAAAGCGCTTGCCATTGTCGATGAACAGCGCGTCGCGCAGGAAAGGCTCCATCATGCCGTCGAGATCGAGACGGGCATTGGCCTCGACGAAATCGGCGATCGGCCGGGGTAATTCGATAGACATCATAACCTCCTTGATGGTGACGAGGCTGATTTAGCGATGGACATTGATCACGATAATCGAGAGAAATCGGCATAGCGTGTCACGGAAACAGGGATAATGGGCCGCCATTCGCTGATCGAGCTCGAAGCGGTTCTTGCCATCGTTCGCTGTGGCTCGTTCCGCGCGGCGGCGGTCGAGCTCGGCCTATCGACGACTGCGGTCAGCAATGCCGTTGGCAAGCTGGAGCGGGAACTTTCCGTCCGCCTGTTCAACCGTACCACGCGCAGCGTTTCGCTGACGCATGCGGGACGGATTTTCGTGGCGCAGATCAGGCCGGCGCTCGAAAGCATTCAGAAGGCCATGAACACGGCGCGTTCGCAGCAGGAGACGCCGTCCGGAACCCTGCGCATCAACGCCTTTGCCACGGCAGCGCGCGAGATCATGGCGCCGTTGGTGCTGACCTATCTGCAGCGCTATCCGCAGGTGCATATCGACATCGTGACCGAAGGCCGGCTGGTCGATGTGGTGGCGGCGGGTTTCGATCTGGGCGTGCGGAGCGCCGATCTGGTACCCAGCGATGCAATCGCCATTCCGCTTGGGCCTGCGCGGCGCATGGCTGTGGTCGCAGCTCCCGATTTTTTCGAGGGGCGGGCCATACCGCAGGTGCCGCAGGAGCTTCTCGCCTACCCTGGCCTTCGCATCCGCCTGCCCAATGGGGCACTGTTCCGGTGGCGCTTCGCGAAGGCGGACGAGGAGCTGCAGCTCGATGTCGAGGGCCCGCTTACCCTCGACGAAGCATCGCTGGCACGGATCGCGGTGACCAACGGCGTGGGGATCGGATACTTCATGGAATCCGATGTGCGCGAGGATATCGCCGCCGGGCGGCTCATTCGCCTTCTTGACGATTGGACGCCGCCGCTGGCCCCGCTGTGCATCTATTATCCCAGTCGCCGTAATCCTTCCGCGGCATTCCGCGCCTTCATCGAGCTGGCGCGCGAGGCTGCGGCCGGGCGTCTGGAACAGCCTTGAGTGGCGGATTTTGGGATTGCTAGCCCACACTCGAACGGCCGAGATTGAGGCGCATCGCCGCCGGAGTTCTCAGGTCAGGCAGGTGGCTTAAAGAAGTTAATGGCGTTACCGTCCGGGTCGCGGAAAAGCATCGACCGATTGCCCCACGCCATGTCCTTGGGCTCCTGTATCCAATCGGTCACGAAGCCTTCGAGGCGCTCTCTTTCGGCGTCCACGTCGTCCACCGAGAACTCGAGAATCGCAGATCTGTTTGCCGCGGCCTCCCATGATCCGCCGTGCATGAATTCCGCCGCCTTGCGGTTGACGAGTGCGAGGATCGCGCCCTCGGGGCGGAGTTCGACGTACTGATCGTCGCCGTGAGCCGGCGTGCCGATCAGCCGTTCATAGAACGCCGAGAGGGCTCTGACGTCGTCCGTGACGAGGCGTGTGTAAGCGAACTTCATGGACACCTTCCTAACTTGCAATGCCGCTCGCCGACCACGATAAGTGAACGGTGGCGTATCTAAGGTACGATACTGTATCGTACTGTTACTAGTCAAGGCGGAGTGAGAATGGCTGAGCCAGAGCCGGTGTCGGACAAGCGGGTGGAGCGCTCCAAAGCGAAGGTCCTCGCGGAAACCTACCGCCAGATGGCCCAGGTTGGGCTTGGGGGGCTCAGCATAGATGAGGTCTCTAGGGTTTCCGGCGTTTCCAAGACAACGATCTATCGCCACTGGCCATCGCGCTCGGCTTTGCTGATCGACGCCTGCTCGCGCCTGGGCGGCACGCCGGAGGCGCCAGACTCGGGAAGCTTGAAGGAAGATCTGCGAAAGCTGCTGTCTTACCTCGCTGACCAGCTTGAAACGGCGAACTGGAGTTCCGTTTATCCATCGGTCCTGGATACGGCCGAGCGCGATCCCGAAATCTCCGCGATGCAGCAATCACTGCACCAGAGTTTCATGGCGCCGTTCGTTACCGTGCTTGCGCGAGCAACGAGGCGGAACGAACTTCCGTCGGATCGTCCGCACGATGCGCTCATCGCGATGTTTGTCGGCCCACTGTTCTTTCGGCGTTGGTTTTCAAAGGAGAGGATCGACGAAGCGTTTATCGACACTCTCGTGAGCGCCATCATCACGTGATCCGGTTCGGCGGTCTCTGGCGAACACAATGAACGAACGGCTGGTGTCGGGATTCCGAACCGGCAGGGCGAACGACCGGGTTTGGGGCGCAATGCGGCCACGGGCTGTACGTCAACAAGTGGGACGAGGATCGATAGGTTGCTTTGGTGGTTCTGCAACTTAGTCCCTCTTCCTATCGACAAGCCGCAGATACCCCCCGGCGACGAGCGCCTCGCCGCCGCGAACGAGGCGCTGGACCCGGAGCCGCAGATAATCCGAATCCTCCCGCCATTCCCGCCGCGTGCGCCTGTCGCCGAACAGGGCCGCCGCCACCTCGCGCTGACTTGCGCCCGACCGCACCGCATCGAAAGTGCGCAGCATCTCGATCGAGCGCGGCGCCCGGCGGTCGCGGGGGAAGAGTTCGGCGGGCATCCGCCCTAGCCGCCAGAGCCCGGCGAGCCGCCGCAAGGTCAGCAATTTCGGTTCGAGATCGACAAGCCCCTCCAGCGCATAGCGCAGGCGAACCGGCCCCTCGAGCAAGCTGCCTTCGCGCAACGCGAGATGAATGTGGCGGGACCCGTCGCTGAGCAGCAGCTGCGACACATCGCCGGCGACCGAAACCAGCAGGACGCCGACCCCGGCTTGCCGGATATCGAGGCTGTCGCGCTGTCCCGGCTCGGCGGCGAGCGCATCGACCGTGACGACGCCGCGGTCATGCTCGGCGCGCCACAGCGTGCGCGCGTGCAGCGCATCGCGTTCGGGCGCCTCCCGGAAACCACAGCCCCCAGCGCGCCGCACCTCCCGCCGGCGCATCGAACTGCACGAGAGGGCCGTCCGACGAGCCGTCGGGCGGCTGCGCGAGGCGGACCTCGGCGCGATAGACGGGATTGCGGCGGAGGAACTCCCAGGCAAAGCCCGGCCGGTCGAGCGCCAGCAATGCCCGGTAGCATTCGGGGTCGCGCCAGTCCGGCTCCACGCGCAAGGGCATGGAGAATCCTCCGTTCCGTCATCAGCAGCGCGGAAAGACAGCATGGAGACGAAGGGCTGTCGCGACGCGCGGGCCATGCGACTCGGCCATTGCAGGAGTTGCGCAATTTCTTGCGCAGAAACCGGCAAATTCTGAGTGGTTTCGCGGCAGAACCCGTCGCAAGCGCGGAATGGCGCTGCCGGAGCGCTGGCAGCTTTAGCGGGCGAGTCGCGAGATCCGCCGCCTGCGCGAAGCGGCTTGCCGCATCCGCGCGCGCTGGGCAGGTTCCCGGCGTCGGGTGCCGTGAATCAGGGGCGATCCTGGAGCCAGGGTAATGGCAGCGGATCAGCCCTAACTAGCGGGCCTTTGCACAAAGGTTTCCAACACCCGACCCCTTTCCCGCACACATTGCCCACCCTGCCCTGGTCCCGTACGCCCCGGCATGCCGGGTGCCGCCCAATAGGGACCGTCCTCGAGCCCGGGGCGCCGCGCCCTATGCGGCAGGGCATAAGACGGTCGCAACAAGCGGGCCTTTGCACAGAGGTTCCAACACCCGGCCCCTCCCCTTTTCACGCGGATTGCCAGGAGTCCGCGGATGCGCCAGCATAGGCCCGCCGCCGAAGCATCGGCGGCAGGGGCGTGGAAACCCCTGTGCAGGATCGACGGACCCGCGCGTGGACGCTGCGGGCCCGACTTATCGCTGGCTGTTTGCCGGCTGCGCTTCGCGTGCAGGTTTTCCATTCGGCATCGCCGTCTCGCCCCTGGTTCGTTGGGGAGACGATGTCATGGCCAGCCCGGGCCCCGAACAGCAGGAGCGCGCACCCGACCCCGCGCAGCCCTCCGCCACGCTCGAGTATCTCTATCGGCGCTATGCGGGCTGGCTGGGCCGGATGCTGGCCTGGCGACTGCGCAGCACCGCGCTCGATGTCGATGACATCGTCCAGGAGACCTATGTGCGCATGGCACGCTATGCGCCGGCGGAGGCCGAGCGCCACCCCAAGGCGCTGTTGCTGCGCATCGCAGTCAATCTCGCGCGCGACCATATGCGGCGCAACGTCGTGCGCGGCGGACTGGCCGAACCGCTCGACGAAGGCGGCGAGACCAGCCTCGGCGCGGTGCCGCCCGACCAGCATGAGGCGCTGGCGATGAAGCAGGTAATTCTCGGCCTGCCGCCGATCTATCGCGACGTGTTCGTCCTCAACCGCTTTACCGGTTTGACCTATGAGGAGATCGCAAGCCATGTTGGTATCTCGGTCAAGACCGTCGAGTGGCGGATGAGCCGGGCGTTGGCGATGTGCGCGGCCAAGCTACGGGACTGAACTGCGGGGCATCATGGGCAGGGACGAGAAACGCGCAGAGGAAGAAGCGGCGGCATGGCTGGCGCGCCTCAACACGCGTTCGGTCACGACCGAGGAGCTCGAAGCCTTTTATCGATGGCGGCGCGAGCCGGGCAACGCCGAACGCTATGCCCGGGCGGAGAGCTTTTGGCGGCAATCCCGCGCGCTCGGCGAGGATCCCGACATTGCCGCGGCGGCGCGCGACGCGCTCGCCCGGCCAAGGGTAGAGCGCAGCGGCTGGCGCACGAGCCGGCGCATGGTGCTTGCCGGGCTTGGCGTGGTCCCGGTCGCGGTCGGTGCCGGCTGGCTGCTCATCGATGAGGCCCAAGCCTATGAGACCGGCGTCGGCGAGCAACTCGCCGTGCGGCTGCGCGACCGCACGTTCATCCGGCTCAATACCGACAGCCGTCTCAGCGTCGCCGGTGGTGACAGCGCCCGTCGCGTGACGCTGGAGCGCGGCCAGGCGTTCTTCGAAGTGGAGCACCGCGCCGGCGCGGTCTTCGAAGTCCGCGCCGGCAAGGCCGAGGTGCGTGCGACGGGCACGCGGTTCGACATCCGGCTCGCCAGCGACGCAGTGCAGGTCGTGCTCGCGCAGGGCAACGTGCTGGTCGCGGCGGAGGGCGGCCCGCCGACATCGCTGGCTGTCCCCGGCGCCTGCGCGCAGGTCGACACCCAGGGCACGATCACGACCCGCCAGGTCGATCTCGACGCGATGACAGCCTGGACCGCGGGCCGCATGGTGTTCCGCGCGACGCCGCTGGCCAGCGCCATCGCCGAGGCCAACCGCTACAGCAGCGTGCCGATCGAGCTCGCCGACCCGTCGCTCGGCAGCGAGCGCGTCAACGGCACTTTCGAGACCGGCGACATCGATTCCTTCATCGCCGCGGTCACCACCGTATTCGACCTCCACAAGCGTGTCGGCGACGGCAAGATCCTGCTGTCGCGTAAATAGGGACCGGGCGGCAAATTTATTTCGCGGGACAACCAGGGTAGCCCCGCCGCCACTGCGTTGCTTCTCCAATCGCCGCTTCTGCGCGCGAGGAAACAAGCACAGCCGGGAGATGCCGGCGCGCGGGGAGAAGATCATGGGGAAGGGAAGGAATGTCGCCGGATTCAGGCGCGGGCTTTTGCTCGGCGGGGCCGCGGCGGTCGCCGCAGTCGCAGCGATGCCCGCCCGCTCGGCCCAGGCGGCCCACAATTTCCATATCGCTGCCGGACCGCTGGACGCGGCGCTCGCCGCCTATGCGCGGATCACCGGCCGACAATTGCTCTATACCAGCGGGCTGGTTGCCGGCCACGCCACCCAAGGGCTGGACGGGCAGTTCTCGGACGACGCGGGGCTGCGCCAGCTGCTGCGCGGCACCGGCATCGAAGTGCGCCGTGCCGGCAATGCGTTCGCGCTGGTCCAGGGCAAACCCGTCCAGGCGAAACCAGGGCCTCACCCTCGCGCCGCGCGCACGCCGGCCAAGCCGCGCCCAGCCTCGCCCGCCGTGGCGATCGCGGCGCAGGAGGCGCCGAGCGAGAGCGCGATCCTGGTGACGGGATCGAATATACGCGGCCTTTCGGAAACCGCGTCGCAGGTGATCACGATCGACCGCTCGGACATCGACCGGGCCGGCCATAGCTCGGTTGGCGAGGCGATCGCCGCGCTGCCGCAGAATTTCGGCGGCACCGGCACCGAGGACACCAGCCTCACCGGCGCGGACCATGCGACGCAGAATATCGGCCTCGGTACCAGCGCGAACCTGCGCGGACTGGGCAGCGACGCGACGCTGACGCTGGTCAATGGCCGGCGGCTGCCGGGCTCGGGCGGCCAGGCCGACTTTGCCGATATTTCGCTGATCCCGCTCGCCGCCGTCGAGCGGATCGAGGTCCTGACCGACGGTGCCTCGGCGCTATATGGGTCGGATGCCGTCGGCGGGGTCGTCAACATTATCCTGCGCAAGACTCTGGACGGCGGCGAGACCCGGCTGCGGCTCGGCACCGCCACCCAGGGCGGCGCCACGGACATCCAGTTCGGTCAGGTGCTCGGCAAAAGCTGGGGCACGGGCCATATCCTGGCCGCCTATGAATTCCAGCGCCGCGACAGGCTGCGGGCCGATCAGCGCCGCTATACCCGTTCGCCAGACCTCAGGCCATTCGGCGGAAGCGACTGGCGGTCCTATTTCTCCAATCCGGGCACCGTCCTGACGATCACCCCCGCGGGCGCGCTTGAGCCCATCTACGCAATCCCGCCCGGGCAGGACGGCACCCACCTCACCCCGGGCGCCTTCGTCGCGGGCCAGAACCTCGAAAATTACCGGATCGGGAGCGATATCCTGCCACGCCAGGACCGCCATGCCGCCTATCTCACCGCCGAGCAGGAGATCGGCGACGCGGTGCGCGTGTTCGCCGAAGGCCGCTATGCCCGGCGCGCCTTCGACAGCAATGGCCAGGCATCGACCGCGGTGGCACAGGTCGATGCGCGCAATCCCTATTTCGTCAGCCCGAACGGTGCGCCGTTCAGCCTGATCGCCTATTCGTTCCAGCGCGAGATCGGCCCGATCCGCCAGACCGGCACGGTGCGGTCCTGGAGCGGTACCGCGGGCCTGACGATCCGGCCTGGCGCCGGCTGGGAGATCGAAGCCTATGCGACCCATGCGCGCGAGCGCACCGACACGGCCTATGACAATGTCGTGAACGCCAGCCATTTCGCCGAAGCCGTCGGGACGCTGCCGGACAATCCGGCGACGCCGTTCAGCACCGCGGCGGACGGCTTCTTCAATCCCTATGGCGACGGCGTGGTCAACAGTCGCGCTATCCTCGACTTCCTCGCCCAGGGCTTTGGCCGCAACACGGTGCGCAGTCGAACGACCTCGGCCAATTTGAAGGCCGATGGCAGCCTGTTCGAGCTGCCCGGCGGGGCGGTCAAACTCGCGATCGGCGGCAATTACAGGTGGGAGCATTTCGACCGCAACGGCATCAACTTCTTTTCCGGAACCACACCAACGGCGCTGACCGGCGCCGATGCCGGGCGCTCGATCGGTGCCGCCTTCGGAGAGCTCGCACTGCCGCTGTTCGGCGCGGAGAACGGTCAGCCGGTGTTTCGCCGGCGGCTCCTCACCGCGGCGCTGCGCTACGAGCATTACAGCGACTTCGGCGGCACGACCAACCCCAAGCTCGGCCTGGTCTGGGAACCCGCCAAGGGGATCAGCGTCAAGGCGAGCTGGGGCACATCGTTCCGCGCTCCGGTGCTGCGCGAAACGCGCGACCAGCTCAGCGTCTCCTATGTCCAGCTACGCGATGCGGCAGGCGTGTTGACCCCGGTGCTCACGCTGTATGGCGGCAATCCCGACCTTCAGCCGGAGACCGCCAACTCGCTGACCTTCAACTTGCGATACGATCCCGCATGGGCACCGGGATGGCATGTCGAGACGACGTGGTTCCAGACCAAGTTCAAGGACCGGATCGAGCGGCCCGCTTATGACAATCTCGTCGATGCGCTCTCCGACAGCCGCTTCTCGCCCTATATCACGCGCGTCGACGCGGCCGCCAACCCTGCCGATCGCGCGCGGCTGCTGGCCCTGATCAACGATCCGGGCTCGGCAATCGCCGGCCTGTTCCCGCCCGAATTCTACCGTGCGATCCTGGACGGTCGGCTGGTCAACTCGGCCGAGCTGGTCGTACGCGGCGTCGATGTCGTCGCTGCCGGCAATTTCCGCCTCGCCGGAGGCACGGCGTCGCTCAGCCTGAATGCCTCGGCGATGCTCGACTATCAGCGGCGGATCACCCCGGCGGCCGCGCTGGTCGAGCAGGTCAACACCGTGTCCAATCCTCCCTCCTTCCGCCTGCGCGGGTCGGCCGGCTGGGACCGCGGCGGCTGGGGTCTTTCGGTCATGCTGAACCATGTCGGCGGCTATATCGACAATGTCAGCGCGCCAGACCGCAGGGTGGGCAGCTGGACCACGCTCGATGCCCAGCTACGCCTCCGCCCCAGCTTTCTCGACCGTGCCGGGCTCAGCCTCGCGTTCAATGCGCAGAACCTGCTCGATACCGATCCGCCCTTTGTCGATCAGCTGAGCGGCTTCGGCTACGGTGCCGCCAATGCCGACCCGATGGGCCGGTTCGTTTCGCTGCAGATCGTCAAGCGATGGTGACCGCGGCCTAGCCGCCCGCCCCTTCGTCCCAATTCCTATACGGATCCATGAACCATGCGCTTTCCATGGCTGGCGCTGCTGTGCCTGCTGACGCCGATTCCGGCCGCCGCCCGTCCCTACACGCTTGACGACATGCTCCGGCTCGAAAGCTACGGACAGGTACTGGTCGACCCGACCGGGCGCTGGGCGGTCGTCGAGCGGCGCGATCGCTTCGATGGCGCGACCGACTATCGCTACGACTGGCATGTCCGCCGCTTGCTGTCGAAGCTGCTGGTCGCCGACCTCAAGGCCAGGACCACGGCGCGCCCGCTGTTCGCGCAGGAGGCAAAGGCGGGCTATTGGGCCGGGGACTTTTCACCATCGGGCAAGCGGCTATCGGTCTTCAGGCTGGCCGAAAACCGGCTGCAGCTCGGCGTCCTCGATATGGCGAGCCAAGCGATCCGCTGGCTTCCGGTCGTTCCGGACCTGCCCGATGCCCATCCCGCCCCGCTCTGGGTCGATGATGACCATCTCGTCCTGGTAACGCTCGAGGATGGGGGGCTGCCCGACCTGCTGCGCGCGCCGACCAATGCGCAGCGCTTCGCAACGCTGGGCTGGGAACGGACCGCACAGGGCCGCGAGGCTGCATCGACGACACTGGGCAGCGGGCGTTTTCTTGACGAGGGCGCAAGCTACCGCGCGCGCAAGCTGGTCACGATCGATCTTGCCAGCGGCGCGCAACGCCGCCTGTTCGACGGGGATCTGCTCGACCTCGCGCTTTCGAGCGATCGTCGCCGGATCGCCGTCCTCGCCAAGGGCCCGCCCGTCCAGCCCGATCCGCACGAAAGAGTGGATCCTGCCTTCGAGCCGCGCCGGCAGCGACTGACCGTTGTCGACCTCCTATCCGGGACCGCGCAGCAGCCTTGCCCAGGATGCGATATTCTCCCCAGTCTGCTCCACTGGGCCGGAACGGACCCACGCTTGCTCTTCTATGCGCGCCGCGACGGCACGTCCTGGGCGCAAGGTCAAGTTTTCGTCTGGGACGGATCGCGGGGCACGACAACCACGCCGGTGCCCCAAGGCCTGCATCCGCTCCTCCAGATCGCCGGCGGAAGCGCGCGCTTCCTCCCCGCCGGCTGGGCCGGGGGCAGCCTGATCGTGTTCGCCGAACGTACAGGCGACAAGCGCCGCGACTGGTATCGCCTGGACGGGCGAGGCCGGGCGAGCCGCGCGACCGCGGCCTTCCCGATTGCGCCGTCGGCACTCGTCGCCGCGACATCCACGTATTTCTACGCCGGAGACGCGCGCGGATTGTGGCGCGGCAACTGGGGCGGCGTGATCCGGCGAGTCGCATCCGGCGGCCTGCGCGCCGGACGTCCGGTGCTTCTCGACGGACATAGCCTGGGCACGCGCTTGTGGGTCAACGCGCTGCCCCGTCGGGTCATGGCCCTGCTCGGCACAGGCGAGGCGGCACGATCGCTGGTCGAGGACGACGGAGGCAAGCTTCATGCGGAGCCCGCCGCACCGGGACAGATGCTCCTCGCCGCGACGCCGGCGGGTGCGCTGATCCGCTATCAGGAGGACGCCCAGGGCGTCGGGGCGGTGGCACTGACCGACCATGGCCGGACGACCCTCCTCGACCGGGTCAACACCCATTTGGCCGAAGTCACGGCGCCGCGACGCATCCTTCTCCACAGCCGCGCCGCCGACGGCACGCTACGCAACCACTGGCTGCTGCTGCCCCCCGAGGGAAAGACGCCACCCCGCCTGGTCGTCGTCCCCTATCCCGGCATTTCCTATGGCGACACTCCCCCGCCGGACTCCCAGCCTGCGTCTCCGACGCTGATGACCCATCCCCTGTTGCTCGTCGGCCAGGGCTATGCCGTGCTTCGACCGAGCCTCCCGCTTGCGGACGCGCCGAGCGAACCGTTGCCCGGGATCGCAGCGGCGATGGAAGGCGCCATCGATGCGGCGTTGGCCAGCGGCCTTGTCGCGCCGGAGAAGCCGTTCCTGGTCGGACATAGCTATGGCGGATATACCGTGCTCGGAATGGCGGCGGTCACCGACCGGTTCGCCGCGGTTGTCGCAGCAGACGGCATCTACGACCTTGCGAGTGCCTATGGCGCGATGGACCCGCGCGCCGACTATGGCGAGAACGGGATCTCGCTGACCATTCCGGTCGGCTGGGCGGAAGGCGGCCAAGGCCGGATGGGCGTACCGCCCTGGTCAGCAGTCGAACGCTACGCGCGCAACAGTCCCTTCTACCATATCGAGGCGATCCATGTACCCGTGATGCTGGCGACGTCGGACCTAGACTATGTCTCGGCGGGCCAGGCAGAGCGCATGTTCCTCGCGCTGTATCGCTTGGGCAAGGACGCAGTGCTGCTGCGCTACCGAGGCGAGGGCCACAGCCTGATCAGCCCGGCAAACCTGCGCGACTATTGGTCGCATCTGTTCGCCTTCCTTTCCAAGCAACAGGCGTCGAAGCCTGTGAACTGATCACCCGAAATCCGCGGTTGGCCGCAAGGGCCAGCGGATCAGCCTCAGCGCCGCTCTGCCAGCCGCGTCAGGTGGAAGGCCTCACCGACGACGCCGAGGCCCCGTCGTTTCGGGCTCACGGTCATGCCGGTGGCAAGGAACCTGGCGGTCCTGCATTCCCGTGCCGGCGGATCTCGGTGCGCTCGCCTTGGCTCGATCGGCACTAATCGCGTGCGACGGCGAGGCAGCGAAACCGGCCTGCCCGGCAATTTGGCCGCACGTTCCCCTTTTGGGAGAGCGGGGCGCAGCTGCGCCTGAACACTCAAATCGCGATGGAGCCCAGCAGCCGCTCCCAATTGCCATGCGCAAAAGCTTCCTTGTCGCCTTCATTCAGATCGCACGCGTCAAGGAAGCGCCGCGCGTCGTTGCCAGGCCGATACTGATAGGGATAGTCGGTCGAGAAAAGCAGCCGGTCGGCTCCCACAATGGCCATCGCCCGGGCGAAATAGTCAGCACTGAACATGCCGCTGGCAGTGATGTACAGGTTTCGGCGCAGATAGGTCGCGATCGGATGATCCAGGCCCGAGACGCGGTCCAGAGCCGCCAGGCGCTCGGCGTAGAATAGCACCACCTCGCCCCAATGGCCCAGGATCACCTGGAGGCCTGGAAGACGGTCGAACGTGCCCGAGAGGATGAGGCGGACGAACTGTATACCGGCATCATAGTGCCAACCCAACCCGTACATGGCGAGGGCCGCGTCCACCTCGGGCGCGAAACCGGAGTAATAGGCCGATCGGACCGATATGGGGGGCGTGCGGGGATGCAGCAGGATCGGCACGCCGAGCCTCGATGCGGTCTCGAAGATGGGCCGCAGGTCCGGATGGTCGATGTTCTGCTCTCCGACTCGCCCACACAGCATCGTGCCCTTGAAGTCGAGCGTACGAATGCAGCGTTCCAGCTCCCGTGCGGCTGCTTCCGGCTCGCCGACCGGCAAGCTGGCCAGCCCCTGAAAGCGATCCGGCCGACGCGCAATGGCCGCCGCGACGGCATCGTTGGCACGCCGGGCCAGTTCGATTCCCGCTCCACCGAGATCGTGCAGGGCCGGCGTGGTCAACGACAGCACCTGCACGTCCAAGCCGGTTTCATCCATCAGTGCGAGCCGTTCGTCGGTGAGGTCAAGCAAGCGGCGCTCGAGCGCCCCGGAATGGATCGCGACGCTCGGATCGGCTTCGGCCAGCCCTATTGCCTGCCAGGCGTCACGCACGTCTGCCGTAAGATAATGCTCCTCGATGCCGATGAGCTTCGGGCGCCGTCCAGTGGCGCCATTTGCTGGTGTGGGCTGTGTCACCACGGCACCGCCTGGCCGTGCCGATCGATGAAGCGCAGGCCGGGCCTGCCTTGTTGCGCCACGAGAGTGTCGACCAGCTCTGGAATCGTCTCCTCCATGCTGAAGGTGGCCTCGGGCCCGCCCAGCTCGGTACGTATCCATCCCGGCGCCATCAGCACCAAAGGGCGGCGATCTTCGACATGGCGAGCGGCATAGCTGCGCATATACTGATTGAGTGCGGCCTTGCTGCCCCGATAAACCTCATGGCCGCCCTTCAGGTTGTTGGCGATGCTGCCCTGGCCGGACGACATGACGCCGATCAGCCCGCCGGGTAGGACCAGGCCTTGCAATCCCTCCACCGTCCGCATCACCCCGAGTGCATTGGTCAGCATGACCCGCACAAACTCATCGGTCGAGGTTTCCGCGATGGTTTCCGTCTGGTCACGGTTGGCGGTCCCGGCGTTGACGAACAGCATGTCGAAGCTTCGGTCCGAGAGCCTGTCGTGCATCGCCGTGATGTCCGCGGCCTTACTAATATCGAGATGCTCGATCGCGACTTGCGTGGGATGGCTCCTGGCGAGATCGTGAAGTCCGGTCCGGCTGTCCTCACGCACCGTGCCGCTAACCTGCCAGCCCTTCCTCACGAACTCGGCCGCCATTGCCAGCCCAAGGCCGCGTGAGGCTCCGACGAGCAGGATCGTCTGGGGGTGTCGGTTTGGGGAGTTTTCCATGCGGGTATCCTCTGCGTTGCTCTCCGCAATATGAGCGGCTGGAGGGCATGCACCAGACGCACAGGATGCAAATGACGATTGCATATGACGCTGTGCCTCCGCAATGAAACGGCTATGCTTGCTCCCATGACCGTCATCGATCTGAACCTGCTAACCGTGCTGGACGTTTTGCTTGCCGAACGGAGCGTCACGGCGGCGGCCAAGCGCTTGGGCCTGAGCGTATCCGCGACGAGCCGGACGCTGGCGCGGCTCCGCGCCGCGACCGGCGATCCCCTCCTTGTGCAGGCTGGACGCGCGCTCGTACCGACGCCTCACGCCGAACGACTAGCGAGCCGTGTTCATGCCATCGCGCAGGAAGCGCGAGCGGTCCTGGCGCCAGCTACGGACGTCTTCGACCCAGCATCTTTGGAGCGGACGTTCACGGTTCGCGCGAACGAGGGGTTCGTGGCTTTGTTCGCCCCAACTATCATCGTCGAAATCTGCGCGGCCGCGCCTTGCGTGCGGCTTCGCTTCGCCCCCAAGCCAGACAAGGAGGCGGCCCCATTACGGGAAGGGATAATCGATCTGGAGATCGGGATGACGGGTGCTTCCGCGCCGGAGATGCGGAGCCAGCTCATCTTTCGCGACCGCTTCGTGGGTGCGGCACGCCGGGATCATCCGCTTTTTGCCGAACCGATCACGCCGGAGCATTACGTTGCCTGGGGACACGTCGTCGCTTCGCGGCGAGGCGCCTGGGCCGGGCCGGTGGACGACGCCCTGAACGACCTGGGCCTGCGGCGGCGGATCGTTGCGGTCGTGCCCGGCTTTTCCGATGCACTCAACGTCGCACGCCAGTCCGATCTGGTCGCGCTGGTGCCACGCTCCTGTTTGCGCGATGGCGAGGTCGCGGGACAAGGCATACGTGGCTTCGATCTACCCGTGCCGGCGTCGGAATTTGCGATCAGCGCCATGTGGCACCCGCGCGTCGACGCCGACCCAGCCCATCAATGGTTGCGACAGAAGGTCGCTGCAATATGCCGGGCATCGGCTCAACCGCTGTGAGACACCAAGACTAGCTGGCGGCGATGGGCGAAACACGATCACCGGCACGGTTGGCGATCCACAAGCGGAGTCATCCACGTTGAGGCTTTTGATCGCGGATTTCATCCGCGCGGCCGTGCCTTGCGGCGGCCCATATTGGTAGTCGAAGGACATCAAGACCAAGATCAAGCGCATCCGGTCATGCGCGCGTTTTAATTTCCCTGGAAGTTTCAAGCGGAAGCACCGAGACCCCAGTATCGCGCCCAAGCCTCGAAGCTGGCATAGACGACGATGAGCCGGGAGTCGTGGCTCCAGATCAGGCTCTCGTCGCGCAGCGCGTCCGCGATGCCTGCGCCGTCCAGCAGACCATGGCCAACAAGGACGCCGTCCAGCAGAAAGCCGCGCAAAAAATCAGCATTCTCCGCCACGGCGCGGCGATAATAGTTGGTGGCGTCGCCCTTGTCGCGCCGGGTCCGCACGATGTCGGGCAGCCATTCGGCAAAAAGCGCCCGCGCCAACCCGCGATTCCCTGAGCCCTGCGCTAGGCGATAGGTCGGGATGGCGAGACAGGCTTCGACAATGGGCTGGGCAAGCAGGGGATGGATCAAGGCCGCCGCACCACGCCGCCAGGTCGGGCTGTTGAAATTCTGGCAATTGGAGATCGCCTCGAACTGCATTTGGCGGGCAGGCGCCATCGCGGAGTCTCCCGACAACCACGGGTGCCGAATCCAGCCCTCCCCCGCCGTCCCGCTGAGCTGCACACCAGGCAGTGGATCGAGCCGCGCGCGCCCTGGCGTCAACCGGTCCGCAAGCATCGCGCGGTGCACCTTCCAGATCGAACAATGGGCGCGCTGCGCGGTGTCATAGGCGATGCGCGACCAGAGCGCGGGCCATCCGACAGCGCGCATATAGTCGACGGCGATGAGCGGCGTGGGCAGGTTGCAGAATACCGCGTCGCCGCCTTGGCCCGTCAGGATGGCACTAGCGTCAAACGCTTTCGCAACCCCGATGCTTGCTCGCTCGAGAATTGGATCGAGTCCGTAGAGAACCGGCTCGACTGGCTGCTCGGCGGCAAACATATCCTCGAACTTGAGCTCGGCAGCCTCGGCTTTGACTTCGACGAGCCGGGCGTTCCAGCGATCCGCCACCGAACGGGCCTCCGCCCGCTCATCGCCGCCGGCATGTGCCACCGCGAAATTGACGCAGCTGATTTCCGGAGGCGTTTCCCCGCTTGCCAGCGCGCCGAGTACGATCGCGGAATCGAGGCCACCCGAAAGCTCGATGATCACCGAGCCATGCCGTGCACCGAATGCGCGCAGGCACCCTGTCACCGATTCCCTTAGCCGCAAGGGTGCGCCATCGTCCGAAGACGGCGCCTCCATCAGCGCCGGGTCCGGCCACAATGTCCTGGCCGTAGCGACGCTGTCCCCGTCCCAGTCGATCGCGCTACCGGCTGGAAGCTGATGTACGCCGCGAAGCAGCGAGCGATGTGTCGGTAGCAGCGGGTTCGCCAGCGCATGGGCGAGCATCGGCAGGTCGATTTCAGGCGCGACGCCCGCCGCCTGGCGAAGCCAGCGCGGCAGGCTCGGCGTCAGCAACACGAACCCCTCACCCTCGACGACGAGCGCCGGGACGGCCCCACTGGGATCACGCAAGAAGCATAGATAGGGCGGTCCGGCTTGGCGCCGGATCGCGACATAGCCGCCCCAGACTGTGCGGAACAGCCGCCCATCGTCGAGACCGGCCAGATTGTCGACATCCGCAGAATTGGCGCCGGCCGCATCGAGGCTCGCGCGATCCAATACCGTGCCCAGCAGGATCGTCGTCGCGCTGCGGTCGACCAGGCACGACAAATGCGGGGCATCTGCGCTGAACACCAGCAAGCCCGGCCGTGACAGCCTCAGCTTGAAGGTCGAGGCGTGCACGCCCAAGGCAGCTTCTATCGCGTCCAGCGCGCTTGGAGCGGCACCGCCGGCGCGCCAGCAGATCGCCAGATAGCCGAGCGCGGCATAGGCGTCAGAAGGCGACAATGGGCGTGTACCAACGGACATGTTCGAGGCTGTCGTTGAGGACGGTTCCATCGTGCTCGACCCAGCAATGGGCCTCGAACGGGTAGGTGCGCACGCCAAAGACCCAGCGCGCGCGAAAGCCGTCGCCCTGGAGCAGGTGGAGCAGGAACAACGAACTCGCGAGGCAGCCGGCTGTCGCCGGCACAAGCGGCTGGACGTCGCGCGCCAGCCGGGCAAAGGCGAGAAGCCGGTCGCGATCCGGTACCGACCTCGCACGGGCATTTCGACGTGCGATTTTGCGGAACCAATCCAGGGGCCGGCGCAAACGCAGGTCGAGATGCGCGCCGATAGCAGCTGCGAGCAGGCGCCACAGCAGGAAGGGGGAAATCCGCGCCCGCATGCCCGGCGCATGGTATAGGTCACCGGCGGCAAGATGCCTCGGCCTGTCGTTGAACAGGAGCAGCCCGGCCTGGCGGAGTTCCTCGAGGATTTCGCCGGACGCAGGCGGTGGCGGCATGCCATCGCCGATCAGCACGCGCAGGCCGGCCGCCGCATCACGCGGCAAACAGAAATAGGCGTTCGCGCGAGCATCGAGAAAGACCAAGTCGCCATCCACCTGTGCGGCATAGACATGGGGAGCAAGAGCGGGCTGCATCGGTCGCGCCGAAAGGGGCGACCCGAAGGTCGCCCCTCCCCTGCCGTTAGGGCTTGAGATCGCCGAGCAGCAGGCTGCCCGGTTCGAACGGCTGCACCAGGATGACGGCCTTGGTGAGCCTGCTCACCCGTCCGATGCGGACAAGCCGCGGCGAGGTTGGCGTCTTCATATCGACCTCCACTGATCTGCCGCGAGTCTGCGGCGGTTCAAGCAGGCGCGCCCCTCCTTCTATTCTCAAACCATATTCGCTCTATTTTTTGCACGATGCGCGGCAGCCATCGCATGCGCCACGGTGCCCGCTCGCCGACGGTGCGCGCGAAATCTCCGTCGAACCTCCGACAGGACATGCCGGCTCGAATCCATATCGACCCGTCCCGGCTGGGGTTCCGCCACGCCGTATTGCGCTGCCTCGGCGCGCAGCGCGGCCGCCAGGCAATCGATCACCCGTTCGCCTTGCTCGACCAGCCTGAGATTCTGCGACAAGCGGAGCAGCGCGACCAGTGGCTGCCTGGGATCCGACACTCCGCCAGGAACATGGGCTTCCGCGTTTGCCGGCATGACCATCTCGACCGATCGTGCCGCCCGGCTCGCTTCACGGACGGCCGCGCTGACATACAGCTCACATAAGTCGTAGAGTTCGAGCAGGTCGAACTGCGAAAGCAATGGCGCAAAAAATCCATGGTGCCGCCGGTCCTCGACAATGCCTTCCCCCGCCAGCCGGGCGAGCGCCTCGCGCACCGGGGTCGGGCTGATCGCCAGCCGCTTCGCCGCCTCGGTTACTACAATCTGGTCGCCGGGCGCGGTCTCCCCGCGCACCAGCTTTTCCCGGATAGAGGCATAAGCGCGGGAGAATGGATCCCCTCCACCGCCTGGCTCGCTGTCGGGCGTGTTGGCCATCGAGCAACCATCAGCACTGACCCGGGCTCGGCCAGCTTTAACCCGGCGCGCCGGGCAGAAAACTCGCCGACACGGCTAGCCCGCCAAAATCTGGCCGCCGACCGGCACAGATCGCGCAGTACGTGAAAGGAAATTGCCGCAACGATATTGAAAATCGTAACATTATCGGCACAATTCCGCTCCAGCGCATGAAAGGACCACAAAGTGTCTCATGCGATCAGGTCAGCAATTCAGGCGAAGCAAGGACGAACAAGCCTAGTCTGGCGGAAATTTAGCCAGCGGCTGGGACGGTCGGGCGGGGAAGCCAATGAAAAGTAGCGAAGAGCGTGCGGATATCGACCTGATCTCAAGCGCATTACGGATGATTCGAAAGGACCGCCGAATGCGGTCGAGCGAAGTTGCCCGTGCCCTCGACATGCCCCTGCGGTCTTACGAGCATTTCGAGTCGGGCCGAGGAAGGTTCACTTTCGATCGGCTTGTGCGCTTTGCCGAAGTCACCAACAGTGATCCGTTCGCCATCATCGCGGTTCTTGCGCTGAAGTCTCCCGAATTTGCCCTGCGCTGCGCGGACAACAAGCTGATGACGATCCTGATGATTGCGATGAGCGAATTGAACGAGGAGCTTGGCGACGACATCGCCTTTCTCGAGCCCGGCATCCTGATCGGCGCGTTCACGCGCGTCGTGAAGGACCTAACCGAACATATCGCCAAACGGGACCTGTTCGCGGAGACGTGGCTCAAGGAGCGCAGCACCAAAATCCAGGGCGCGCGACCGCTTGGCGAGCCTCGTGGAAGGCGCCGCACCCGCGAATAGCGGCAACCGATGCCCTTGCATTCGACATTGCTGGCCGGCCGACCGCGTGCCGTTCGATCCCGGGCCCGGCGCGAGGAACGCGCGGCTAGCCTGTGCCTTCGCGACCTCGATCCAGGGGGGCACACGCTTTCAACTCGGCAATAAGCCTCACGATTTCGGATCGCCGGGCGCGCGCGGCCGTGATGTGGCGTTCGATCTCCGTCTGCTTGCGCTCGAGGCCCGCCAATATGGCATCAAGCGCGGGCAAACGATCCTCCGAGACAGCCAAAGCAGCGCTGAGCTCCGCCAAGGTAAAACCAAGAGCCTGGCCCTGATCAATGAAGCGTAGCGTGGCAACTGCCGATGCGGGATAGTCGCGATAGCCGTTTGCTCGACGAACGGCTGGCGGCAGGATCCCACGGCCCTCGTAAAAGCGGATGCGCGAGGCGCTTAGCCCGGTCGCCTTTGCCAACTCACCGATCCGCATGAACCGCTTGACCTTCAACCATGGTCAAAGGTGTAGGCGGACCGCTCGAACCAGGCAAGTTGGAGCGTTCGAATGACGTCGATCACACCGCACGAGAACAATCTGAACAGGTCGGCGCGTTTGCTGCCCCCGGCCGCTCGGTATGCGTTGCTTCTAGCCGGATGCGTCGCAGCGGCCCTGGCCTCTGGTAGCAGGTGGGATGTCATGCTCGCGGCCTGGATCGCCCCTGTCCTCGTGCTTCGCTTCTCACGAGACAGCGGCGTCGCCACGGCAACCCTCGGATCGATCACGGCAGCACTAGTCCAGACCGCTACGTATCTGGTGGCAAACGCGATACCCTTCAACGCGATGACAGCCGCGCTCGGCGCCGTCGTGAGCGTTGCCTATGCGTCGCCAGCGATCCTGGACCGAACGATTGGCCGCCAATTGCCGCTAGGCCAACGCATATTTCTTTTCCCCGCGGCAGCGGTGACGGTCGAATTTCTGGTCGGCGCAATACTACCCTTGGGAACTGCGGTGGGCATGCGAGCGATCACGCAAGCCGAGAACCTCGCATTTGTACAGATCCTGTCTGTCACTGGTCCCTACGCCGTCGCTTTTCTTATCGGGTGCGTGGCAACCGTTGCGAACCTGATCTTCGAGAGCCCATCGTCCAAATCCACGCGACGCTGGAGCATCGGGCTGACCGCGACCCTTGCTACGGTCATAACCGCCGGGCAGCTCCGCCTAGACGCTGCCACACCCTCAGGGGCCGCCAGGAGCGTGATGGTGGCGGCGGTGACCCCGGACCTTCACGCCCGCCTATCCGCCAACAATTTGCTTTCGACCTCGCCTCACCTTCCGCCGGGCCAGCTTGCCCCGGACAATTCCACGATCCGCGCGGCTAACCTTGAGATCGCAGACGGCCTTCTCAAGCTTACGGACGGCGCTGCGCGGGCGGGCGCGCGGATCATCGTTTGGTCCGAGACAGCCGCGGCAAGTACGGAGAAGGACAAGGCGGCCTTGCTCGCGCGAATAGCGCTGCTCGCTCGACAAGGCCGCATCTACATCAACGCGACGATAGGTGTGCCGCGAGAGCGCAACGAGATGTACCTCTTCGGCCCGGCAGGGCAGCAGCTTTGGCACTATCGAAAGAATCATCCGGTGCCGGGCATGGAGCCAGTCGCTCCGTTCAGCAATCCCGTACCCGTGGCGGTTACGCCCTATGGCCGGCTCGCGGGCCTGATATGCTTCGACGGCGACTTTCCCGGTCTAGCGCGAGTTGACGCGGACATATTGCTCGCGCCGAGTTGGGATTGGCCGGAAGTGTCGTTTACGCACACCATGCGGATGGTACGACTGCGGGCGATCGAGAATGGCTATTCCCTCATCCGGCCGGTGTTCAACGGGGTGGCCGGCGCCTTCGATGGCTATGGCCGTGTGCTCGCCATGCAGTCGACCATGTCCCCGGGCGCACATGTGATGATGGTCGAACTGCCGGTAGGCGAGACAGCAACGATTTACGGGAAGATCGGCGATGCATTCGCCTGGCTGGGCATGGTTCTGCTTGCAGTGCTCATTTCTACGCGCCTCTGGCGCATGCTGCCGATGCGGCGAGCCGTTATTGGATCGCAATGAATCGGGTGGCAAAGCCTTCAATTGCTCGGCGCGATGGCTTATGAACCTACTTCGCGAGTTTTGAAGCCATCGAACAATGACTTTCATGAGGCAGCGAGGCTCCTCCGATGCCTGCTATGGCCCGACAAGGAATGGCTGAAAACAGCCTTCCTGCGTTCCGACGATCGCAAAACTACCCCTTCCGATACCCCCGGAAAATAATTCGTATGTGGCCCGTGTTCGGGTGCCTCCGAGCTGGCGCACCATCACCCGCGGCACAAACATCATTTCAAATTTCATGAATTATGCAATGATGCGTTTGGGCGGGGGCCTTTGGTACGTGGAGTAGTTGATGGTCGTCGCTCTCACCCTGGCCGGGGTCGCCGCCGTGGCCATCGCGTACGGCTTGCTCGAGCGCTCCCGGCGGCATCGTCGCGCTTCGTCCAAAATCGATGTGCGCGTGAGATAGCTCGGCGCTGGCGGTACGTCTGGGATTGGGTGGAGAGCGGACAGGCCGGTTTCGGTCAGCCAGCCGGGTAAGCAGTCATTCCCGTGGGTGGCTAGCGATGATGATCCGCTCGGCCATGCCCTCATTCGCAAGGAAATCGATAAGGTCCAGCATGGTGTCGGCTGGGGCGGTACCGAAGTCGATCGTCAGGAACCAGAGTTGCCCATTGCTTTCGATTGGAGACGCCGAATGGATGGCGTTCGCTACGCCGGTCGCGCTCGTCTTCGCGTCATCAACATCAAGCCATGCGGTCAGCATCGCTTCCAGCTTGGCCAAATCAGGCAGTGGTCGATCGAACGCGATTTGAATTGAGCACCACGTGAACGGATAGATTTCAATGCGTACCGGGCCCATTTGGAAGCCCGTTGCCTCAGCGTCCTTCTGTGGATCGAGCCAAACCTCATAAAATTGATCGGACCCGTCTGCCGCTTTCTCGATCAGATCAGCCCGAAGGTAACGGTAAGGGTAAGCTAACGCATCGTTATTGATGGCGATCAGGAGCTCTCGCGCATGCGCAGACCCTTTGGACGCGACGTCCGAAGCCACAGCCTCAAAATGGGTTACGTAGCGCTCGCGCTCGGCGGAAATGATCGAAACGACTGACACTGTCCGTATTGCCCCTGCTGTCGGCGCGTCGGACGATAATCTAGCTTACTGCGTCCGCAATGGGGGACACGGCGATATTGCCGGAATGTCTGGGTTTGGGCGTTAGCCGCCCGGCAGGTCCTGGCGTCGCTCATCGCAACGCGAACGGCTGGGAGTTGGGTGGAAAGCAGCTATTAAATCAGCGCTCCATTCCCAGTCTTGCGAGACGCATCAATTCCGGAAGCGCAGTTCGCATCATTGCGATCAGTTTCGCGTTTTCCTCATATCGATCGTCTGCGGGCACAGCATATGGCGGCGACTGGATCAGGCACGCAGCGACGACCTCCGAACCAGGCCAGGCTCCTGACCACATGCTCTCTTTTGCACCGGTGTCCGGAGTGGTGGCGACAGCATATGCCCCCATGCACACCTCGTCATCCAGCCTGCGAACATACCAAGGACCGGCAGATGCTGACCGCTCCAGCGCTTCGAGCGCCTCCAACTGTTCCAAAGTCATAGGGCGAAGATAGCGGGAAGCTACCGGCGTCCGCAACCGAGCGTGCGCTGCCGTTGATAGCTCGCCGAACGAACGGCGGCTTTCGGACCTCGTCTGAACGACCCTGAGGGACCGCAACTGGGCGTTTGCCGCCAGTCCGCTTCTAGCAGGATCACAGCTCGCCTGTCGTACCGCTCAAATCGTGACGCGAGTCGCTTTTGGGCCTATGCCGCGGCATGCGAGAACGACATCAGGCGGCGCTTCGGATGCGCGACGAGGGCGCGACCTTCCAGAAGATCGGCGAGGCGCTCGGCGTGAGTCCCAGCCGCGCGAATGAGATCTACAAGCGGGCGCTTGTGGTGCAGGAGGAGGAAGCGGTCGGAATGGGGGTGCAGGCCATCAGCATTCTGCGGCACTATCGAGGGGATCTGCACGAGCTTGCGTCCTTCGCTGAGCGAGATTCTCATGGTGCGTGCACGCTGCTGATCCAGGAGCCGAATTGCCTTCGTCGGCACGCTTACCAAATCATCGCTTGGCTCAATGCCGGCAATCGCGAGAAGCCCTGATCGCGAATCCTGCTTTTCGGTGCATCTTCCTGCCGAAGAGGCTTGATTCAAGAACCGAGACGAACAATGGGCGGGTGGGGCCTTATTCAGGGAGCCGGGGGTGGCTGCGTCCTTGATGGAGGTCCAGGGGGGTTCTGATGCGTTATCTGAAACAGTTGGTTTTACCGATTGCGGCCATTGCGATCGGGCTCGCGGCGTTGTCTGCGACTGCGTCTCAGCCATTGGCGAACGAGGTGACGAACTACACCTACGATGAGCTCGGGCGCCTCGTGAAGGTCGAGCAGGCGGGTAGCGTCAACAACAACGTCATCTCCAACTATGCCTATGACAAGGCGGGGAACCGCACCAATGTGAAGGTCACCGGGGCGCCTTAAGGCGCCGCGCCGATCAACCGCGTCCGAGTGAGCCGGCCAGTGCCTGCGTTGCAAGGGACGTTGACCGATCAGTTTAGCCTGCCGCCGTTGCGCGTGGGCGTAAGCCACAAGTCCAATTCCATCGCCGGGGGCCGGAATGATTTCCGCGAAAAGTGCAATTTACACCGTTAAGGTTCTGCGTTCGCAGCTATCGTGCGCGCGGAAAATCATTCCGGCCATTCTAGCTGTTTGTATTGCAGCGCCGATACCATCGTTCGCGCAGAGTTCATCCATTCCCATCCCGCCCAGAGTGAGGACTGTCGACGATGTGGGCATCGACTTACAGAGCGGGCAGCCCGTTAAATCGCTTGGGGAATTGACTATCGGTCCATCGGGTGACCCCGCGCTCACGTATTCCGTTCTGAACACCGCCGCCGGACCAAATAGGGCGACACCCGTTGACGGTGGTACGTACTTTGCCTGCACTGGGATGACACTGGGGGGCACCTGGATCCCGTGCGTTGTCTACCAGACCCAGTTCAAGATGGGTGATCGGTTCGAGTGGATCGAGGGCACAGGCTCAGGGACCACCAAGGATGGGTCGCAGGTCACGCAGGCTGCGGGAGTTGTAACCCTTACTCAGCGCGACGGTACGAAGTGGAACTACACGTCCGCTTCCGTGAACTCCAGCTACAAGTATGGCGATACGCTGAACGGCTGGCCCGAGACCGGCAAGCTCGCCTCCGTAGTCTACCCGACCGGAGAGACACTCACATATACTTACGGTCCCGTTCCTCCGTCTGGCACATACGGCACCGCTCCAACCCGCTCGATCACGAGCAACCTAGGCTACATGCTTCACTTCGAAGGAGATTCAGCAAAACCATCAAAGGTCAAGCTGATCAATCTCTCTACGGAATATTGCGCCCCAACCGCTACGTCGTGCGCAGGTACGGCGTTCAACTGGCCTAAGGCTGAAAATTCATACGTTGGACCATTTGGCTCCGGCGCCGCCACGTCGACTGATGCCATGGGTAGGACCACCTCTTTTTCGGGCTGGCAGTCTTCGTCGTCGCCGGGAGTGTCAGCGGCGACAATTACGAGCCCGGCGGGCGTCGAGTTCAAGATTTATGCAGAAGTACGAGGCCGAGACATAGCGGGTGAAGAGACCCTCTGCCCAGGGAAGACTGTCGTCACCAAAGTTACGACAGGGGGGTATGATCGGAACTACGACTATTCCTTTAGCAGTTGCCAAGTTTCCTCGGGCATGGTGACGGGCCCTGATGGGTCTAAGACCTTGGTTTCCGGCGGCACCGGCGCCCACGCGTTCTCGGACGGATTGAATAGGTCCACGCTCTACGAGTTTGCGGTCATATGCACGAGCTACTCTGTCACCTGCGCTGAACGAGATTCGGGGCCGCTGAGCGTCGAATATCCCGAGCATAACAAGGGGATATATGCGTATGACGACCGCCTCAACCTTCTCTCGGTCACTAATCAGCCAAAACCTGGCAGCGGCACTGCGATAGTTTCCTATCAAGCTGGGTTCGATGCCTCGTGCCAGGCTGCCACGATCTATACCTGCAACAAACCAAACTACATTCTGGATGCTAAGGGCAATCGGACCGATTTTACCTATAACCCACTGAACGGCCTGGTCGCGACGGAGACGAAGCCGGCCGGTTCCAATGGAATTCGACCGCAAACCCGTTACAGCTATGTGCAGCTACAGGCCGTCTACTACAACGCGGCGGGACAGCGCCAGGCATCGGGCGCTCCGGTCTGGAGGTTGGCTTCGACGTCGATTTGCCAGACACTGGCGACTTGCGCCGGCACTTCCGATGAGGTGGTCACCAGTTATACCTACGACGACAATCTCAGGCCTGTCACGGAGACCGTGGCCATTGGCGATGGATCGAGCAGCCTGACAAAAACGACGGGATATGACCCGGCTGGTAATGTAATTACCGTGGACGGACCGACTGCGGGAAGTGCTGATACCGTCCGCTACGCATATAACGCTGCGCGTGAACAGGTTGGTGTCATAAATCCGGATCCTGACGGTAGCGGACCGCTCCCCTATCCCGCGACGCGCACTACCTATAACACCGATGGCCAGCCGGTGCGCATCGACAATGGTTCGTTATCCACCCTGCCTGCGCCCGTAACTGCTCCCGAAAACTGGTCCGGCTTCACGATCTTCAATCAGCTCGAGACGGCGTACAATTCGTATGGGCAAAAGGTAAAGGAGCAGCGCCGCGAAGGTGCGGGGGGCGCCATATTTGCGGTAACGCAATATTCTTATGACAGCTCTGGCCGGCTGGAATGCACGGCGGTTCGCATGAATCCCGCGGCCTTCAGCTCACTTCCGGCGAGCGCCTGCGCTCTTGGGGTGAGCGGAAGCCAGGGAGCTGACCGCGTTACTAAGAACGTTTACGACGCCGCGGGTCAGTTGTCGCAGCTGCGCAATGCGGTAGGGACCAGCCTGGAGCAGGCATATGCCACGTACGCCTACACTGCGAATGGCAAGCAGGAATATGTCGTTGATGCCAACGGCAATAAGGCGCGCTTGATCTATGATGGGTTCGATCGTCAGACGCAGTGGCAATTCCCCTCGAGCGCGGCACCGACGTCCTACAGCCCGTCGACGCCAGCCAACGCGCTCGCGACCGCGGGAGCGGTCAACGCCAATGATCGCGAGGAATATGGGTATGACCTGAACGGCAATCGCACGTCTCTGAGGAAGCGCGACGGCCGCATATTCACCTACACCTATGATGCGCTGAATCGGATGACGTCCAAGATCGTGCCGGACGCCTGCGTGTCGGGCTATGCCTGCACCAGCGTTCCGGTTTCGATGACGCGCGACGTCTATTATAACTATGATCTTCGGGGTCTCCAGCTGTCGGCCCGTTTCGACAGCGCTAACGGAGCGGATGCGGTAAGCAACGCCTATGACGGCTTCGGCCGGAATGTCTCGACAACCACTACGATGGGCGGAGTAAGCCGGACACTCGCCTTCCAATTCGATGTGGACGGCAACCGGACCCGCGTTACCCACCCGGACGGCAACTACTTCATCTACAATTATGACAACCTCGATCGCCCGACTTCCATTCAGGAAAATGGGGTGGCGACGGTCGTTACGATGGGCTGGGACGCGCAGGGACGGCGCTCCGGTGAGACCCGCGGAAATGTCGTAACGGCATATGAATATGATGGCATCTCGCGCCTTAGCAGTTTGGGGGATAACCTAGCGGGCTCGACCCATGACGTGGCGACGACGTTCGGGTACAATGCGGCAGGCCAAGTCACGAGCCGAGCTCGCACGAATGACCTTTATGCATTCAGGAACTACACCAACGCCAACCTGAGCTATGTCCCCAACGGCCTCAATCAATACGCTACCGTGGGTGGGAACGGCTATGGCTATGATTCCAACGGCAACCTGACCGCCGATGGCGTTAGCAGCTATACCTATGATGCAGAAAACAGGCTGGTCGTGGTGTCGACGGGCGTGCAGCTCACCTATGATCCGCTCGGTCGCCTGTACGAGGCATACAGCCCGACCACGGGCGCCAAGCGCTTCCTGTATGATGGCGACCAGCTGACGGCGGAATATAGCAGCGTGGGCGTGCTGCTTGATCGTTACGTCCATGGCGTTGGCGAGGACGATCCGCTGTTGTGGTACGCGGGCGCCAGCCTTTCTGTCCGCCGCAGCCTGCAGATCGACCATCAGGGATCGGTCATCTCGATCGCCAATGCGGATGGGTCTGCCTATCAGCTCAACAAGTATGACGAGTATGGCGTTCCTGGTACCAACCTTGGTCGCTTTCAATACACCGGCCAGGCATGGCTACCCGAGCTGGGCATGTATTACTACAAGGCGCGCATCTACTCGCCGATGCTCGGGCGTTTCATGCAAACGGATCCGATTGGCTATGAGGATCAGATTAATCTCTATGCATATGTTGCGAATGATCCGCTGAATCGTTCTGATCCCACCGGGCTAGGGGAGTGTCCGCCGGACTGCAGCGTCCTTCAAAGGACTGGCCAGTTCCTCTTGGGAGCTGCAGAGGTCGTTACGGGAGCGGTAGCCATTGGTGCCGGCGCCGCGGGAGATGGGTTGAGCGTGGCTGGCACGGCTGCGACAGGTGGGGCGGCTGCTCCCGTCGCCATTCCGGTTGCCATTGGGTCTACGGCGCTAATTACCTCAGGAGTAGTGGTCGGTGCGGATGGCCTTAGAAGAATGGCTGGGGCTGTCTTTAATACTGATCCCAATGCTCAGGATAAGTCGCGCGTAGAGACGCAACGCGACCGTCGTGCCCAGCGACGCGAGGATCGCTCAAGGGGGCCTAAAGGCAACGGGCAAAATCGTTCCGGCGAAGGTTTTCGGAATAGAGAAGAGGCAAATAAGGGGCCAAGGGGCGAGCGTCCGAAGGGGCCGGATCGGCGTAATAATAGAGAAAGAAATCGCGGAATCGATGAGGAGCACAGTATTAAGCCAAAGGGGCAGCAAAGGTACTAAGATGGATAGCTTTTCTGAATTTTCTTCTAAAGCTCTAGTTGAATTCAGTAATTCTGCTTTGAGGAAGCGTAAATCTCTGAACAATCTATTTAATTATGTTAACCTTTCTAGGGAGGACAGGAGCTCCGATGGGAGCAATGACGAGATTGCTGTCCTCACCCTACGCACTATGAAGAATATGAAGAGTCCAACTATCACAGTGAATGTATGGCCGGATCGCTGGGCATGGGTTGATATGCGCGAAGGCTCGAATATGGGATGGTTATGGTCTTTCACAATAGAAGGAAGGTTGGCTGGTAATAAGAATTGGGATGATTTAATCCAAGAATTGAAGGTGTTGCCAAGCGAATTTAGAGAAGGGAGCAATGAAGAGAGGGTCAGCCGTATTAGGAAGCGCTGGATGGGTATATTAGTTTCTGGCCCCTTGGGGCGTATAAGTTCTTGACAATTTCTAATTGATCTGCGCGAATCTCGATCAAGTTAGGGGGCGTCGAAGGATCCGCTCTGGTGAGACTGCACCCGGACGACCGAAGCCCAGTCGAAATTCCCAGGTGCTGGCTCGCAGAAGCTGTTCGACAGGAACGGCTGCGACAGAGCGAATTCGCACTGATCGAGCGGATATATCTGGAACGGCAGTGGCGTAATTTTCGGGATGCTCGAGGCCTGACCTCTGAAGAGGTGAAGTCGATGCGCCTCGTTCGCTACGCAGGGCCGCCGTGGCGGCCCTTCGAGAGCATCGCTCCATCGCGGCGCCAACTGACTGCTTTCTACACGCTAATGGTGCCATCCGCTGTCAGTTTTGGGCCCGCTCTGTACACGATGTGGGTATGGGCGCACGGGTTCACGGCATCGATGACGCAATGAGCGAGCTTCACGACCGTTTCCATTCCCCGCGACGTAGCGAACGAGGTCGCCGCTCCAGTTGCCGCCATCGGAGCGCCAGCGGGCCCGCCAGGTCAGGTCGTCGCGGTCCGGCCCGGTCGCGTGAATCTCAACGCGGGCGCCCTGGGTGCCTTGCCCGCTGTCGCTGCCGATGAATACCGCGCTGGCGACCGCAGGCGTCTCCAGGGGCTCGGGGGCGACGCGCTCGCCCACAGGTGCCGGATCGCCCTCCTCGGTCGGAGGGTCCCAATCGTCGATGTTAGGGTCTGCGAGGATCCATTCATAGGTCACGCCACCGGTCTGTGGATTTCGTCTAAGCTTCTTGATCTGGACAACGGCATCCTGAAACGTCGTGCCGGCTTCTACCAATTGCTGGCGGACATAGCGCTGAGACGGCATTTAATTGCGCACATTGCGGCGCCCTGGCCGCGCAGGCTTGGTATCGGGCCTAGCGCTTTCCTTAGATAAGAAAACTCCAGAACTGACCAGTGTCGAAGAGGCGGAAGCTTTTCATATCGATGGGTCCTATGGACCTGCCATTGCCTACCGGCCAACGCCTACGTACTACGCAATCTAGCTTTCCCGTCTCTGCCCCCCGACAATATCCTGGCGCGCGCGACGCATGCCACAAATGCGGCCCAAATGCGTAAAGTCGAAACCGTCGGAATATTTAAGGCCAAAGCCAAGCGCACGGTCGAAACCGATATGCGCCGCCCATATCAGTCCTGCTGCAATTATCCCGGGCGCAGCCCCCGCCAAGCCTAGACAGAGCAAAGCGAGTGGCCCCACATAAGAGTATCCGAGATTATAGGTCAGGGCGCCAACCCTGCGTCCGAAAAGATAGCCGGCCAACGACAAGTCGGGAACCAGAAATAGCAGCGCGAACAACCACCAGCCCGCCCCAAGCTCCGCGTAGCCGGCGGACGCCGCGGCCAAGACCATGAGACCCTCTGCGCGCAACAACCCCCTTGGCGCGCCCGTAACGAATGCGCTCATACTTGGACCTCCTTGGCCGTGAGCGGAGGTGCGTCATCGACGATACCGCGCGGTCCTTTTACCAATGACACGCATGGGGTTCGATGTATCGACGAAGGACCCATTCGCGAACTTTCTGCGAGATGGAGGATCTAGCGAAGCGCCACCAATAAAACGGTCCCTGTTGAGGATATCGATCGCTCTGAGGAGCTGACGGTCGACCTTCGAAGACTACAGGATTGGATGTCAGTCGAGTTCGAGGTCCAGCAATCGGACATATTGCTGTCCGCAATGCATATCTCTCTCCACAACCCCGCCTTGCGGCGACGCCCGAGGATAACTGATCTTGACCATATTGAGATTCGCGACAGGAAAGTGCTTCACCAAGGCGGGATCGGTCCCATACAAGCGTGCGAAGGTTTCCGGACCCAGTGCCGCCGCATCGGCGTATCTCGCGAAACTCTCAGGCCCGTCGAAGAACAGATCGACAGTAACCCAGAAAGGGCCTGCGTTCTTCGATCGCACCAAGGTGCAGACCTGCTCGAGCGTCGCCATCAAGCGGCCTCCTTCCTCTCCAGACTTATCCATTCGACACGGACGAGTTCCATTGGATCATCGCATTCCACGACATGATTCAGCCGGAACTCATAGACCGGGCCGCGCTCGATATCGGCGGGGGTGAATGCAAAACCGTAGCTCGGCATTTCGCGATGCTGCGGCATGTACATGTGAAAGAAATAGGGATTGCAGGCTTTGGCGATTTGCGTCGCCATCTGCTGCGTATCGGCAGTGGCGACGAACAGCACGCCCACTTCTCTCGGCGCCGGGGTGCCGTCGGGCACCCTCTCCCCCGAAACTGCGTTCCAGCCATAGATCCTAAGCGAGATATGGAAGTCTCCCGCAGCGTCGCCGATCGTGTTGCGAACCCGTTCGTACAAGGCGCCGAGCATGCGATCGTGGAAGGCATCGAGATTGTTGAGTACGACGGGATCCTGGATCCCGACGAGCATCACCGTTTGGAACCGGCCGCTGGAGGCACCTTCCAGCTTCATCGTGTAGGGCCTGGGTTCCCAAAGCGACCCCGTCACCGTCACCGCACGATCGCCCGCCTGACGATAATCGGCTGCAGTCACGTCGAGGACCCCGCCAGGCTCCGTTAAGCGAAAGGGATCGCTGTTCTCATAGAGCATGTGCGCCGACACGCTGTGCGGCGTGCAGTGGTTCGCGGGGTTGAGGGGTTCTACCTCGAAGCCCTCGGCGCCGATCGTCAGCAGCACCCCTGCCCCTCTCTCTGTCTTGATCGAGCATTGCGCGCCGCACTCGCCGATCTTGCCCGCATGCCAACTCGGTCCTGCGGGGGCGCCCTTCCACAGCGGATAGCTTGCGAGCACCGCCGTGTCGGTGGTGCGGCCGCCAAGCACGATGTCGGCACCAGCTTTAAGCGCTTCGATATAGGGCTCCGGCCCCATGGCTGCGACGATATGATCGCACTCGTCGATCGTCGCCTCGTCGAGCGCGCCCAATGGGGCCAAGGCATGGATCCGACCGGCACGGTTCTTCGCCTTCACAACTTCCTTGTCGAGTTCGCTGTGGAGCAGCGCGATCTTGGGCGAAATGCCGAGCTCGGCCGCCACTTCGACGACGATGTCCCGCGTCCAGGCGAGATTTTCATCCCCACCAGCCTGGCCACAAGTCCCGATCACGATCGGAATGCCCGCGCCGTGCGCGGCGCGCATCATCAGCGTGAGATCCCGTTTCACCGAGCCGCGGTTGTTCTTGGATATTCCAAGCGCGAGATAGGCTGCCCCGCTGTCGGTCGAACCGGCATCCGACGCGATCACATGCGCTCCGCGCTCAATGCCATAGCGCAGTTCAGCCTCGGAGACGCCAGCTCCCAGCGAGCCTACCGGCACTAGCACCTTGATCGGACCTGAGGAGTCTTTCTGCGTCATGCCAAATTCCTGTGTTAGGTGGCCATCGCCTATCACGCGCGACGGCGCGATCTGTGCCATCTGGGTTGCGGCTCAGCGCAAAATCACGCCCGTCAACGTCGCTGCACCGATCAGGACGAATGTGAGCAGTAGCGCCCATTTCAAGGCGAAGCGTTGGAGGGCGCCAACCTCCGTCCCGAGCAAACCCGCAACCAGGTAAACCGCAGCAACCAAGGGGCTGAGGCCATGCGTCGGAAGCGCAAGCAAGGACGCGCGAGCGATCACCGTCGGCGGAACTCCATAATGGGCCGCGGTCTGCGCAATCACCGGCACGACCCCGAAATAATAGGCGTCGTTTGACAGAACGAACGTCAACGGGATGCTCAGCACCGCTGTTACCACCCCGAGATAGGGGCCCAGTGCCGGCGGAACGGCCGTCATCGCGCCCTTCGCCATCGCATCTATCATGCCGGTGCCGGCCATCACCCCGGTGAACGACCCCGCCGCGAGAATGAGCAGCACGATCGGCAGGGCGTTGGCCGAATGTGCCTTGAGGCGATCGCTTTGCAACTTCAACGTCGGGAAGTTGACCATCAACGCGATAGCGAATCCCGTCATGAAGGCTAGCGGCAGGGGGACGAGCCCAGCAATGGCGATAGCCAGCATTGCCATGGTCAGAAGGAAGTTAAACCAGAGCAGCCGTGGGCGGACGAGCGTCATGTCACGCTCAAAGGCAATCACCGATCCGCTTAGCTCGATCGGCGCGCCTCCGCCAGCCAGTCGGCGGCGCTCGCGTCGCCCGAGATGCCAGGCAATCAGCAGGGTGGCGACAATCCCCGCGGCCATGGTCGGCAGAAGCGGAACGAAGACGGTGGAAGGATCCAGTCTCAGCGCTGCCGCGACACGGCCCGTTGGTCCGCCCCAGGGTGCCAGGTTGATGACCGTGTTGGCGGAGCCCAGAATAACCGCGAGTACCAACGGGTTCATGCCAAGGCGCCGGTAAATCGGAAGAAAGGCCGTGATCGTGATGAGGGCGGTCGTCGCACCGTCACCATCCAGGGCGACGCACAGCGCGACCCCCGCAGTGCCTAGCGCCACCCGCACCGGGTCGTCGCCGGCAAAGCGGAGCGCACGATCGACGAGTGGATCAAAAAGACCCGCATCGATCATCAGCGCGAAATAGAGAACTGCGAACAACAAAAGGGTGGCCGTTGGAGCCAACTTGGCGATTCCGGAGACGGCCAAGGCGCCAAGCTCGGCGCCTTGGCCGCAGAGCAGCCCAAAGATGATCGGGACGATGATGAGCGCGACCAAGGCCGACAGGCGTTTCGTCATGATCAGTATCATGAACGTCGCGACCATCGCATATCCGAGAAACATCAACACGCGGGCAATCTCCGGTAAAGCGGCTGCGGCAATAAAATCGCTGCCGTGCCGCAGCACGGCAGCGAGGAAGCCCGAGGAGAGACGAGCCTCGAGAACATGATCAGAACTTGGAAGCCAGCGTGACGCCAAACTGGCGGGGGGGGCCATATTGAACGAACTGGTAGACACCACCATTGGTCTGCCAGGTACGATACTCGACATCGGTCAGGTTCTTGACCCACAGCTTTGCCGAAAAGCGATCGTTCACATTGTAGGTAATGCTCGCGTCCCAGAGCGTACGCGGTCGCCGGTATTCGGTATAGTCGTTGATATTGTTGTCGAAGACGTCGCTTTGATAGTCCATCGTAACAGCGGCGCGCAGCCACCCCCAATCGGCTTTCGGCGTCTGCAGCCCGATATCGGCGACGAGCGCGTTCGTGGGAGTGCGGCTCAGTCGATTGCCGGCACCGTCTACGAACACCGCATTGCCAGCCGCATCGAAGCGGGATGTCTGGATCAGCTTGGTGAAATAGGGATGGAGATAGGTGTAGCGGACCGTCGCGTCGAACCATTGCACCGGGCGCAAGACGAGCTCCGTCTCGATTCCCTTGATCCGCGCGTTGCCGGTATCGACCACCGTGCGCGTACCGACCGGACCGCCGCTGGCATCCGGCACGACCTTGATCGTTTGAAAGTCGGTATAGTCCATCAGGAATGCAGACGCGTTGAATCGAAGGCGCCTGCCCCACCAATCGGTTTTGATGCCGATTTCATAATTGGTGACGCGCTCGGCCGCGGTCGGGATACGAGCAAGTGCCACCGTGTTCGGCTGCTCTTGGAACGCCCCCGACTTGAAGCCGGTGGACACCGTCCCAAAAGCGAAGAAATTGTTGCTGAACTGCATGTCAGCCCCGACGCGGTAGGTGAAGACGCCCTTGTCGAAGATCCCGGGCGTTGCCCCGGTGTCATAGTTGACGACCGGCGCGGCGCGAGGCCCGGTCAACCGGCGTGCATCATATTCCTTGCGTTCCTGCGTATAGCGACCGCCCCCGAACAATCGCAGGCCGAAGGCGAACCGGTATTGCGCCTCACCAAAGGCCGCGTAGCTGTCATTGCGCGAGCGACCGATGAATCGGTTCTCGGTGGTCGCGACCAGCTGCTGCTGCGTTTCTCGCTCGCGATAAATATCGTCATGGTTGTAATAGAGGCCCGCGACCCAGGTGAACGGCCCGCTGCCGGAGGAAGACAGCCGGCTCTCGACCGAGTAGGAATCCGCCCTTTCCACGCCGACGAGTTCGATCCCGTTGGTGGGCAGGCCATTGCGGGCGTTCGTGGCAGCATCGGTACCATCAAGGTCATTCAGAAAGCCGTAGTCGAGCGTCCGCCAGCCGATCGTCGTCGTCCAGCTGGCAAAACCGAGCGCGCCCGTGGTGAGTTCTGCCCGGGCCCCGCCGGTCTTGGAACGCGTGAAGCCCTGCACGTCGGGATTCGCGACCCTGGGCTTGTCATAGTCGTCATATCCATAGGGGGAAGTTGTCCGGAACGGCAGTACGACCACGTTGTAGCGCGAATTGTCCGCCAGATCCTGGTCGGCGATGTCCGCGGAGAGCATCACATAGGTATCGGCCCCGAGATCGAACTTGAGCTGGGCGCGCGCGCTGAGCTTGTTCTCGTCATCCAGCGCTCGACCGGTCACCGTCTTGCGAAAGCCGTCATTGGTGATCGCACCCAGGACCACGCGCGCGGCTACGCCGTCCGCGATGGGCACGTTCACCATGAGGTTCCCGTTCTTCTGCCCATATTCGCCGAATGTCAGTTCAGCGCTTGCAGCGAGCTGGTCGGTGGGCTTGTTGGTTATGAAGTTGACAGCCCCCCCGACGACGTTCTTGCCCCACAAAGTGCCCTGTGGCCCTTTGAGCACCTCCACCCGCTCCATGTCGTAGAAGTCGATCCCGAGCATCGCTGCGCGGGCCAGATAGACACCGTCCAGGAAGGCAACGGAAGAAGGGTCGCCCCCGGCCCCCTGGTTCGAGCTGCCGATGCCCCGGAAGAAGGGCCGCGGCGCGGCGGTCGGAAAAGCATCGAAATTGACGCCGGGCGTCGCGCGTGCGAGCCCGTCAAAATTGGTGATGCCCTTTTGGGCAAGTTGCTCGCCGGTGAGTGCGGTGACGGTCACGGGGGTTCGCTGCAGCGTTTCGGCACGCCGACGAGCAGTAACGATGATGTCACCGATCTGCCCGGCGCTGGAATCGTCTGCCGTCGATAGAGGCGGGACGACCTGTCCTTCCTGCGGTGGCGGTGCTGAAGCCTGTGATTCCGCCGTCTGCGCGAATGCTGGCGCAGATATAGTGATGGCGATAGCAGCCGAGGTGCGCAACATCGTGCGCGTGATACCTGAAGCCATTGGTCAACCTCCCCGTCGACACGCTTCGTGCGCGCCGTATCGTTGAAGCCCCGCAGCGTGGATGCTCCTTGCCACGGCGCGTTTTGCATGCTGCAGACCAACGCGAATGGGTACCTGCCACCCAGATTGCATTTAGCGCATTTTTATTCTTGCGCAGGCGTCCATTCTATGCGGCGATAGGCCGGTTCAGCGAGGTATAGCATATAGATGATGTCGGCTGAGAACTGGCTAACCGCCCTGTCGGGAGAGGTGCGCTCGGCCATCGAGCAACGCATGAGCACCATGGACTATGCGGCGGGCGCAATTGTGCGACGCGCTGGCGACCGGGCGATCGGACTCTACCAGGTAGAAGAGGGCTACCTGAAGCTACTTGGCCTCACCCCCGACGGCCGGCAGGTCCTTCTCCTGCTCTACCGGCCCGGGAATGGCTTCGGCGAGACACCGGTAGTTGCGCAGCGCCCTTTCAACCACACGACCGTTGCCTTGACGAACACACGGGTGCGCTTCCTAGCGGAACGGGACTTCTGGGAGCTTTACGCCCAGTTCCGCGAAATTCCCGATACGCTCTGCCGCAAATTCGCGGGCAATATCAGCCGACTGTTTGCCGCGCGCGAGTGGCGGTCGACACTGCGCCTGCGCGACCTGATCGGCAGTACCTTTGCAACGCTCGCTGCCCAGTGCGGCACGCCCATGCGCGACGGGACAATCCTCATAGATCTCCCGCTCGTACAGACCGACTTCGCCGAGTATCTCGAGGTGACGCGTCAGGCCGTTCAACGCGAGATAGGCGCGCTAAAGCGCGCAGGACTGGTCAGCCAGCGCCGCCAACAATGGTTGATCCATGACCTGAAGCAACTGAACCGGTCCGGGGCTTCCTTCATCGACGCCTCCCATGCAGCGCCCCCCGATTTGCTGAGTGTGGACAGGTTCACGAGCTGACAATAACCTGTGTCTCAAGCCTATTGCATTGCCAGGTCCCAGCGCACCTCCTACCCGGGGTCGGGTCGCCGGGCGGCTTGTGGATAGGCCGCAGTGATACGGGACCAAAAGCTCTCCGCCGTTGGGGACTGACGCGCTTTGGGCCGCCAGAGCCGAATCTCGATCGGCACCTCGTCACGCTGCGAGCCAGCGCGCACCAGCCGACCCGCATCGATATCCTCTTGCACCAGGCTGAGCGCGGTCCAGGCGACGCCGCGCCCGTCACGTGCCATTGCAGTCAGGACGCTGGCGAGATGGGAGGCGAAGATCGGACGTGGGGGAGCCGCGCGTCCGGCAGCGGCCCGAGCGGCTGCGAGAATTCTTCCCATCCCGGATTCGGCGGTGAAGCACAGCTGCGGTGCATCGGCGATGTTGCTGCTCTGCGCGATCCCGGGGGCGGCCACAGGGAGCAGGATGTCTTCGCCCAACCGCAATGAACGGAAGTCCGACCCCAGGCTTGTGCCCGCTGCCTCATGATGGTGACAGAGGAGGAAATGGGCCCTGCCCTCAATCATCAGGCGTTCGCATGCGACCATGTTGTCCGCCGTCAGCTCGATGGTTCCAAGCGTCGGTTCGACACTCTCCAGTGCCCGCAGCCAGCCAGGAAAATAGGTCAGCGAAAGGATATGGGTCGATGCGAAGCGCAGCGTTTCGGAGGCAGATTGCGCTGCGGCGCGCGCCTCCTCCCGTCCGGATTGAAGCCTTCGGAGCGTTTCCTCAGCGACCAGGCGGAACCGCTCGCCAGCGGGAGTTAGCCGGAGAGTGTGCGTACTGCGATCGACGAGCGCGGCTCCGACCCAGTCCTCGAGCGATCGAATCCGACGACTGAAACTCGGTTGGCTGACGGCTCGCTTCTCCGCTGCGCGCGAAAATCCGCCACAGTCGAGAAGGGCGAGGAAATCGTGCAGCCATGCAATGTCCATGATCCGACTCTGATGCTCCCCTGGGCCGGGGGCAAGGCCAATGGGACACGGCTTCCACGAATGAATTCATGCCAACAGTGAATTGGATGCACGCCGGGAGGGTCGGTAGAAGGATCGCATGATCAGCCCGAGCCTCCGACGCCGGGGCTACCCGTATCCGGCGTCACGGCCATTGCGCCGAGTCAGCCTCTGAAAGACTGGCCGCCGATTATGGCGGCCTGCCCCACGAGCGTCCTATCGAATGGAGACGATTAATGGCAGCCGCCCCCCGCCGCGTAGTCGTGACGCAGCGCTTCTTCGACCAAGCGACTGTCGATTATCTTGAGCGATCCGGCTGCGAAGTTTTCGAGGCGCCGCTGCCGGAGGGGCAGGCCGACGGGAGCCTGTCGCACCAGGAACTGGTTCAACGGCTCGAGGGTGCCGCCGGCTGGATCGTCGGCCATGCGCATGTGACACGCGAGCTGATGGCAGCCCTGCCAGACCTCAGGATCGTTTCGCGACGTGGCGTCGGCCATGACCGTGTCGATCTTGTGGCCGCGAGCGAGTTTGGAAAGGTCGTGTGCATCGCAGTCGGCGGCAATCACGAATCTGTCGCGGATCATAGCATCGCCCTCATGCTCGCCGTCGGTCACCGGTTCCGAGAGACCCAAGCCGCAATGATCGCTGGCGACTGGCAGATCCGCATCGGAACGGACCTCTTTCGAAAAACGGTTGGCGTGATCGGACTGGGACGGATAGGGCGTAGCGTCGTACAGAGGCTAAGGGGTTTCGAAACGCAGGTGCTGGCGCTCAGCAGCACGCAGGATGGCGCCTATGCGGCCGCAAACGGAATCGCTTATGTAGATCTCGACGAGCTTCTGGGCCGTAGTGACTATGTGTCGGTGCATGCGCCGTTGAAGCCGGAAACCCGGTTCATTCTTGGGCGAGAGGCTCTGGCAAAGATGAAGCCGGGCGCGTTTCTCATCAATACGGGGCGCGGGGGATTGGTGGACGATGCCGCCTTGCTGGACGCTCTACGGTGCGGCGCCATCGCGGGCGCCGGCCTGGACGTCTTTCTGAGCGAGACCGACCCGGCGCTGGAGCCCGTCACACAAGCGCTGCTTGCCCTTCCAAACGTCGTGGCAACACCGCACGCCGCGGCGTCCTCGCGCGAGGCGCTCGCGCGTACCAACATGGTCGCCGCGCGCAACGTGGTGGCAGTCCTAAATGGCGGAGACCCGCCCGCAGAGTGTGTCATGGCCGATGGACGCCGCGCGTGAGATGCATCTTGCGGCCAGCCGAATACCGCGCCGACACAGGGAACCGACAACGTCCCCTCCCGGTACGGGCCGCCGCGTCAGACCGGGTCTTTCTGCGCGCGCTTGGACAAGGGACATGAAGATGGAGCCGGAGCAAACAGATATTGCGGGAGACCCGGATCACGCCCGTCGAATCCGACGAGCAGGACTGTTGCGGGAAATGTTCTCGGCTGCAGTCGAAAGCGCCCTTCCCGCCCATTGTCTCCCCTCACAGCTTCCCAGCCCGCCCAAGGGCAGGACTGTGGTCGTTGGCGCCGGCAAGGCGAGTGCGGCCATGGCGAGGGTTCTGGAAGAACATTGGACCGGTCCTCTCTCCGGGACGGTCATCACCCGCTACGGCCACGGCGTATCCTGCGGGTCGATCACGATCGTCGAGGCAGGGCACCCGATGCCAGACCATGCCAGCTTCCACGGCGCGCGGCTCGTGCTCGATGCTGTCCGAAATCTCGGCCCGGACGACTTGGTGATTTTCCTGGTGTCAGGCGGTGGATCGGCCCTGCTGACGTTCCCGCCACCGGGCGTTTCGATGGATGACATACGTCATCTCACCGCAGCGTTGCTGAAAAGCGGTGCCTCGATCGCCGAGATGAATTGCGTGCGCAAGCATACATGCCTGATCAAGGGCGGCAGGTTGGCCGCCGCTGCCGCACCGGCACGTATTGTCACGCTTGCGATATCCGACGTGCCGGGTGACGACCCTGATATCATTGCCTCGGCGCCGACAGTCCCGGATCCAACCACGCGGCACGATGCTTTGCAGATCATCGCCCGACGAACTATCGACGCACCCTCCTCCATTCTCGGGTGGCTGGCGCTCTCCGATAGCGAAACGCCGAAGCCGAAAGCAGATGGGGCCTCCGAATATAGGCTGATCGCAACGCCGCAGCTTGCGCTCGAGGCTGCCGCGCGCGTGGCGAGGATGGCCGGTTACAATCCCATCATTCTTGGTAGCGCGATCGAGGGAGAGGCCCGTGACGTCGGTCTTGTTCACGCCGGCATCGTTCATCAAATTCTCCGTCATGGCCAGCCGGCACCGCCTCCCTGCGTCATCCTGTCCGGAGGCGAGACCAGGGTTACGGTGCGGGGCCCAGGACGCGGGGGCCGCAATGTCGAATTCCTCTTGGGCCTGCTTATTGGGCTGCGGTCGGCTGCCGGAGTCTCGGCAATCGCCGCCGACACCGACGGCATCGACGGTACGCAAGACAATGCCGGTGCAACGATAGACGCCACATGCCTGGACCGCGCGCGATCCATGAACCTGTGCGCAAACCAGTTCCTCGGTCGCAACGATGCCTTTGGCTTCTTCGAGGCGCTCGGCACTCTAGTGGTCACCGGCCCGACCCTCACCAACGTCAACGACTTCCGAGCGATCATTGTCGATCCGCCTGCAGCTGCCACGGAGATCCCCCCGGAATGAGCAAAGCCAACGTCTACCGCATTGCCGTCATTCCTGGTGACGGCATCGGCAAGGAGGTGGTGCCCGAGGGACTACGCGTCCTCTCGGCAGCCGCCGCGAGATTTGATTGTCGTTTCGAATTCGACGAATTCGATTTCGCCAGCTGCGATTATTACCTCAAGCACGGCGCAATGATGCCGGAAGACTGGAAAGAAAGGATCGGCGGCCACGACGCGATCTTTTTCGGCGCAGTAGGCTGGCCCGAGGCCGTTCCCGATCACATCTCGCTCTGGGGGTCACTTATCCAGTTTCGTCGCGAGTTCGACCAATATGTAAATCTACGCCCCGTGAAGCTGATGCCAGGTGTTCCGAGCCCACTGGCCGGCCGCGCCCCCGGCGACATCGATTTTTACGTCGTGCGGGAAAACACCGAAGGCGAGTATTCATCGATCGGGGGTCGGATCTTCCCCGGTTCTGAACGCGAAGTCGTCATCCAGGAAACAGTGATGACGCGCGTCGGCGTCGATCGCATCCTTCGTTTCGCATTCGAGTTCGCGCAGCGCCGCGAAAAGAAGCATTTGACCTCGGCTACGAAATCGAACGGCATCTCGATCACGATGCCCTATTGGGACGAGCGCGTGGAGGAAATCGCGAAGACATTCCCCGATGTGCGCTGGGACAAATACCATATCGACATCCTTACCGCGCACTTCGTCCAGCACCCCGACTGGTTCGACGTCGTGGTGGCGTCCAACCTGTTTGGCGATATTCTCTCCGACCTGGGCCCGGCCTGTACCGGCACGATCGGTATCGCGCCTGCGGGCAATATCAATCCGGAGCGCCGCTTCCCCTCGCTGTTCGAACCGGTCCACGGATCCGCACCCGACATCGCCGGGCGGGGCATCGCAAATCCCGTCGGACAGATATGGTCGGCCGCGCTGATGCTGGACCATTTAGGCGAAACGCGGGCTGCCGCGGCAGTGCTGGCGGCTATCGAGGAGGTGCTGGCCGACCCTGGATGCCGCACGCGCGACCTTGGCGGAACGGCGACAACGCAGGAGTGCGGAAAGGCGGTCGCGGACGCCCTTCGTCGATAAAGTCTCGGATCGACCCCGCGATTGCCGACCGGCTTCGATGCCGAAGGGTGCGGGTGGCGGGGCCAGGACGAGAATTCCGGGAGGAAGGCTAGCAGGCACGGACCGCAGGCCGCCGTTCCCAGGCATATTCCGGCGGCAATCCTTGCTTCCTGCCTGCGGTATCCCGTCTCAGCATCCTTCCCCGCCGCGCCAGCACTCGCGAACAAACCGAGATGTCTCCTCGGCGAGCTCCTGGTCCTCGGGTGTTCCTCCCATGAAGCCTCCGTGCGGCATGGCTTCGAAAACATGCAGTTCCGTCGGCACCTGGAGCCGTCGAAGCAAGCGATGAAGGCGCACGGCGTTCGACAGGAAAAGGTCGCGCGTTCCAGACTGAATAAAAGTTGCCGGGAAGCCCCGAAGGTCACCGAAGAGCGGGGACAAATGGGGGTGCGAGAGATCTGCTCCAGCTGCATATAGCAAATTGTTCGTCATGAGCGGACGGGGGAGCATGACGTCTATGAACTGGTTCGTCTGAAAGCTGTCGCCTGATTCGGTCAGATCGACCTCGGGCGACAGCAGAACGAGCCCGGCCGGCATCGGCAACCCCTCGTCGCGACCGCGAAGAAGCATCGCCAAGGCGAGATTGCCGCCTGCGGATCGACCGCCAATCACCACCTTCGCGGGGTCGTGACGGTCTAGGACATATCGGTAGGCAGCGAGACAATCGTCCAGCGCGGCCGGATAGGGGTGCTCGGGAGGCGTTCGATAATCGACACCATAACAAGTTACGCCGTGTTGATCCGCTTGCATGCGTGCGCCGACCCGGCAGGCCTCGCCTCCGCCAAAGACCAAGGCGCCACCATGAAGGTCAATATAGGCGCAACCAGGAGACGCGGATTCGGTCGGCTCTGCTATATGAACAGTCGTGAGATCCAACTGGACCGTTTCGATCTGCGAGCGCAACGCCCCCGCCAAGCTTCCCATCGAGGCTGCATATCGCGCATCAGCCGTCGCCTTGAGGTTGATCCATGCATCCCTGGCATCCAATGGCGGCATCGCATAGGCGGCGTTGAGAGGAACGCCGTCCTCTCCGACCAGGCGGCGCAGTGCGTCTTGCGCCTCCGCGCTGATCGATGTCGGATAGGGGACTATCCTGCCCTCCAGAAAGACACCCGGCTTCTCACCACGCACGAACTCATTCTCCCTTCCAATACAACCAATTGGCTAGCGCCCGCATGGCAGGGGCTGGCGAGCCGCTCCAGATAATGGGATGACATCCGGGAAAGCTCGGACACCAATCGTTGAGAACCGACAGGACGACCGGTGGCAATGTCCTCCTGGAGCGACCTGAGCGATCCGCGCCTGCCCCGCCTTTGGCTATGCCATCGGCGACGGTACCGATACCCCCAACCCTAGATACGCAAATTCAGGAGGTTGTCCGGGCTGGAATCCGTCGATCCCTCGATGCAGATCATACGGCGATGCAAACCCGATTTCGCACGAATTGCCAAAGCCTCGCGATATTCCGGGGAGGAATACCACCGTGCTACCGCATCCCGGTCAGGAAACTCCGCAATTACGATCGCATAGGGTGACCAATCTCCCTCGATTACATCGATTGCCCCGCCCCGCGCCAGATAACGGCCACCGTATTTTTCGATCGTCGCCGGGGCCATCGCCAAATACGCTGTCCAGGCAGCCTCGTCCTCCGGCGCAACGGGCCCTACATCCGAAATAAGATAAGCGGTCATCGCTTGGCTCCGATTGCATCCTGCCGGGCAGTGACTCAGGGCATTAGACGTGCCGCCAAACGGGCACAATGCGGCTCGGTTGAGGGGCTGGCAACAAATCTGGGCGGCCATTGCAGCCTCCCGCCCCTAACAAGACCCCCGGGACAGCTGCTGGAAGAATCAGGCAAGCGTGGGGAGGCGCTCCGCGCCACCTGAATGTCGCTCATCTAGGCCACGAGATCCAACAGGAGCGTCGGTATCAGCTCGGAGACCGTTGGATGGATCGGCACGGCCCAGCGGAGCGCCTCGATCGGCTGATCTGCATTCATCATGTCCAATATCCCGTGGATGGCTTCGTCACCCCCCGTACCCAGAATTGCAGCGCCGAGAATCCGGCGCGTCGCTGCGTCAGCTACAATCTTCATGAAGCCTTGCGTTTCGCCCTTTTCAACAGCGCGTCCGACCCGTGTCATTGGGCGCGTAACCCGAAGCAGGGACCGCCCACTCCTCTCGGCCTCCGCCTCCGTCATCCCCACACGCGCGAGCGGAGGATCGATATAGAGCGCGTAGGCAGGCAGGCGCTGACTGACGCCGCGGTCTTCCCCATCAAGCAGATTCGCTGCGACTATCTCAAAGTCATTATAGGCGGTGTGCGTGAAAGCTCCGCGACCATTGCAATCCCCAAGCGCCCAGATCCCGGCTACATTGGTCTGAAGCCGGTCATCGACGCGTATGAACCCACGTTCGTCGGTCATAATGCCCGCGGCCTCCAAGCCCAGGTCGTCGGTGTTGGGGCGCCTGCCAACTGCCATCAGAACATGGCTGGCAAGCACGGGTTGCACTTGTCCGGCACAGTCGAGCGTGACTGCAATGCCATCCTCGCGCTGCTCGAATCCGATGCAATCCGCGCCGGTTCGCACCGTAACGCCCTCCGCCTCCAATATCTCCTGCACTGTCCTGGACACATCGGAATCTTCCCGTGCGATAAGCCGATCCATCCGTTCAACGACGGTGACCTCGGCGCCGAACCGGCGGTACATCTGGGCGAATTCCAAGCCGATATAGCTTCCGCCTATCACGACGAGGTGGCGAGGAAGGGTGTCCAGCGCCACGATGTCCGTGTTGGTCAGGATTGTGACGTCGTTCACGCCCGGCATGTCGGGCCGGACAGCCCGACCGCCCACGTTGAGGAAGATCCGCGGCGCGGTTAGCCGTTCTCCGTTGACGGATATGACATGGGGCCCTTCGAAGCGGGCATGACCCCGGATCAGCTCGACCTTATCCATTCCAGCCAGCCAGTTTTCATTGCCCGCGCGCGAATCGCTGACGACCTTCGCGGCCCGGGCCGCAACCGCCTGCATATCAACCTTGACCGGGCCGGCATTGCGGAAGCCGTAATCGCCACCGCGGCGCGCCATCTGGACCGCATACGCGCTCGCGACGAGAGTCTTGGTCGGCTTGCAGCCGGTATTGACGCAGGTTCCCCCCACCAAATGTCGCTCGATGATTGCAACGGACATACCGGCACGGTTCAGTCGATCGGCCAGCGAGGGTCCCGCCTGCCCGGCGCCAATGATGATCGCATCGAAATTGCGCATCGCGAAATACCTTGAAATGGAAGGAAGGGACCGGCGCACGGATGGCTCGCCGAGCAGAAAATGGACCTGCCCAGGGCAGGCCCGTGGAAATCAGAGAACCGTGAGCCGCACGTCGATATTGTTGCGCGTGGCATTCGAGTAGGGGCAGGTCTCGTGCGCCGCCGCGACGAGGCGTTGCGCATCCTCTTGTTCGAGCCCAGGCAGCGCCACAGCCAGTTCGACCTCGAGGCCGAAGCCCCCCTCGGTTCTGGTCCCGATCCCAACGGTGGCCGTCACCGCGGCATCCTCCGTCACCTGCAGTTTCAGTTGGCGTGCCGCATGCTTGAGCGCTCCGAGGAAGCAGGCCGAATAACCAGATGCAAACAGCTGTTCTGGGTTGGTCCCGTCCCCGGAGCCGCCCAATTCCGCCGGGACGGACAGCTTGAGATCCAACTTGCCGTCACCGGTCCGGGCTCGGCCATCACGGCCTCCCTGTGCGGTGGCGGACGTGCGGTATTTGACGTCGATCGACATAATAGGTTCCTTGGTGGTGGCGCGGGGGTCAACCCGCGCCTTTCGGGTGATTGTACGGTGCGCGGTCGTTCAGATGGCCAGCGCCTTTGCCTCACGCCGGGCCTGCCCGATCGTCAGGGAGATAGCCGAGACGAGGAAATAGAAGGCGCCGAACGCAGCATATGGCGCGATGTCGGCGATGCTGACAGGCGCAGCACCGGCAGCCTTGAAGAGCATATGGACACCCGCCAGGCCGGACTGGGCACCGCTGAGGATCATCGCCCACTGCGCCCCGTAGGACTTCCAGCGTCGCACGCCCGTCACCAGCTGGAACAATCCGGAAAGGACGGCCCACACGCCGAAGATCTGGAGAACGGCGTGCATTCCGTGCGGCAGCGTCGAGGCGACCGCCACGGCCGTTACGATGCTGATGACGAAGTTCAGCATCTGGCTCTTGTTCCTGGCGAGGCCGCCGCTACGGCTGGCGTCCAGATAATTGGCGAACGCATCCCAGGCCGGATAGGCCACCAGCATGACAGCGGCGAGCGCCGGCACGCTCCTGGCGACCGAGAAGGCAAGCACCACCCAGACAATGGAGAATGCGAAGCGGAGATAATAATAGGTCTTGAGCCAGGCCGGGCTCGCACCCTGAGTTTCGAGAGCGTTGGTCATAACAAATCCTTTCCGTGGTGAAGGCACACGTCCCCGAGGCCGGAACCGGGTGCGGCAGTAGTTGGCGAATAATGTTGGCGACGACGCCGTCTCGGACGGCGGATTTCCAGAGTTACAGATTGAAGCGCCGCGGCAGGCGCCACCGCGCCGCAGCCGCAACGGCCGCACACCCAACCGAATACCAGACGACGACGTAGAGCGGATCGTTGAACGGACAGCAGAAGGCGAAAACGAACGCTCCCCAACTTCCCGCCGCAGCGCCTGACGCGAGCGCGCTGAGCCTAGGATGGGTCGGCGCGCCGCTTCGCATGAGCACGCCAAGGATCGCCAGGATCGGCAGCGACAGCACGAAGATCGAGGCCGCGCACAAAATACCATGGAGCGGCCGGAGGCGCTCAAGCAGCGTATGGTCGCCGACGTCCGCCGGTGCGACGAATATGCCTCCGATCATGGCAGCCGCTGCCAGGGCACCGGCAAGCCGCAACCCGCGGCGCGGCCGAGCGGTGGGAGAATAGGAACGAATTGCGACTGTGCATATGATGGCAGCCAGAATCGCGAGGCTTCCCAACCGCCAGAGCAGGTAGGTCGAACCCACCATCTCGCCCATGTCCGGACGCATCATCCCAAACCCGAGGAACAGCGCCAGTTCAGTCGCGCCAAGCCCCAGGACGAGACCGGCTTCGCGCAGCATGCGCCGTGGCCGAACCGGGACCAGATCGGCGGACAGGCTCTGGATCAGGGCTTCATTCGACATCGTAAGTCTTTTCTATGAAGGCCGTCAGGCGACTGAGCCCGCGGTGAATGTTCATCTTGATAGCGGAAGCCGAAAGACCGGATTGGCTCGATGCTTCCTCGATGCTGTATCCTTGCACCTTGACCAGGAGGATCGCCTGCGCCTGTGCGGGCCTCAGCTCTTCGAGCAAACTTGCGAGAACCGACGCGCTGACAATCGAAGCCTCATGGTCTGCGATCGAGAGGTCCTCAGGCAGCTCTTCGGTCGGCCGCCGCCCCAGGCTTCGCAGTTGATCGATCCACTTACGCTTGGCGATTGCAGCCAGCCACGGACCTAGCGGAGACTGTGGGTCATAAGTGTGCCGCCGCCTGTGGACGGCGAGCAAGGTTTCCTGCACCGCATCGTCGACCTCGCCAGGAGGTAGTCTCCGCTGGAAATAGCGAACCAGCCAATCCGACATCTCGGCGAGCAGGCGACGATAAGCGCCGCCATGGCCGTTCTGCGCCGCGACCATCAAGCCGCCCCAGACATCAGGGGCAGTCGCCGACGGCCGCTCATCCACATACGCCGTCGCGCCGCCCGATGGCTTTGAGATCAATCTCGTGAGGAAGTCCGAGCGCATGCTATCTTATTCGCTCAATCGGTGGAGCCGGTCACCGCTCCTCGAAATTTTTTTCGAAGCGAGACGAGTTCGCAGCGGCGATCTCGTCACGCACCACCGAGATCCGCGTCATGAAATGCGCAGGATGGTTCAACCTCGTGGGCGTTCTCGAGGCGCCGCTCGATGAGGCGCCCAGGGCAGCAGCCCGAGAAATGGCGCGCGTCCGACCGCTCGGGCAGCGCCGCAGTTTACGGCTGGCAATCCGCTATTCCCGGCCGCGCGAACGCACCATGGCGGGCAGCGGTGGGCGGCCACGGCAGCGGGGAGGATTTGCCTGGAACCCTATCGGATTGCCCGGAAACCCGCGCCGTCAGGCTGCCCTCGGAGAGAAGCGCAAGCCAGGAGATGGCGACGTGCGTCAGAGAAGCCCTTCGCGGGCAGCTTGCCAGGTCGTCGTCACCTCCGGCCGGAAACCCAGCTCCAGCGCAAGGGATCCATCCAGCACACCCGACCAGGGGTTGTTTGTCGGCGTGACCGCAGGCTCCATGGGGACGCCTGCCATCGTACTCAATTCGAGGATCGTCATCGGCGCATCGTCCACGGTGTTAACGATGCGGCCATCCAGCCTACCTTCCAGCCCCATCTTCACGAAGCAGGCGATGTCGCGGTGGTGGATCATGCTCAGGCGATTGGCCGGATGCAGGCCCAGGAGCTTCGCGATGTGCGGTATTTGGCCGATATGCCCGTCTCCGTCACCATAGACGAAACCGAAGCGAAGGATCGACCAGGTGATGCCGCTCTCGCGCAGCAGATTTTCCGCCGCGACCTTGCTCGCGGGATAGGCGCGCTCGGGTGCAACGGGATCGGATTCCACCGCGGGCCTGACACCGGTCGCGTCATAGACCAGACCGGTGCTCGCCAGGATGAAGCGCGCAGCGGGTGCATGATCCTTCGCTGCTGCGACCAAATTGCGGGTGCCCTCGAGGTTCACTTGCCAGATCTGTTCGGGGTCAGGCGTGCGCAGCACGGCTGCGAGATGGACGACCGCTTCAACGCCCCGCATCGCGACCGCGAGCGAAGCCGGATCAAGAATGTCGCCTTCGACTGACGTCGTGCCGGCCGGGCCCTGCTTGCCTGCCCGCGTGAGAATGCGGCAATCGATGCCGGCATCGACCAGACGCGGAAGTAGCCGCGTGCCGACGAGGCCGGTACCGCCCGTGATAAGGACCGTCATTGCTATTTTCCTTTTTGGAGAAGGTCGTGAAGCCGCTGCGTGCCCGTGCTGAGTACGCGCACCACCGTTGCAAGGTCGTCTTCGGCGATGCCTGCGAAGGCAGTCGCAAGAATGAGGTCGATCGGATCGGGCAGCGTGTCCCAAAGGGTCCTGCCCGCCGGCGTAATCGAGAGAAGCTTCTGACGCTGGTCGCGGGGATCCGTTTCCTGCTCGACAAGGCCCTTGCGCACCAAGGCCGACACAACGCCGCTCAAAGTCGCCTTTTCTACTTGAAGAAGGTGTAACAAGCTGCGTTGCGCCAGTGCGCCATCATGTATCAGGTGCCAGAGAACATACCACTGGGTCGAACCTAAATCATAAGGCCGCAAGGTCGCCTCGATGACCGAACGCGCAGCAAGATGATATTTCTTAGCCCAGGCACCAGCCGATTGGTGTTTCTTGACCTGCAAGAGAAGCCCCATTAGTTCGCTACCAAACTTGTATGGTATGGTAGCGAACCAATGTCAAACTCGCCAACTCATGATCGGGTGCGCTATCACTCGCATCCCAAAAAAACGGGGCCGGAACCTCAGCCTGAAAACCGGTTCGGCCAATTTGGGTTCAGCCGATCCAGCGACGAAGGAGGCAAGGATGGCGAGCTCAGGGGCAGGCCAGTCGTGCTGGAGCAGATACCTGATCGACATCGATCCTCGGAGAGCGAGACTGGCACGCGCTCCGCGCTGGGCGCGGCCTCGCTGGTTTTTCAGGTGAAATATCATGTTTGATCGCCTCGTTTCTGCATTTGCGCCGACGACCGCTTTTGTACTGCTCTGGAGCAGCGGCGCGATCGTATCCGAGATAGCGCTGCGCCATGGTTCCCCCTTTGCGATTCTTATCCTGCGCTATGGGATTGCGCTCGCGGTGCTGGTCGCCTTTGCCGCGTGGAACGGCTCACTCCTTCCGGCGCGAGGCACCCGTAGCCGCAACGCGCTGATCGGTCTTCTGATCGCCGGACTGTACTCGGCTTGCTATCTGCTCGCCCTTGATAACGGCATCACGCCCGGCGCGCTCGCGACTCTGTTGGGTGTGCAACCCATTCTCACTCTGTTCCTGACCGAGCGCCGCGTAACGGCACCGCGCCTGGTCGGGCTGCTTTGCGCCCTATCAGGGCTCGCACTTGTGGTGGCGGATGGGCTGACGTCGATGCAGTTCAACCTGCTGGGGCTGGCCTGCGCGGCTCTATCGCTGCTGGGTATTACTGCGGGCTCCATCCTCCAAAAGCGGGAAAGACAGGCGCCCTGGACGGTCCTGCCCATGCAATATGCCGTCGGGCTAACCTTTGCCGGTGCAATGTCGCCTCTCGGCACCTTCCATGGATCCTGGAATATGGGATTCGTGTTGCCGGTGGTGTGGCTCGGCCTGGTGATCTCGGTGGGCGCGACCTTCCTCCTCTATCACCTGATCGCGCGCGGCAATCTGGTGAACGTGACCAGCCTTTTCTACCTGGTGCCGGGCGTTACCGCGGTAATGGACTGGCTCATCCTCGACCATCCAATGTCCGCGCCGATGCTTGGCGGCCTCGGTCTGGTGGTCGTAGGCCTGCTCGTCGTTTTCCGGTACAAGGCTGGTCCGGACATGGCGCCCAAAGAGGCATGATGTGGCGGCCCTATTTCGCCTTCGCGCGCCCGGCCTGAAGGTCTTCCCGCCACTTTTGCCACTGGCGTCGGAGGTCCCCCGGCCGGGTGCCGTGACGGCCCTGCCCTTCTGCCTCCGCGATGCGATCGGTGCGAAAATGCCTGAAATCGCCCCGTAGCTCGCACCAGGCGATCAAGATCCGTACCGTGTCCGAATACCCCAGGATCACAGGCCACAATGTGCGCTCGGTCCCGGCACCGGCCTCGTCCACATATCGAATCCGCAGCTTGTGTCCTTCGCGGATGGCCGACCGGATGATCCCCGGATCTACCTTGTCCTCCTGCTGGGGGGGCACCGGCTTTGCGCCTAGGCTGGGCTCGAGAAAGTAGGACCGCATTTCGTCCGGGAGGACGTGGACGATTTTCGATCCGGCGTCGCGAGCGGCGGCGGCGAGTGCCTTGTCACCTCGCGCCATTACCCATTGCGCGCCCAGCGCCAGCGCCTCGATCTCGTCACGCGTAAGCATCAGAGGTGGCATGTCGTAGCCAGCACCCAGAACATAGCCGAATCCGGCCTCGCCTTCGATTGGGATTCGCTGCCCGATCAAGTCGGCGACATCCCGATAGACGGTGCGTTTCGAGACCTCGAGTTCTTCGGCGAGCGCGGATGCCGTAATGGGGCGCCTGGACGCACGCAGGATTTGAATGAGCTGGAAAAGCCTTTGCGCGCGCCGCATCGTCACTGACTCCTGCTGCCAATACGATGGCAGCAGGCTCCTGCGACAAAGTGGTCTCCGGCGCCATAAAATTCACGGCGTCATTGAAAGGAGACGCAATGAAGCTCGCATCCATCCGCCTGATCGTCGCCGACATCAAGGCGGTTGTTCAATTCTACGAGATACTTACCGGTCAGCAAGCGATCTGGCCTGCTCCGGTGTTCGCGGAGATCCTCACCTCCGGCGGCACACTAGCGATCGGCAGTGTAGAGACAGTTGCGCTATTCAAGGAAGGCAGTGCCGAACCGGGGACAAATCGCACCGCGATCATCGAGTTTCAGGTAGAGGACATCGATGCAGAGTTCGAACGCCTGAAGGACAGGATCGACATCGTCCAGGAGCCCAAGCTCATGCCGTGGGGGAACAAGGCCGCCCAGTTCCGGGACCCAGAAGGCACGCTCATCAGTCTCTTCACGCCTTTTACCGAGGAAGCTAAGCGGCGCTTCGCAGATCGCTGACTTCCCACAAGGCGAGGCGGCCGTGCGCTTCCAATCAGCGCAAGCTCGAACGCACTCTTGACCTCAATCGGGGCAACAAGGATCATTTGCCGCTCTCGTGCCAGCCCCCCTGCCTTGAGGGTTTGGGGACTGGCGTCCTGGGCCTTTAACGGCGGTCGAAGAATGCACTTCCAGCCAACGAGAGAGAGAGAGAGAGAGAGAGAGAGAGAGCAGTCCTGCATCTTGCGCCGACTATCGATCCGTGCGCCGATAGTAGAGGGTAAAGGCATAGAGGTTGCGCCCATTGCCGAAGTTGAACGCTGCGGGCCTTATTTCCCCGGCCGCTATGCTCGGATCGGTCGCCCTGCGCCGCAGCGCTTCCCAGAGCTCACGCAATTCCTCTGGTGATGCGCGCGTGGAGACTATGCCGTTTACTTCACAGACGCTCGTCGCGCAGCGCACCTCCGGAACGCTCCCCTCTTGAAGTACTGGCGTAGTGGCGAGCGTTGCCCGTACCGCGCCCTCGATCCTACCGGCCCAGGCGACGTCGCGCGGTTCATCGCGAACGAGTTGGTAAAGCTGATCGCTGTCTTCGACATTCGCCGCGGTTTCGACGGGTGCCGGCCAAGCGGACGGAGCTGGAACAGGCAGATGCTGATCCGCCTTACCCGCAGGTTCGACAACGACACCGGCCGGAGCATCGCTATCTCGAGATGCCCCGATCCAGAGGAGCAAGACGACGGCGAAAGCGAAACACCCGGCGACCAATGCCAATCGATATCGCAACATGATATTCCCCTCTCGCAGCGCGCGGGCGAAAACCGTCGTATCAAGACTGGTCCCTCAAGCCGCGAGCGACCCATGTGCAGCCGTAAAGCGGCACATGGGTCGCGGCGAAGCTAGTTCGCCGATCCCGTATTATAATACATGCGGCAGGCGGTTTCCTTGCGCCCCGCGAACTCCAATATCGTCGAATTGGAGAGCGCAAGCAGCGGCGAGGAATAGTTTGGACAATAGCTGTTGTCGGGGTTGGGAACGGTTACCGGAGCTGCGATCGCGGACCAAGGCCCGGCCGGATTCCCGCTCGCGCTTTTCAAGATGGTCGTGCCATTGCCGTTGCCGTTTGCCGGCGTGTTGTTGCTGTTCATCAGAATCTGCCCGACAACCAAGATGGCGCCATTGGGCAGGACCGTGTTGTACGGCGTATGCGCAAAATATCGCCCATCGGGCAAACGGATCGCAGCGCCGACATTGCCCGCCGATCCCCAGTTCCAGCCGTCGGTCGAGGTCTTGTAGAAGGTGGTGCACTTGGCGGGGCCGCAAAGTTCGAACGTCATCAGACGCGTGCCGCTCGCCAGTTTGGATATGATCGCCATTCCCGGCCGGTCGGCCTGGATCGTGCTCGCCACCAGATTGGCGGTATCGACCCAACTCGTGCCGTTATAGGTCCGGGTCTTCATGAGCCGTTGGCTATAGGCGCTGTTGGTCTCGTCCGAGTACATCATTACTAGCGCGCCATCGGACGCGATCGAGAATTCCGGCTCCCAGAGCCCCCCGGTATTCGGTGCAGCGATCTGCGACAGGAAGCTCCAGGTCCGTCCGTTATCGCCGCTCTTATAGACCTTGATCTTCATCTGGCGCGGGGCTGCCTTGTTCGCCCCCACCGATCCGGCCCAGAGCAGAGTGCCGGCCGGCATAGATCCGACCGCGCTGGGAAGCTGGAAAAGCGTGCCGCAGCATATGCCATCGGCGAACTCGCTGTCGGTGATCTGGGCGACCTTGGCAAAGGAAGCCCCGGAGTTGCTGCTGGCATAGACGTCGACGCGGGCGGGGCCGAAAGCCGTGACCGTGGCGAGAATCTCACCATTCGCCAGCTTGCGCAGGCGCGCATAGAGCGCCTCGCTGCTGCTGAGCTGGGTCTGTGCTTGCACCGGCACGGAGATGATAGAGCCGAGCGCCGCTGCGAAGGCAATCAAAGCATGGCGACTTGGACGCCGGAACCAGCGTCCAATCCTGGTAATGCCGATCATATCTCACTCTCCTGATCATCGCACATCACTATCGTGCGCGATTTTGTCGCCGGCCGGCACGCCCCCTCACGAAAGGGAGCGTGCCCTTCAGCTGATTCAGAAACGGAAGCGAATGCCGAGGCGGTAGACGGTCTCCAGGAAGCGGACCTGGTAGGGATAGGTGTCGCCCTCGGCGTCGAACTGCCGGCTGTTGGTGGCAACCGAGCCCAGCACATTGGCGACGCTGAAGTTCACGCTGATATTCTCGCGCGGATTGATCGTGCCGGACAGGTCGAGCGTGCCGCGGCCCTTCTCGGTTGTCGGGAAGGTCGGATCCAGGTTGTTGGTCGTGGGATTCACGACCTGGCTGTAGGTCTGGAAGCTCGAGCGGTAATTGTACGCCGCCCGGAGCGAGATAAAGCGGTTCTCGTAGAACACGGACCCGTTGACGAGGTGCGAGGACACTCCCGAGATCGGCTGCATGCCGGGCAGGGTCGCCGCAAGCGCCGGGGCGAGTTCGGACTGATGGTCGAGATAGGTGTAGTTCGCGAGTACGCCGAAATCATGCATCCACTCGGGCAGCCACGGCGCCCGCAGGAAGGTGCGGAAGCCCGCCTCGACGCCGCGGATCCGGCCCTTGCCGCCATTTTCCGGGCGCGTGATCTTGAGCCGGTTGTAGACCGGATCGATGATCGTCGTGGTGGTAGTGTTGATGAACCCGGTCAGGTCCCGATAGAAGGCGCCCACCGTGATCGACCCGTCGCGGCTGAAATAATATTCCAGCGATGCGTCATAATTGGTCGACTTGGTCGGCTTCAGGTCGGGGTTGCCGCCCGATGCCACGCGCAGGCAGTCGGCATTGGTCGGGTCGGTCGAGCAGATGTCCGACGGGACACCGACATTTATCGAAGGGCTCAGGCTTGCGAATGCCGGACGCGTGCGCGTCTGGGTGAAGGCGAGGCGCAGTTGCAGTTCCCGCGTCAGCTTGGCACGCAGGCTGACATTGGGAAGATAGTCGGTGTAGCTGTTGTTGCGGACCACCGGCAGATCCACCATCGAGCCTGGGGTCGGCCCGGGCACGGTGGTGAAGCCGTTGATATTGTCCTCGGTGCGGATCGCCCGAATACCGATCAGGCCGTCGACCGGCACGCCGATGTCGAACGCATAGCGTGCCTGCAGATAGGCCGAATAGCCCTTCTCGGTGCCCCGAAAAGTCGGCGCCAGGAATGCCGGCTGTCCCTTCGCCCTGCCCACGAGCGTGCGTAGATAGTCGACGTTCGCGCGAATGCTCTCCGGCGTAGGCGATATCCAGGAAACGATCGCGTTGACCTCGTCGCCCCGGCGGCCTGCAAAGTTACTGGTGAAGTCGAGCGGCAGGACCGAGTAGTTGTACCCGATGGGGGCGTTCCCGTTTTGCGTATAGGTCTGCAGCTTGGCGTCACGCGTGTTGAAGCGGATGCCGCCCTGGATCTTGGTCAGCCAGCCCTCGAGCGGATATTCGAAGTCCAACCGGGCCTGGATGTCCCGCCCGTTGGCGCGCCGGCCGGATTCGTTGAACGCGGTGATCCGGTAGTTCAGCGGATCGTACAGATCATAGTTCGACACTGTAACCGCGCCGCCGCCGGCACCATCGGGCGAGTCGAAGTTGAAGTTGCGGGTCGGCTGCACCCGGGTCTGGGTGAAGACGAACGACTGGTTGAGCTGGGTGTAGGTCGAGTCAGTATAGGCGGCGTCGCCGGTGATGCGCCACCTGCCCGGCTTCCAGATGAAGCCGCCGCCGGCCTGATAGGTGTCGGTCTTGCCCTTGATCGCATTCTGCTGACCCGTGGGGAAGCTGCCGCCCGTCGCGGTGAAGCTGCGGACCAGGTTGGTGCCTTCGAAGAAGGTGATGTTGGTCAGCGTCGCCGCCGCGCCGTTGTTGACGGTCAGGTTGCGCCCCGCGTCATCGCTGCGGAAGCCTTGGTACAGGCCGTCGGCATAGATTTCGAGGTTGCTGCTCGGCCGCCACTGGAAGGCGGTGTGCACCGAGGGACGGTAGCGATCGCCCGGCGAATAGGTGATGTTGATGTTGTTCGGATAGCGGATGATTCCGGTCACGCCGGGGACCTTATCGCGGGTCAGGATTCCCTGGCTGACCTGGCGCGCCGAATCGCGGAAGTTCACATCGGCGTAGGAGCCTTCGATCAGGAAGCCCATCTCGCCGATCCCGGTATGCCAGCGCGTGCTGAGCAGCAGGTTCGCGTCGATCCCGATCTTCTGCGACTGGGTCCAGTGCACGCCCGAGATGCCGCCCGCGATCCGGCTGCCCTTGAAGTCGAGCGGCATGCGCGAGCGCACGTCGATCAGGCCGGCGATCCCCGGTTCGACCAGATTGGCGCTGGCTGACTTGTAGACGTCGATCCGCGCGATGCTGGCGGACGGGAAATCCTGGAGCGCCACCGAGCGGCCCTCCGCGGTGAAGATCTCGCGGCCATTATAGGTGGTGGTGAGATCGGGCAGGCCGCGCACCCGCACGCCGGATGCTTCGCCGCCCCCGCGATCGACCTGCACGCCGGTGATGCGGGCCAGCGATTCGGCACCGGTCACGTCCGGCAGCTTGCCGATGTCCTCGGCCACGACCGAGTCGATGATCTGGTCGGAATCCTGCTTGATCGCCTGGGAGGTCTCGAGGCTGCGGCGGATCGCCGTGACCACGATGCCGGCTTCGTCATCCGAGGCGCCGCTTGCAGGCACGCTTTGCGGGCTGCGTTGCACCTCTGCCTGCGCCGCGGCGACGCTGGGCAGGGTCAGCCCCAGCACCGAAACGCCAACCAACAGGAAATTGCCGCGAGTGATCATGATTCCTCCCCTTGTATGTTAATTATCTATCCCACTTATCAGATTATATACGCAGATCAACTCCTGCCGAAACCCCGTACACACAAGCGCGAGTGATGATTGCAAGCTTGGGAGCAGATGCAATAGAAAGGCCGCGATCGGTCAGTCCGATGCTGGCGCACATCGCCCATTGCCCGGGGACAGCCCGGGAACGTGACGAAGATTGGCCCTGGAGCGGATTGAAGACGGCTAGGCGAACGCGCTGACGATCAGGAAGAACAGCGACGGGCAGAACAAGCAGCCGATCCCGGTATGGAAGGTCGCCGTCAGCGCGCCATAGGGCACCAGGCGCTCGTCGGTGGCCGCCAGTCCACCGGCGACTCCGCTGACCGTGCCCATCAGCCCGCCAAAGGCCATCGCGCTGCGCGGATTGTCGAGGCCGATGAAGCGCGCGACCATCGGTGTGGCGACCATCACCAGCACCGCCTTGAGCACGCCGATCGCGATCGACAGCGCGATCACCGGCGAGGACGCCCCGAGCGCCGCGCCCGTCACCGGCCCGACGATATAGGTGACCGCCCCCGCCCCCAGCGTGGTCAGCGAGACCGCGTCGCGGTAGCCGAAGCTCCAGGCGATGATCACGCCCATGACGAAGGGCACGACCGTACCCAGCGCGAGCGCGACGACGCCGAGCAGCCCCGCCTTGCGCGCCTCGACCACGTCCACCTCGAAGGCGGTGGCGACGATGGCGAAGTCCCGCAGCATCGCCCCGCCCATCAGGGCGAGACCGGCAAAGGCCGGGATGTCGGCCAGCCCCTTCTTGCCGCCGCTCACCACGCCGCCCCACCAGGCCAGGGCCAGCGCGGCGACGATGGCGATCGCGCTTGCATGAATCCGCCCGCGCGTCAGGCGGCGCGACACGAGCGCGCTCAGCCACATCAGCGCACCGACCAGCGCGAAGGAGAGGATGAGTGCCTGCTCCTCGGCGATCTTCCCGACGATCCCGATCATCGGGCGCCGCCGGTCGTGCGGCCCAGCAGGCCGACCAGGCCGAAGCAGGTCGCCACGACGAGCGCGCCGGTAAGCAGCACCATCGGGCCGCCCTCGACCGCCGCCAGCACATTCTGCTGCGACGCCATCGCCACGACGATGGGGATGTACATCATCGCCCAGAATTCGACGCCGAGCCGCATGCCCGGTGTCAGCTTGCCGCGGCGCATCAGCCAGATCTTGGCAAGAATGAGCAGCAGCATCGCAATGCCAACGCCACCGACGTTCGCCTTTACGTGCAGCAGCCGGCCGAGCCCTTCACCCAGCGCCACGCCCAGCAGCGTGCACAACGCCAAGAGCGCCGTTCCATAGATCGCCATGCATCCCCCTGATTCTCGTTAGTTGTTCGGTGCCGACTCGCGCTTCGCGGTGAACCGGTCGAGCGCGGCGGAGGCGTTGAACATGTGGGCGCGCATGCAGCGCGCCGCCTCTTCGCCATCGCCACGCATGATCGCCTCGAGCACCTTTTCATGCTCCCCGCGCGAGCGCACCGGGCGACCGCTCTCGCGCAGCTGGGTGCGGCGGAAGGCTGCCATGCGATCGCGCAGCGCAATCGCCTGCTCGGCCAGGAAACTGTTGTGCGTCCCTTCGTAGATGGCGCGATGGAACTCCCAGTTCAGCCGGTCATAAGCATCGATATCGTTGTCCAAGACCATCGCCTCGGATTCCTCATGCAGCCGCGCGAGACGGCTCCGTTCGATCGGCGTCATCCGCCAGGCAGCAAGGCGCACGCACATCGCCTCGATCTCGGCGGTCATCTCGAACATCTCGACGATCCGCTCGGCGGTGAAGCCGGCGACGATCGCGCCGCGCCGCGGCCGGATCTCCACCAGGCTGGCCGCGGCGAGCTGGCGCAGCGCTTCGCGTACAGGCGTGCGCGAAGCGCCGAAGCGGTCACCGATCTGCTGCTCGTCAAGCGCCTGCCCCGGTCGAAGCGTGCCCGCCGTAATCTCATCGGCGAGCGCGATACGGATTCGCTCAGACAGAAGTGGGTTAGGGTTCGCGTCGTCGCTCGACATCATCTCGTCCTGCATGCGCAAAATGGGTAGAGAAACATTCTTGCATACACTACAGGGACACACAACCGGCTTAACGGGGACCCGCAAGTCAACAGGGATCGGCACATATGGGCCTTACCGTCTTCTCAGTTTTCAGCGATCGAGCGCATCGCACCCCGCATGCTCCGCTTCTCCACCTCCCGAATGGCACGGTTTTCACCTATGGGGAGGCGTTCGATCGCACCGGCCAGATCGCCAACCTCTTCCGCAGCCGCGGCGTGCAGCCGGGCGATCGGATCGCCATCCAGACCGAGAAGAGCGCGGAGGCGCTGCTGACCTATCTCGCGGCGCTGCGGATCGGCGCGGTCTATCTTCCGCTGAACACGGCCTATACCGCAGCCGAAATCCGCTTCTTCCTGAGCGACGCGCGGCCGACACTGTTCCTCCATCGGCCAGAGGACGAGGCGCAAATAGCCGCACTCTGCGCCGAGCTGGGCGTACCCCAGCGGCTCACGCTGGGCGCGGACAGCCGCGGCACGCTCGCCGAAGGCGCCGCTGCGCAATCGCCCCAGTCCGAAATATGGGAAGCCGGCGCCGACGACCTCGCCGCGATCCTGTACACCTCCGGTACCACCGGACGGTCGAAGGGCGCGATGCTCACCCATGGCAACCTCGCGTCCAACGCGGTGACGCTGGCGGATTACTGGCGCTTCACCGCATCCGACGTACTGCTCCACGCCCTGCCGATCTTCCACACCCACGGCCTGTTCGTCGCGACCAACACGACGATCCTTGCGGGCAGCTCGATCCAGCTGCTGCCCCGCTTCGACCTAGACAAGATCCTGCAGGCGCTGCCCGAAGCCACGGTGATGATGGGCGTTCCCACCTTCTACACCCGGCTCCTGTCCGACCCCGCCTTCACCCGCGATCTGGTAAGCCACATGCGGCTGTTCGTGTCCGGCTCCGCGCCGCTGTCCGCCGAGACGCACAGGGAATTCTCGGCGCGCACCGGCCACGCCATCCTCGAGCGCTACGGCATGACCGAGACCAACATGAACACATCGAACCCTTATGACGGGGATCGGGTGGCTGGAACGGTCGGCTTCCCCCTTCCCGGCGTCGAGCTGAAGATCACCGATCCGGAGACCGGCGCCGAAGTCGGCCAGGGCGATGTCGGCATGATCGAGGTACGCGGCCCGAACCTATTCCAGGGCTATTGGGAGCAGCCCGAGAAGACCCGCGAGGAACTGCGGGAAAACGGCTTCTTCATCACCGGCGACCTGGGAATGATCGATGCGCGCGGCTATGTGTCGATCGTTGGGCGGGCCAAGGACCTGATCATCTGCGGCGGCTACAATGTGTATCCCGCCGAAGTCGAGGCGCTGCTCGACGCCATTCCCGGCGTCGCCGAGAGCGCGGTCATCGGCGTGCCGCATGCGGACATGGGCGAAGGCATCGTAGCCGTGGTGCAGGCGCGCGATACTGCCCTGGACGAGGCTGGCGTCCTCGCGGCGCTGGCCGGGCAGCTCGCCCGGTTCAAGCAGCCGCGCCGCGTCGTCTTCCTGCCCGAGCTGCCACGCAACACCATGGGGAAGATCCAGAAGAAGCAGCTCCGGGAGCAGTTCCGCCAGCTTTTCGAGAGCGTGCAGGCATGAGGCTGTTCAAACATTTGAGTGCGATCCTGTTCGCTCTGCTTCCGGTGGGCTGGGTTACGCCCGCGCTAGCGCATATGCCGAGCTGCCTCGGTGCCGAACCGGGCAAGGCCAGCATGGTGGAACTGCCCGGCAGCAACCGCACGGTGTTGCTCTACCTGCCCAAGTCCTTCCCCTCACCACGCCCAGCCCCACTGGTGCTGCTGCTGCATGGGAGCGGCGGTACCGGGCGTGAGGTCCTGGCGCATTCCCGGCTCGGAGAGACCGCGGATCACAACGGCTTCATCATAGCCGCACCCGACGGAGGCATTCCACTGGGCAAGGGTTTTGTCTGGAACATCCCAGGCGTGCCTGCAGTGAGCGGCCGCATGCCCTCCCCGGATGACGTGAACGACGTCGCATTCCTCCAGCAGGTGGTGGACTCCTTGGTGGCGGATCGCTGCGTTGCATCCGACCAGGTCTTCGCCACCGGCATATCGGGAGGCGGCCGCATGACCTCGCTGCTCGCCTGCGTCGATACAGGCCGCTTTGCCGCCATTGCTCCGGTGGTTGGCCTGCGCGCGGGCATTCCGCTGGCGAGCCAGCCGGCCCGCCCCGACCCGGCCAGTTGCAAGCCATCGCATCCGATGCCGATTCTCGCCTTTGCCGGCGATGCTGACCGGACCAATCCGATCACTGGCGGCGGGTCGCCTTATTGGCAATATTCGATGCACGCGGCAGAGGCCCGCTGGGCCGAACTCAATGGCTGCAAAGCGGCAGTGACGCCGCGTGCCGTCGTTGCCGAAAGGGTCTATGAGGAAGGCTTCACCCAATGCCGGGATGGGGCAGATGTGCTCGCTCGGGTGACGATCGGCGGAACGCATGAATGGGTGGCAGACAATGAAGCGCTGTGGGCTTTCTTCGCCAAGCACCGACGGCGCCAGCTCCGGGACGAGACCACGAGGTAATTCCATACGCTGGGGCCAACACTCAAGGGCCGGCCCCAGCTGCTAGCCGCCCTTCCCTGCCCTCAGGCGACCAATCCGCCCGTACTCAGGCGCGTAACCGAAGTGGCGGCCGCACCAACCCCGCCAGACGACTAACCTCCGGACTGACATCGACCGTGCCGAACCGCCCATGAGCCTCGATATTGGCGCTGGTCCGACTTGGATCATAGAGATAGTTGACCATCAGGCCGCCCGATTGGGCGTTTCCGCGGGTCGAGGTGTCGCCCAGCCAGCAAAGCCGCTCAACCCGCGCACCATTGCCGATATGGAAACGCGCCACTGCATCCGCTGGACGGCCTTTCTCATTGCGCTCGACAACGAGATACCGCGCAGCGAGAGCCATGCGTCGTCGAGTACGCTCGTCTTGGGCATCCCAATCCGGTGTCGGTTCGCCATGGGCGAGCGAAACAATGGCCTCCTGATCACCTCCCGCCGCGGCCCGGCGCAACCAATTGTCGAAACCCGGGATCGGAGAGAGCGTAACAAATGTCTCTAGGGCAGGAAATTCGGCGGCCAAGTCCGCCGCCACCTGCTTGATCAGGAACTGCCCGAAACTGATTCCCGCAAGACCGGCCTGGCAATTCGAGATCGAATAGAAAGTCGCCACCCGAGCGTCTTCCGGGGATAGCACCATACGATCCGGCGCAAGGAGCGCCTGTACTGAATCCGGGATCGCCTCGGTCAACGCGACTTCCACGAAGATCAGCGGTTCGTCACCCAATGCCGGATGGAAAAAGCCATAGCATCGACGGTCGGACGGCATCAGTCGATCTCGCAGCGCGTCCCAGGTCGCAATCGAGTGCACCGCCTCATATCGCATGATCCGTTCGAGCAGATCCGCTGGGCTATACCAGTCGATCGCGCGCATCACGAGGAAGCCACGGTTGAACCAGGATCGCAGCAAATGAACGAAATCGTCGTCGAGCGCCTGTAGGTCTGGCGCCGTTGTCACATATCTTTGGATATCCGCGCGCATGTTCACCAGCGCATGGGTCGCCATAGGCGCCTGATTGAGCTGCCGCAGAATCTCCTGTCGCGGTGCTTCCGCGGCCTTGCCGACGCGACTTAATCGAAGGGGAGATGGCGCCGCATCATAATCGGCAAGAGCCTTGCGGATCGCCGCAGGATCGGCGGCGTAATCCCGCGCCAGGCCTGTCAGGAATGCAAGTTTCCCGTCCTCGCCGAGTTCCGAGTACTCGGCCAAAACGCGTCGGGCGAGTTGGAGACGGGAATAATGTCCGCGCTCGGTAAGCAGCCCACCCGCCGCTGCGAGTGCAAGCCGCCCTGCTTCTACACTGTCGGGAGTACATGCGGCACTCCGCCTAGTACCGACAGATACACGCGAGCGCGTGAAGATCGTCTCGAGAAGCTCGCGAAGGCGCCCGATTTGCGCAACCATATTGTTGGGCTGTACCAAAAAGCCTCCATCGCGTGGATTGTGCACACTAACGCCCATATCTCTGCTTTGTTTCAAATAAAAGAGTACAATATCGGTTTAAATTGCACAGTTCGTATGCAATATGCATTCAGCAATGCGTTGTCCCTCCCCTCAAGTTTCCCGCCCTATCTCAGGTGAGGTCCGCCGGCACGCAGGGCGCTGCAACGCGAAAACGATGACGGTCGCGATATACAAACATCCCTCCCAGGGGCGGGCGCCTTGAACCTATTCTCCCGTGCAGAGCTAGGAGCCCCTCCACGGCTTGGAAGAAACCTGACCCAAGCCATTGTAGATCGGCTGGGCCGCGCAATTGTGGCGGGGGAATTCGAACAGGCTCCACTGCTCAAGGAGCGGGAACTGTCAGGGGTGCACGGCGTCAGTCACGTTGTCATCCGCGAGGCAGTAAAGATGCTCACGGCCAAGGGATTACTGAGCGCCAGGCCGCGCCAGGGTACCGCAGTGGAGCCTATCTCGTCCTGGAATCTCCTCGACCCCGACGTATTGCGCTGGCTATTCGAAGGCGGGCTGTCGCGAAGCCTGCTCGAACAGCTCAACCAGTTACGTGCCGCAATCGAGCCCGAAGCAGCGGCGCTTGCTGCACGCTTCGCCTCGTGCGCAGAAATCTCGATAATTGCCGCCGCGCATGCGCGGCTCGAGGCGGTAGAGCAAAATCCGCACGAGAGACTCGACGCGCAGATTGCTTTTCACCTCGCTATTCTACGCGCCTCCGGAAACCCCTTCTATCTTCGATTGGGCGACTGCATTCACACCAGTCTTCGCGCCTCAGCTCGCTTCCAAGATAGCCCTACGGCGAGGGCCAAAGGCGTATCTCTTTCAGGCCGAGTTCTCAAAGCCGTTGCCGCCCGCGAAGCCGATGCCGCACGCGTCACCATGCAGATCCTGCTTTCGAATAACGGCGCTGGGCCGTAGTTCATAAAGCGGCCTGTCAGTTAACGCCCCAATTGCTGCCGTTCGCCAATTCCTCAATATGCTGGCGGAAAACGAGGTAGAGACGTGAACGACGACCTATTCGGGAACATCGAGTACGACCTTTTTTGGATAGGCAAATACTCGTGGCCTATCTTTGGCAAACGGATCGTCACTCCGCTCTATATCATTTGCGATGAGGACGATGAGATCGAGCCTGCCCAGCGAGCTGCCTTCACCGCTTTCGACCTGCAGAAGGACGTTTTTTGCGCGCGCGCAGAGGGCGCGATCTACGCCCACTATGTCGAAATTTTGCCAGAGTATCGGGAGCGGTTCGGAGCCGAGTTTGCAGATCGGTGGGCACCCGAGGTCGATACTTTGAGCGATGTTGGTCGCTTGGTAACTCCAGAGGCGGTCCTGATCCAACAATCGTTCGCTGAGCCGCGCGAGAGGGTGGTCGGGTTGCTATTCAAATGCACCTGGGAATCAAGTTTGGGCTTGGCCGTGAAGTTCGTGAACGAGCAACTCATCGAAGTGGGACCACAAGACATCGTTCTCTAAGCTTGTACTCATTCGCAACGGACGGCCGCTCTCCACCGAATGTCGGCCGTTCATCGGTGAGGTGGCCGATCCCATAGCGATCGGTCCGCCAGGTCCCGGTTGCGCACTTTCGAGGTTTAAGCGATACTTGAAACATGGACCCCAAACGCTTCGAAAGTTGGTTCCGGAAAGATGCCGTAGCAACGTACTGGCTCATCGTCATCTTTGTCGGGTCGATATGGATCGCGACGCTGTTAGATTATGTCCTTAATTTGAAGTGGGGATGCGATCCTAGGGCTCTTTGGATCGCACCACTGATTCTCTGCGGCGCAACTGCAATTCGTTTCTTTCACACGGAAGTGGATCGGCTCCTCAATCGCACTTCTGATGAAGTATGATTGCCTGAAGCTCTCACGCCTGGACAAGATTGGTCCGCTTGAGCTGCCAGCCTGCTTCCCAGCCAATCCCGGTCGTTTCGGTTCGAATTTGCGACGCCGAAACCGGTCGAGCAGCAACCGCCCCACTAGCGGACATCGAATAGCCGATGCGCATTACCGCTACGTTTGAGGCCTTTGCCAGTGGGCTCTCCTTTTCTTATTGAGTGGGCGATGATTGAGGCCCGGAGGATGGCATGCGAATCTTGAAAGCCCTTCGGCTGATTGTAGTCGCATATCTGCTGGCTGCGCCGATTCCGCTAATCGTCGTCGAGACGCTGGACGTGCGGCTAGACTGGCACAGCATGCTGTATACATTTCTATTTTTGTGGTCCTTCCCGGTTTTCTTATTCGCGGAGACCGTGCCGATCCTGCCAGCCGGCAGGTACGCTCTCCTGCAATATGACCTACTCTACCTTGCTGTTTCGATCCCGTTTGCGGCTTTATTGGGGTTTTGGAAGGCGAGCGGGCGACGGCCTCTGACAAGAGCGCGAAGCGAGGTCGGGAACCACTTAGCGAATGGCAGCTAACCACCCATAAGTTAGCCGTTCGGAGGTGAGACGGCCGATCCAAAGCGGCCAGGCTGCTCATGGACCATTTTTCACCGTACAGCTCAGGATGATCCTGATAGCCGCCAATTGTTCAGGCGGGATGATTGAATATGCAGGGTGTGCCCAATTTGGCGCTATAAGGTTCGCGATCCTCCCGCCGCACGTTTCTCTCGGCGACGCGCCAAGAGAGTTGCATCCGCCTCGTCCGACGTTGGCAGGGGGCGATTCGTCCTCATTTGATGGAACGCGCCACAGTTATCGTCCGGGCAGCCGCACGGAACGGTGTCCACGTGGTGATTTGGTCCATCGCTACGCGCCTGCAAGCTGTTCATCTTTTCTTCGCTTTTGATCGTGTCGATGATCGCGCCACGCCTAAGAAACTTTCCAACCATCTTGTCCCTATCGATGATAGCATCCGTGTGCTTGTTTTACGGCTCACGATGGCGGGTTTCCACCGATAACATCCCGAGGTTCGCGCCTAAAAGCTGCCGCTCGGCAAACCACCCATTTCAGCCAAATGCCGACTATCTGTTTCCCACCATAGCAGACGCCAGCACCTGGCTAAACGGATGGTGGCTTTCGGGAGCCTGAGCGAACGGAGTGAACGACTGCAATTGAGGCGCAATGCAGTCCATCGCTGCATGTACTGCAACCAGCCCAGGGTGTCGCAGGGGCGCCTCGGAAAAATCCCTGCCCGGCTCAGTGCTTGCGGATCGAATTACCCGGTCGCAAATTTTACCGCGAAATGCGTTCCATTTAACCGCGCTTCTCCATCTTCACTTGTACGTTCCGCTGTAACGCCAAAGCCACAGTTGCCGAGTGATCGCGGCACGTGCACCCCGTTGCCATTGCGCAAACGCCTGGGGTTTGTTTCTCTCCTGTGACCAACGACAAAAAGAGGATGTCTCGCCAAGGCCCAGTGGAGGATCGACCATGCGCGATATCAAGTTGTGGAAGAATGCCGGCATCGCAACTGCGGCGCTTGCAACGGCCCTGGCGGCGATGCCCGCCCGGGCGCAGACGACACAGACCGGTGACGTACAGGTGACCGACGAGGAAATTGTCGTCACCGGGTCGCGCATCCGACGAAGTCCGCTTGATCAAGCCAAGCCCGTAATCACGGTCGATGAGGCTTCTATCGCCCGCACCGGCCTGAGCTCGGTCGCCGACGTCCTTCAGCGCCTCCCAAGTGCCGGTGGCGGACTGAACACCAAGGTAAACAACGCAGGCAATATCGGCGGCCCGCCCGACGGCACCGGCGTGAGCTCGGGCTCGGCGGAAATTGACCTGCGCTATCTCGCTGCCAAGCGCACGCTCGTGCTCGTCGATGGGTTGCGCTATGTCAACGGCACGGCGGCAGGCGGCATTCCCGCCTCGGTCGATCTCAACGCGCTTCCCACCAGCATGATCGAGCGCGTGGAAGTGCTCCAGTCCGGGGCCTCTCCGCTCTACGGCACCGACGCGGTGGCAGGCGTGGTCAATATCATCACCAAGCAGGCGCAACAGGGCCTGCGCGCCTCGGCACAGTTCGGGACCTACCGCCAGGGCGACGGCCACACCCAGAACTACGAAGCGAGCTACGGCATACAGTCGCCCGAGACAGGCACATCGGTGGTATTCGGTGGCTATTATACCAAGCAGGAAGGCGTCAGCACCGCCGATCGCTCGATCTCTCAATTTCCGACACCGGGAGCGACCAGTTGCGCTGCGGGAGGCTGCTCAAGCGCGATCCCGAACGGCCGCTTCGACGTGCTCGGCCAAAGCCTGACGCTCATAGCCCCGGTCATTGGGCGGACACCGGTCTATCCCACCGATTTCAGGGCCTATTCCTCGGCGAACGACTCCTTCAATTTCGCCCCGTTCAATTATCTGCTTACACCATCGGAGCGCTACGGTGCGTTCGTCAACTTCAAGCAGGAGATTGGCGAGAACATCAACATGCGCGCCAAGCTCGTGGCCAACCACCGCCAGTCGACCACGAAGGCGGCGTTCCTTCCCTTGTTCGTCGGACCCGACGCCGGCAACGGCAATTTGCTCGATACAATCTCGATCGACGCGACCAATCCGTACAATCCCTTTGGCGTCACGCTCTCGTCGGGCGCCAACGGGACGCCCGCCAATTATTCGACGGTGCGCCGCCGCTTCGTCGAGGCCGGGCAGCGTGTGTTCAGCCAGAACGTCGACACGCTTTCCGCCACGCTCACGTTCGACGGCTCCTTCGACCTCGGCGACCATAAATGGTATTGGGACGTCAATGGCGTCTACGGGATCAACGACGCACACCAGCTGTTTACCGGCAACGTCAACGCGGCGAACCTCGCACGCGCGCTCGGGCCGGTCGCCGCCTGCACCGGTAGCTGCGTACCGTTCAACATCTTCGGTGGCGCTGGATCGGTCACCCAGGCGATGCTCGATTACGTCACCTTCGACGAGCGGGACAAGAGCAGCCAGCGGCTATGGGACTTCACGGCCAATCTGTCGGGCGAGCTATTCAACCTGCCGGCCGGTCCGGTGGGCATCGCGCTCGGCTATGAGCATCGGGACCAGCACGCCAGCTACGATCCCGATCCGATCATCGTGGCCGGGCTTGGCGCGGACGTGCCAACCAGCCCGGCGCGCGGTGGGTTCAACGTCGACGAGGTCTATGGCGAGCTTCGCGTGCCATTGCTGGCGAACACGCCCTTCTTCCATTCGCTCGAGCTTAGCGGCGCTGTACGCTACTCCGATTACTCTTCGTTCGGTAGCAACACCACCTTCACGGCCTCGGGGCTGTGGAAGCCGGTGCCCGACCTGCTCTTCCGTGGCGGCTATGCCGAGAGTCTGCGTGCGCCGAGCATCGGCGAGCTCTATGCTGGACCTTCACGCTTCGACGCGACGATCGACGATCCGTGCACCAGCGCAGCGGGAGGCTCTTTCCAGACAAACGCGACGGTCCGCTCCAACTGCATTGCCAATGGCGTTCCGGCCAATGGAAGCTATGCCGAACCCACGGGCGGCCAGCTCGGCGTCTTTTCGCAAGGTAACACCGCGTTGAAACCGGAAACTGCGGAAACCTGGACCGCGGGCGGCGTGTACAGCCCAAGCTGGGCGCGCGGCGGCTTTGCCAGCGCGCTGAGCCTCGAGGTCAATTGGTACAGCATCAAATTGCGCAATGCGATCGACTCTGTCCCGGCGACGCTCACGCTCTCGCGCTGCGCGTTCAACGCCGATCCGGTCAGCTGCGCTGCAATCACTCGAACCGGTAGCGGTGCGGTAGCCTCGATCAATGCGCGGTTGCTCAACCTCAACGCGATCGAGACCTCGGGCATCGACTGGACGCTGGCCTTTCGTTCGGCCCAGTTCGGCGGTGGATCGGTCGGGCTGAACGTCAACGCGGCGCATCTGATCAAATACGACATCGTGCCGCCTTCGGACCTCAATGCCCCGACGCAAAAATATGCCGGCACCGAACGGGGTAGCCCGGATCAGGCCTATCCGAAGTTCAAGCTGAACGGCACGATCGACTGGTCGGCGCCAGCCTACGGCATTTCATTCACCGGACGATACATCTCGGCGGTCGACGAGCGTGACGGCGTGCACCGCATGGGCAACGTCTTCTACGGGGACGTCCAGCTCTATTTTTCGCCGGGTTGGATGGATCATCGCCTCCGCCTCACGGCCGGGGTGAACAACGTGTTCGACCGCGATCCGCCGCCATGCTTTACATGCGACAGCGCAAATTTCGATCCCACCACCTATGACCTGCCGGGCCGGTTTGGCTACCTGCGCCTCTCGTACGGCTTCTGACGTCGGCACAGACTATATGGTCCGGGCGCACCGCGCGCCCGGACCTCATACTTGGATTGCACGCGAAGCGGCGGCTCATGGCGTTTCTGGACCGACCGCTCTCGGCGACCAATCACGGAAAACGCTCCCCCGTTGGTTGCCACGCCTCGCGGATGGTCTTTCCGATCACCAGCTCTTTCTGAAATGGCTCCCGCACTGCATAGAAAGCGCGATTTGATAAGGCGCGGCCACAGCCGAAAGGACGCGTGCAACTCGAGGCTATCACCTACCAGGCAGGCGAAGCGCCCCTCACCCGTTATCTTGCTGCTTCCGGCTCATGGCCGCCCTGCTCTCGATCTTGTGCGTCAGCGGGACGCCCTAGCCTACTTGCAGAGCCTCGAAGGTGATGGCCGACTGGATTTCTACCGTGCCGGGGCCGAGCGCCATTGGGCAGCGGACGCCGGGCATAACGCAGACGTCGAACATCTCGGTAATGTGGCCGTCGAGCTTGATCCATTCGACGATGTCGCCGGTTGCTAGGCTGACGATCATGATGCCGCACCATGCCTCGGCATCGCGGGATTTCAACTCGCCGTCGAGGAGCAGGCCGTTGAAGGTGCCGTTGCGCGGTTTGGAGACGGTGACGATCGCATGACCGTCATGGATCGAAAGTCCGCGCAGAAAGCCCGGACAAAACGCAATATCAAATTTGGCACCAGTCTCACGATCGATACGGATGATCTGCCCTCGGCCGCTGTCGAGGACATACAGTGCGCCTCCTGACAGCCTGGGTGAATGCGGCATCGAAAGCTGGTCGGTGACGATACGGTTGGTCTCGACCTCGATCAGGACGCCGCCTTCGTGGCGACGTTCGCGCCATCCGGACAGGACATCGGAACGGCTGACCGCGGTCACGTACCGCGCGCGGCCGCCCTCCATGGCGAGGCCGTTAAGGTGGCAGCGGTCTTCCGGTGCAAGCTTGGAGATGAAGGACGGTTTCCAGACGGGCGTGAAGCTGTGCGTAAGATCGAGCGTGCTCAGGCAGCTGTATTTGGTGTTGACGAAGATCACCCTTCCCTCGGCGTTGACGCCGAGTTCGTGGATGTCGACATCGCCGGTGGTCTGCGCGTTCCGCGGCACCAGCACCACATCGAACGCCTGGTTTCCGATCTCACCCGGCCGCAACATGTTCTCCAGCCGCCAGAGCTGGAACAGCGAGCCGAGATACAGGCGGTCGTCCTGCCAGCAAACGCCCATCGCGCGCTGGAAATTCTGCTGGTTGAAGGAGACGGTGCCGTTGGGATGGGCGCCTACCAGGAAGAGCTGCCCAGTCTGATAGGACGTAAAGGCCAGGCTGGTGTCGTGTGCACGCAGCCATGCGTTGAACCCGCGCGACACAGTGATGTTGGTCGTGCCGGGTGCGGCAGCCTCCGGTCCCTCGCCGGGCGCGAACGCTTGGCCGGTAGTCGGTTGCTGGGCTGGATAAGGCACGCTTTCGGGGGGCTGGTTGGTCATGGTCACTCGCTGGCAGAATTGGCAGGGAGGCCGGCATTGCCTCCCCGCCGTCCAAATAGGTTTGCAGCAGGGGCCCTAGAACTTGAAGGAAAGCCCCACGCGACCGCCACCGCCCTTGGTGCTACCGACATCAGCAGTACCTTCGAGGAAGCCCGACACGCGGCTCCCTGAGAAAATATTCACACCGATCGCTCCCTCGCCGTAATCGCCGGGCCGGACGCCTGAGATCGCCTGGTGAGTGCCTCCCGACACGAAGTCGATCCCGTCCTGGCCCTTGAACTCGTGTACGTAGCGCCCCTGTAGATAGAAGGTGGCCTTGCTGTTGCCGAAACCAGTCGTGCTGCCGATCCTCGCACCGATCTTGCCGCGAAGCCCGTCATAACCATCGAAGTCGATCGTCTGATCGAACGCATGAAGATCGTCGGCACTGCTTCGAACATAGGCGATCGAGGCGAGTGGTTGGATATGGAGCCGCTCGCTGCCAAACCGCGCACCAACCTGAAGCTCAGCGCCAAAGCTGTCGCCTTGGATTTTATCGGCAAAGCCGAGCGTTAGATCTCGGTACTTAATCCAGTCATGACCATATTGGCCGAGCAGATTGGCGAAGAAGGGGCCGGACTGGTAGCTCGCATAGGCGCCGATGCTGAGCGTATCGAGCTGCGTGCGATCCGCGCTCACCCGTCCCCTTACGTTGGACGAGATATAGCTGCCGGTAATGCCGTACGTCGTGCCGACCCTGGCAGTTGCCTTGCCGCCAAGGTCGAAGCCCAGTTGCGCGCCATAGTAATCTTGGCGGAAGCCCGTTTCGATACGGTTGCCCTCGATCGTGCGATGACCATCTTGCGTGTCCACGCCGCCATACATCTGGCCCCAGAGCTTGGGGTCGAAGCCATCGCCGCCACCCCACCGCACGTCACGTCGCTCGGCCATGTGCGCATCCCATCCTGAGGCCGAACGATTCCAGACGGCCTGCTGGGCGCGCTGGATGCCGACCGTGCGATAGACCGCAGCGCCCGCGCGGCTGGTCAGGCCAAAGCTGCCGGACGCAGCATCGTAGCTGACGCGATAGTTGATCAGCCCGATATCGGCATTCGCTACCGCAAATGCATCGGCAGCGGAGCCGATCCCAGCCTTCACCACGGTCAGCGGATTGGCAAGGAGGCGGGCATCCTTGCCGAGGACGTCCAGGACAATCCCCGTCTTGCCGGTGGCGGCACCGGCGACGATCAGCATGTCGGCCTTGGCGCCAGCGATATCGAGCGCGAGATGCGCGTCCGAGGAACCTACGTAGTTGCCCGACAGGCTAAGCACATCTCCCGCTGTGCCGTTGCGGAGGTCAACGAGGCCTCCCTTGTTCTCGAATGACGCAAGATTGAGGAACGACACCTGCCCCGGCTGAGCGCCCGGCGCCACGCGCAACGTACCGCTATTGATGAAACGATCCCCGCCGCCGCCAAAATCGCTGTCCTTGGTGGCGACGAAAACGCCACTGTTATTGACCGTGTCGGGACCGACATCGAGCAGAACCCCACCCAGAATCGTGCCGCTATTGTTGACCGTGACCGACCAAGTGGGAATACCGGTATAGTAATCGACGCCCCCAAGTGCCTCGATGGCGTAGCCGTTGGCAGCGGTGGTGCCGAGGACGCCGGCGTTATTAATGGTAGCGCTGCCCAGATCTCCGCTCAGGAAGATACCCGCGCCGCCGCCATAAATCGGTTGCCGCGTGCCACCGCCGATCACTTGGGCACCTTTGGCCACGTTGATCGTCGCCTCGCCCCCCGTGGTGACGACCACTATCGCGCTGTCGGCGGTAGAAGCGACCGTACCGGTCACAGTCACAGCAGTCTGATATTCTCCTCGCGTCTTGGCATAAATTCCAATCCCGCTGCTGTGGATATCGTGTGCCTCGATTGCCAGATCGCCAAAAGTAACCGCCGCGATCCCCGGCGCACTGGCGCCCGTGGTAGTGATCGAGTTCACCTTCACGTCGGTCTTTCCACCGAATGAGTAGTTCAACGCCAGGATGCCGTTGCTGTGCACTCCGCTCGTCGAGACACTGTCGGCCGAGACGGACACGGTCGATCCTTCTATGGCCGAGCCGGTGCCCGCACCTGGTTCGCTACGGATGCGTTGGCGCACTGCGATGATCCCCGCCGCATAGTCCCCTCTGGTCTGCACCTTCCCCGTGGACGTGATAGCGGCACCATCGACGAATACGACCGCGCGGATGCCCGTCGCGCCGTCCCCGGATGTGCTTATTGCGCCGCTGTTAGTGATGGTTGCGAAGCCGGTGTTGCTGACAGCGTATAGACCGTGCGAGAGCGTTCCCAACGTGTCGACCGAACCGCTATTGGCGATGGTGAGATCTGCCGAGCCGAAGGCGAGCACGCCATAGCTGCCCTCGCCTGCGGTGGTAATCGCGCCGGTCGTGGTGATGTCCACTTTGCCGCCGCCACTGAAGCCCCGCACGCCAGTGGCTAAATCGCCCCGCGTAGCGACGTCTCCCGCCGTGATCACCGTGTTGCCGCCGAGCGTCGCGGCATAGATGCCGGTCGAGGCGAAGCCCTGGGTTGAAACCGCGCCGTTGGCTACGATCTCCACGTTCGGACCGACGGCGTAGATGCCGCTGGCATAATCGCCGCTGGTCGACACCGCCCCCGTGGTGATATTGACGGCTTGGTTACCGCCCTCCAGATAGCCCGTGTTGACCGCGTACACGCCGTGTGATCGCGTACCGCTCGTCGTCACGCTCCCGACATCTATATTGATGTCGCCCAGTTCTTGGCCGGGAAGTCCTGTACTCCAAGAAGAGGCGTAGACGCCATCGGCGTAAGCCCCATTGGTGACGATCGTTCCCGCCGTGATGTCGATCGTACCGTGCGCCACCGCCTTGACGCCCCAGCCGGTGGTATATGGCGTGTAGGCGTCATGATCGGTCGCCGTGGTGGTCACGCTATCGACATCGATTTCCACGTGGTCGCCTGCAAGTGCGACGATGCCGGCGCCATTGGTCAGGACCGTGCCCGCCGTGACCGCGACGTTACCGTGAGAATTGTATCCGCCGCGGACATCGATACCCGTCCCGGTGCCGGCAATCACGCTGCTTACATCGACGTTGACGTCGCCGGCGTAGCTGGCGGCGCGAATGCCGTTGGCAAGGGCTCCAGTCGCGGAGACAGAGTTCGTCTTGATGGCGACGCTTCCAGACGCGGTCACCGCGTAAATGCCGTCGGAATGATCGCCAATTGTCTCCAAGCTGCCGACTGCGATCGTCATCGGACCGTTGCCGGACGCGTGAACACCAGCGGCGTTGGTGCCATTGGTAGAGATGCGGTCGGCCGTGATCGTCGTGCTTCTCGTGGCAACCGTGTCGACGCCGTTGGCACCTTCGTCCGTCGTGGCAATCGTGCCGACCTGAACAACGACATCATCTCCTTCCACGCGGCTAGCCGCCGCGGTCGGGCGGATGGTTGGATCCTGGATCGGCCTAGCAGCCGGAATGGTGCGGATAATCGAGTTGTCGGTGACGGGGACCGCTGGCGCGGAGACGACCTTGGTCGATTTCTTTGCCGGCCGGTCGGGGCGAAGCGTGAGATCCTGCGGCAACGGCGCCTTACCCGTGGAGGTATGGCGCACAGGCGTTGCTGGCGATTGCGCGACAAGTGCCGAGGTCGGGCGCGCGGCGGCGGGCACCGCGCCTATCGCTAGCAGTGCCGCGGTGCCGGTCAGGCAGGTTCCGAAACGAAAACGGTTGATCCGCCGGCCTGGACGCGATGCACGGCCGACCGCCAACATATAGTTCCCCATCAATCTGATCCCCGATTTGACGCCGCGCTACACGACGCCTTGCTTCTGCCCGTTCAACGCCATGCGGGGGCAGATACCGTAAAATCGAAATCAGAAACGGTGGTGAAGGCCGATACGGAGAGTGCGCGGACGCAGCGGCGTTTGTTCGTTGCTGTCGAATCGGTAGGTCGGCGTACCGAACGCGAAACTGTTGGCAGCAGAATCGAGCAGGTTGTCGATGTCGAGTGAGATCGCCTTCCCGCGTGTCGCAAATTCGACACCGCCCGACACCAGCCAATATCCACCCTGCGATATCCGGGAGAGTTCGGGGCCACTGCCCAGAACGGACCGTCCGACATGATTGGCCGACAGTCTTGCGGAAAGACGGCGATCCTCCCCGAGATCGTGGCGCCAGTCGATCGAGCCCGCAAGCGTGTCCCGAGCCACATTCGGAAGGGGCGTGCGGAAGATCGCGCCACTCGTCTTGTCTTGCCCTCTGACACTGCCACGTGCCAGCACTGCTGCCAGCTTGAACTGTAGGTCCGACGTGAGTCTCCAATCGATGGAGCCCGTAATCGATCGGACCTTCCCATTGCCGATGTTCTGCGTGAATGGGAGGCCGTCCGCGCCGAGCGCGTCCGCCTGAACGTTGCTCCACCGGCTGATCGCTACGGAAAATTGGCCGGACAGACGGCCGCCGGCTATCGATGCCACCCGCATCCCGCCTTCCAGGCTAGAGAGGCGATCTGCATCATATCGCTGGATTATCCCGCTCGCCGTCTGGCCGCCGGGCCGATAGCCTTGGCTGTAGCGAACGAAGCCCAGCCAGCCGGCCTTTGGCACCCAGCCCAGCGCCAGCGATGGCACCACGGAATGCTCGCGACGCGTTCCGGACGTGATCGGCGGCTCGATAGGTTTGGTTGCCAATCGCGTGCTAATCGCTCGACCATCGAGCCGCACGTAGGAGACGCGTCCGCCGGCGGTGACGGAGAGCACGGGCGAGAGCGGGATCGTCAACTCTCCAAAGGCGGTGAGATCGGTCAGTTCGGTTTGCGAACGGCTTAGCGATCGATCCAAGCTATTTGACGAGATGGTCCCGCTCGCTTCAGCGCGGCTCTGCAACACCGAGATGCCAGCGACCCAACCCAGTTGCGCTCCCGGCAGGCTTGAAAGGTGAAGCTCTTCTGTAATCAGGCGGATTACATCGCGCTGGCGGTAGACAGTATCGCGGTTGCCGTCGTCCGGGAGAAAGACTTGCTGGAGCGACTGGCCAATCATTCCTGTAGTGGAACTGAGGTTCATTGAACCGATCCGTCCCGACAGGACGCCGTAGCCGGCCCGGAAAAGATTCGACGAAGGTTGCGCGGCGATGCTCGACCGAGTGAGTTCGGGTTGATCGCGTTCGGTATATTGCGCGTCACGGTTGCGGATTGTCTGCGCGATACCGCTTAGGTCCAGCGTCCAGCCATCAGCCAGGTCCACGCGGATTGTCCCCCGCCCGCCGATCGTTCCAGTCCGGTTGACGTCCCGGCGGTCGCGCCCCGCATCGTCGATGTAGCCGCCGTCGCGTGCGGCATAGGCCACTATCCTCAACGCGACGTGATCGGACACCAGCGGCAGGTTCACGACCGCGCCGACATCCCCGCCCGGAGAGCCGTGCGCGGTCAGCGCACCGGCCGCCCATGCCTGACCGGAGGCCGTGGCAGGATCAGGGGCCCGGGGCGTGATCCGCACAAGGCCCGCGATCGATCCGGCACCATAAAGAGTGCTCTGTGGGCCCTCGAGGATCTCGACCCGTTCGACATCGTAAAAGCGGAGCGCGGGATCGGGCGCGTTATAGGTCAGCCGGAGGTCGCCTACGTAGATGCCGACCAGCCCCGCTCCCGATCCGTTGAAGCTGCTGTCCGCGATCCCGCGCAGGAACAGCTTGTCGCGCCCGGGCCCGAGGTGGGTAGACTGCAGGGTGGGACTGATACGAGCCACGGCGTTTGTGTCCGGCGGCGTTCCGAACCGGGTGAGCTCCTCTCCAGGGATTATCGAAACACTGCCGGAAAAATTGGAGAGGAAACGGTCTCGCTTGCTGCCCGTGACGATGATGTCCGGCTCCCACTCGGAGGCAAGCGGCGGCTCCACCTTCCGTGGCGGCGCTACCTTCGGCGCCGACCGTGGTCGCAATGGCACGATCCGCCAGCCGCTCTGGCCGATCGGTATCGCCTCGGCGCGCGTACCCTTCAGCAGCTTATGCAGCGCGTCACCCACGGTCCCGGTCATATGGAGCGGGCGCGCCATACCCGCCAGTAGCGCCGGATCGGAAGTCGCGATGCTCACATGGGCCAGCGCCGCGATCTTGGCGACGCTTGCCGTCAGCGGCGCAGCGGGGAAGTCGAAGCGGTAACGCGGTGCAGCGGCGGCCATCGCGCTACCCGGCGTTACCACACATAGAAGGATCGATACGCTAGGATGGGTCCGCACTTTGTGGTGCGCTCCAGATCCAGCCATCTCCGCGCCGAGCAATGTCGATGCCGAGCAGCGGGGCAATGCCACTAAGGTCGCCGGAGGGGCCTGCACCAACGAAGATGCTGCCGGATACGCGCCTTTGCGCTATGCTGGGCGCAACCTCGATCCGTGCGCCGCTTGCGCGATGAACGCGCGTTGCGAGTTCCGCGAGGGGAATATCCGCGAAATCGATCCGGTCGCTGCGCCAGGCACCGACATTGGCACGCTCCTGATCGTACCGCGTTACGGTGCCGCCGATAACCGCGGCCGCTTGGCCCGCCGCCACGTTCAGCGCTCCGCCGGGTGCCGATATTCTTACTTCGCCTTCCGCAACACCGACACGAACGCCCGCTATTCCCTGGTCGACGTCGAATATGGTGCCCACATCCGTGATAATGACATCACCTGTCTGAACACGGAAAGGACGCGCCGGATCGTGTGTGACCGTGAAGAGAGCTTGGCCGCGATTAATCCGCGCGAAGCGCGGGTCGTCATGGTCGAGCGTGATGCTGGTATCACCGTTTAGGTCAATACGGACAGCACCGACGAGCGTGATCGACCGCCTGGCTCCAGCGACCGTCGACAGTGTATAGAGGTCGGGCTGTTGGGACTGTTGGTACAGCCATCCGCCACCGCCCACGGTCGCTATCAGGCTTGCGGCTATCGCAAACGGCAACCAGCGCGCCCGATGTGCGAACGACGCCGGTTGACGGGATGCGCCATCACGAAGCGCATGCTCAGCGTCGTCGGCCGCAATCGTCGCGCGATCGTAAAGAACCGCGTTCGCTGGATCCGCGGCAAGCCAGTCGGCGAGCGCTTCCCAGTCGTCGAAAGACGGATCGGCGGCGCGCACGGCCCAATCGATCGCGCGTTGTCGCGCGGTCACTTCCGGCACGCTCATCGGTCTCTCCTCGCATCAGTGACGCCTCGATTGCTCTCATTCCTCATCGAGACGTTCCCGGAGCGCCAGGAGTGCGTCGTAGGTTTTGCGGAGATCCTTCTCTACCGTGCTGAGGCTGACACCGAATTCCTGCGCGATCATGCGCTGGTTCACACCGTCGAGCCTGTGGCGGCGGAAGATGCGTGCCGCACGTTCGCCAACCTGCCCAAGAGTCGACTCCACTGCATTTAGCCGTTCGCGCGCAAGCAGGCTATTCTCGGCCGTCGGCGCCTCGACCGCTTCGCTCGACATGTTATGGACATAGCTCCAATCGTTATCACGGGATTTCAGGCGAGAGGCACCACGCCGACTGTCCAGAACCAACCGGTCGGCCATCCGATATAGATACGCGAGTGGATTTTCGACCGGTCCGTTCACGGCTTGCGCCTTCAACCAAAGCTCCTGAAGGAGATCCTCGATGTCGTCGTCGCCGTACCTTAGCCTCAGGAAGCGGGCAAGGCGCGCCTCGCTGGCGGCAAAAACCGGGACGAGAGGAGTATCTTCGGAGTCAGGACTCGTACTACCCGACCCTGTACTGAAGTCTGACATCGTGCGGGTATAGGCAGCGACATCGCGGCACGACAAGCCGGGTTGGTCATCTGATCCACCCCTGCGGAGTGGCCCGAAGCCTATGATAATCTTGACCACGAAGCGACTTTGAATCTCTAGGTCGTGAACTCATAAACAGCCGCTTTCAGCAACAGGGCTGAACGGCCGTCTTTTGGGTGGGAAGCAGGCGTAGACATCGCCGAGCCCCGCGGCGGCTATGCGCCCTAATTCCGAACGTTAGACGCAGCCATCCCGAGCCCTGAAAGCTGCCATCCGTTGATGCTGCGCTGGCTAGTCCGCGAGGCCGACTTTTGGACTTAGCGGTCCGACAGCATAGCGCTCTGGCGCAGAGGAAGCGGCCATCCCGACAGACGCAGAAGAATCATTTTACTGGCTCGATTCACGGCGAGGAAGCCATCTCCATTGCCTCCATTCGGGGAAGTGAGAAACTTCGCCCTCCACGTGCGTAAAAGGCCTCGCGCGCATATTGTTCTGCTTCGGCTGCGTACCGTGCGGCATCACTACCTCGACCGAGGCCTTCGGAGGTAGTGCTGAGCAAACTAGCAAGTCCTGCCTTGAAAAAGGCGTCTCCTCTCGCCCCGCCCTCGACGGCCCATTCCAAGACCTGGGTCAGCAATCCTCTCGCTTCCTCATATTGCCGAGATGCCAAAGCAATCAGGCCAAATTCAAGTCGGAATGCCATAGGATCATTCTCGATCGTAGCATTGTTGAATACCGTCCCATTTGCCGCTTGGGAGAGCATGCTCCGAGCGTCACTGATATGGCCCTGAAGAAGCAGGGCCCTGGCGAGGTCTCTTAGGACCACCAAAGACGATGGATGGCTCGTTTCTTCTGCTAACGAGATTGCCTCTCGCAAGTATCGTTCCGCTTCGGATGCTCGTCCTTGGCGCAGTAGCACGCGGGCCAATTCATGCGTGCTGTCAATATATACACCAAGGCTGATTTCACCGCTTCATTCTCTCTTATTGGTGTCCTCACCAATTTGCTCAAATTTTCGAATGTGAGGCTTTAGATATTCAGAGTAGCGGCCCAAAGTGGCGATCCTGCAACGCGACGTATCAAGCCGAAGTTCGGCTGCATGAAATCCGTACCGTAGCGATTTCGTCTCGTCCTCAATCGTGATATCCATGCTTGGACGGTCGAAACAAAGAACTGCGAACAAGCTGAAAATTCCCGGCTGATGCTCTTGTTCCGGGGCGTCGAGCGCTATCGTGCAGAGGTATTCGTCTAGGCAACGCGGCTCTTGGAAGGGCTTGCCCACTATTTCGGTACCTCCGTCCTAAACTGTCAGTCGTCAGGCTAACGTTTCCCGTGCCTGCACGCTAGCGGGCGCGTTGATCGGCAACGTCCGATCTTGGGGCGATCCCCGACCCTGTTGATTTCCTCGATAGGCGAACGCCGATATTGCATTATCCCCATCGTCAATTGCGCTGTTCGAGCATTGCCCTGGAAAGAGGCGTGTCTCCGAGTGCCGCAAGAATCTCTTGGAAGGATGTCATGCTCTCGTCCTGTCCGAGCTTGAAGCGCGCGCTCGATCGCACCACGCTTGCCCGGAAGGCAATGACGTGTGCGACGAGGTCTGCGTAACGCGGGCCCATTCGCTCGATAGTCCACCCTCCCTCTTCAGTTCCCTCCAATAGAGCGGCAAGCGTGCGGATCGCTCGATCCTCGTTGCCGGGCTCCAGCATGATATCGACTTCGAACTGCGCCAGGCGGTAGTTCCAAGTCGGTCCCCAATCAGGCTTGGAAACCATCGAAGGCGAGATATAGGCATGGGGGCCGAAGAAGCTGATATGGGCCCGCGGCGTCGCGGCCACGCGTGCAACCTGCGGATTAGCCTTCGCGAAATGCCCGATCAGCGTGCGAACCTCCCCCGTTTCGTCCACCTCCGCGAACAACGGCAACGGGGTCGAGATGAAACCTCCGGCGTCATGCGTCGTAACGAGGGCCAGCACTTCCTGCCGAACCATCTTGGCAACGTCTCCGCTACGGCGCGGCGCAAAGCGGCTCATCGTTCGGTCCGATCCTAGCGTCCTAGCCCGTCAAGGCTCCCATGGACTGCCCGGCCTCGAAACATGGTCAGCACCACCCGGGTTGCGTGGATGCGCCTTGCGGGAATTTTGAACAGGTCCTGGTCGAGCACGATCAGGTCCGCGCTCTTGCCCGGCAGGATCGAACCAGTCTCCTTGTCGAGGTGGTTCGCATAGGCGACGCTAAGCGTATAGGCCTTGAGCGCCTGGGCTAGGGTAACGGCCTCGCCCGGCTCGAGCGGCGGCTTGTCGCCTTCGGGCGCGATGCGGGTTAGCGCGACTTCGATGCCCTCGAACGGATTGGCCGAGGCGACCGACCAGTCGGCACCATAGGCGAGCCGGCCACCGGCACGCAGCACGCTGCCGGCGGGATAGATATAGGTCGAGCGGACCGGTCCGATCTGCTCCTTGGTCAGGTCCATATAGGCTTCGTTGCAGGCCCAGAGCGGCTGGAACACCGCTGTTACGCCGAGCTGCGCGAAGCGCGGCTGGTCGGCCGGATCGATGACATTCATATGGGACATCATCGGCCTCGTGTCGGTCGTGCCGTCCCTGGCCCGGGCCGCGGCGACCGCGTCGAGCGCCTCACGCACGGCCGCGTCGCCGATCGTGTGAAAGTGCGACTGCATGCCCCTGGCATCGAGTGCCGCCACCGCTTCGGACAGGGTGTCGAGGCCGATCTGGGTGGCGCCCTTCTCGGTGGTGCCCTCATAGGGCTTGAGCATCGCAGCGGTGCGCTGCGGGATCACGCCATCGATGAAGAACTTTACGCCGTTGGCGGTGAGCCCAATCTCCCTGGCGCGGGCGGAGAGCTTGAGGATGTCGCCCATCTGCTCGATGCCGCGGTCATTGTTCCAGCGCAGGTCCATTGCGGTGTGCATGGTCAGCTCGCCGCGGTCCTTGACGGCCTTGTACGCCTCGATCGCGCGGCTGGTGCCGCCCTTGTCCCACTCGACCGCGGCATCGTGCCACGAGGTGATGCCCATCGAGTTGAAGAACTTGACCGTGTAGCGGATCGCACCCTGCAGGTCCGCGTCGGTGGGCGGAGGCACGAGCTTGTCGACCAGCGCCATCGCCGATTCCTCGAGCCCGCCGACCGGCTCACCGGTCTTCGGATCGCGGTCGATCGTCCCGTTCTTGGGATCGGGCGTATCCTTGGTGATCCCCGCCAGCTCCAGCGCCTTGGAGTTCACCCAGAGCGTGTGCCCGTCGGACTCGAAGATCAGCGGGCGATCCTTCGAGATCTCGTCGAGCAGCTGCTTGTTGGGGATGCCGTTGGGCGGGAACAGCGTCTGGTTGAAGCCCGAGCCGAAGATCGTGCCGGTACCCGGGTTCTTCTTCACGCACTCGGCGATGATCTGCCGATAATCGTCGAGCGTCTTGCCCGCATGGAGTGAGCAGCGCGCATGGCTCATCCCGCCGAAGATCGGATGCGCGTGGGCATCGCCAAAGGCCGGCATCAGGAAGCGGCCATGCAAGTCGACCACCTCGGTCTTCGTGCCCCTGCGCTTCGCCACCTCGGCGACGCTGCCGACGGCGAGGATGCGGCCATCCTTGATCGCCACGGCCTGGGCCCAGGGCCTGCCCTCCTCCACCGTATAGACCCGGCCATTGGTGAGGATCAGGTCCGCCGCCTCGGGTGCCGGCAGCGGCGGGGCGCTGTTGGCAGTGGCGGCGAGGAGCAACCCGGCGGTCGCGAAGCGGAGGAACAGGGAATGACGAGCGAACCGAGGGGCCATGAGGGGCAATTCCTGTGCAAGCTTGAACAACAAGGGGGCCGGAGGGTCTTCCCTTCCGGCCCCGTCACGCAAGGTTAGAAGCGGCGGCGCAACGTGGCGAGCACGGTGCGGTCCTTGCCGAGATAGCAATAGCCCTCGGCCACTGCGGCGCTGTAGCTGCAATTGGTGTAGACGCGCTCGTTGAAGATGTTCGCGCCGTTCACCGATAGCGACCACTTCCCGTAGCTCAGCTCGGCCATCGCATCGGCCAAGGTCACCGGATCGATCCGGTAGAGCTGGTCAAAACTGACCTTGTCGCTCTGGTAGCGCACGCCGGCACCGAGCTTGAGGCCGAGTTCGCCGCCCAGGTCGAACCGCTTCGACACCCAGGCCGAGGCCTGGTGCTCGGGCAGGTTCTCGCGCCGGTCGCCGCGCTGGCGGCCATCGACCTTGAGATATTGCGCGCGGGTATAGCTGTACGACGCGGTCACGTCCAACTCGCCCGGCAGCTTCACATTGGCTTCCGCCTCGATGCCGCGCGAGCCGGTGGAGCCGCCCTGGATGAAGTTCTGCAACTCGTTCGGATCGGCGATCAGGACATTCTGTTCTTTGATGTCATAGGCCGCGATCGTGAACAGCATGCGCGTGGATGGCTGGAACTTGATGCCCGCCTCGTACTGCCGGCCGGTGCGTGGCACATAGGCAACGCCGAAGAAGTTCGAGCCGAACACGGGCAGGAACGATTCCGAATAGTTGAAATAGGGCGACACGCCCTTGACCACATCGGCGATGATGCCGGCGCGGAAGGTCCAGGCCTTGTTGCCCGCCAGCTCGGTGCCGTTGACGTTCGACTTCACGTTATCGTGCCGCGCGCCGAACACGAGCGAGACGCGGTCCCAGGCACGGATCTGGTCCTGGAAATAGAAGCCGGTCTGCGAATTCTTGGTGTCGGTCGTCCAGCCCACACCATAGGCGAAGGGCACGCCGTATACCGGATTGTAGAGGTTGAGCCCCGGCGCCTGGCCGAAGCCTTCCTGCTTGTCTTCCCGGAACTCGGTATAGTCGAAGCCGGCGAGGATCTGGTGCTCGAGCGGCCCGGTGGCAAAGCTCAGCACCAGGTTGTTGTCACTGTTTAGGCCGCTGTACTTGGCGCGGTTCAGGTACCAGGCGCGCTGGGCGATGGTGCGCGCCGCATCGGCATAGGCTCCGCCCGCCCAGCCGGTATAGCCGAACACTTCCTGATAATCTGTGTCCTGCTCGAAGGCACGGTTGCGGCTGCTGAAGGTCAGATTGTCGCTGAAACGATGCGTCACCAGTACCGACAGCGCGTAATGGCTCGCCAGCGTGTGGTTGAAGCCCGGCTCGCCCAGGTAGAAATCATCCGAGATCCTGGTCGCGCCGCTGCCGTCGACCGTCTTGCTGGTCGGCAGATAGGTCTGGCTACCGAGATGGTCGCGCTGGTACAGGCCGATAAAGGTGACTTCGGTATCCGGGCCCGGCTTGAGCGTGACCGCCGGCATCAGGACGATGCGATCGTTCTTCTGGCCCTTCTGCTGCAGGTCCGCGTCGCGGACCAGGCCGACCAGCCGCGCCGAGACGCCGTCGACGATCGGGCCGGTGACGTCGAGCTGGAACTGCTTGTAGTCGTCGGTGCCGTAGACCAAGCCGACTTCGCCACCGAAGCTTTCGCTCGGGCGCTTGCTGATCGAATTGAGGATGCCGCCGGCGCCGCCGCCGCCGTACAGCGTCGAGGACGGGCCGCGCAGCAGCTCGGCGCGCTCGACCGTGAAGATCTCCAGGCGGCCGCCATAGATGAAGCCGGGCATGCGGTTGAGGCCGTCTAGATACTGCTCGGCGCCGGTGCCGCGCACCGCGAGGAAGTCGCCGCGCGTGTCGACGCCGTTCAGCTCGCTCGACGCGCCCGCGCTGTAGCGGATCACATCCTGGAGATTCACCGCGGCGCGATCGTGGAATTCCTCGGAAGTGATGACACTGATCGACTGCGGGATCTCCGTGACCGGCGTATCGGTCTTGGTGCCTGAAAGCGCGCGCGCGCCAGTGACGACGATCGCTTCGTCATCCTTCGGCGCCGCATCACTGTCCTGCGCCATCGCCGTGCCGGACCAGCCGATCACCGCGCATGCAGCGAGCAACGCGAGCCGCGTCCGCTTAACCAGTTTCCCTGAAGTTCCGCCGGAAATTTCGTGTGTCATGGCCGCCCACCCTTTGCTATTTGTGCCGGCCTCGTGGATGTCGCCTCCCGTGACGACAGCCGGCTTGTTTGCAGGGGCATTGAACAGGCAGCGTCGCAAAACCGTCACGTGGTTTTCAGGGTAATTCCGGTTGCAAGACGGGTAAGGCTTAACCCTGTCCGGGGGAAAGGGCCGGATCAGAAGGCCGAGGGGCGCGCCTCGCCCCCGTCGATCAGCCCGCGTTCGTGGGAGACGCGCACCGCATCGCGCCGCTTGTTCACCCCGATCTTCCGGAACACTGCCTTGAGCCGGTATTTCACCGTGTCGGGCGACATGCCGATCAGCCGCGCGATCTCCTTGTTGGAGTAACCCTGACTGAGATGGCGCAGGATCGCCGCTTCGGCATCGTTGAGCGCATCGGGGGCCGGCGCGGGCGCGCGGGCGCTGCCCATCGCCTTCGACAGGTTCTTGAGGAACTGCGCGCGGAACCGGTCCGGCGTCGCGGCGAGCGCTTCCTCCAGCGCGGGCTGGACGAAGGCGCGGGCGCTCAGGAACGGCCGGACGATGCCCTGGAACATCGCGGTGCCCACCGCTTCGTCGAAACAGGCCTGCGCCTTGCCCGCCTCACCGATCGCGCGATAGCCATGCGCCTTGAGCAGATTGAGGTCGATCAGCAGCCGGCCGGCGCCGTGCTGGCGGGCCCAGCGGCCCATCACGACCAGTTCGTCCAGAGCACTGTGGTACGCGCCGGCATGCAGTTGCAGCCGCACCCGGCAGAGTGCGGCAGCGACTGCGACCGGGCGGTAGATCGGCGATTCCTCGGCCATTGCATCGGCCTGGGCATCGAGCCCGATCGCAGCGGCCAGGGCGCTGGCCTCATCAAGTGCGGCAGGGTCACGCAACAGCAGTTCCAGCTCGCAAAGCTCGGCAAGCAGTTCCAATTGGCGCAGGCGGCGACGCTGCGCGACGCCGCGGGCACGGGCAAGCAGCGCGCGGGCGGCATCGAGCGAGCCCTCGTCGGCCGCACTGTGCGCCGCAGTGAAATAGGCGGCGGCATAGACGTCCACCCAGCCGTCCGACTGCTCCATGTGCGGCAGGGCCCATTCGAGAAGCGTATTGGCCTCGCCGGCGCGGTCCTGTTCGTAGAGCAGTTCCGCTTCGAACGCCGCGCAATTGGCGGCAAGATCGGAACGCGCACCGAAATGCGCCTCGATTTCGCCGCGCGCCACTGCCAGCACCGTCACGGCATCCTTCAGCCGCCCTTGCGCCTCGCGGATGCGCGCCTCGTGGAAGCGGGTGAACAGCTCGCTATAGGGCGATCCCATCGCCTGGTAATGCGCGCGCGCCGCCAGCGTCGGCTCCATCGCCCGCTCCAGCCAGCCGCCCTCATAATATTTGGAGGCCAGCGATTCGCTGACATTGGCGAGGATCAGGTGATCGTCGGCCGGCAGCGTGCGCAGCAGCGCCTCGCGCGCGAGCAGGTCTTCCAGCGCCATCGGCTGGTTCTCATACTCGGCCAGGATATCGCCGACGACGCGGATCTCGGTCCACAGATCAGGCGAGGTATCCTCCTGCTCCGATCGTGCGACCTGGCGATCATAGGCGAGGCGCGCGGCATCCATCCGGCCGCACTTCATGTCGAGATAGAGCTTGGCCAGCACCAGCGCCGGGCTGGCGTCGATCTCGGCGGCGCTCAGCCGGGCGAGCCCGCGCTCGACCAGATTGAGCTGCCCCTGCGGGATCAGCCGCCAGCCACCCGCATCCTCAAGCACCCCGGCGAGCAGCGCGCTGTCCTCGGCTTCGATCGCATGGCTGATCGCCTCGGCAGTCTCTCCGCGCGCATCGAACCACAGCGCCAGCCGCTGGTGGAGCATGCGATATTGGCCGATGTCGCGCCGGGCAAGCCGCTGGCGCAGATATTCGGCGAAGAGCTGATGGTAGCGCCAGGCGTCCCGTGCCGGCGACAAGGGGGTGAGCAGCACGCCCTGCTGCTCCAGCCGCTCCAGCAGCAGCCCGCCATCCTGGCGATCGCAGATCAGGTTGAGCGCCTCGCCGGTCACCTGGCCGAGCAGCGAGGTACGCAGCACCACTTCCTGCACATCCTCGGGCAGCGACATCAGCACCTGTTCGGAGAGATAGCCGGCCAGTTCGGATCCCGATCCCCCTGCCCCGCCGACAAAGCTGCTCCGGTCGACGCCGCGCTTGAGTGAGAACAGGGTGAGTTGCAGCGCGATCGGCCAGCCTTCGGTGCGCTCGATCAGGCTGCGGACATCATCGTCGCCGAGCGGCATGCCCTCGGCCCGGGCGAGCATCTCCTCCGCCTCGGGGCTGGAGAATTTCAGGTCCTCGGCCGAGAGTTCGAGCAACTGCCCCTCGGCGGCGAGCATCGCCTGACCGAGCCGCGGATAATCGCGCGAGGCGATGATGAAGTGGCAGTTGCGCGGCGCCAGCCGGATCAGCGACTGGAGGAAGTCGAGCACCTCGACGCTTTCGGCGCAGTGGAGATCGTCGAGGATCAGCACCGCCTGGCGCGAATCGCGGGCCAGCCGGTTGATGATCGCCGACAGCGCGGCGCGGGCCGGCATGCTGGAGGAGATTGGCTCGCCTTCCTCCTCGCCCTCGCCACTCAGCGCATAGGCGATATATTGGGCAAGGCGCTTGGCATCGGCATCGTCCCGCTCGAGCGTGAGCCAGGCGACCAGCCGGTCGCCGCCTTCGAAGCGGCGGCGCCACTGGGCGAGCAGGCTGGTCTTGCCATAGCCGGCCGGCGCATGGACGAGCGTGAGACGCCGCCCGAGCGCGCCGTCGAGCCGGTCGAGCAGCGCATCGCGGCGGATCTGATCGCCCATCCACAAGGGCGGCGCCACCTTGGTCGGGATCAGTTCGTCTATCGCGGCTACTCCACCCATGCCGAGTCGCTAGACCGAAGACGGTACAAGAAGATGGCGGGCGCGGGAGCGACTTACCCGTCCCGACGCCCCGATTACCCGTTCGCCGGCCCCGCGCACCCGTTTCCCGCATTGCGCCGCGAACCGCCCGGCCCTTAGCTCGCGAGGATTGAGGGGCGTGCCAAAGGATTGGTGTAGCGTGCGAATTGGGGTCGATGTCGGGGGAACGAATACCGACGCCGTGCTGATGAACGGGGCTGAGGTGGTCGCCTGGACCAAGCAGCCAACCACGGCCGATGTGGGATCGGGTGTTGCCGCCGCGATCAACACGGTGCTGGCCGATGCGCGGGTGGCACCCGAGGCGGTGGCATCGGTGATGATCGGCACCACCCATTTCACCAACGCGCTGGTCGAGCGCAACAAGCTCGACCGGGTCGGCATCTTGCGGCTCGCCAGCCCCGCGGGCGAAGCGCTGCCGCCGATGACCGGCTGGCCCGAGGCGCTGGCCGCGCAGATCGACGCGAAGACCTATCTCCTCCCCGGCGGCTTCGAGTTTGACGGGCGCGAGATCGCGCCGCTCGATAAGTCCGCGGTGCGCGCCGCGGCACGCGAGCTGCGCGACATGGGCATCGACTCCATTGCGATCAGCAGCGTGTTCGCGCCGGTGAACCCCTCGATGGAGGAACGCGCCGCCGCGCTGGTGGCCGAGGAGCATCCCGGCGCACGGGTCACGGTGTCGCACACGCTGGGCCGGATCGGTTTCGTCGAGCGCGAGAACGCCGCGATCCTCAACGCCGCCTTGGGCAGCCTGGCGGCGCATGTCGTCGCTTCGTTCGAGCGGGCGCTGGCCGAGATCGGCATCGATGCGCCGCTCTATCTCTCGCAGAATGACGGCACGCTGATCTCCGCGTCGCATGCCGCGGCCTATCCGGTGCTGACGATCGGGTCGGGCCCCACCAACTCGATGCGCGGCGCCGCCTTCCTCACCGGGGTGCGCGACGCGATCGTGCTCGATGTCGGCGGCACCACCACCGATCTCGGCGTGCTGGCCAATGGCTTTCCACGCGAGTCCTCGGTCGCGGTCGATATCGGCGGGGTGCGGATCAACTTCCGGATGCCCGACATCCTCGCGCTCGGCCTGGGCGGCGGCACGCGCATCCATCTCGATCCGGCGCGCTATGGTGCCGAGGGGATCGGCGCTGAGGAGCTGCGGGTCGGTCCGGACTCGGTGGGCTTCCGCATCACCGAGCAGGCCAGGCTGTTCGGCGGCCCCACGCTGACCGCCAGCGATGTCGCGGTCGCCGCGGGGCGCGCGCGCTTCGGCGATCCGGCCAAGCTGCCGGCGCTGTCGGAGGGCGTGCGCGATGCCGTCTGGGCGCGGATGCAGGCGATGCTCGAAGAAGCGGTCGATCGGATGAAGACCAGCCGCGGCGAGGTCGTGCTGCTGGCGGTGGGCGGCGGCAATTTCCTGGTGCCCGACAGCCTTCACGGCACCACCCGCGTGGTGCGCCCGCCGCATGCCGCGGTCGCCAATGCCGTGGGCGCGGCGATTGCCCAGGTCGGCGCGATGGTCGACCAGGTCGTGTCCTTCGATCGCGAGCCGCGCGAGGCTGCACTGGAGCGCTTGAGCGCGGAAGTGCGCGAACAGGTGATCGCGGCCGGCGGCATTCCCGAAACCGTCGAAATCGTGGAGATGGACGAAGTGTATCTCAGCTATCTGCCCGGCCGCGCCGCGCAGGTCCGTATCCGCGCGGTCGCGGATCTTGCCGGCACCCCTGCCCTGGTTGCCCATGCGCATTGATCGCCAGGCGCTGCTCGATCTCGCCACCGGCGCCGCGTTCCTCGGCTCGGGTGGCGGCGGCGATCCCTATTATTCGCAGCTGCTCGGCGAGGCAGAGATCGCGCGGCGGGGCCCGTTCAACCTAGTCGCGCTCGATGCGCTGGCCGATGACGCACTGATCGCGCCGTGCGGCTGGGTCGGCGCGCCGACTGTCTCCGCGGAGAAGCTTCCCAACGGACAGGAAGCCCTGCTCGGCCTGCGCGAGCTGGAGCGGATTTACGGTCGCCCGATCGATGCGGTGATGCCGATCGAGATCGGCGGCGGCAACGGCCTCGCCCCCCTGCTCGCTGCGGCGGAGCTGGGCATCCCGGTGGTCGATGCCGACGGCATGGGCCGCGCCTTTCCTGAATCGCAGATGACGGTGTTCAGCATCGACGGGCTCTCCGCCTGCCCCTCCGTCGTCACTTCGGCGAATGGCGAGCTGCGGCTGATCGAGACCGACGACAATCTGGAGCATGAGCGCGTGGCGCGGCAGCTCTCGGTCGAGTTTGGCGGCAACGCCCATATGGTCGAATATCCGCTGACCGGCGCGCAAGCGAAGCGCCATGCGATCGGCGGCAGCATCTCTGCGGCGGTAGCGATCGGCGCGGCGGTGCGCATCGCGCGCGCGGCGGGCGACGATCCCTTCGACGCGCTCCACAAGGCGCTGATGGCCAGCGGGCTTTATCCCTTTGCCGGCACGACCTTCGACGGCAAGGTCGTCGATGTCGAGCGCGAGACCAAGGGCGGTTTCTCGGTCGGCCGTGTCGTGATCGAGGGGTTCGGGGGCGAAGGGCGGATGGATCTGGAATTCCAGAACGAGAACCTGATTGCCCGGGTAAACGGCGAGGTGCGCGCGATGGTGCCCGACCTGATCACCGTGATGGACCGCGAGACCGCCGACAGCATCGTCACCGAACGGCTCAAGTTCGGCCAGCGCGTCAAGGTGGTCGGCGCCGCCGCCCCGGCAGTGCTGCGCGCCGAGCGGGCGCTCGACTATGTCGGTCCCGGCGCCTTCGGGTTCAGTGAGCCCTATCGCCCGATCGAAGACCTTAACGGCTGGAACCGCGGATGAGCCACGAAGCTGACGACGCCTATGCCCATTCGCCGGTGCCCCAGGGCATCACCGTTCCCGGATGGCGCGTAGGGCTGATCGTCGCCAGCTTCTCGATCGGCCTGCCGGACTTCCTCAACGGATCGCACAACGCACTCGCGCTGGGCTTTTCCGGCGCGGTAATCGCCGCGCTGCTCGCCGGGCTGATCCTGTGCGCGGGCGGATCGATGACTGCGATCGTCAGCGTCCGCACCCGGCTTTCGACCTATCTCCTCGTCCGCCGCTCGTTCGGCACCGGCGGGGCAGCGCTAATCAACACGGTGATCGCGCTGATCCATTTCTGCTGGTTCGGGGTGAACGCCTCCTTCTTCGGCGAGGCGATGGTCGAGGCGGCGAAGGCCAACGGTCTGCCGGGCAATTTCACTGCCTTCGTCATCCTCGGCAGCATATTGATGATGGGCTCCACCGTGATCGGCTTCCGTGCGCTCGACCGGCTGGCGCTGGTCGCGGTGCCGCTACTTGCCGCGATCCTCCTCGCCGTGGTGGTGGTGACGCTGCAGACGCATGGCTTCGTCACTGTGCCCGATCCCAATCCGCCCGAGCCGATGACGCTTGGCATCGCGATCTCCGCGCTGATCGGCGCCTATATGCTCGCGGTGGCGACGATGCCCGATCTGTCGCGCTTCACCCGCACCCGGCGCGGGGCGATCGCCAGCATGGCGCTGTCCTTCCCGATCGCGACGCCGCTGATGATGACCGCCGCCGCGATCCCGGCGCTGGCGACGCACGAGACCAGCGTGATGAAGCTGGTGACGGCCTATGGCTTCGGCACCCCGGTGCTGTTCCTGCTGCTGCTGCCAACCTGGACGGTCAACGCGCTCAACCTCTATTCGTCGAGCCTGTCGCTGGGCAGCACCTTCCCCAAGGTTCGGCAATGGGTGTTCACTGTCGCTGGCGGCACGATCGGCACGATCCTGGCGCTGATGGGGATCCTTGAGGCGTTCATCCCCTTCGTGCTGTTCCTAGGCCTGATCATCCCGCCGATCGCCGCAATCTATGTGATCGACGCCTGGACGCGCTACCGCACTGCCGACGCGGCGGAATCACTGCTCGGCCTGCCGAAGTTCGACTGGCGCGCTATCGCGACCTGGCTGGTGTCGGTGGTGGTGGGCGTGCTCGGCACCTATAAGGGCTGGACGCTCACCACCGTGCCGGCGCTCGACGCGACGATCGTCGCCGCGGCGATTTATGCGGTGCTGCTCAAGACGCGCTTCACGGCCAGGTGAAGGCGAAGCGCAAGGTCGGCGTCACTGCCCGGGCGGGCACCGTGATATGGACCTCGTCGTCATAGGCTTCATGGCGGGTGCGCAGGCCGTACGCCGATAGCGGGTCCATCCGGCGGACGAACGCTTCGGCATCCCAGCGCTCGAGGATCGTCTCCTCGCGCTCGCCCCAGACGACCATCAGCCGGGCGACCTTCGCGGTCTTGCCCGATTGCAGCGCGGCGGCGAAAGCGCGCTCCTCCTGCTGCATCTCGCGATCATGCCAGAACAGCGAGGGGCTGGCGGCGATCAGCGCGTGGAAGGCACCCGGCCGGGTGAACAGCGTGTGGATCGCGAACAGGCCGCCGAGTGAATGGCCGAACAGCGCCTGGCGGTCGCGGTTGATCATGTAGCGCCGGTCGAGCTCGCTGCGCAGCGGGCCGGTGAGGAAATCGAGGAACTGGTCCCAGCCGCCATAGGGCGCCTTGGCGAGCGAGACGTCCCAGGGCGGCGGCGGCGGACCGCCGGTGAAATCGCGGATGCGGCGAATGTCATAGGCCTTGTCGGTCTTGTACCCCACGCCGACGATGATCGCCTTGCCGGGGTCGGCCTTTATGTACTCGTGCATCCGCCGGGTCTCGGCGAAGCCCGCGAACATCGCATTGCCGTCGAGCACGAGAAGGACCGGCCAGCCGCCTTCGGGGGCCGGGCCGGCTGGCTTGGAGACGAAGATCTGATAGGGATAGCCGTCGGAGCTTTTCAGCTCCCAGGTCTCGGTATCGGGCAGGACATAGCCGGGCGCCGGCGGTGCGGTTTGGGCGCGTGCGGGCGTACCTGCCAGCAGGCAGAGCGCGAGGGCGCTGGTGGCAAGCAATCTGGGCATCCTGTCCTCCTGATTTTGGGAAGGATTGAACTATCCGGGGTGCCGGATCGCCAGCGCGCCCATGGGTAAGCACGGCAAAGATTTCGGGTAGCTGCGCGCCCGTTTGCGGGATAGGCCGGTGCATGGCCAAAGCGGATCGACTTGAGAAAATTGACGTTCGCCGCACGGAACTCGAAGCCGAGTATCGCACCGAACTGATCGCGGCGCTGCGGGTCACCGCCGCGGGGAAATGGGGGCTTTTCGGTCATAATGGCGATCGCGCGACCCGAGCGACGATAGCGCCCGTCATCGCCAATCTGGCGGAGATCGGAGAGACGATCGACACGTTGCGCGAGCAGCTTGGCCTGCCCATTTTCGAACTGCAGCAGCGCTTCCTAGCAGCGCGCGGCCCGGTCAGGGCTGATGCCGTTGGCGAGCCCAAACAAGCGAAAGCCTGGCTCGACATGCTCGCCAGCGAGGAAGCTGCCTAGATCGCGACCACCCCCGCCATGACCAGCGCATCGATCTCGGCGCCGTCATAGCCGCAGCCCAGCAGCACCGCGCGGCTGTCTTCGCCGAGAGCATGGGGCGCGGTGTCCGGCGTCTGGGGGATGCCGGTGAACTGGACCGGCTGGGGGATCATCCGGGCGACCGGGAAGCCCGCGGGCACGTCGAAGAAACCAATCTCCTTCAGGTGCGGATCGTCGAGCAATTCCAGCGGCATGGGCACGCGTGAGCAGGGTATGTCGACCGCCTCCAGCGCTTCGATCCAGGCATCGGTACCGCGGGCTTTGAGGCTTGCGGCGACGATGGCGTAGAGCTCGCCGATATGGGCCTGGCGCTCGGTCGGGGAGCGGAACCACGGCGCCTCACAGACCTCTGCCCGGCCGATCGCTCCCAGGAAGCGGCGCCATTGCGGCTCGGTATAGGGCAGCACCGCGATCCAGCCATCGGCGGTGCGGAAGGGCCGGCGATCGGGGGAAAGCAGGCGCGGATATCCCGGTACGCCGTTATTGGCAAAGGTCGCGCCGGAGAGATGCTCGTTCATCAGGAAGGCGACCATCGCCTCGAACATCGGCACCTCCACGCGGAACGGTCCCGGCCGTCCCCTTTCGCGCGCGAACAGTGCCGAAACTATACCATAGACGACGTGTAAGGCAGCGACCTTGTCCGCGACGATGGTCGGCGCGAAGGCCGGCGTACCATTTTGCAGGGCTGCCAAGCCCGCCAGACCGCTTGCCGCCTGGATGATGTCGTCAAAGGCGGGCCGGTCTCGATACTGCCCTCCCCGTCCGAAACCGGTGGCGGCGCAATGCACGATGTTCGGGTTGATTGCGGTCACCTGCTTATATCCGAGACCGAGACGATCCGCTGCGTCCAGACGCATATTGTGGAACAGCACGTCGGCGCCCTCGATCAGCCGGCCGAGCGCTGCACGACCCTCGGGCTTTTTGAGGTCGAGCGCGAGCATGCGCTTGTTGCGGTTGTTGTTGACGAACAGCGCGCCGCCGCCCGGCCCCTGGGGATGCGCATGGCGGGCGATGTCCCCTTCCAACGGCTCGACCTTGATCACCTCGGCGCCGAGGTCGGCGAGGATCTGCCCGGCATAGGGACCCAGCACCACCGCGCCGACTTCGATCATGCGCACGCCTTCGAGCAGGGGAAGCATCGGCAACTCTCCACAAATTCGTTTGACTCAGATTTCCATATGAGGACAAATTAGTCCAGTATTAGAAATAGAGAGGGTGCCATGGAGTATCGCTTCGACCGGCTGTTCATCGGCGGCGAATGGGTGGAGCCGATCGACGGCGGCGTTCGTGACAGCCTGGATCCCGCAACCGGCAAGCCTTGGGGCAAGGTCGCTTATGGCGGCGCCAAGGACATCGACCGGGCCGTCGCGGCGGCGCGTGAAGCCTTTGAGGGGCCGTGGCGCAAGATGGCGCCGTGGGAGCGCGCCGCGCTGATCCGCAAGTTCGCCGATCTCTACGCAACGCAGGTCGACGCGCTCGCCCGCATCGAATCGCAGGACAATGGCCGCGCCATCCGGGAATCGCGCGGCGATATCGGGCTGCACGCGCAATATTATCACTGGTTCGCCTCGCTGGCCGACAAGCTGGGCGGGCGGACGATCCCGATGGACGACAGCGTCCACGCCTTCACCACGCGCCTGCCGGTGGGCGTGGTCGGCACGATCACCCCGTGGAACGTGCCGCTGATGGCCGCCGCCTGGAAGCTGGGCCCTGCCCTCGCCGCCGGCTGCACGTTGGTGCTCAAGCCCGCCGAGCAGACCCCGGCATCGTCGTTGGCGCTGGCGAAACTGTTCGAGGAAGCGGGCTTCCCGCCGGGCGTGGTCAATGTTGTGCCGGGCGACGGGCCGACGGCCGGCGCCCATCTCGTTTCGCACCCGGATGTCGACAAGATCGCGTTCACCGGGGAAGGCGCGACTGCCAAGACGATCCTCAAGACCGGGGCGGACACGCTCAAGCGCTTCTCGTTCGAGCTGGGCGGCAAGGCACCGCATATCCTGTTCGCCGATTGCGACGTGGAGAATGCGCTCAACGCCGCGACGGGCTCGGCCTGGGCATTGTGCGGCCAGAGCTGCGCGCTGGGCAGCCGCATCCTGGTCGAGCGGCCGATCTATGAGCAGGTGGTCGAGGGTTTCCGGCGCAACGCCGGCCGGGTGCGCGTGGGCAATCCGCTCGACCAGGCGACGCATATGGGGCCGCAGGCGCACCAGCAGCAGCTCGACAAGACGCTCTCCTACATCGCGATCGGCCAGCAGGAAGGCGCCGAGCTGGTGACCGGGGGCAAGCGGCTCGATCAGGATGGCTATTTCGTCGAGCCCACCGTGTTCGCGGGCGTCGCCCCGGAGATGCGGATCGCGCAGGAGGAGATCTTCGGGCCTGTCGCTTCGATCATCCCGTTCGATGGCGAGGAAGAGGCGGTCGCGATCGCCAATGGCACCGATTATGGGCTCGCCGCCGGGCTGTGGACCGGCGATGTCGGACGTGCGCATCGGGTGGCCAACCGGATCGAGGCGGGCATCGTCTGGGTCAACACCTATCGCTATATCCGCTGGTCCACCCCCTATGGCGGCGTGAAGACCAGCGGCTGGGGCCGCGAGAACGGGATCGAGGCACTCGATTCCTATCTCGAAACCAAGACCACCGTCATTTCGACGAGCGGCAAGTTCGCCGATCCTTTCGCCAATTGAGGAATTGAAGTCATGCGTCTGCAGGGCAAGCTCGCCATCGTCACCGCCGCCGCTTCGGGCATGGGCCGTGAGGGCGTCCGCCGCTTCGTGCGCGAAGGCGCGCGAGTGGCCGCGATCGACATCAGCTCGGAAGCGCTGAACGCGCTGGTCGCCGAGTTCGGACCGGACAAGGTGGTGCCGATCGTCGCCGATCTCTCGACGCCCGAAGGCGCGCGGGGCAGCATCGACCGGGCCGTGGAAGCGCTGGGCGGTGCGGACATCCTGTGGGCGCATGCCGGGATGCCCGGCCCCGCCTCGGTCGAGAATCTCGACATGGATGCCTATCGCAAGGCGATCGACCTCAACATCACGTCGGCGGCTTTGGGTGCGGGCCAGGTCGCGCCGCACATGCGGGCGCGCGGCGGCGGCTCGATCATCTTCACGTCGTCGATCTCGGGCCTGGTCGGCTCGATGATGAGTCCGATCTATTCGGCGGCGAAATGGGGCGTGGTCGGCCTGGGCAAGAGCTTGGCGCTGGCGCTGGCCGGCGACAATATCCGCGTCAACGTGGTGTGCCCGGGACTGGCCGATACGCCGATGAAGATCGGCTTCACCGGGCGCAGCGGCGATCCGGCCGAGGCGGCGGCGAACGAAGCCAAGGTGGTGGGCGCGGTGCCGATGGGCCGGCTGGTCAAGCCGGGGGAAGTGGCCGACGCGGCCCTGTGGCTCGCCTCCGACGAGGCCAGCTTCGTCACCGGCGTGGCGCTTCCGGTCGATGGCGGCTTCACGGCGCGCTGACCGTGGCATATCGCCAGCTCTCTCACCTTCCAGCGGACGATGGCGATCATGACGGTACGGCAGGCGGAAAACGCGCTTCAAGTGCTGGAATATTTCGCCGAGCGGCGGCGGCCGGCCACCGCGGCGGAAATCGCCGACGATCTCGGCTGGCCGCGCTCGAGCACCTTCAAGCTGCTGGGGACACTGGCAGCGCGGGGCTATCTCTACGAGCCGCAGGGGCGCGGCGGCCATTATCCGAGCCCGCGCTGGCTGGAGCTGGCCGAGCAGGTGGCCCGGGCGGATCCGCTGCCGCCCGAGGTGCAGCGGCTAGTGCAGGCCGTCTCGGCCGAGACGGGCGAGACCACGGCGATCTCGGCACCGGCGGGGATCTTCGCGATGTTCGTCGCGGTGACCGAATCGCGGCACGCGGTGCGCTATTTCGCGCAGGTGGGCGACCGGGTGCCGATCCATGCCAGCTCGGCGGGGCGCGCGCTACTCGCCCAGATGCCGGCGGAGGAGCGCCAGGCGCTCTACCGCAAGATCGACTTCACTTCCTATTCGCCGACCACGCCGATGAACCCCGAGCGGATCGAGGCCGATCTGGCCGAGGCGGCGGCGCGGGGCTGGCACCAGAGCAATGCCGAGTACACGCCCGACCTGGCGGGCGTGGCCCTGCCCCTGCCGGTAGGCGGGCGGCGGCTGTCCATCGTCACCGTCGGCCCGGTCTCGCGCTGCCTCGAGCGGCGGCCGGAGATGGCGGCGGTGCTGCAGCGGCATGTGGGGATGCTGGGCTAGGCCGTAAGACACAATCCTCCCTCGAAAGGGGAGGGGGACCGCCGCGAAGCGGCGGTGGAGGGGTAGCGCGCCACAAGCTTCGTCGCCCGTGGAGGTTACCCCTCCACCAGCTTCGCTGGTCCCCCTCCCCTTCCGAGGGAGGAATGGATGAAGTTCCGAACAACCTAACTCCAGCACCCGCGATGCCCGGCCCATGCAGGCGCGGGCGCGGCTCCCACCGAGAGGAACGCCATGTCCCACGATCCCCGCGCGGCGATCGCCGCTGAACCCATGCGCCTGGCGCAGATCGCGGTGGTCGCGGTCTGCATCGCGCTGAACGCGCTCGACGGCTTCGACGTGCTGGCGATCAGCTTCGCCGCGCCCGGGATCGCGAAGGACTGGGGCGTAGACAAGGCGACGTTGGGCGTGGTGCTGTCGATGGAGCTGATCGGCATGGCGGCGGGATCGGTGCTGCTCGGCAACCTGGCCGACCGGATCGGGCGACGGCCCACGATCCTTTCCTGCCTGTGCGTGATGGCGATCGGCATGTTCGCGGCCGCGAATGCGAGCGGGGTGGAGATGCTCTCGGCGATCCGCCTGTTCACCGGGTTGGGCATCGGCGGGATGCTTTCGGCGACCAGCGCGATGGTGGCGGAGTTCTCGAACAGCCGGCGACGGGGGCTGAACACGGTGCTCAACATCGCCGGCTATTCGACCGGCGCGATCCTGGGCGGGCTGGTCGCCTCGGCATTGCTGGCCGGAAGCGGTGACTGGCGCCATGTGTTCCTGTTCGGCGGCACGATGACCCTGGTCGCGCTGCCGCTCGCCTGGTTCCTGCTGCCGGAATCAATCGAGTCGCTGCTGGCGCGGCGCCCCGTGGGCGCACTGGAAGCGGTCAACCTCACCCTCGCCCGATTGCGCCATGCGCCGATCGCGGCGCTGCCTCCGGTCGATCCTGAGCGTGCGCGACCCTCGATCCTCGCCCTGTTCTCGCGCGATTACCGCGCGCCGACGGTGCTGCTGACCATCGCCTATTTCGCGCAGATCACCTTCTTCTACTATATCCAGAAATGGGTGCCGAAGATCGTCGTCGACATGGGCTTCGACGCAGCGCAGGCCGGCCGGGTGCTGGTCGCTGCCAATGTCGGCAATCTGCTCGGCGCGCTGGCGATCGGGCTGGCGACGCAGAAACTGCCGATCCGCCCGCTAATCGGCGGCGCGATGCTGATCGGCGTGGTGGCGATAGGAGTTTTCGGCCTAGGCTTCCGCGACTTGGCCCTGCTTTCGCTCAGCGTCGCGGTGGCGGCCTTCTTCGTCAATGCCGGCGTCGTCGGCATCTATCCGCTGCTGGCCAAGACCTATCCGGCCGAACTGCGCGCGAGCGGCACCGGCTTCGTAATCGGCATCGGGCGAGGTGGTTCGGCGGTAGGGCCGCTGCTCGCCGGCGCACTGTTCGCCAGTGGCCAGGGGCTGCTTTCGGTGTCGTTGGTGATGGGATTGGGTGGGGTTATCGCGGCGGTGGCGATCGCGCTGCTTCGCGGGCGGGACTAATTTCCAGTCAAATCGATTATTGCACCGAGCGAAGCAGGATGCTCGTCTCGCTGTTAAGCACGCCTTCGACGGTGCGCATCTCGCGCAGGATGCGGTCCAGGTCGGCTAGCGATTCGGCATGAACCTCGGCGACGAGGTCCCAAGCACCGTTGGTGGTGTGCAACGCCGTGATTTCGGGCAGGCCGCGCAGCGCGCGGATCACGGCGCTGGTCGAGGCGCCCGAGACTTCGATCAGGGTGATCGCGCGGACGCCCTCCCCGGCTCTTCTTGCCTCGGCACGCACCGTGAAGCCCAAGATCGCGCCGGACTGGATCAGCCGGTCGAGCCGCGCCTGCACGGTGGCGCGCGAAACCTTGAGCGCTTCGGCCAGCCGCGAGATCGGCGCGCGCCCGTCGGCGCGGAGCAGAGAAATGAGCTGGCGATCGAGTGAGTCGAGGAGGATCATGCAAATTGCCTAGCATTACCTGGCATCTTGCCAAGCAATTACCCATTCAGCGTACAATCCATCCATTCTTTCCGCCAAGCCGCAGGGCTAGCCAGTCCGAAATCTCATAGCAAGGGCGGGAAGCAGCATGACGATCTATGTAGGCGTGGAAGATCTTCGCAGGCTGGTTGAGCAGGTCGGCGTCGAGCCGTTCATCCTCGGCATCGCCAACCGGATCGAGAGCGACTTCCGCCGCTGGGAAGAGTTCGACAAGGCCCCGCGCTATGCCAGCCACTCTCCGAGCGGCGTGATCGAGCTCATGCCTGCTGCGGACCGAGCGCGCTTCAGCTTCAAATATGTCAACGGCCATCCGAAGAACACCAGGCTCGGTCTGCAGACAGTGGCGGCCTTCGGCGTGCTCTCCGATGTCGACACCGGCTACCCTGTGCTGCTGAGCGAGATGACCTTATTGACCGCATTGCGCACCGCAGCGACCTCGGCACTGGCCGCCCGCTATCTTGCCAGGTCAAACAGCAGGACGATGGCGATCATCGGACTGGGTGCCCAGTCGGAGTTCCAAGCCATCGGCTTCCGCGCGATGCTGGGTATCGAGCGGCTGCAGATATGGGACATCGATCCCACAGCGACCGCGAAGTTTCGCGCCAACATGGCCGGCCAAGGCTTCGAGATCGTCGCGGCGACTTCGGCGCCCGAGGCAGTGCTGGGGGCGGACGTCGTCACCACCGTGACTGCCGATAAGGCGCAGGCGACGATCCTATCGGACAACATGGTCGGCGCGGGCATCCACATCAACGCAGTAGGCGGCGACTGCCCGGGCAAGACCGAGCTGGCCCCGGCGATCCTGTCACGTGGCACCGTGTTCGTGGAATATCCCGAGCAGACCCGGATCGAAGGGGAAATCCAGCAGATGCCGGCGGACTTCCCGGTGACCGAGCTGTGGCGTGTCTTCGTCGGCGAGGCGGCTGGGCGCAGCAAGGCGGATGAGATCACTATCTTCGACTCGGTCGGCTTCGGGATCGAGGACTTCTCCGCTCTTTCCTATCTCCACGAGCTGATTGAGGGCCGCGAGGACCTGCGCCGGCTGGACCTGATCGTCGAGCCTAACGATCCGCGCGACCTGTTCTCTCTGGTTGCCCCGCGCCGGACGGCGCAGCAGCAAGCAGCCTGATGACCGCCAACATGCCGGCGATATTGTCCGCTCAGCCGTGGGCCCCACACTACATTCCATCTCGAAGGCGAATCTCGCGTTTGTCGCTGCCCCCTTATCGCCCTCGCCTCTGCTCTTCGATCCGTCGATCGAAGTCACCCCGCGCGGTCCTGAACGAGTCGGCATTGTCGATCACCCAGGTCCATAGCGGCATCATCCCGGCCAGCAGTCCACGCCCCAGGGCAGTGAGCGTATAATCGACGCGAGGCGGCACCTCGTTATGATCGCGCCTGGCGATCAAGCCGTCTCTCTCCAGTTGGCGCAGAGAGCGCGTCAACATGCGCTGCGTAACACCCTCGAGACTCCGTGAGAGTTCCGCATGGCGAAGCGTTCCCGAAACTCCCAGGGCATGGACGATCGCGAGCGACCATCGGTTGCCGGCGTGCGCAAGAACCTCGCGTTTCAGGCCGTCATCGGCGTCGCTCAGAGACTCGCAGGCAGCCTGTGAATTCGCAATCAGTTCCTCGAAGCCGATATCGTCGATCGGTATCACTTGTGTGCCTTCTTCTGCTTTCGGTTTCGGCACCGCATCTAGCGCTCCGCTATCGATGGAGATGTAGATGCAAAGTGCTGATTCCAAGAATGAAGCCACTCTCGTAATCGGTGCCGGAGAACTGGGCATGGCCGTTCTACGCGCGCTTTGCGACCACGGGCTAGCCGCTCGGGGGGCCTTGAGCGTTCTCCTCCGGCCCGAAACCGATCAAGCAACCGGCCGGCCGACAGACGCGCTGCACGACCTTGGCGTGAAGATCGTGCGGGCCGACCTCGCCAAAGAGACCGAGGAAGGGCTCGCGGAAAACTTCGCGAATTTCGGCACCATTATCTGCTGCTCAGGCTTCGTCGGTGGCCCCGGGACCCAGCGCAAGATCACCGCCGCTGTCCTCAAGGGCGGGGTGGAACGCTATGTGCCGTGGCAATTCGGCGTCGACTATGATCGCATCGGTCGCGGCAGCGGACAGGAAGTCTGGGACGAGCAGGCCGATGTGAGGGAGATGCTGCGGGAGCAATCCTCGACCCGTTGGATCATCATATCCACCGGCATGTTCACCAGTTTCCTGTTCGAACCATCCTTCGGGGTGGTCGATTTGGATAACGGCAAGGTCCACGCGCTCGGAAGCTGGGAGCACCGGCTGACTCTGACCACACCGGAGGATATCGGGCATCTGACCGCCGCCGTCCTAGCACAAGCTCCGCGCATCGAGGACGCGGTGGTCCATGTGGCGGGCGATACGCTGTCCTATGCCGAGATCGCCGATGCCGTAGAGCATCACCTGGGACACCGAGTGGAACGCATCCTGTGGACAATGGACAAGCTGCGATCGGAAGTAGCGAGCCATCCCGAGGACGGGATGCGGAAATATCAACTGGCTTTCGCGCGCGATTCGGGCGTTGCTTGGGACAAGGCCTCCACCTTCAACGCGGCACAGGGGATTCCGGTGATCGATGTTCCAACCTGGCTCGCGACGCGCGGATGAATTTCCGGTGGCTATGACATCGATGCTATCCGTGGCCACGGAGTGCAGGATGCCCTCCCCTCCAGCGCAACGCATCGATCAAGGCACGCAGGGCCGAGGTCACCTGTCGGTTCGGATAATAGAGATGGCAGCCCGGGAAGCTCGGCGACCAGTCGGCGAGCACCTGGACCAATCGGCCATCGGCGATCTCGTCGGCGACTTCATGCTCCATCATATAGCCTAGTCCCGCCCCGCCCCGAACCGCCGCACCGCCAAGCGTTCCATCATTCACGATCAACTGCCCCGGCGCACGAACCCTTACGTCCCGGCCATCGCGTTCGAACTCCCATGGCAGTAGCCCCCCGCCGCCCACGAGGCGATAATTGACGCATATGTGCCCCTCGATGTCGCGCGGCGTCTCGGGCTTGCCGTGCCGGGCGAAATAATCCGGTGTCGCCACGACGACGACCCGCAGTTCCGGCCCTACCGGGACGGCCACCATGTCCGCATCCACCGCGGAGCCCAACCGGATGCCCGCATCGAACCCATCCCTTACGAGATCAACGAGGCGATCATCGACAATGACCTCGACCGCCACATCGGGATGATCGAGGAGGAAACGCGGTAACCGCGGAGCCAGAATGGTGCGCGCGGCATAGGCGAACGTCGTCAAGCGCACGGTTCCTGATGGTGCCCCGCGCCAATCGGCGAGCGCGGCGAGTCCGTCCGCAACCTGCGAGAGCGCCGGGTCGAGCGATCGGAGCAACCGTTCGCCAGCTGCCGTAGGCGCAACTGAACGCGTCGTGCGAGCGAGCAATCGCACCCCCAACCTGTCTTCCAGGCTCCGTATCGCATGGCTGAGCGCAGAGGATGACAGGCCGATCTGTGCTGCCGCGCGAGTGAAACTGCGCATCCGGGCCACTGTGGCGAATGCGGCGAGATCGTCCAGATCCCCGCGCCTCATTGCTGCACCAGATTCATAATGTCATCCCAGGAAACCGACCTAATGCAGGGTAATGAGGAACAGTATCTAGCGAGGGAATATATCAGGAGATACAGCAATGAACCTCACCAGCTATCGTACCATCGGGCGATCTGGCCTCGCGGTTAGCCCACTCGCACTCGGGACCATGACCTTTGGAGCGGGGCGGTGGGGTGCGGACGAAGAAGGCTCGCGCGCTATTTTCGACGCCTATGTCGAAGCGGGAGGCAACTTCGCAGACACTGCCGACGTCTACTCGGGCGGAGAAAGCGAGACGATGCTGGGGCGCTTCCTCGCTCAGCGTGGAAATCGCGGCCGTATGGTGGTCGCAACCAAATCCGGATTCCCCCGCCGCGACGATACGCCGCTCGCCGGCGGCAATTCGGCTCGTAACATCCGCGACGGCATCGAGGGGTCGCTCAGACGACTGGGCACGGATTATATCGATCTCTACTGGACCCATGTCTGGGACCGGACGACGCCGGCAGAAGAGGTGTTGCGTGCCCTGACCGACGCGGTACGCCGGGGCGATATCCTCTATTACGGATTTTCGAACGCACCCGCATGGTATGCGGCACAAATCGCCACGCTCGCACGTGCCCATGGCCTGCCGCAACCTGTCGGTCTGCAATACTCCTACTCGCTGATCGACCGGGGCGTCGAGTTGGACGTCGTTCCGGCCGGACTGGACATGGGCATGGGCCTCGTCGCCTGGGGACCGCTCGGCGCTGGCCTCCTGACCGGAAAGTACGGCCGAGACAAGATCGCCGAGGCGGGCGGAGCGGGGAACCTTCCCAACCGCGCGGGTCAAACGCGCGAAGGCGGGAGTGATGGACGACTAAATGGCGACAACCCGATGGGCGGAATGCTGTTCACCGAGACCAACTTCCGGATTGTCGATACGCTTCGCTCCGTTTCCGAGGAAGTCGGCCGCTCCATGGCCGAAGTCGCACTTGCCTGGGTGGCGAGGCGGCCCGGAGTCTCTTCGGTCCTGATCGGAGCAAGTCGCGCCGAGCAGATCATCCAGAATGTCAACGCCCTCGAAGTCACGTTCTCGCCGGAACAACAGGCACGGCTGGATGCCATCGGCACCCTCCCCTTGCTGAATCCCTATTTTATCTTCGGCCTGCCCCGGGATCGCATCTTCGGCGGGCATGCAGTCAAATCATGGCCATACGCCTCAAGCCGCCAATAAAGCCAATAAAGATGCCAGCACTCCGCCGACTCCACGCGGCGTCCGCTTGGCCGGAGACAGCAAGATGCGCTGCCGCTGGAGGACGGCAGCGCAGCCAGGACACACCACATGGATATCCGGGGGAATGGGCAGATCGCCACGCGCCGCCTCCCCGGCTCAGGTTGCTATACGGCCGAACAGCTCGCACCGCGACGGACCTCAGGTAGGCCTCCTTTGTCAACCGCGCTCAAAGCACCGGGGACATGCCACCATCAATTCGCAGATTGACGCCGGTGATGTATCCCGCGAGCGGGCTAGCGAGAAACGCTACCGCCCCCGCCAACTCGTCCAGCTCTCCGACCCTACCGATCGGCACCTGCGCAAAGAGTGGCAAGACACTTCGCTGGACATCCTCCCAGGACGCATCTTGCGCGATGCCGCGCTCCGCTCCGGTCGATCGGAAAGCCTGTTCGAGCTTCGCACTTCGGATGGTCCCGGGAGAGATGGCATTGACCGTGACTCCATCGGCCGCCACTGCCTTGGCCATGGAGGCCGTCATGGCGTTCATTGCTGCCTTGGCGGCCGAATAGTCAGGCCCCGTCGCAGGTGGCATCGCCGCCGCGCCACTGGATATGTTGATCACTCGGCCCCAATGGGCGCTACGCATCCGCGGCAGGAGACGGGTGGTGACCCGGACGGCAGCCAGCACGTTTCGGTCATATGTCGATGCCCATTCCGAGAAATCCGTAGTGCGCCAATCGCTCTTCCGGCCGGACCCGCCGGCATTGTTGACGAGGATATCGATCGTGCCGACCTTGCTCTCCACCTCCCCGATCATACGCTCGACTTCACGCTCTTGAGTAAGGTCCCCCAGCACCGCATGGGCATTTCCACCCTCGGCGACGATAGCATCGACTACCCGGCGGGTTTGCGCTGGATCACGCCCATGCACCACGACCCTCGCCTTCTCCCGTGCGAGAGCAAGGGCTATTGCTTCCCCGATCCCCTTGCTGCTGCCAGTGACCAAGGCGGTCTTGCCATCCAGTTGCAGATCCATCGTTCGAAACCCATCCTACATAGTCCATGGCAGCCTAGGTCGATCGAGAGCATGAACGAGACAAGTACGCACTTTAAGGTGCCCATTGCAGCCGAGGACCGGGAAAGATGCCTCGGGCCCGACGGTGCGGCAGCGCACGTGTCGCGTGTGCTGCGGATGATCCAGGGTAAATGGAAACTCGCCATCCTGTTCCGGCTTTATGCGGATCCCAGCCTGCGAACCTCGCAACTAATGCGGGACATCGTCGGCATATCGCAGAAGATGCTCACCCAGCATCTTCGCGAGTTGGAAGAAGATTGCCTGATCGAAAGGATCGACTTCGCGATGAAGCCTCTGCATGTCGAATATCGGCTATCCGGGCAAGGATGGCAGCTTATGCCCCTGCTGGTCGAGGCGAGGCGTTTTTCGACAAACCATCCGGACCGGAAATAGTCAGGTGCGGCGCGCGGCCCACGGATTGCGGATGGACTCGCCTATCCCCAAAAGCCTCGAGCACACGGCATTCCAGTATTGCAGCAGCGACTGCCGTCAGGCCATATCCGCCTGCCCTACTTGAAACTCCATGTCAGCCGCGTATGTGAACCTACCAAGAGGTAGGGTGGTATGGCTCTGAGCGAAACGGCGGGTAAATTGGTGGGCGGTGCCGCGCAGTTGATCATGCGTGGCGGATATAACGGCTTCAGCTATGCCGACCTGGCGGAGCAATTCGGCCTGCGCAAAGCGAGCATCCACCATCATTTCCCGTCGAAGGTAGATTTGGTGGTCGCTGTCGTCGAACAGGGACTCGAGGTCATCCAGGCACAGATCGCGGCCCTTGAAGACGGCTCCCCCGTCGCCATGGACCAGCTACTGATGTATACGGGCTATTGGGAGCGCTGCATCAGGGACCAGACAGCCCCCTTCTGCCTCGCCGCCGTCCTCGCAGCGGAGCTTCCCAGCCTGCCTGCGGAGATCGCGATCGCGGTGCGCGGGCATTTCGTCGATCTGGCCAAATGGCTCGAGCACGTACTTGCACTTGGTGTCGAACAAGGTTCGATGAAGCTGGCCAATTCGCCGGCGATCGAAGCGGAGACGTTCATGGCGGCCGTATACGGAGCCATGCTCGCGGCCCGCGCGTTCGGCGACCCAAATCGTTTCAACGTAATCGTAGAGGCATTCATTGCGCGCATCCGCGCCTAGGCCGTCGCGGAAACCCTGATCGCGCAAAGAGCCTTCGTCGGGTCGTCGGCGGGGGAATCGCGACGCAAAGGCCAGCGCGCCAAGCTGGGCGCGAATGTGTCTCGCGGGGGCTGGGAGAGCTCCACCGCTATCGTGATCAGCCGCAGGCTGCAGCGAAGGTCCGGATAAAATTGGCACCCAGGATCTTCTCGATCGCCGCCGAACCATAACGACGTCGCGCCAGCGCGTCAGCAAGCACCTGCAGGCGGTCGACACCATCAAGGTCAGAGGCAGTAACGTGCCCGACCATCGGCTGCCCCGCCGGGAATCCCTTGTTGCGCGCGACGAAATCGCTCATGCTCCTGACCTTCTCGGCTTGGGGCGCGGGATCACCGTTGATGGGGTGGTCGCTTCCAAAACCGACGAGGTCGATTCCACCGACCTTCACCGCGTGATCGATATGATCGACAATGGTTTCGACCGAAGATTTCGGTTGCTTCGTCATCCACAGCGTCATGTTGTAGACTCCGAAATAGCCTCCCTTGTCAGCAAGCTTGCGAATGACGGCGTCACGCTTGTTGCGCTCGTCGGGATAGAGCGCATGGCAGCCCGCATGGGTGACGGCAACCGGGCGCGTTGACAATGCGATCCCCTGTAGCGTGGTCTTTTCGCCGCAATGCGAAAGATCGATCAGCATGCCGAGCCTGTTCATTTCGATCAGGACTGCCCGGCCAAGCCTCGTCAGCCCGCCGTCGGATGCCTCCGTATAGCCGGATCCGAGCCCGTTGCTGCTGCTATAGGTCGGCTCCAGCACGCGCAGGCCCTTTGCGTGGAAACGCCTCAGCGTGTCGAGATTCATATCTCCATTCGCATAGATGGGCGTTCCCAGAATCGATCCGTCCTGGCAGTTCAGAAGAACCGCCAGCTTGCCTTCGCTTTTCGCCGCAGCGAAATCGGAGGCCTTCAGGACGCATTTCAGCCGGCCGCCGGGTGCTTCGAACGCCTTGCCCCATGCATCCAGTTCCGCATCCGCCTGATACTGGTCGCGCGGGTATATCGCGAGATCGAACACTCCACCGGTGATACCCGCCTCGAGTGCGGGCAGCGGATCGAAATCCGGGGCGTTTGACATTAGTGTGTCGAGTACGATGGCGCGCCGATAGACAGACTCGGCATTCGGCTGGTCCGCTCGAGCAAGGGGAATTCCGCGGGCGAGCGCGCGTCCCGCACCGAAAGTCATTGCGCCCAGCATCAAGCCCTGGCGAAGGGCCGACCTACGATCGACGGCGGTGCTTGTTTGGCGCATTGCATGCCTCATTTCGTGTTGCGGATATTCGGAGAAGGTTTGCGCCCACTCAGAGCCGGTATGCGAGTGAGAAGAAGCCGGTGGGCTGGGCCTTGCGCTCGACCAGCGGACTATCCTTGACCCCACCCACGAGCGAGACGAATCCCCCGGTCGCGTTGATCGTCACCCGGTCCGTGAGACGATAGCTCGCGCCAAGAGAGGCGGTTACGTCCTTGAAACCAGCTCCCGTCGAAAATCGGGGCAAGCCAGATGCCATCGCCTCGGTGGAACTGATCCCGAAGTAGCGATCATTATATTTGCCATTGGCCCAAGTCGTTCCAACGGTCGGCGCCAGCGTCAAACGTCGCGCCGCGGAGATCGGATAGGACGCGGTCGCATCGGCGATCAGCCCCTTGGTCTGCCCCGAAATTCCCTGCACGATACCGACGGTCGTCACGAAGCCGCCTGCACGGATATTCGCAAAGGCGCGCGCGCCGATCCCATCGGAAAGCCTGTCCACGCCCCTGGGTACATCCCGCCTACGATAGCCCTGCATGTAGACAACGCTTCCCCCTATCGTGACCGTGGCAGTGTTGATGGGAGCGAGCCCAGCGCCGTTCCTCAAATTGACGACGATCCAGCCCTGCTTGATATCGACCGCCGGCAGCGGAATGACGCGGTAGTCCTCGGCACCTTGGAGCGCCGGTGCCACGAGGATGCCAGCCCCCACGACCGCGCGATCCCCCTCCTGGGCGATAGCCTGCGAATACCAGGCTGGAACCGATCCAAGGATCGAGATTGCAGCCCAACGGGCAATGATCGGGATACGCATTCTCACTCCTGCACTGGCCTCTCATTCGAGACGAGTGCGCCGCCTACCTACTGGTTGGTAGCTGGTCAAGCGAGATAAATCCCCCAGGGGCAACCTAGTCGAACGCAACGCGCAATAGCATCGACGTCGACGTAAACGTCGTCCGATTGCGGCTATCGGGCCTGTCACCGGGCCTGATTGGGGTGCTTCCACTGACACATGGTCCGGGGCGCCACGACGAGCTCGGCTCGGGCGCGCAGTCGAAAAGGGAGAGCCGCTAGGCTTCTTGAAGATCGTGGCGGGGCCGATACGCACTGATCCGTTCGCTGGCGCGCGATCGAAAACGCCGGTAGATTTGAGGTTAGTGCGCAGCTTCCAGGTCGGCGCACCCGGCGGGACGGCGTACTGGATTGCAGCGCGCGACCACGCCTCCGGGTTGCCGTACCCGGTAGGCATCTCTGAAGCGCGCATCCGGCCACAGATAGTCGGTCGATACATATTGCGCGCCACTGGCCAACGCCGCGTCGCGCCGGGTCGTTTCGCCGCGTCGAGCCTCGCGCGTATCCGCGTCGGCACGGGTCCGGACGAGGAAACCGGCGGCGACATCGCGCCGGATACGGGCGGCATCGCCTAGAGGATCATTGAGGGTAAGATAGGCAGCCGCGGGGGAGTTCTCGTCCGTGTTAATGAAGAACACGCGCCCCTCCAGGGAAGACCGATTGCCCCGATAGATCGCGACCTTCGCCGGCGACTCGTCGAGCGCAAAGAGGAAACGCCCGCGGGAGGCGGATACGGTCGGCCAGTTGTTGGCCAGGACAGCTTCCCGCAATGTCGGGAAGCGTCCCTGGACATCGTCTGGCGTCACAAGCTTACGCGGCGGGAGTACAGAACGGATTTCGGCGTCGAGTGCATCATATGCCGCTTCGTCGAATGGCAGGGCGTCTATCCCGCCTCGATTGGCATTGCGTTCATCCTTGGCATTGAAAAGCAGCAAGATGGGTACATGGTGCGGATGCGCATCGGACCAGCGGCGAATGATGCGCAAGCACTCTGTCAGCAGCACACAGCTGGAGGCGTTGTCGATGCCAGGCATGTGCAGCACCTTGAAGCCAGGATGCTGGAGTTTTGGATCTCGGGAGCCCGCAGCATAGTGGCCACCGCGCGGATCATAATTGACGTCGAGCTCCAACTGGCGGGCGCCCGCGTCGAGTTGCTGATGGAGGGACCTGTGCGCATAATCGAGCGCGTCCGCCGAGGCTGGATCCGACTTCCGCAGGCGGGCCATCGTCGCGGCAGGCATCGCGCGCTTGTAGCTGTTGTGGGTGCCTACAACCGCGATGTCATTCAGCCGCAGGGGCGCCTTTCGGTCTTTTGGTTCGCTGCTGCCCGCGAGGAATATCCCCGCGGATACTGCCAGCAACAAGCCGATCGCGGCGCGGCCCGTGAGACCCATGTGCAAGAACGCATTCTGCGACATCTGCTCGCGGTTCGTCATAGTCCGCCCTTCCGGATAGAAATGCCGAGCCCGCGCCGCCCGCAGGGCGGGCGACGCGGGGATGTTCAGAGCTTGACCTTCACGCCGAGCAGGATTTGCGCAGGCAGCGCCCATTGCGACTGGAAATATTCGGCATCGTCACCGATATGATAGCGGAAGCCCTGTCCCGAGATATTGAGCGCGTCAAAGCTGACCGAGACATTCCGGGTGACATCATAGGACAGTTGAAGGTCGAAATTGTTGGTGGGTTGCTGGATTCGGTTCGAATAGAAACCGGCCGGGTCGAAATTCGGATAGCGATCGTCCCAGAGGCTGCCGAGATGGTTCCAGGCAATACGGCCATGCACCTTGCCCTTGTCGTAATATACCGAGGCATTTGCGATCCGCCGCGCTTGTTCTGGCAGGTAGGAGAGAACACGCATCGATCCGTCGGACAGGGTGACCGGGAAATGGGCACGCGACAAAGTGACGTTCGCGCTCACGCCCAATCCGTCGAACGGCGCAGGCAGGAAGGTCAGATCATGCGAGGCACTGATCTCCACGCCATAGCCCCGCACCAGCTTGTCCGTGTTGCGCGGCTGGCTGACGAGGACGGGAACCGACACGCCATCGACGGCCTGCAGCGCTGCGTAGCTGAAGACGTCGTCCCGGATCCATTTGTAGAAGCCGGCGATGGAGAAGATGCCGTGCCCCTGGCTGAAGTACCAGTCATAGCCAAGATCGGCATTGATCGCGCGACGCGGTTTGAGCTCGGGATTGCCCGTGGAGAGCGTGGGCGGGCTGAGCGTCGTGTCGAGCGCACCGCCCCGCAGCGACGAGGAAGAGAAGTTCGGGCGGCTGACCGTCATGCTCAACCCTGCGCGCAACTTTTGATCCGGGCGAATATCCCACACCGCCAGCGCCGAGGGCAGCACATTGACATATTGGCGCGAGGCGGAAATCGGCTGATAGATGCCGTTGACGGCGCGCGTGCTGCTCGAACCCGTCCAGGTCTTTTCCACCCGGACGCCTCCGACCAGGTAGAAATCGTCACTTCGGAACTGGGCTTGCCCATACAGCGCTCCGACGTCTTCGCGGGTCTTGTAGGTGCTGCCGGCATTCGCTGCGATATCCGGCGTCACGGTCGCCTTGGCCAGATTGGCCTGCCAGAGCTGGTAGGTCTTCGCCGGATCGAGAAGGATAACCGGGGTATTGCAGCCAAAACCGCACAAGGTTTCGCCAGACCATGCGTCGGCGGCAGTATAGGGCAGGTTCGTCCAGAGCGTCCGATTGAACTGCTGATCCTGCCGATTGATTACCAAAGTGCCGCCGATGGCGGCGCCGAACCCACGATCCTCGCTGCGGCTGTTGTAGCTCAGGCGAAGCTGGCCATCATATCGAGTCTCGGCCAAATGCTGCAACCGATAGCGCCGATAGGCCGAGCCGTAGCGCGAAAGATCCGAGGCAAGTGCTGGATTGACCGGCGTGAAAATCGGGATCGAGCCGCTGGTGTCGTAAGTGAATTGCAGATTCTTCTGATCGAAATAGTCGATAGTCTCCGGGCTCCGGACGCGGCTGGTTGACCAGCTAAACCCGCCATCCAGTCGCAAATTGCTGCCGAGATTCCCGTCGAACCGGCCATAGGCCCCGGTGACATAGCGATACCAGCGCTGATCGACATATTGGATATTCTGCGTGACGTTGGTGAGCGTGCCGCTCGTCGGCGTCTGGTTCAGAACGAGCGAACTGCCCTGCACGCTGGCGTTCAGGTCCCGGCGGAACGAGTTCTCGTTCTGGTAGAAATGATAGGCGCTCAGATAGGCGCTGAATGTGGGGCTCGGCTTCCAGTCCAGCCGCCCCTGCCCGCTGAACCGCTTACGCTTGTTGCGGTAATTGTAGAAGAGCCGCTGCTGGGGCACGCCGTAGCCATTGCCGCCATAGGTGGTCGTGCGGACGCCCGTGTCGGTGTACCAGTTGCGCCCCCCGCCCTCGAGCTGCGGGACATTGATGTCGCGCGTCCAGTAGGTTGACGAGAGGTACAGGCCGAATTGATCGCCTGCACCGAAGCGCTTGGAAGCGCTGACCGTCGCCTGGCCAGCAAAATGGTTGCCGCCATTCTCCCCCTTGTCGAGTACCAGACCGCCCTTGCCGGCGACCGAAAGCATGTCACCGGCAAAATCGAAGGCGCTATTGGTGGAAAAGTTTACCAGGCCACCGATGAAATTGCCGCTGGTCTCCGGCGTCGCGGATTTGATGACGTCGATATGCGAAGCGAGATTGGAAGGGAGCACTTCCATCGAAATCTGCCGGCCGCCCCCGCTCGAACCCTGGTTCGAGTCGGTCGACGCCAGGCTGAACCCGTCGATCTGGATGTCATTATAGGTCTGGTTGAAACCCCGGGTGATGACAAACCGGGGCTCGCCCTGATAGAGTAACGTGTTGACGCCGGGAATGCGCTTGAGCGCGTCACCCGCGTTGAAATCCGGCAATTGGCCGATTTCGCTGGCAGATACGGTATCGATGATCTCGGGCCGGGACCGCTTGATCTCGATCCCGCGCTTCACCGAAGCGCGCGTCCCCGTCACCATGATCTGGGCCGGCTCAGCATCGTCCGTGGCATTGCCGTGATCCTGATCCCCGCGCACCGGAGGCCGGACGGTCAGGACGCGGCGCAGAACGACGGTGCGACCATCATCGTTCACGACTTCGAGCCCGAGGCCGGAGATAAGGCGGTTGAGCGCGGCTTTCACGTCGTGGAAGCCGATAATGGCCGGCGTGCGCTTGCCGCGAAGCCCGGATACCGGCGCCGAGATGTGGATGCCGGCTTGGCGCGCGAATTCCGGTATCGTGCGCGCAGCCTCGCCGGCCGGCAGGTTGAACTTGCGAGCCTGGCTCTCGGCAGCGATGGCAGGCGCGGATGCAGTCAACGCGACGACCGAGGCCGTCGCGACATATAGAGTACGATTCAAGGTATTACCCCCAGTCCGGTTAGACGCAGCGAAACGCCATATGGATTTCACTAGCTAGACGCGGGTCGGGCGCGGCTTCCTCCAGAAATATTCGAAAGAATTTTGTTTAACTTTTATGACATTCACTTGCGGATGTGAATTTCATTATCGGTAATGCTTACCTTCGCTCGCAGAGACCCAGCGACCGCTCGGGCGAACCCTACCGGATCATTGGCCTGATAGACGCCAGCGATCTCCTCTCGGGCGAGTGCGGAATCCACGCTGATCCGGGTATCGCTATATCGCGCGAATTCCGCCGCTGCTTGCTGGAGCGTCTCACCCTCGAAATCGATGTCTCCCTCGCGCCACGCCATCGCCCGAACCACTGCAGCCTCGGAAACCGTATCGACCTGGATTGCAGCCGTTGCTTCGCCGACCAGTGGCGCCACTGCGCGCATTTTCGCGGTCAGCCGCCGGGGAGCGCCAGCGATCCCCGCGCACGACACCTCCACAAGACCATGCCGGACCAGGACTTCGACCGGGCGGCCCGGCAGAGCGCGCACCAGGAAGCTGGTGCCGAGGACGCGGATCCGGGCGTTGCCGACGGAGACCAGGAAGGGACGCGACGGATCCCGGGCGACATCAAACAGCGCTTCCCCCGCGCGCATCGCCACGGTGCGCCGATCCGCTTCCAGCGCCACCTTCAGATCGGTTTCGGTGTTGAGCGTGACGACGGAGCCATCGTCGAGCGCGACCTGCCGCGCCTCGCCCTTTCGCGTGTCATAGCGGCCGCGGTCGAGTTGGCGGAAGCCGAAGATACCGGCTCCCACCAATGTTGCCGCAATCGTCCCGCCGACGAGCAGGTGGCGGCGGGATACATCGCGGTACCGGGAATAGTCATACGCCTGCGGGCTATGGACCGGCCCCAGCGCAGCCGCACGCTCGGTCTGCAAGGCAATGGCGCGCATCCGCCCATAGGCGCCTACGCGCCGATCGTCCTTGCTCAGCCAGTCCTCGAGTTCGGCCTGTTCGGCGCGGGATAGGCCGCGATCGACCTTCGCCGCCCAGTCGGCGGCTTCCTGATTAATCTCCTGCGCTGTTTGCTGCTTCATTCTCGATCCGATCGGCGCCCGCCACAGGCTTAGACGCAAGCAGCCTATGCCCTCCTCCACGTCCGAACAAATCAGACATTCGCCCCAGCGCGCGACTGATGTGTTTCTCGATCGTGCTTTCAGGCATGCTCAGGCGCTGCGCGATCTCGCGTTGCGGCAATTGCTCGATCCGGCGCAGCCTGAAAATAGTGCGCGTGGGTTCGGGCAAGGAGGCGATGGCCTCGATCAGACGTTGGAGCTCCTGTCGATCACTCAACTGCACTTCGGCGGAAGGCTCCTCCGCCGGCAGGCTCAACAGTTCCGGATCGGGCACGACGATCGTGACGATCTTGACCCCGCGCAGGCTGGTCGCGATCACCGACCGGGCGACTTGGAACAAATAGGATTTGGCGTTGCGGATATCGCCGACCGTCGGTGCGGTGATGAGCCGCGCATAGGCTTCCTGGATGATATCATCGACTTCGAGTTCGCCGATCCGCCTGCGCGATAGCCAGGCCCGCAATGCCGGTTCGTGCGGGAGGATGTGTTCCCCGAGCCAGAGCGCACGATCGTCGGTGACTCTCGTCATTGCGAAATACCCCTTCCGGCGCGACGCGATTCGGGTTGGCAGGAAGGCGCGCCTAAGCAGGATCTGTGACAGTTTCGCGGAACAGCCTTTTGCCCGAGGATCTGGGGGGCCGATTGAAGCCGAAAGAATCCGAATTCAGGTTGGGTGGAAGGGACGCCTGGCATCGGTCGACGACACAGGCTACTGCCCTTCCCCGGTGGCGCGCCCTAGGCTGCTCCATGGCCTTGATCGGCGCGGCACGCCTTCCTGACGCCCTCCGGTGCCATCCCGAGGGTCAGACCACAGCGTTCCGCGAATACGAAGATGGGCTTCGCCCATTCGTCGAGCAGGTCCAAGAGCGGCGACAGACGGCATAGTGATGCTGTCCCGCGCCGACGAAGCTGAGCTTGAGGAGCGCAACCGCAAGCTCCTAGCGGGCGAGGTTGGCATCTGATCTAGAGCGCCGAGTGGCTATCACTCCGCGGGTTGCTGTTCTTCCTCGAAGTTACCGCCTATATGACGGAGCCAGCCGACCGGCGACGGGGATTTGCGCCGACTTCGGCAATACGACGGCACGGGCTCCTTGCGTCAGCGTCCACCCCATCTTGATGTCATGGAGAATAGGCGCCGATCTTCGCATGCGCCGAAAAATACGATGCTGCGGAATGTGCTTGCCACCTGGTCAAGCGCACCGTCTGCGGTCATGTCATCCAGCTCAGAGGGAAGGTGGCGCCCCTCCATGGCCGCCGACGGAAAAACGCTTATATCTTCGGTGGGCAATTTATATTTTATCTTCGCCGAGTAATTTGCATCAACATATCGCTTGATGGCCAACACAGCGAGAGCATCGTCGTATTGTTCCATGGAGGACAATTTGAGCGACTTTATTCTTGCACCTCGTATCGATTGAGGGACTTCACCGAGCTTGATGGAAATTACTTTCGGCCCCTCTTCGATGATGGCGCCTGGCGGAAGCATCTTGCGGATACCCCTGATACCGTCGCGACCGTCGCCCTCTTGCCGGAGTGCAATCGGCGGAAAATTGAGAAACTCAAAACCATCGACGATCGAGCAAGCGGCTGGATAATAGATTTTCACTCCCTTGCCTGAATGGCTGAGGAACGGCCTCAGTCGCGCAGCCAGCCCATCCATGTCGACGGTTTGACCGCCGGTCAGCGATCTCGAATTGCCAGGCGCCGCGATCGCCATTGCAAGAGCGGTCGCCGCGGACAAACGAAAGGCCCAGTTCGCTTTCATCAATATGCTACTCCCTGCTGGCCAGCCACGCAGCCCTGTATGCACGTCACGGTCACCGTTGAACTTCTCACTACGCCATTGACCGCCGAGAGCGTCTTGTTGTGTTGCAATACCGTGCTGAGGGTATATTGCGTCCCCTTGTATTCGACGACGATGCTCTGGTTTACAGGCCTCATGATCAGTGTCCCCGTACCCGTTACACCCGTTACGCCCACTTTATCCGTGATAATACCACTTGGTATCGCCTGATTAATTCTTCCATTTGAATTATCTGTGGGCGCAGGGAGCGCGATCTCGCCCGCTTTCATAGTAGGGTCATCATTTATAGGAACGTCGTTATTATCAGTTACCTGATAATTATATAGAAATACGTTTGGGTCACCTGGAACCGGCGTGCGCCCAACAATTGCAACCTTGTCAGGATTGCCATGTGCTGGATCGGCGCATTCGCTGCCGCTACCCGAGCTACCGATCGTGCCCGTCGAGGTCACCGCCCCACCGCATCTTTGCTCCAGGCCGGAGGGATCACGCCCGTTCACCGGGTCGTTATTCACATAGGCATATAGATTGACCTGATCGTCATATCCGACCGGGTCGGTCTGCAGGAACCTGCCCAGCGTCGGGGAATAGATGCGGGCCTTGTAATAATACATGCGCAGCTCTCCTAGCCACGATTGCCCCGTATACTGGAAGCGGCCGGTATTGGCCGGGCCACCGGTTGCACCGTTCGGAATCCCGTATTCGTCATAGCCATTGACCTGCACCCGATTGCCGCTCGCATCAGCGATGGCGATCACGGACCCCTGATGATCGGCAAAAAGGTAGCGCGGCGACATTGTCGCGCTGCCAATATATTCGACCAAGGGGTCATCCTCGCCTTCAGCGGTCCCATGGACATAGCGCTTCAGCATGTTGCCCGATGCGTCATACTCCGCGACCAGCGCATTGCCATCGTAGAGGAATTGCGTCGTACCGATCGATGCTTCGTAGCTTTGCCACAAACGGCCCAGCGGATCGTAGGTCAGCGCCGCGCCTGCGCTGGTACTGACCAGGCGGTTCTCGATGTCGTAGCCATAGATGGTGGCGCCGTCCGAGGTCAGGTTGCCATTGCCGTCATAGCCGAAGCCGACACCCGCCACCTGACTGTACTGGTTGAGGCCGTTGGCAGTGTAGCTGCGATTTACACTCGCATAGCCGTTGAACCGATAGTCATCATTGTCTCGAGCCCGCGATGCCACCTGGTTCGCCGGATTATAGGTGAACGTGGTCGTGACGTTGCCGCCGCTGGTGAAACCGTGCGTGTAGGATGCCAGCCGCGATACGCCGTCATGGGTGAAATTGGTGCTGAAACCCCAATTCCCGGTGGAGGTATTCCAACGCGACAGCGAGCTCACCTGCCCGGCTCCATCATATTGCGGATAAAATAGCGGAGCACTGCCGTTCAGGTCGGCATAATAGAGGCGCTCAAGACCATCGCGGTAGTAATTGACATGCTGTCCGTCCGGATAGGTGATCCGGGTTCGGGCGCCGGCCGCGTCATATTGGTAGCCCAGCGTGCGGCTCACGCCACCCATCGCCGCCGTGCTCGAGACCTGGCGCCCATAGCCGTCCCAGCCACTCAGCACCACATCCGCGCCGGTTGCCGAGTCAAAGCGCGCCGAGGTCTGCAGCCCGCGCAGATCATAGCCATAGTAAACCGGCCGGGCGCCTCCGTTCGGATAGGTCTTGCTGATCATCCGGCCGAGCGCATCATACCCATAGGCGATGCTGCGCCCATCCCGCTTGCGCAGGCTGGTTCGATTGCCGGCGGCATCATAGCCATATTGCTCGTAATCGGAGGTGTTGACCGCACCCGCGGTGGCCAAGGCAGTGGCCTGGGTCGAGGGATCATATCCGGCCGGGCCTGCGACGGCGGGAAACTGCCATGCGCTCAGCCGGTCAAAGCCGTCATACACCATACGGGCTTTGTTGCCGTTCGCGTCGACGACATATTCCTGCTTGCCGTTCGGGGTGTAGCTGTAGGTGACATAGGCCTGCTCGGCGCCTGTCCCGACGCCCTTGCGGACCTGCACCACCTGCCCGGCGGCATCATAGACATTCCGGGTTATCCGGTCAGGTCCCTGGGTCCCCTCGGCACCGGGTGTGCAGGCAGAGCTCGGCAAGGCGCCGAACACCGCCGGGTTCATCCGCACCGCGGTGCACTGCAGGCGGCCCATATTGTCATAGCTGAACTGCGTCACCGACCGGATCGCGCCACCAGCGCCCTCACGGACCTGCTCCTGCACCTTCTGCCCATAGCTATTGTAGCTGGTCTCCACCTGACTGAAGACCGTGAAGTTGACGTAGAAGCCCCAATTATCAGGCGCAGTGCCCGCCGGGGGCAAGGCGGAGAGCTCGCCGCTATCGACGCGTATCGGCAGACCGTCCGCGTTTCGCACGGTACGCACCGCAGGATAGCCATGGCCGCCGGCGCCGTCCGGATCGGGAGAGATGCTCCCGACCAGCTCGCGATCGGCATTATACACCGAATAGGCGGTGTCCGCGCTTCCGGCAGTCGGCCCGTCGACTGCGATTATGTTGCCGACAGGATCATATTGCGTCGTGGTCGTCAGGCTGCTCGAGCCGTCGCCGATGGAAACCGTCTGGGTGACCGGCCGCAGATTGTCGTCATAGGTATAGCTGGTGACGACTTCATCGGCGGTGCCGGCGCAACTCGCCTGGGTGCGGCAGACCGACTTCGAGGTCAGCTTCCAGATCGGTTGCCCCGATGCCTGGCGCACCCCGGGGGCGACATAATAGACCGCCTGGAGCTGCGTGTAGGTGTAGCGCGACTGTGGCCGGACGCCATTGGCACCGGCGGGCCTGGTCTCGGTGGCGATCGCGCCGCTCTGGGCGTGGTAGCTATAGTCCGTTCGACCACCATTTGCGTCTATCGTGTAATTGGGCTGGTTGCAGGTCAGGACGGTAGCCGCCGTGCAACTCGCATCAAAGGATGCCTGATAGCTCGTGATTGCCGAGCCGGCCCCTGGCTTGGGGCTGGTGGTCACCGAAGTACGGTTGAAGCGGCCATCGTAGGCGTAGGTGAGCTTGTTGTCTTCAGGAAGCTCGTACCAGAGCGGCCCGATGTCACGGATGGTGCACACCGGTATGAAGGTCGTGCACATCATCGAGGATTCATAGCGCGTCGACCGGCCCAGGCCGTCGACATATTCGCTGATCGTCGACCCGGAGTTCAACACGGTCTGCGAACCGTCGGGCGCGGTCAGTGTCGACCGGAAGACATCGCACTGATTGTCGATTCCATAGGCATAATTCCAGTCGGCGCCGCCTTTGGTAACCTTGGTCAGGACAACCTTCCCGCGACACCCATCGGTGCCGTTGAAGCTATATCCCTTCGTCTCGTAGACCATCTTGTAGGCGATCCCGCCGGGGCTTGCGATGGTCCCGCCGCTCGCGGTCCATCCGGAGAAGGTCGTTGTCCGCGCCGCGGCATCCGTCACGATGGTCGTTGCGCCACTCTGCGAGGTTTCCAGCTTGGGGAATGCGGCGCTCGTGCCCGCACAACTGGTCGCCGTCGACGCACAATATTCCGTCGACAGGTTGATCAGCTTCACCTTGGCCGTACCCGACGATCTGTCGATGTGCAGGATATAGCCCTGGTTGCTGACAATCGACTTGGTGGGCGCGGTGCCATAGCCCACCGGCGCTTCGTAGGTGTAGCTGAGCTTCTCCCCGTTCGGATAGGTGATGGACTGGAGCTTGGCCATTTCGGGCCAGCCATTGGTGGGGTCGCCATATTTGTAGTTCGAATTTGCCGAGGTGCTCGAATAGGTCCACTTCGTCCCGTTGCGCTCGGTCAGGATCGTATTTCCGCCGACCTGAGTGACCTCGGACCCATCCGCGGTCGTCGTCGATCCGTTGGCGATCCACTCGATGCGCTCGCCCATCTTGAAGTGCTTCTGGAAGGTGACGCAGGGGATCCAGGTCCCGCCGGCCCACATGCCGGTGCACGCCTGGTAGACACCGCCATCGAGTGGCGTCGTGCTGTTCTTGTCGTGAAGCCCCCCAAGCGGGTTTGGCGTCAGCGAATAGCTGAAGACCGGCTTGTCCTTGGTGCCTATGTCGATTTCGGCCATGGGCATGACCGACTGGCCGGCCTTGAGGTCGACATTGGCCTGATCGACGGTCTTCAGCCGGGGCGGGACCGACACGTTGGGCGTCTGGCCATGGGCGGGTCCCAAGGCGGCAACGCCGAGCAGGCCCCCTGCCCCAAGTCGCAGGGCAATCGATCGAGCGACTTTCACGACCTTCCAGCTGGCGCGGATCATTCAGTAGAACCCTTCAGAAGAATAGGAGGCGCAGAAAGAGCATCAGGTGCGGCGACTTCCCTCGATCGGAGGCCCGGATCACCGGGGCGATGTGCGGGTCGCCGGCGCGGCCGGCCGACCGGCAGAACTCGGGACCGGGGCCTGGAGCGCACTTGCCATCTCGCTGCAGGAGAGCGCCGATGCGGTAGAGCCAACGAGATACTGGACCCGGTTACCAGCCGCATCGAAGCAGGAGATCGTAACCACCGCGTCGTTGGAACCCCCGCTGATCGCGGCTCCTTTTAGCCGACCGAGCGAGTCATATTGGTAGGTGACGGACTCCTGGGCGTTCGCCGGCAGCCACATGAGCGCGATCGCCACCGAACCCGTACGTGCCAGCAATCGCAGACCCAACGCCTTTCCCCCGAATGATGGACCGCTCCTCGCTGCAGACTTCAAGCGCTAAGTCTAGGCCTCGGTCCTGCGGCGTGATTGACCTTCAGGAGGAGAAAGACAGCGAAGCTTTATGTCCAAACTTTGACATTTTATCTTATAAATCCGTTTTGGCCCATTTTTCGACATATCATATCGGATAACTCCGAGTATTTGCCGTAAGGTCGGGTGTTAACGGATCACGTAGCTTATCGGTGAGGTTCGCAGCTTCGGTATGCCGGACCTACCGCTGGAGGCGGTTCGCGCTACTTTCAAATCGCCAGGGCAAAAGGCGGGAGTGATGCAAACGGCCGCTAGCACGTTGCGATCATCTCTACTCCAATACGCGAACAGGCCTTGAGCGTTCAAATCTACCTATCAGTCGGTAGGCAATCAAGCGCATGCGTGCCCTAAGGCTGCCAGCGTTGGAAGACGCAAGCCCTCTAGGAGGCGTTGGCAAACTTCAATCTACCTTCCACTAGGTAAATCCCTTTGCAGGTGGCAATGTGTCCATCGGTCAGATATTGCGCCATCGCATCCGCAATTGGCGGACGCGCCGTGTGAGCACTCAGTGCGGATGGCGTGCTTGATCTGAAAGATCGTGACCGATGCCGACACGCTGCACTGGGCCGTGTTCATCCTCCAGGCCCTGTGCGAAATCATTCCGATCGTGTTGCTTGATCTCAAGACAGATGCCTGAACCCTCAGTTCCGGCGGAATTCCTGCTGGATGGTCAAAACTCCATGTCGCGCAAGGCAATGGATGCATCGGCGAGCCGAGTGGCGGCTATTTTGGCCCCCTCCTCCACCAGCCGTTTGCCCTGAACATAATCCTTGGCCTTGTTCACACAGTCGAGCGCAATCACGCGTCCTTCCTTGAGGTATACGACCGAGAAAGCACCATCCCGTATCGCGCCCCGCACGATCGTTTGATCATGACCAGCCGATATGCCGATCGTCTGAAGACGCAGGTCGTATTGGTTCGACCAGAACCAGGGCACCGAATGATATGCCTCCGGTGTGCCGGAGATCGCCTTTGCTGCCGTATTGGCGGTGTCGGTTGCGTTCTGGACGGATTCGAGCCGCAGCACAGCGCCGTCGGCAAAATCGTTTCCATGCGCCGCGCAATCGCCGATTGCGTACACATCGGGGATGCTGGTCCGGCAAAGGGCATCCACCGTCACGCCATTGACCCCGCCCGCTCCGGCAGCGAGCAACGGAGCGACGCTCGGCACGATGCCGATGCCGACGATCACCAGGTCGGCGGAGACCACCGTCCCTTCTCCGTCGGCCAACCTGACGCCCGTCACTCGCCCGCTCGCGCCGACCAGGCAATCGACCTGCACGCCGGTGCGCAGATCGACGCCATGTTCCAGATGCGCATGCCGATAGAATTCCGACAGCGCCTCCCCCGCCACCCGCGCCAGGATCCGCGGCTGCGCCTCGAGCAACACCACCGAGCAGCCGAGCTTGGTCAGAACCGCAGCCGCCTCGAGCCCGACATAGCCACCTCCGATCACCACGGCGCGCCGGGCGCCGCCGTCCAGCTCGGACATCAGCAGATCGACGTCCGCCCGCGTGCGTATGGCATGTACCCCGGCCAGATCGGCGCCCTCGCACGTGAGCCTCCGCGGTTCGCCGCCAGCAGCCCAGATCAGCGACCCATAGGCGATCCGTTCGCCATCGGAGAGCGAGAGTAACTTGTCGCCGGGGTCCACGGCGACGACTTCGCGCCCCAGGGCCATGCGGATCTCGCGCTCGACCCAGAATTTCGCAGGCCGGATGAGCAGCCGCTCGAAGCTTTTCTCGCGTGCGAGATACTCCTTCGAGAGAGGCGGCCGTTCATAGGGCAGCTCGGCCTCGCGACCGATCATCAGGATCGATCCGGCGAAGCCATGTTGACGCAGCGAGATCGCGGCCTGCGCACCGCCATGCCCGCACCCCACGATGACGACATCGGCCGAATCCATGCCCTACGCCTCCGGAGCGATCTGGACGATCAGGCCTTCATGCACCGCGCCGAGCGTGATCTGGCACGACAGGCGGGAATTGGGTGCGCGGGCATCCGAGCTGTCCAGCAGATCGTCTTCATCCTCGCTGGCCGGCGATCGGACATAGTCCGGACCATTCTCGACGAACACATGGCATGTGGCACAGGAGCAGGATCCCCCGCACAGCGCCACAAGCTCGTAGATATCGGCCTTGCGGATCGCCTCCATCAGGGTGAAGCCAGCCTCCCCCTCCACCGCATGTGCGGCGCCGTCTCGCGTCTTCACGGTCAGTTTGATCATCGAACCTTGCCTGGATTCATCATTGCGATGGGAAAGTGTGTGGCCTCGTCGCCCGCCGCCGGCGCGAAGAGGGCCGGGCCCTGGACCGGGATCAGTGCCCGGTCCCCCTGGGCGCGATGCCCGTGATGTACTGGAACTTCCACTCCGGCTCGTTCATCAGAAACGGCGGCAGATTGTGGACGAAGTGCGCATAGGCGAAGAGCGGGTTCGTCCATTCTCGCGGCACCCAATTGTCGTCGACATAATCGGCATCGGCACCGAATTCGGCCTCGCCGCCGGCCGGGCATTCGAAATAATAGAACAGCGCGGAATCCACGCGGTGGCGGCCGAGCCCCTGATCCGAAGCCTTCCAGCCCTTGCGGAGCATCGTGTTCACCGAGATCATGATCTCATCGAGATCCTCGAGTGCGAAGTTCGCGTGATGGAAGCGCAGCTTGCCATCCACGCCCGGAAACGGCGCGTCTGCATTCAGCAGCAGGATGTTGTGATGATTGTTGGTGCCGTCGGCGCGCAGATAATTGCCGAAACCGTTCTGGCGGTCGGTGAGGCGGAAATCGAGCATCTCGACCATGAACTGGTGGACGCTGTCATAGTTCGGCACGGCGAACACGACATGGGTGATGAGCCGCGGCGTCGCCTTGAGCCGCCAGCGACGCGGCCGATTCAGCCGCTCTACCCGGCCTGGCGCGTTCGACGGGTCGGGCGCGCAAACGACCGGGCGCGGCGCCCAGACGCGCAACCCCATGGGCACGCCGAAGGGCGTGACGAAGCGGAGGACATCCCCGTCCCAGTCAACGTCCACCCGCGCCTCGAGCCGGATACGCAGCTTGTCGAGCGCGGCCTGGCTGTCCACGCCCCAGATGACTTCCTGGACGCCCTGGCCGACGATCGCGCCGCCACGCGGAAGCGCGGAATGTCCAAGCGGCAGCACGACGACCCGCGCGCCGTTGACCAGGCCGAAATGGACGCCATCCGGCCCGTCCTCGAGCGGATGCAAACCGAAATCCTCGAAAAAGCGCGCCGATTCCTCGACAGCGTCGACCCCATAGACGAGCCGCTCTATGCCGATGATGGCCATTCTTCCTCTCCCGCCGATCTGCTGTCTTGTGGATTGCATCGGGATAGGTCGGCCGTTCCGGCCGCAGAAATCCTTTGTAGGTATACGAAGCATAAGCCCCGGCAATGCAGCCGTGGCGCATCGGTGGTCACCGGCATCTCCCGTCCTGCGACGCATATTCTCGCAAAATCGGCGGTCAGCCGGCCATGGCCAGTTCTATCGCCGCTTGCGCATGGATTTCCGTGGTGTCGAAGATCGGGACCGCACTATCTTCCGGCCGCACCAGGAGCATGATCTCGGTGCAGCCGAGGATTATCCCCTCGGCGCCCTGCCCGACCAGGCGGGCGATGATCGCGCGAAAGGCTTCCTTCGACGCCGCCGTCACCTGCCCCGCCACCAGCTCTTCGTAAATGATCCGGTGGACCGTCGCCCGATCCTCATCCCCGGGAACGACGACGTCCAGCCCGCGATCGCGAATGAGCCGCCCCTTGTAGAAGTCATGCTCCATGGTGAAGGCGGTACCCAGCAGCCCCACCTTCTTGACCCCGGCCTGCTTGATGCGTTCGGCGGTGGGATCCGCGATATGAAGCAACGGAATGCCGACTGCCGTTTCCACGGCAGGCGCCATCCGGTGCATCGTGTTGGTGCAGATCAGCAACAGGTCCGCACCGCACGCCTCCAGGCGCCGCGCGGCGTCCACCATGCGCGCCGTCAAACCCGCCCAGTCGCCTTGGCGCTGAAGCGTCTCGATCTCCGCGAAATCGAATGACCAGAGCACGCACCGCGCCGATGCCGTGGGTCCAAGCCGATCCCGCACGCCTTGATTGAGGATACGATAATATTCCGCGGAGCTTTCCCAGCTCATCCCACCGATCATGCCGATCAATCGCATCGCAGCTCCCTTGTGCCGAAGTTGACGGACGGTCATCGCGAGATTGCTTGCCTACCTTTCGGAAGGTAGACACTCCTGTCAACAACAAGCGAGTGGCGATGATGGATATACCCCGTCCAGCCTGGAAACACGCCTAGGGATCATTGGGGACAAGCTGGCGATCTACGAATTGATCGCGGCCCATCCGCCCAGCGCGGACACCGGAACCGCGGAGTACACCTCGTCCGTCTACCTGGAAGACGGCGTCTTCGATCGCGGCGCGATGCTCGATGGCGTCTCGGGCATTGACGAGATCGCTGCCTTCATCCTCAGGCCCGCGCACGAAGAGGCCATCCGCGGCGGCCTCGCGCACTTTGCCGGACTGCCACTGATCGATCTGCAGGCGACCGCGCAACTGTCACCTCGTACCTCATGATCCTTCACCCCGCTCAAGAGGGGCAGCTGCGCGAGCTCGCGAACCATGGTGGCTCGCAGGGCTATCGAATCCACCGCGTGCTGGCGAACCGCTGGGAGCTGGAACGCCGCGACGGGCGCTGGCGGATCGCGCGGCGCACGCTCCTTCCGATCGATGGCTCGGAACCGCCACGGGCATTGCTGCGTCAGGGCTTGGCAGCCATGCTCGATCGCGCCAGCTCCGCCGAGCCACCCACTAACTGATCCGGAAAGGGGCGGGCCGCGCGCCCGTCCCCTTTCCGTGGTACGCTTGGAAGGCACCGGCAGGCACCCGCAAGCGCCCGACATCACGCGGTCAGCACGTCTCCGGGCCCGCCATAAGCCAGCCATCCGCCATCGACAGGAAGGTTCGCTCCCGTGACATAGCCACTCAGGTCCGAGAGCAGATAGGCGGCGGCATGGGCGACATCCGTGACGGTGCCGATGCGCCCCATCGGGGTGCGCCGCTCAAGACGGCCGATATCGACCTTTCCTTCCTCCGCCAGCCGCTCGATCATCGGCGTGTTAATGTAGGTCGGAGCAATCGCATTCACCCGTACGTTGCGGCTAGCCCATTCGCAGGTGAGCGTACGCGCCAGCTGCGCGATCGCCGCCTTGGCGGGACCATAGGCGTGTCGGCGCGGGATGCCGGTGACGCCGTTCACCGACGACACCAGCACGATGGAGCCCCATCCCTGGCGGGTCATGACACGTCCCGCGGCACGGGCGACGCAGAAGCTACCCCGCAGATGCACATCCACCGTGCGTTGCCAGGCGTCGATCCCGACTTCCAGGGCTGGTTTGACCGGATCCGCGATCCCGGCGCTGTTGAACACGCCATCGAGACCGCCGAGCGCCTCCAGCATCCGGGCCACGCATTCTCCGCAGCCGGCTTCGTCCGTCACGTCCAGCCCGGCCAGACGCTTGGTAGGAAGATCGGGCCATGCAGCGGAAAGCGCCGCCGGATCCAGATCGGCCAGGAAAACCTCGGCACCGAAGCGCTGGAAGGCCTGGGCGGCGCCAAGCCCGATGCCGCTGGCCGCACCGGTGACGAGCACGCGTTTGCCGGCGAGCAGCGGCAGATCCTGGACTTTACTCACCAGTGCACCATGGGCAGGCCGGCGACGGGACTCTCGAAACAGGGGATATTGGTGCTGCGCAGGCCGCCAAGATAGACCGTGCGCAGGTCGGCGCCTCCGAAGGTGACACTGGCAAGCCATGGGCAGAGCGTGCCGCCGGACTGCAGGAGTATATCGAACGGAACCGGGGTGCCGGCCGCGAATGCCACCTCAACGGCCCGGGTGCCATCGGGATCGCCGTCGTCCAGCAATTCCAGCAACTCGCCATCGGGCGTGATCGCCACCAGCCGGTCGGCGAAGATCATCGTCGCCCAGAGATTGCCATAGGCATCGAAGCAGATGCCGTCGACCAAGCCATCGCCGAGCGACGAAGGGCCATATGTCTCGCGATCGGTGAGCGATCCATCGGGCAGAATCCGCAGCCGCGTGATGCGCTTGGCCGTGGTTTCGGCAACGTAGATCCACGCCTCCTCGGCATCCAGGCGGACCTCGTTGGTGAAGTGGAAGCCGTCGGCCACGATCCGCGCCCCGCGCTCGTCCAGCAGGATCAGCGCGCCATCAGGCAGGCCGGTGCGGATGGCATCGCTCCACGGGTTCACCATCGTCGATATGGTGATCCACAAACGATCCCGCGAATCCCGCAGCACGAAATTGACCTTGCCGGGGGGACGGCCGTCGATGCTGTCGAGCAGAATGCTCGTCTCCCCCGTCCGCGTCATCCGCTCCAGCCGGTCGGTGCCGAAATTGGAGATCAGGAAATCGCCATTCGCCGCGAACGCGAGGCCATTGGGAAGCGTGCCGGCCAACAGGCTGTCCGCCGCCGAGCGCGACAGGTCGAAATGCGGATCCGGCGCCTGGCTGACCAGGCTCTGCCGGCCATCCGGATCGATCCGCATCACCCCTCCCCGCGCGTCGGCGGCCCAGAGCGTGCCGTCACGCTCCGCCAGGATGCATTCGGGGCGCTGGAGCTCGCGGCCGACGAACCGGACGGTCGAGGGATCGACCTGGAAGCCCTTGAGTGGATTCGGGCCGCGGCCGGTTCGGACGAGCGTCATGCCATCGCCTCGAAGCGCTCGGCGAGCCAGTCGCCGATGAAATTCTGGACCGGCTCCATGTTGTCGGCGCCGCAATGCTCGATGCCGCCCTCCGCCTCGGTGAAGACCTTCAGCATGCGGTCGGGACTATTCACCGCCTGGTCGTAGCTCTGCTGGGCATATTTGAGCGGAATCTGGCGATCGTTGCCGCCATGGGTAACGAGAAACGGCACATGGATGTTGTTCAGGTGACCGTTGAGGTTCACCTTCTCCATCAAGGCCATGAAGCTGGCCATGTCCTTCTCGCCCCAGACCCACAAGACGTGATCCCAATAATGCGGCACCGGCATATCGCCCTCGCGCGCCAGCCTCGCCTTCTGGTGCCCGCCCCAGTCGTGATTGCCGCCCCAGACCGCGCCGATCGCGAAACGCGGCTCATAGGCGAGCGCGCGGGGTGCGTAATAGCCGCCCATCGACCAGCCCATCATCCCGATCCTGCGCGGATCGACGTCATCGCGCGTCTCGAGATAGTCGACCGCCGCCCCGGCCCAGCGCTCGGTGTCGTAGACTGCCGCGAGCCCGTCCAGCCGCAGCGCCTCCCCGACGCCGGGCTGGTCGATGACAAGGGTGGAGATGCCGCGCTTCGCGAACCGGTCGCGAAGCGCCAGCGTCACCATCTCCTTGGTACTGTCCAAGCCATTGCAGAAGACCATGCACGGCCGCCGCCCTTCGCCACGACCGGGGATGAACACCGCCGAGAGAGCCGCGCCCTCATAGGGAAACCGCACGCGGCGCGCGCCCAGGTCGCCACTCGCGTAGAACCGCTCCATCGTGTCGAGCATCTGCGCGTACATCGCCTTGCGCGGCGCGAAATCGCGGCTCTGCATGCGTTCCGCAGTGATGTAATAGGCCGCGGCCCGGCCGTATTTCTCCGCTGCGGTGTGCCCGTATCCCGCCATTTCCGCGGCGAGGCCGAGGCTCCTGACGCGATCGGCCAGTCCTCCCCAAGTCGAGAAGAAGGCCTCGGTACCTTGGTCGGCATCGGTGCTCGCCACCGCGCGCACCTGGTCGTTCGCCGGGTCGATCTCGCCCATCACGCCGCCCATGTTCAGGCAGATGTTGACCGACAGGTTCCAGACATAGTTGCCGGGGAATGGTTCGTACACGCTGTGCTCCTCGCATTCGGTTGGGTCGCGGCACCGAAGCCGGTCAGAAATCGACCCGATCGTCGCCCTTCAGCCCCAGCATCTGGCGCGCCTCACCCGGCGTCGCCGGCGCATGGCCCATCTCACCGAGGATCCGCACGATCTTGGCGACCTGCTCGGCGTTGGAGGCGGCCAGCACGCCGCGCTCGATGAAGAGGCTGTCCTCCAGCCCGACGCGCACATGCCCACCGAGCAGCGCCGCCTGGGTCAGGAACGCCATCTGGTGCCGCCCGGCGGCGAGAACGGACCATTGATAGGTGCCGCGGCCGAACAGCCGATCGGCCGTCTCCTTCATGACGAAGAGGTTCTCGAGGTCCGCACCGATCCCGCCGAGGATGCCGAAGATCATCTGCACGAAGAAGGGCGGCTTCACGAGTCCGCGCTCGACGAAATGGGCGAGATTGTAGAGATGGCCCACGTCATAGCATTCGTGCTCGAACTTCGTGCCCGCCTCCGACATGGTCGCGAGGATTTTCTCGATGTCGCGGAAGGTGTTGCGGAAGATATAGTCGTCCGAGTTGACGACATAGTCCCGTTCCCAGTCATGCTTCCATGCCGAGATACGCTTCGCCGCGGGGAAGAACGCAAAGTTGATCGAGCCCATGTTGAGCGAACAGAGCTCGGGCTTGAATCGCGCCGCGGCGGCCAGCCGCTCCTCCACCGGCATGGTGGCCGCGCCGCCGGTGGTGATGTTGATCACCGCGTCGGTGCGCTGGCGGATGGCCGGCAGGAAGCGCGCATAGATGTCGGGATCGCCGGTCGGACGCCCGTCCTCTGGCACGCGCGCATGCAGGTGCAGGATCGCAGCACCGGCATCCGCGGCGGCGATCGACTGGTCGGCGATCTCCGCGGGCGTGATCGGCAGGGCATCCGACATGGTCGGGGTGTGCGCCGATCCCGTCACCGCGCAGCTGATGATAACCTTGGCCAAACTCAATCCTCCTTCACGATGCGCGGCAGGATCTCGGCGAGCCTTTCCCGACACAGCGCCGAAGCAGGCAGCGCCACGCCGACCTCGTCCCCCAGGCCCAATACCGCGGACAAATCCTTGTCGAAGATTGGGGTGGCACGCGGGTGGAGATCGAGCTCCGGCCAGAGGTCGGCCGCCCGGCTCTGGGCGAACCCAGCATGGATAACCTCCAAGAGAACCTCGCGCGAGACTCCCGCCGCCTCGCCGAGCTTGAGCCCTTCATGGACCGCCATCATGTTGACGCAGCAGACCAGTTGGTGGGCGATCTTCGCGACGGTCGCGGTGCCGACCTCGCCGGTCAGCGTCACGGTCGGGCCGGAGGCCCGGAACACCGGCAGGCAGACGTCGACAGCGTCCGGCCGCCCTCCGACCATGTAGGACATGGTCTTCTCCGCCGCCCCCTTCGCGCTGCCGCTGACAGGCGCGTCGACCAGCGATACGCCGACGGCCGCAGCCGCCTCAGCCGCCCGGGACATCGTCCATGGCGAGATTGTGCTGTGCACCGCCACGATCGTGCCGGCCCGAGCGGCGTCGAGCACCCCGTCCGATCCCGAAAGCACCGCAATCACCTGCGCGTCGTTGACGACGCAGATGATCACGAGATCGCTGGTCCGAGCGACCTCGGCAGGCGAGACGGCAACGCTCGCGCCGATGCGCTCCAGTTCTCGCATCGGCTCCGTCCGCACGTCATATACAGTCAACGGATAACCGGCCTCGAGGATATTCCGAGCCAGCGGCTTGCCTTGGAATCCAAGGCCTATAAACCCTACCCGCATCGCAATCCCTCCGGAAATCCTCTGTCCCGGCCGTGACCGGACCATTCTCGCTACCCGGGCCGCCTTTCTGGGGCGGCCGTTGGAGGTAATTGCGCTAGCATCCGCTCCGAAGCGGCTGGAAATCGATTGATGGAATACCTGTGATCCGCCGCGCCTATGCGTTCGGCCCATAAGCAATGCGGGGATAGTCCCGAGTGATGGCGGCGATCCGAACAAGTGATTGTCCAGGTCGAGGCGCCATCGATAGCGTCAAGCAAGGACCGATCCTTCGCCTCGAAGGAAACCCGCAAACGGGTGTTCGGACACCAGAACATGAGCGCCACCGCGCCTTCGGGAGCGGTTGAAACGCGAGGGGAGGAAGACCTTGACGCCGCAACCGCCATCACACGAGGCCGTCAACATGCGCACCAGCGCTTGGGTGCTGCTGCTGATGACGCTTACCTACACATCGAGCTTCATGGACCGCACGGTCCTTTCGATCATCCAGAATCCCATCAAGCAGGAGTTACAGCTCAGCGACACGCAGCTGGGAATTCTGGGGGGCTTCGCGTTCGCGATCTTCTACTCGACGCTGGGCATTCCGGTGGCCCGGCTTGCCGAGCGCGTGGATCGGCGCTGGTTGATTGCCGCCTCGCTGACCATCTGGTCGGTCGCTACGGCGGCGAGCGGGCTCGCAAGAGGCTTTGCCAGCCTGTTCGCCCTAAGGGTGGCGGTCGGCGTAGGCGAAGCCGGTGCCAGCCCCCCTGCCCATTCGCTGATAACGGACTTCTTCCCGCCGCATCGGCGGGGCACCGCCTTCTCCATCTACTCGCTGGGCGTCTCGGCCGGCGTTCTCATCGGCTCGATCGCGGGCGGCTATGTCGCCCAGACCTACGGGTGGCGGATTACTTTCCTGGTATTCGGCATTCCGGGCATCGCGCTGGCGATCCTCATTCCGCTGACGATCCGCGAGCCGCGTCGCGGACGGCTGGACCTTGGCGCCGGCAACGACACTCTGCCCAGCCTGCAGGACGTCCTTCATCGCTTCCGGAACAAGCGCGCGCTCTTCCACTGCGTGGCCGGTGCCAGCATCGCAGCCTTCGGTTCCTACTCGATCATCGCCTTTTCGACGCCGTTCTTCATTCGCGCGCATGGAGCCAGCCTGGCGGAGGCGGGTATCTTCCTGGGCCTGACGAGCGGCGTCTCGGCTGGTATCGGTACATTCCTTTCGGGCGTGATCACCGATCGGGCATCGCGGCGCGACGTACGATGGGCGGTATGGATTCCCGCCACCGGCCTGATCCTGGCCGCCCCGCTGTACGTGATCGGCTTTCTGGCGCCGACCAAGCCGGCGGCGATGATGATCCTCCTGGTTCCGCCTGCTTTGCAGTACCTCTATCTCGGGCCGACTATGGGGCTGATGCACAATCTCGTCACCCCGCGGATGCGCGCCACCGCGACCGCCCTTCTATATCTGACGGTCAATCTGTTCGGTGCCGGGTTCGGCCCACCGATCGCCGGCTTCCTGAGCGACCGGATCGCCAGCGCATCATTCGCGAATGGCGGATATGCCGACCGGTGCCGCATCCTTTCCGCCGCGGATCAAGCCTGCCTCTCGGCATCGGCCACCGGCGTGCGGTGGGCACTCGTCCTGATTACCGCAGCCTTCATCTGGGCCTCCGTCCACTATCTGATCGCCGCGCGGACGCTGCGATCGGACCTTGGCGAAGACAGCTGAAAGGATCCGCACGTGCCAGGTGGAGCAGATAGAAAATCCCCGCTTCGCTCGACCACGGGGACGAGAAGATCCCCATGAAAACGTGGAAGTTCGACCGGGGCCGGCTCAGTCCTCTCGGCACATCCGCTCTATCCGCCGCCGCACGCGGATCGCGGCCTTGTCGTTGGGTAGGACCGCCGGGCGCATCGACCAGAAGTCCGCGCCGGCCATCCGCTCGGCGACAGCCTTGATCATCGGGTTGTCCTCGTTCTCGAACACCCAGATCTGCGATCGGCAGAAATGGTCGAGACGTTCCCGCTCATCCTCGGCATAGGCGCCACCACTCCCGAAGAAATAATGGGTCGTGGTTTCGGTCTCGGGCGTGACAGTGTGGAACGCGCGATTACGAGGATCCTGTTGCGGATCGGCTCCCTGTTCCACAGCACCGAATTCCAGGATCATCGAGGACGGCGCCATCCAGATCATGTTGAGCCACTGGTCGCAGAGCCTGCCGGTCATGGGCCCGAACCCGCCGATCGTTCCCGGCATCCAGAGCCTGGCATGGATAGCGGAGCCAACTTCGGTAACCGTCATTTCCGCCGCGCGGCGGCTCTCGTTCCCGAGCGTACCGAGGTGCAGATAGTTCACATGCGAGAGATCCATGAGGTTATCGATCTCAAGCATCCAGTTCGCCTGGACGGGAAGATAGTTGCCGATGTTCGCCAAGTCCGTGCCCTCGGGTATCAGGCCATAGTCCGGCACGAGATCGGAATCCGCCTTCTCGGCGTCTCCCATCCAGATCCACAGCATGCGGTGGCGTTCGATGAGCGGATATCGCCGCACGCGCGTACCTTGGGGGAAATATCCGCTTCCCGAGGGATTGCCGTCGCACATGCCGTTCCGGTCAAAATGCAGGCCGTGATATCGGCACTCCACCCCCGTCTCTGTCTTTCGCCCCATGCTGAGGGGCGCGAACCGATGGGGGCACATGTCGAGGAATGCGACGGCCTCTCCGTCAGGCAGTCGATAGATCAGGATCGGCACGTCCAGCAGACGACGGGCGAACAATGCGTCGCCCACCTCGCTTGCCCAAGCGGCGACATACCAGGCGTTCAGCGGAAAGCGGCCCGTCATCGGCAGGAACTCCGGCAGATGCCCGCGCGGCTAGCGTGGAGCGCAATTCGCGCCCCACGCCAGCCGCTCAGAAGTCGAAGCCTACGCGGATACCGTAGGTCCGCGGCGGAACGAGGGTTCCGATGACCGGAAAGCCCCAGAGGCCGGAGGATGCGACCGACTGCGCGACGGCCTTCTTATCCCCTAGGTTGCGGACGAAGCCCTCGATCGACCAGCCGCCCGCAAGGTCGTAGCGCAAATTGGCGTTGGCGAGCGTATACCCCACCTGCGAGATCGGGCGCTCGTTGAACGGCGTGAAATAGACGCGCGACACATAGTTCGCCTCGAGACGCGCCGTCACCTTTCCGCCGCCGACCTCCCATTGCTGCTGGATGCTCCCGTTCAGCGACCATTTCGGCGACTGGGTCAGCTGGTTCCCCGAGAGATCCTGCTGACCGAGCGCGGCGAACACAGGGTTGGTCGAGACATAGTCCGAGTAACTGGAGTCGAGATAGGTTCCCGAACCCTCGAGCGTGAGGCCGTGTACCGGCTCGATCCGCAGCAGCGCCTCGATGCCCTTGATCTTGGCGTTCGCCGCGTTCTCGATGATGCTGTTGGTGCCGCGTACGATCGTCACCTGGAGATTGGTGTAGTCGTAATAGAAGCCGGTCAGGTTGAAGACACCACGCACCTCGGGGATGGTGGTCTTCACGCCGACTTCGTAGCTCTTAATCTTCTCCGGCTGGAACGGCGGTTGCGCCACGCTGACATTGTAGTTGCCGCTTTTGAAGCCCTGGCTGTACTTCGCATAGACGAAGACGTTCGGCGTGGCCTTCCACTCGATCGTCGCGGACGGCACGAAGTTGTTGTAATTCACCGAGTCCGAACGCGGAAATCCGGGCCGCTGGATGAGCGGGTTTGTCGGCGAATAGGGCCGCGAGAAATCGAACTGCGAGATGTCGTCGATCGACTTCCTCTCATGGGTATAGCGACCGCCGCCGCGGATCGCGATCGTGTCGGTTACGCGATACGTCAGTTCGAAATAGGGCGAGAAGGCAGTAGTCTGCAGCCTGCCGCCTGTCTGGAGGCCCTGCCGGATGTCGTTCACGGCACCGCCGGTCGCCGCGGCGCTCACCGGGCCGATGGTGGAGAGATCCTCCGTCTCATCGAAATAGAGCGCGCCCGCCAGCCATTCGAAGCGGCCGACATCGCCACTGGCGGTCAATTCCTGGCTGAATTGCCGCGCCTTCTCATAGCTCGTCGCCCGATAGATCGGGAGGCTCGTCCCGTCATAGTCGTTCAGCACGCGCGCCTTACTGTTCCTATAGGACGTGGTCGACTGGATCGTCGCAAAATCGGTCTTGAACTCGATCTTCTCGGTGACGCCCCAGGCGCGAATGAAGGCCTGCGGCGTGGTATCGCTGGCGATGTCATAGCTATAGGGCCGCGCGGTCCCGCCGCGCACGAGCCCCAGGATAGGGACGTTCGGGTTCGCCTGGCCGAAGAAATGCGTGCCGAAGGCGTGGTCCTTCTCGCGATTATAGTCCGCGATGGTCAGGAACGAGAGGTTCGGTGCCGCTTCCCAGCGCAGCGAGAAACGCGCCCCGATCTGGTCCTTGTCGTCGATGTCGTCGCCATTGACCACGTTCTTGCCGAACCCGTCACGTCGCTCGTACCGGACCGCAAGACGAGCCGACAGCCCCTGTGCGAGCGCTGTGCCGACAGCGCCCTCGAGATTGAGGGCGTTGTAGTTGCCATAGCTCGCACGCAGATAGCCATCGAGCTGCTCGGTTGGTCCCTTGGTAATCACGTTGACCGCGCCACCGGTGGCGTTCCTGCCGTAAAGCGCGCCCTGCGGCCCTTTCAGCACCTCGATCCGCTCCAGATCGAACATGCCGCCGAGCTGCGCGGTGGGCCGGGCGATGTAGACACCGTCCTGGTAGAAGGCGACGCGCGGATCCTGGCCGACCACCAGACTGTCCGATCCGATGCCGCGGATCGCGATATGGGCCTGGGCGCCGGTCAGCGTGCCGAATGACATGCCCGGCGTGACCGCTGCCAGGCTCGCCACATCGGTGATCCCACGCGTCTGCATGTCGGCGGAAGTGACGGCGGTGACAGACGAGGCCGTGGTCTGCAAGCGCGTCTCGCGACGCGTCGCCGTGACGACGATGTCGCTCGACGACCCGGCCCTTTCGTCCGCTGGCGTCTCCGCAGCATTCTGCGGCGCGGCGTTCGCCGCCTGGAGATCGCTGGCGGCCGGTGCCTCAGGCGCGCTCTGCGCCGCCGCCGCCAGCGGGAACATGGCCACCGTACTCAGCAGCCCGACATGCATGAAATAGAGATGCTTGGTCATAAACCCCTCCCACGGGACATTTCTTGTTTTTGATTTTTCAGAGAAAGAACGAGAGATTCTTGGTGCTGAGCGTCGCCTGATCGATCAGGATCTTGCGCCAGCAGATCTTCAGACCCTCATCGGTCCTGCGAATACGGTCCTCGCGCTTTCCGACCAGCATTTCGCCGGCTTCCTCCATGCGCGAGCGGTGGACGAGGAGCTTGCTCCTGACGACAATCTCCTCGCCGCGCTCGGTCTGCTCCACGCGGTCGACGAAGACGTTACTGACCAGGTGGGAGACGCGCGAGAGCGGCTCCTCGGCCCAGTGGATCTTGGTCAAGACCTGGTAGACACGCGCGACCAGGGTCATACGGTTGTCGTCGATCCAGGCCGCCTGATGTTCGTCGGTTGCATCCTCGAAACGCTGATTGAACGGCAAATTCCGGCGAATTGGCACCCAGTAGCGGATGTCGTCGGTGAAGAAATCGAGCCATTCCTCAAAATGACGCGTATCGATCGTATCGGCTTCCCTGTAGAGGAATTCCTCCACCTCACGCGCAAGCAGCAGGTTCTCGAGAGTCGGCGCCGTGCGCGCTCGTTCCTTGACGATTTCCATTGGAACCCTCCCTTCAATAACCCATCCGGTCGGCCCAAGCGTGATAAAACGCCACGTTGTTTCGCTCGGTCATCCACCATTTGCTGACCTTCCCCGGTATGAAGGGATCGGCGTAGCTGCCGGAATCAGCGACATAGCTGAACGGAGCGCCTTGGGCGGCGCGCACGCCGGCGCCTTCCGACGCATAGTTCCAGTTCTCCATGTCATCCTGCTCGGTCATCCCGCCGGGGCCGCTGTACGAGATATAATATGCGCGGAGGAAATCCTTGGCCTCCTGTGGAGCATCCTTGTCGACGAAGAACATGCGCCAGGCCTGGCAGGCACGCGGACCGTTCGGATGCGCCATCAGCAGCACGCGCGGCTGCTGCGTATGGAAACCAGCATTGGGGAAGATATTGGCGAGCACCATGGGCGATCCCGCCTTCTCACCGAGCCGGTCCACGCGACGGCGCCAGCAATCCTCGAAATATTCCGAGGTGATCTTCGAGAGCTGATAGTGTTGACGCGGCTTGTCGAGGGGCACCTTCTCGAAGATCAGGCCGTGCCCGTTGTCCGTCGCCGTCAGGAAGAGCTCACCGAAGGGATCGCGCCGGCCGACCCCTTCGCGCGGGCCGATCTTCGACAAGTCGGTCGACATGTGGCTGATGTTGTGAAGCGGGTCGCCGCCGGAGTTCTCCGAGACGAATTTCCAGTTGCAGGGGATATTCCACTTCTGGACACCTCCATAGACCTCCACCTCGCCATCGCCGCCATCCCAGGGCCCGAGACCATACCACAAGCCTTCCTTGGCATCGCCCAGATAGTCCTCGAACGCGGGCGCATCGGGATTCCAAGTCGCCCAGATCGTGCCGCGGAACGAAGCCACATTGGCAACCTTGATCAGGCCCCAGTCCTTACGGTCGAAGCTCTCGGGATAATTCTCCTTCTCGGGCACCCCCTTCAGGTCGCCATTCAGATCGTACGACCAGGCATGGTAGGGGCAATAGAAGAGCTTGGTATTGCCTTCGTCATAGCGACAAACCCGCATGCCCTTGTGACGGCAGGTGTTCAGGAAGACATTCGCTTTCCCGTCCTTGCTGCGCGACAGGATGACCTGATCCTCGCCCATGCGCGACAGGAAGAAATCGCCGACATTGGGTATCTGGCTTTCATGCCCGACGAGCAGCCAGGACTGACGGAAGATCCGTTCCAGCTCCTGCTCGTAGATTTCTTCGTCATGGAATATCTTCCGACTGACAACGTCACGATTTCGATCGACTAATGGGTGGGCGTTGATGTTCATGGCCGCCTTCCTGCTAAGGAACGATGTTCACAAGTTCCTCGCGCATCAGCTTCGCGCCCGGCAGATCGATGCCGAGTTCTTTTGCGAGGCCGATGCTGTTCACGAGGTCTTTGTCGTAGATGGGGAGAGCATGAGGGGCCATTTTGATATCGCCCCAAGTCTCCGCGATGTAGCTTCGCGCAAGCCCGCCGCTGATGATACGCTTGACCGTCTCCGGCTCCAGGCCGGCGGCCGTGCCGAGCCGCATGCCCTCCGCCATGGCGAGGATGTTGCCGATAATGGCAACCTGGTGCGCGAGCTTTCCAATCGTCGCGGTACCGGCGGCACCAGTTCGCAGGATCGTGGAACCGGAAACGCGAAATAGCTGGTCGCATATGTTCAGCACGTCGTCGTCACCGCCTACCATGAATGACATGCTGCGCTCCCGCGCGCCGATCGCGCCTCCGCTGACCGGAGCGTCGACCAGCCGCATCTTTGCAGCGCGGGCCGCATCAATGATGCGCGACGTGGTCGCAGGGGCAACAGTGCTGTGGTTGACGATGATGAGGCCGGCGCGACCGTTGGCGGTGAGGCCCTCGGAACCCGCGACTACATCGATGACCTGTGCGTCGGTGGCCACGCAGACGAATACAAGCTCGCAGGTGGCGGCAAGCTCGGCGACGGAAGGGGACACATCGCCGCCGCTCTGCCGCAGGATCGCCAGCGGCTCCGTCGAGATGTCGAAACCGCAGAGCCGATGTCCTGCGCTGACCAGATTGAGCGCAAGCGGTAGTCCCTGGACGCCAAGACCTACGAAACCGATGCGCATCCCACACGCCTCTCCGATGCTGTATTATTTGTCCGCAGCATCGGCAGGCGCTTGCCCGAGCGGAAATCGTTTGTCGGAATACCAGCAATCGCGGGCAGATATTCTTGGCTAGCCCCGGCCGGCGGGTACCGTCGCAAGAGCCGCTGGCAATGCACCGAATTCGCGATATCTAGGGCATGCGGACGACGCTGCGTGAAAGCGCCGCCGCCGGGAGGGCGAGCAGGAAGCGATGCATCTACAGGGTCTTGATCTCAACCTGCTGATCGCACTCGATGCACTTCTAACCGAAAGGAACGTCACTCGCGCGGCCGAGCGCATCCATATCTCGCAGCCCGGCATGAGCGCCGCGCTCCAGAAGCTGCGCTACCATTTCTCCGATCCGCTGCTCGAGCGAATCGGCCGCAACATGGAGCTCACCGCCCGAGGCCGAGCCTTGGCTGAGCCTGTTAAGAATATCCTTTCCCAGGTCCGTGAGCTCAGCGATCCACAGGACGTCTTCGAGCCCGGCGTCGCCCGCCGGGTTTTCCGTATCTCCGCGACCACCTATTGCTGCGAGCTGCTCGCGACCCCGCTCATCGCGCGACTTCGCGAGCTCGCGCCATTGATAAGCGTGCAATTCGAGGAACTGGCGGCGAACACCGTCGATCGAATTCTGGACGGCCAGATCGATTTCGCGATCACGATCTCGGCCAGGCTTCTCGACAAGCTGGAGACCCACAACGAATTTCTTACATCGACAAAACTGTTCACCGACAGCTTCGTCGTTGCGGTCTCCAGGGATAACGGACATGTCGGCGATGGCATCTCCTTCGACGCATTGTGCGACATGGGCTATCTTGAGACGCGGTTCGGCGGCGTGATCGCGGGCGTCAGCGAACAGCTCTGGCGGCAACAGCCCAAGCAGCCACATGTCACGGGCTGGCTGCCCAATTTCCAGTTGACGCTCGAGACCGTCGGCCGGACGGACATGGCGACCATATTGCCTTCTCTTCTGATCGGCCTGAAGGGCGACATCTACAATGTCAGGTCCCTGCCCGTTCCGTTCGATATGCCGATCCTCGAGGAGCGGCTGTACTGGCATCGACGCAACGATAGCGACCCGGGACATCGCTGGATGGCAGCCACGTTAGAGAACGTGGCCACAACGCTAATCGGCTAGCCCGGTTCGGCTTGGCGCCGTCAATCGGGACGACCTTAACGGATGTCTCCCAGCCAGCCCAAAGCGCACCCGCATACCTGCTAGGCGGCACACCAGGATAGCGCCTAAACGCTACACTGAGATGCTGGCCGAGCCATATCCTTCATGACGATCCGGCGAACCGCTCGCGGACGAACCGCGATACCTGTTGTGCCAATTCGCGGTCCTCCGGCGTGCCACCCGTGAAGCCGCCGTGCGGCATCGCCTCGAAGACGTGCAGTTCAGCCGGAACGCCGGAACGCCGCCACGCCCGATGCATCCGCACCGTGTTAGACAGGAAATGATCTCGCGTGCCGCCCTGCAGGAAGGTCGACGGCAGCCCGGAACGATCGCCGAACAGTGGCGAGAGATACGGGTCTGCGGGGTCGGCGCCGTTCGCCTAGAGCAAGTTGTTCGACATCAGCGAAGTGGGGAGCACCACATCCACCATGCGGTTGACCTCGAAGCTGTCGCCGGACTCGGTCAGGTCGATCTCAGGCGACAGAAGCACCAGCCCCGCCGGCATCGGAAGCCCAACCTTCTTGGCACTGAGCAGCATCGAAACCGCGAGGTTGCCGCCGGCCGAACGTCCGCCGATGACGATCTTCAAGGGGCCGTGTCGAGCAAGTACATGGCGATAGACGGCCATGCAGTCATCCAATGCAGCTGGAAACGGATGCTCGGGAGGCGTCCGGTAATCGATGCCGTAGCATGTCACGCCATGCTGATCTGCCTGCATCCGGGCCCCTGCGCGGCACGCTTCTCCCCCGAACACAAGCGCACCACCGTGAAGGTCGATATAGGCGGAACCAGTCTCGGCATGCTCTTCCGGCGTGGCGACATGCACGACGGCACCGTCAGCCTCCAAGGTTTCGATGGACGAGCGCAGTGTCCCGCAAGCCTCCCAACTGCCGCGGCATATTGCGCGTCAGCTGCAGCCTGTATCGCACGCCAGCCGTCGTGGTCGTCCGGCACAGGCATGGCGTAGAGCGAGTTCGACGGGACGTCCTCCTCCCGGACCATACGCTCCAGGGCGGCGTGCGCCTCGGGACTGATCAACGGAGGAAAGGGAACCGTCCGCCGATCCAACCTCACGCCTCTGATCTCGTCTTTTATCTACATCCTACTTTCGATTATCGATCGCGGCACGATCAGCACGCAAACCGCGCCCCGGCACGCCTAGGCGAGTACGATCCGAAAGCAAGATCGCGATGCGTTCTCATCCTCCGGGAGAACGGCGCTAAGAGCCCTGGCGCGGAAAATCTTGAATCAAGCCGTCCCGCCCCGACACGCCCATGTCGGCGATGGGAGGGGTGCCAAACACGCTCTTGTACTCACGGCTGAATTGGGACGGGCTGACATAGCCTACGGCATATGCGACTCTCGATACGCTGGCACCGCCGGCAACGAGCAGCCGCTTAGCCTCGAGCAGCCGTATGTGGCGTTGAAAAGCCAGCGGGCTATATCCGGTGACCGCCTTGAAGTGTCGGTGAAACGACGTCAGGCTCATCCCGACCGAGGCGGCAAGCTCGGACACTATCGTTGCGCTGGCGGAGCAGATGGAAGAGGGCGCACAGGCCATGGAGCGGCGGCTTGCCGGGCAGGAGCAGAGCCTTCGCGGCTGCCTGCGCATCTCCTTGGCCGACTGGTTCGGAGCCTATGTCCTGCCCCCCATGCGTTCGAACAACCGGAATGTTCAGGCGCGCATGTGCAGACAGGGCGTCGGCATCGCTGTCCTTCCCCGCGCTGTCGGTAACCAGACTCCCGGACTGCGCCTGCTCGACCTCCCCTCAAAGCCGCCGAGCCGCGACATCTGGATGGGCTATCATCGCGATCTCAAGCACCTGCAGCGCCTGCGCGCTTTCATCGGGGTGGTGGAGGATCATCTGCGAGAGGTGCTGCCCTGACCCGGCGCCGGATCGATCCATGCCGGTAACGGCGGGAGGCCGGCGCCCGTCTTCTTCTCGCCGCGCCTGGAGCGGCGAAGCCTAGATTGCCAGAAGGATGAACGGCTTGTCTCGGTAGGAGACGTCTTTGACGGGACGGAAGCCGAGCCGCTCCGCGAGCTTCAACGAAGGAACGTTGATCGGCTCTATCAGGCAAGCAACGCGATCATGGCGCGTTGCGTGCTCAATCCAGCGCAGCAGGCCGGACATCGCTTCGAACGCAAAGCCCGATCCTCTGTATGCCGAGGAGAAAAGCCAGGAGGCCTCGGGCACGCGGTCGAGCAGCGGATCGACGCCGCGATGGAAGAAGGCCGCACCGACCTCTCCGAGAATCACGCCACTCGTCTTTTCGACGACGGCGAATGTGCCGCAACCGAAGAGGCTCCAATGGCCCGCGCAACGCAGCAACCTTGCCCATGCGGCTTCCTCCGAGTCCGGCAGATTGCCGATGAATTTGCGGACGGCAGGATCGGCGGTCAGCGTCAGGATCGCGGGAACGTCGTCGGGTTTATATTGGCGAAGTAGGAGCCGTTCAGTCTCGATCATATGCCTCCGGAATGAGTATGGCGCAAAAGCCTTGGGCTTGCCGCCGGCGCGGTCGATCCGACGCGCCTCCGGACGCGTCGAAGCTCCCGGCGGGGCCTGCATCGCGACCACTCGACCGATGCAGATCCGGTTTCACGCCTTGCTTAGTCCTCGTCCTGCCACCGGCGCAAATCCGTCTCGTCGTGATAGGCCATGCGGTCCGGCGTGGTGATGAATTCCATCGTCGTGCCCCAGAGTCTCGCGATCGTCGCCTCCCATTTGGTCCAGCCGGGAAGCGGAACGTCGAGGACGGCCAGGTGAGTGACCGCTTCCCGATAGATGGCCGCCTGTGGCAAGGCGATCATTCCGCCGATATCATGTCCGCACACGGCGTAATGTTCATGCCCGAGGGCAGTCATCACTTCGTGCGCATCGCGCGCCATGGTCGCCTTGTCATAGCCGTCCAGCGGACAGTCGGAAAAGCCCGCGCCCCGCAGATCGATGGCCACCACGCTGAAATGCCCCGCAAGGAGCGGCATCACCTTGTGCCATTCCCACCAGGTTTCCGGCCAGCCGTGAAGTAGCAGGACCGCCGGGCCCGAGCCTCCCGTGACGGCGTTTATCTTGATGCCGTTCACCGGCACCAACTGCTGGGTAAACCCGTTCAAAGCTGCGATCATGATCGCTTTCCAATCAGATGTGGACGTTCAAACAGATGCCGTGGCCAGCGCTCAGGGCTGGTCGAAATCGGTGGCGATCGAGATGTCGCGCCAGGCGTCGATATCGCGGCGGAAGGCAGCCAGCTTTCGCTCGGCGATCGCATGCGCGACCGGGCCGAGCGGCAGATGAAGAGGAGCATCATCGGCATCGACCGCCTGCAGGATCACCGCGATCGCCTTGTCGGGGTCGCCCGCCTGATTGCCGTCGTTGGTTTCGCGGTAGTGCCTGCGTGAGCTCGCGGCGTATTCCGGCATCTCGTTGGCGGCCATCGTGATCGAACGGCCAAGAAAATCGGTGCGAAACGGGCCAGGTTCGACGATCAGCACGCGAATGCCGAACGGCGCCAGCTCGCCGGCGAGCGCCTCGGAAATCCCTTCCACGGCAAACTTGGCCGCGTTGTAATATCCGCCGCCGCCGCCCGCGATTCCCGCGCCCGACGACATGTTGACGATCGTTCCGCCGGAGCGTCGCAGGAAAGGCAGGGCAGCTCTGGTCGTCTCGATCAGACCGAAGACGTTCACCTCGAACATCGGCCGATATTCCTCTGGCGTGCCTTCCTCGATCGCGCCGAACAGTCCGTAGCCGGCATTGTTCACGAGCACGTCGAACCCGCCAAAGGCCTCGACCGCCTTTGCGACCGCTGCCTGCGCTGCCGCCGCATCGGTCACGTCGAGCGGCAAGGTGATCATCCGGCCGCTGAAAGGCTCTGCCATTTTCTCGATCGTCGAGACGTCCCGGGCCGTCGCAACCACGCGATCGCCGCGCTGTGCCGCAGCGCGCGCCAGCCGCTGGCCGAAGCCGCTCGAGCAGCCTGTGATGAACCAGGTTTTCACGACCGCTTCTCCGCGCTGTTTCCGGACGCGGCAACGCTGTCGCCACCGCGAACCGTCATATCGGCCATGATCGACCAGTCCTTTTCGCCGAAGCCCGCCGAGACGGCTTTGCCGAGTCCCTCGCGGACAGCTTCGAGCATCGGGAGCGTGCGTCCGATGTCGTTGCCGGCCTCGGTCGCCAGACACATGTCCTTGAGAGCGAGCCTGGCTTTGAAACCCGGCTCGAAGGAGCGTTCCGTGATCTGCGCGCTGTAGCTCTCATAGGCGCGGCCCGAGAACAGGGTGCTCAGGATGAGTTCGAAGAAGTCCGCGCGGTCGAGGCCGACGCTCTCGGTCAGCACGACACCCTCGGCCATCGCTTCGATAGCCATGGCGATCATCATGTTGCAGGCGAGCTTCGCCGCATTCGCCCGAGCCGGGTCCGCCCCCAGCTTCCAGACCCTCTTGCCGAGTGGCGCGAGCAGCGCCTCGATCGCGGCAATTGCATCCGCCTTCCCGGCCGCCAGGATGTTGAGCTGGCCGCTCGCAGCCACATTCGGTCGACCCAGGACCGGCGCGGACACATAGCCGATGCCCGCCCCCTCGTGCAGGCGCTCCAGTTCCCGTGCGAACGCGACCGAGATCGTCGATGTGACGACATGGGTCAGCCCTGGATGCCCGCTTTCGAGCAGGCCGGCATCGAGGATAGCCTCCCGAATGGCGGCATCGTCGGACAGCATCGTGAAGACTGCATCAGCCTCAAATACATCCGCCGCGCGTTCGACGAGGGTCACGCCCGGAACGCTATCCTGGGCGACCTTGCTACGGTTCCAGGCCCGAACGTCATGGCCTGCCTTCACCAGGTTCAGGGCCATTGCCGAGCCCATACTGCCGAGGCCGATGAATCCGATCTGCATGTTCTGTCTCCTTTTGTTCGGATGAGAGATGTTCTCAGGATCGGCGCGGCCCGTGCTGTTGGACCGATCGACACCGTCTGCATCCCCTCCGAGGCCGCTCCGCGAACGTCGGAAGTCAGGCGGCGAAACCGCCGTCGATCGTGTGCATCGCGCCGGTGATCCCGCGAGCCTGCGATCCGGCGAGATAGAGCGTCAGGCTCGCGACTTCGTCGGCGGTGCCGTAGCGCTTGATCGCCATCGGCTCGAGCATGCCAGCCGCGCGCGGACCGTCGGCCGGATTCATGTCTGTATCGGTCGGCCCTGGCTGGATCACGTTGACCGTGATCTCGCGCGGACCCAGATCGCGTGCCAGGCCCCGTGCCATGCCCTGCATCGCCGCCTTGGTGAGCACGTAGGCCGCAAGGCCCGGAAACGGCATGCTGTCGGCAGTGTCGGATCCGATGACGAGGATGCGGCCGCCTTCGGGCATCAGGCGCGACGCCTCGACGCTTCCGAAATAGGCCCCCCTGACATTGACGTTGATCATCCGGTCAACGTCATCGGCGTCGAGCGTCAGGGGATCCCCGAACACCAGCAGGCCGGCATTGTAGACGAAGATGTCGATCGGACCGGCGTTACGGATCGCCGCGATCAGCTCGTCGCGCGCCCGCATCCGCCCGTAGCGCCTGCGCGCCGGTCTCGGCGGCAAGCTGCTCTGCAGCGCCGGCCGAGGCGGCATAGGTGAACGTCACCGTTGCGCCGGCGGAAGCGAATTGCCGCACGATCGCGGCCCCGATGCCGCGGCTGCCGCCGATGACGAATACCTTGCGATCAGAGAATTTCATCGTGCCTGTCCCTCAACTGGAGAATGGATGTCGGTCGGCGCATGCCGTTCGCCTGGGTTGCGCCCGAGCAACCCCAGTGGTGTCAGAGCATAGTGCCCACAGTCCGAGACAGGGTCGCATCGGTGAAGCGGGGAACGTCGGCCATCACTTCCGCCGTCTCGGCAGATGCGAGCGCTGCGTGCAGAGCATCCTCGTCGCGGAAGCGGTAGATGCCCACGGAAACATCCGCGGCGCCCGCATCACGCGGGAAGAAGGCGCAGGCGCTCTCCAGCCCGTGTGGCTGCCAGCAGGCAAGCGCCAGGGGAAGATGGACATCGACATAGTGGTCGCGATCGAAATAGGTGCCGCCGCTGCACGTGACTGTGAGGATTGCGTGTGCCATGGGCGAGCATGTGGGCCGATCAACAATGACCGTAAACTTACAGGATTAAACTCTCTCCGTTCAATATTGTGGGTGGATGGCTGAGCGGTCGTTGATGCACTTCAGATCAGCATGGTCGGAACACGCCGGTCCCAGCCATCCTGGTGGGAAGCGTGTCGTCCTGAAAAAGAGTGATAACGAATGTCATCCAAGGTATTTGCTGCTGCGGCCCTGCTCCTGACCTTCTCTCCGATATGGGCACAAGCACAGGTCAGCCCCGTCCAGACCGGCAGCGACATCCCCAAGGAGTGGCACGAGCCCGCCAGCGACCAGGATTTCGTCAGGCGCGAGGTGATGATCCCGATGCGCGACGGCGTGAAGCTGCATACGGTGATCGTGCTTCCGCGTGGCTCCGCCCGCGCGCCGATATTGCTTGAACGGACGCCCTATGACGCGAGCTCATTTCTTTCAGGCAACAGTCCCAGGCTCCGCGATCGGCTGTTGCCGGGCGATCGAATTTGGGCGGACAACGGATACATCATGGTCGCGCAGGACATGCGCGGCAAATACGGGTCCGAAGGCACGTATGTGATGACTCGGCCTCCGATCGGTCCGCTCAATCCAACGAAGACCGACGATACCACCGATGCCTATGACACGATCGACTGGCTCGTGAAGCATGTCCCGGAAAGCAATGGCCGCGTCGGGATGATCGGGTCTTCCTATGACGGTTGGGCAGTGGTGATGGCGCTCCTGGATCCCCATCCGGCATTGAAGGTGGCAGCGCCCGAAAGCCCGATGATCGACGGCTGGATGGGAGACGACTGGTTTCAGCACGGCGCATTCCGACAGAAGATGTTCGACTATTTCGCCGAGCAGACCAGCGCGAAACGGGAAGGCAGCCCGATCTCCCGGACCGGTCGCGACGACTATCAGGAAATGCTCGATGCTGGCTCGGCCGGGGCCTATGCCGCGGCCCACGGCATCGATCGGCTGCCCTGGTGGCAACGCATGTCCGCCCACCCCGCCTATGATGCGCTTTGGCAGGGCCAGGCCCTGGACAAGATCATCGCCGCACGTCCTTCCTCCGTTCCGACGATGTGGCTGCAAGGTCTATGGGACCAGGAAGACATATACGGGGCCGTCCATAGCTGGGAGGCGCTGAAGGCGAAGGGCATGGCGGCGAACAACCACCTCGCCATGGGCCCTTGGTATCATAGCCAGATCAACGGACGCGGCGATGCCCTGGGGGCCCTCAAATGGAGCGGCGACACCGCCGCCTACTTTCGCCGCGAGGTGCTGGTGCCGTTCTTCGACACTTATCTGCGCGACAGGAAACCCGCGCAGCCTACCCCGCATGTCATCATCTATGATCCGGCGGAAGACAGATGGGACAGGTTTGCCGACTGGCCCGGTGCGGGTCCCGAGGCGCTGACGCCGATGTATCTGCAACCGGGGGGCGGCCTGGCGCACACCCGTCCGGCATCGGGACGCGAAAGCTATGTATCCGATCCCGCCAAGCCGGTGCCGTTCGAGCAACTTCCGGTAAGGATGGGCGACCATGCAAGCTGGTCGACATGGCTTGTGCAGGATCAGCGCTTCGTATCCACGCGGCCTGACGTGCTGAGCTACCAAACGCCGATCCTTGAAAAGGCGGTGCGCGTCCAAGGCGCGCCCTTCGCCGACATCTTCTTGAGCACCACCGGCAGCGACACCGATGTGGTGGTCAAGATCATCGACGTGTATCCGGCGACCAATGCCGACGCGCCCGAACTCGCCGGCTACCAGCTTCCCGTAAGTCTCGCGATCTTCCGGGGCCGGTATCGCCAAAGCCTCGAACACCCGACCGCAATTCCCTCTGGCGTAGTGCAGGAATACAAGTTCAGGCTGCCGACGGTGAACTACACGTTCAAACCCGGTCATCGCATGATGATCCAGGTGCAGTCGTCGTTGTTCCCGTTGTACGACCGAAACCCACAGACCTATGTGCCCAACATATTCTTCGCCAAGCCCGATGATTATCGGCCCGCGACCATCACGATCGAGCACGGCATGTCCGGCGCGAGTGCCGTGTTAATGCCGATCGTCGCGTCATCAACAACCGCCGAGCCATAAGGCACTTTCTGGCGCGCGATTATTTCGATCGAACGCTGCGTGACGATGTGCGCCAGCCTCCAGTGCGGCGCTCGTGTCGAGCGATCTCGAACGCTGTCGAGATCCTACCCCCGTATCACCGTGTAAAAAGTCCAGCGGTCGCCACCTCGACCCGCCTTCGGGCGGCGGTCTCGTCATCCCGGAAGCGGTCGACCGCCCACGAAAGCGCCGTGACCAATTCGAACAGCTCGGTGGCTGAAACGGAGCCGATCGCATCGCCCGCCCTGTGCGCCCGTTCGGCCAAAGCGCCGGTCTGCGCCACGAGCATGGAGACGGCCGGGTTCATCGACGAGTCAGGCGCGATCTGGGCTTCTGCCACGCATTGCGGCAGATCGTGCCAGATCCTCAGCCGCCACGTCAGCCAAGCCAACCACTCGGCCAAACCCTGACGCGGAAGCTCGTCGCGCATCAACGCCTCTGCCTTTGCCCTCGCATCGGCGAGATCCGCCTCCATGACCGCCGCCAGCAAATCTTCTCGGGCGGGGAAGTTGCGGTAGAGAGTCGCGTTCCCGACGCCGGCCTTGATCGCGATCTTGTCGATCGAAGCGAGCACTCCCTCAAGTTCAAAGATGTCGCGTGCCGCGCGCAGGATCGCATCGCGATTCCGACGCGCATCGGCCCGCAGGGGACGGGGCGCTGGCGCACCTGGGTCAACCGTCATCATCCGCCCTTGACTAAGTGGGGATAGCCCCCAGATAAATGCGGGGATGATCCCCACTTATATTTGGAGTAACGCATGACCCTATCCTCAAGCAAGCCGGCAGCGACGCTCGACGGCCGAGTTGTCCTCGTCACTGGAGCCAATGGTGGGCTAGGCGAGCAATTCGTGTGGCAGGCGCTCGAGCGCGGCGCGGCGAAAGTATATGCAGCGGCGCGGACGCCCAAGAATTGGCCCGATCCGCGCATCCAGCCATTGGCTCTCGACATCACCGATGCCGATGCCGTCACCAACGCGGTCGCAGCCGCAGCCGATGTAGACATGCTCATCAACAACGCCGCGATCGCACCGGCGGACGACACCCTTTTCGGCCCGGAAGAGGAAGCCCGTCGCATCTTCGATACCAATTTTTTCGGTACACTTCGGCTCGCGACCGCCTTTGCGCCGGTGCTGGCCGCCCATGGCGGCGGCACATTGGTCAATGTGCTGTCGTCGTCGGTGTGGGTCAGCCTTCCTACGGCCTATGCCGCCTCGAAAGCGGCGGCTTGGTCAGCGACCAACGGCTTGCGCTTCGCGCTGGAGCAGCAGGGCACACAGGTCGTGGGGCTTCTCGTCGGCATGATCGACACGCCGATGTCCGCACAATATGATGTACCGAAGAGCAGTCCGGAGGGCGTCGTGACCCAAGCATATGACGGGATCGCGGCGGGAGCGCTTGAGGTGCTCGCCGATGAGCAGACTCGCGATCTCAAATCCAGGCTGAGCACCGATGCCGAAGATCATTATCCCTGGCTTCATAATGCGCTGAAGGCTTACCTCGGATCGTGACCATCATCGCAGCAGATTAGACCCACCAGCCGAGCGGCAGCTTGCGGCCTCGCTCGACGCCGCCTGCTGTCATCGCGGCAAGCTGATGATGAAGTTCCAGATCCGCTCGTCGAGGAAGTTCTCCGCGCTGTCGGCATCCTCGCCCGTCTCCAGCATCGTGATTAGGTCGAGGCTGGAAAAGACCAGGATCAGCTTGCCGCTCTCGCGCATCGCGCCTTGCGCGGCGCGCATGCACCCAGCATCGCCACCCTTCCTGGCGATCAGGAAGCAAACCGTCCGGAGCGCGCCGGTGAAGAGATACCGCTCAGTCGAGTAGACTTGGTCTGCGGTGATCGGCTCCTTATAGTTCTTGCACTCGAAAAGCAGCGCCTTTGTTCGGAAGTCGGCGCGCAGGCCGTCCCAGAAGGGACGTCCCGGCGCGATACGACAAATGAAGTCGTAACGGTTCCCGCCGTCACTGGTCTCCGCCTGCGATTTGAATCCGAAGAGATGCGGATCGAACAGGAAGATGAATGTCCGCATGCACAGATTCTCAAACTCGGCGGGTGTGAGTCCGACGTCGCCGACTTCGTGATCGCGTAGCTCCTTGATCAGGCTCCCGCGCTCTGTCTCGCGCTTGGCCTCTCGTTGCGCCTGGAGCCGCGTTGGCTCCGCAGGGGCGACAATCTCCGGTGCCGGCTTCAGCGGCACCTCCGCCGCCTCGGCTTCGAGATCGGCCAGGCGGATAACCTCGACATCCGTTTGGTGTTTCGCCCAGTGCAGCGTCACTGGCGTCATCGGCCCGTGAGCCACGATGATCGGCCGGCCTGTCCAGATATCCGCTCCCCGCAATGTGGAGAGACGCACGATCTCTTGCCGGAGACGGTCAACCTTGACGCCGTCACCGGAGCTGATCACCTCGACCGGCGTGCGCTGCAGGCCTTTCTCGATGACCATGTCGATGCGCAGCGGTCCGATCAGGGCCTCTTGATGCACGACATAGCCCAGCCGGCGATATGCCGCAGCGACCCGGTTTTCCAAATCCAGGCCGCGCTGCGCCCGGTCCTTCTGCGCTTCTTCCACGCTATCTCTCGTTCTGGCTCGATCTTCAGCGCCCGTCATTGCCGGCGACCTCCCTGCCAAATGCAGTCACGGTAAATAGCTCGCCACCTTCGAGCACGGCGCGATACTTCTTGAGAAGCGCGGCAAGCGCCTCGCATACGGACGAAGCATCAGCCTTGAGGACGCGCTGCCGCTTTGCTTTGCCATAAGCTGGCTCGCCAACCCAATGGTCGATGCGAAGCGGCTGCCCAAGCTCGACGGCCAGCCGGTGGTCGTAGATCGCATAACGTTCACAATCGACCGGCAAATGCGCCCGAAGCAATTCGTGAAGCGGCAGCGCGAGAGGTCGAAAATCGACCGGCCTGGGATGGTCGAGAGGTTCCGGGGCCTGATCGGGGAAGAACCCAGTTCCCACGGAGAGTCCCAGACCTTTGAAATAGGGTCGCATGCGATCGAGCCATTGCCAGGCCAGGTCGTGGACCGGCTCAATCACGGGAAGCAGGTCCGGGCGACCGCCAAGGGTCAGATCATGCGGCGCTAGCTGTCGTATCCGCGCTAGATATGGTTGCTCCGGATTGCGTTGGTAATAAGCGGTGTCGACCAGCGGTTTCTGGCCCGGGCGCAGCTCCACATTGAGCTTTATATAGCCCGCGCGCGGTCCCAAGGCCTGGCTGACCGTTGCCCGCAAGCTCGCGTCGAACCTGAACGCTGGCCGCAGTCCGACATGGGCGCGGCTCGCCAGATAGGCTTGGACAGTTTCGGGCAGTCGACCAGTTCGCGCCGCTATCGCCGCGATATCGGCGCCTCGCACCCACAGATGCTGCATAAGATCGAGTTCGATTTGATCGAAGTGCTTGAGCCAGGCTTCTCCATTCGGAGCGACCGGCCAAGAGGTTCGCAGCGAGAGTTCTGGAAATGCAGACCGCCCTACCTCCGAGCCGAGGCGCGACTTCTCCGCTCGCTTGCCCAGCGTGCGGACCTCAGGGTCGATGGGCTCCTCTGCCTCGCTGGCGAGATCAAAGGCATAGACCTGCCGGAATGATGCGCCGGTGGAGGCTAGGTCGCTTTCGGGATGGAGCCCGATGCGCCTCGAGACTTTCTTGATACGACGCAGCAGCTGGTTCTGAACGCGGAACAGGCGTTGAACGAAGTCGAGCGAAAGGGACATCTGCGCCTTTTCGGCATCCTGGAGACGTTTAAGCTCGGGCTCCGGAAGCTGACGGCTCGCGACCTTGACCACCAGATCGATGTCTCCGGCATCATCGTCATCGGCACCGGTCAGGACGCTGCCGAACAGCAAGATCTCGGCGATCCGGCAGGAGCAATCAGGATCGGCATTGATCTCTCGCGCTTCGGCGACAACGCGATTCACGATCGCGCGTCCCTCCCGCACAGGAAAGCGATTGATCAGCCTCGTTGCGGTAAGCCGGTTTCCCTGCTCCGTTGGTTGCCAGTGATCGACATGCGCTGTCGTTCCGGCATGCTCGATCCATCCATTGCGCATTAACGCGATCATCGTTTCGCTCGCCCGGGGCTCGGAGAGCTTCAGATCCGCCATTGCGGTCGGCGTCGAGAAGCTCTCGCGATTGAGCAACCGCTTGAGAAGCGAAGGGCTAACCCCGCAGATAGCTTCGGCTCGATCGATCCTCATGCGGCGACCAGATCAAGATTCTCGGCGGACCAACAGCAGCGCGAGGATTGACCCCGCGCTGCTACTTGTTCAGGCAGCGTTCTGCCGGGGCAGCCCTTCCTCGATGGTAATATCCTCAGTCCGGATTGCAGCAGGCGACCCCTCCAAGCCGGCGATCTTGCGCCCGAGCGTGGCGGCATAATCCTGCGGGCAAAGCAGGAGCAATTCGGTGCTGAATCCATGGATACTCCCCCATTCGACCCGCGCCGTGGTCCATCCGTGCCGCTGTTCCCAAGCCTTCTGCTCGGGGCGTTCCTCCGCATGTTTGCTATAGGGTTCGGTCGACAGCAGGTGAACCCGCGTCTCGGGATCGTACCAGCCATGATCGTGATCGGCGATTGGCGGCCGATTGTCCCATCGCCCTTTGGGATAGAGGCGCTTCGCTTCGGACGGCTTCAATCCGGTGGCATCCATGAACTGCAACGCTCGCGCAATCTTGCCGAGATCGATCTGGGTCTCCTCGCGATCGCGCATAAAGCCGTCGCTCACCAAAACATTCTCGCTGTGGATCGTGCATCCGCCGAGATATCCGACAAGCTGATGGCTTCGTACCAGCTCGGCCAGCGGTGTCTCTAGCCAAACCACATAAGATGCGAGACCGCGAAGCCGCGGCTCGCGCTCATGCGAGCGCCAGCGTTGGCGAATTTCAATCGGATAGCGCGGTGGCGCACCTTCCCCGGGCAATTGGGCGCGGGCATGCGCGTAATTCTGAAAGCCACCGCGCCGGGCGGCGAGATCAAGCGCCTCGTGGCGCGGAATTCCCTCCTCGCGAGCAATTTTGCGCGCTCGGTTCTTAAGGTCGGCAAGCTTGGCGTAAAGATAGGGCATCGCTCGTTCTCCGTCGGCATCGGAAAAACGTCGCCTGCTACCGTCGCCCGAAACCACGAAAAACGTGCGGGTAAAATCTCAAGCAGCGCCACGAAGGCTTCGCTGATGCAGGCGGCAGGCCACTGCGATTGGCCAGTCCGTGATTTCGCCAACCCTAAACGTTCTGTCAAGAGCAATGCAGGCAACCGGCATGCCGCGACAGCTTCCCGCCAATGCCTGCCAGCAGGCCTTGCCTTATCACGCGTCTGCTGACGGCAGCGCTTCCGCAGGCACGTCACCAAGGTCGCATGCGGCCCTGCGGAATGCTTCCATTCTCGCGCAACATCATGGCGCAGGCGGGCTGCCACGACACAGACAATCGCGCGACGAGCTGCTACCATTCAGAGGTAGCCGATCAATCGGAGGCTGAGCACACTCGCAGCGATACTATCGGCATCTTCCCAAAGGGAAGTTCGAATATCGTACACGATGGCCTGCCATTCTCATTTTGCCTGATATTTTCCATTTTGCAGCAATGACTTACGGCAAAATTCGGCATCTTCTCAAGCGGCACGCCTACCCACAGAGGCCACCTAAGCCCTTGAAGATACATGAAATCAGTTCGATTCAGGACATGTTTCGAACGTAGCGATCACAGCTACTTTCTTGCGTTCGATGCTTGCTTGCCAGGCCTTGGCGGCAGAGGCCGTTCGAAGACGGCGCCGGGCATTTCCCTCGCCTCGCCCTTGTGCCTGCGCCTTCCGGGACAGGCTTCTCAAACTTTCAGGCCGCCGAACCGACGATCTGACAGACGGTTGCGTCACCGGTCTTTGAGCTGGCGCAGCCGTGGCGACAGCTCGGCACCGTTGCGCGTTTGACAGACCCTGGCGATCAGACAGGCTTCTTATAGTAGATGATCTGTAGCGGCCAGTGTGCCGATCCTTCATAGAGCTTCAGGAAGTCGGCGAATTTCGGCGTGTATTTCTTACCATCGGCAGGATCGACATAGGTCACGATCGTACCGGTAGCAGTACCGTCACCTTCGATCCCGGTCACCACGAGCGCGTGGATGAATCCCTTTCCGGGATCGGCATCTACGGTAATCGACAGGGGCCCGTGATCATCGAGCAATTTCTTCCAGCCCGGAATCGTCGGATTAAGGCCTTTGATCACGCTGAGCTTCAAGGCCTTGTAGAACGCCTCCTCGTCGCTCGGCGAAATGCCGCGATTCTTCGGCGGAAAGCTGTCCTTGTAAAGGCCCACATATTTTGGGCCTGCAAGCGCCACTACAACTTCGATCGGGCGACTAGACTGGTCACCATAGTTCATGATCATAGTAGTGGCAGTGGCCCAACAAGACATTTTCGAGGGCTGCCGGATCGGATCGACGGGATAGGGACTGGTCACGGCAGAAACGGTCATGGCCATTGAAAGGCCAATGCAGAACATCACCGCTTTCAGCCAAGCCATCTCGCCCTCCCTGCGCCAGGCAATTCCATAACATTAAGAATATATGCAATCAATAATTGCGGACACTTGAAGCATGTGTCAATCTCGCCGAGCCTAGAGTCGCGAAGTACCGCGTTTAATCGCGTATCCAGACCAGTAGTCCCAGCTTCGACTTTCCAATTGAACTGAATCGATCCTGGCAGAGGCGCACAGCATATTCACCGTGCGTGTCTGTCGGCGCTCGAGCGGAGGGGGCATGGACGAGCAACTCAGCAACTTGCTTCTCGCCCAACTCAGCGAGCCCGAAACGCCAGACCTGTTCGCGTTTGCGCCGATCTCGCGACGGGCTTTCCTCGTCGGCGGCGCGCTGGCGGGCGCGGGTCTCCTGTCCTCCTGCGACGGGGACCGGCCGAGACTCAAGAGCATCGGGAAGGCGATCGAGCTCAGCTATGGGGGACGACGCTGGGCGCTCGATCCAGACGCGTTTGCGGCCGGCGCCTCGCTTCATGCCCGTCGGCACGGCGATGGCTTCTCGATCGCCTTGGCGAACGCACGTCTGGCAGGGATGGCGCTACGCGCGGATCTAGTCGCCGAGATTGCGCGTGACGCATCCGGTCTCTGGATCGTGGCTATCCGGGCGCCGTGCCTTGCACTCGCCGGCACGATGCCCCTGCTTGAATGGCTGGCTGGCAATGAACTGAAGGCCGGCGCCAGCGCGGCGTTCATCGGCCCGAACCTGCCGCACTGGATCCACGGCGTCGATCAAATATCGTTGCGCGCGAATGAAGGGCTGACCCTCGCCCTGCGTTCCGGCCGCGGACTGAAGCTCCTCGGCAGCTTGCCGGTCACGACCCAGGCAATCGAGCTGACACCGCGTGCCTGGCACGGCAGCGGGGAGCGCCTGTCGCGTCACCTGCAGTCACCGCATGAGCAGCCGGTGACGGCGTTTGCGGCCGCATTGCCCGCGCTTGCCCGGCGCCCTCCCCTGCGGCTGCCCGGAACGGGAAATGCCGCGCGGCTGCAACTGCTCGGCCTTTCGCGCCTGTCGGGCGAATGGTTCGATGGTGCGGCAACACCCCAGGCGGCAGTACTTGCCGAAGGCAGTGCGCGGCTATGGCAGGCGGGCGAGCGGCGAGACGAAACGCTCGCCCTGGAGCGCGGCGCTGTGCTGCTGGCTGCGGGGGAAGCTGCTTTGGCTGGCCGGATCGCCGGCGAGCAACGCATCTCCCTCGGCAGTGTATCTGCGCGACTGGCGCCGGCGGGCGGGAGCATCCTGGCCCAATATCGCCGCGGCAGTTTGCCCAGCCAATCCGGGGTCGCCCGGCTCAAGCAAATCTGGTTGCCGCAGGTCGACGGTAGCGTCGCAAGCCTCGAGTTCGACGATCCCGTCGCGCTTCCCCTGGGGGATGCAGGGCCGGCGGTACCGGAGACGACCGGCGAGACTCCCGAAAAGCCCTTGGACCCAAGCGATCCGCTGATGGACGAGAGCCAGACGCCTCCCCCGCCTGGCGCGGAGACGGATCCGGACCTCGCGCCACAGGGCATCCGCGTTGCGCCAGCGAGGCGGATGACCGAGCTCGCCGCCAATAGCGACGGGGAACGCCCCTTCGTCGGGAGCGGCATCATCGAGTCGATTCCGCTCGATCAGACCCGCCTTTCGCTCCGGCGAGGCGAGGATATGCTCAGCCTGATCTTTTCCTTTCCGGGCTTCGACCTTAGCGTTTCCGGCGATAGGGTGCCGCAGATCAAGCGCCGCGACATGACTGGCGCCGCGCGCATATTGGTCGAGCTGCCGCCGCAGCATCTCTGGGAAACCGTCCACGAAAAGCCGCTTAAATGCGCCACGCCGGGCGAGGACAGCCTTGCCCGGCTGGCCAAGCCTTCAAGGCTCGCCTTCATTCCCCGCGGAGGGGCTTGGGCAACGCGCACGCTCGATTTCAAGTCGCTGCTCGACTGGAGCGATCTCGACCTGGCAGTGTCGTTGCGCGCGCGCGCCGAGTTCGGGATCGGCATCGACGCGCAGCTCGACTTTGCCGGGATCGGGACCGAAGATGCACTCGAGCAGGTCTTCGCCAAGGTCCGCGCCGCCTTCGTACCCCCGAGCGACCAGGAGACTTCGCTCGAACTCGCTGCCCGGCTGATCCTGTCGCCGTCACAGCATGCTCGCTGGCAGCAAGCCGAGCGCGGCGCCGCGAAGGGAGTACCCTTGTGGAATATCCGGCTGGACGCAGTCGGGCGCAGGTCGGTGCGCGCGATCTGGTCGAGCTATCTGCAAAGCCAGAAATTCCCCCATCCCGATACCGCGGCGGGTTCGGCGGACGAACTCTACGCCGATCCAACCAATATGCTTGCGCTGAAACCCAGGGATCATTGGGGAATCGTGGCGCAGACATCGATCTATGGATTGCCTGCGCTTCGCAGCGTCGCGCCGGCGGGCTCCGGAGAGATCGGCTCGGCCGCCAAGCGGGTGCCGCGCGCCAATGTCGTTCGGCCCGTACCGGAACGGCGCTACCTGACCCAGGCGGACAAGCTCGACTGCAGCACCAGGCCGGACCCACCCGCCTGCGAGAAAGACCAGAATAGCGGTATCGCGATCGCCTATCCGTTCGACGATGCGGACATCACGCTTACGAGCCTCGGCGCAATCATGCACGCGCGCTGGCAGGGCGAGCCGCCCCATTGGCGGCCAACGCCCAAGGAAAACGACCTGAAGCCCCTCCTTCCACGTGAGGTGCATCTCGAACAGCTCGACTATGAGACCTGGCTTGGACGCGACATCCGCGTGGTTTCGGTCAACAAGGGCTTCCTGTTCCCGCTGGGTATCCGCGCAGCGTTCGTGACGGTCAGCGAGCGCCGCTTCTATCCCGACGCGCAAGGCAATGCCGTCTCCTATGAAGTCCAGCGCAGCTTCATCCGCTGCCGGGCAACGCCGAAGCGATTCCCGGCACTCAACCAGCCATTTGATTCACGCGATTTCCCCGCCGGCACCGTGGTCATGCAGACCTTGACCACGCCGGATCTGGCCGACCCGGCCAAGGTGAAGGCGCAGGATCAGATCGGCACGCATCTCGCGGATATCGGTGGGGAATCGGCGCGGATCGAAGCCGAAGGCGCGTTCTGGCCGCAGGTAATCACGGCGTCCGGCCCCAGGGATTTCCAGTTTCAATGGGCCAGCGCCACCGCGAATGGCATCACTTCGCCACTGATCTTCGTCGCCAATGGGCACATCGATCGTGAGGAGCGCATGTCCGCCCTCGCCCGCTATTACCGCGACACGACACGCGTGCCCGAGCGGATGCGCACCGCCAATCTGCACGGCGCGCGCCAGCTCTACGCCGAGGAAGATCAGGAGGGCGATGCCCGCTTCGACACCAGCAGTTGGCTGCTGAGCGTGCGCGGCCAGTTGTTCGGCGACGATGCTTCGGAAGAGAGCTTCGCACTCGATGCGCGCATGAACGGCGCCGATCAGCCACCTTTCTATCCCGCTGTCGAACGCGCGCAGGTCCTCATCCAGTCAGTCGACCGCCTCGTCGGCAAGCCCGCCGGCCTCGTCACTGTCGGCTATTACGATCAATATGTCCGCACCGGGTTTGATGAGAAGAATCCGTCGGAGATATATCTGCGGGTCCTGGAGCCGCGCATCGCGTTCGATGTGCAGAAACGCGCCGACGTGACCGGAGGTGCCTCGGGCCCAAGCACCTATGTCGGCGCGCTGTCACGCAAGATCGGGATCGTCGGTGGCAAGCCTTCAGTCAAGGCCGCCGGCGAGCCGGGCCAGAGCCTCAACATCGACAGCGCCAAGGCCGGCAAGTTCAATCCTACCGAGTTTTTCGGGTTCGCCCAGGGTGCCAAATTGCTGGGCATCCTCGATTTCAGCAAGCTGATCGACATCGTCGATATCACCAACGCACCGCGTCTGACCGAGAGTTTTGGCTATGGCGCATTGCAGGAGGCAATGCCACGAGTGCGCCATGCGGGAGGCGTAGCCCGCACGGCAGCCCAGGTCTTCTTCACGACACTTACCCAATTGAAGGCGGCCGCCGATGCGGAGCTCAAGCGCATCGACCCGACCACGACGCTGAAGTTCAAGGATCTCTATCCCAAGCTCGACCACGCAACCGCGGATGCGGGCAAGGATTTCGACCTGATCCTGAAGCAGGTGGAAAACGCCGCATCACCCGACAAATTGCCCGATGCGGCTTCGGCGCTGGTATGTGCGACCAAGCCGCTCCTCAAAGAGTTCGACCGGCTTTCGCGCGACCCCCTGCCGCCAGCCGCCGACGATGTCCTGCGCAGTTTCCAGACAGCCTGGCAGACGCTGCGCGACCTGACCACTGCGCCGCGCGATTCTCTGCTAAAGCCCCTGCTGCGGCTGGCCGCCGACGCGTTCGCGGATTCGCTGTGCGCGTTGCTGGCCAGCGACCCCCGGTTCAGCCGCCTGCTATTTGGCGCGCGCGGCGTGGATTGCGAAGCGCTAAAGCGCAACCCGGCCGATCTGCTCTCGGCACGTGCCGAGGCCTTGTTCCGGGACAGCCTCGCCGTACCGCTCGCCACCCTGTTCGCCGAGCTCGACCGGCACCGCGCCATAGTGCTGGGACAATTCATGCTTGCCGAGACGGCGGTTCGCGAAGCCGCCGCGCGGGCGATCGAACAAGGCTTATTACTGATCGCATCGCGTCTCGCCGATCTCGATCCGGCAGTTCGCGACATCCGCGACGCCCAGGTGCAAGCCGAGGCCGCCCGTGCGCTTGCAGCAGCGCTCGCAAAGTCGCTTGATGCCACCTTCGCCAAGCTTGATCCGAAGACCGCGCTCGACCGGGTGACCGACAGCTTCCTTACCGAGGCGGAGAAGGTCATCACGGGTGAACTATTGAAGCTCAAGCCGTTCATCCATCCACGCCCTGGAGAACCAAACAGCGCCGACGCCCTGCTCGGCGACATTTCCGTCTATGTCCGTGCCAAGATCGGCGAGACGCTGCGATCGGTTCTCGGCGGCAGTATCGCACAGCTGCGCGACGCAATCACCGCACAGGCCGGGGCCAGCAAGGCGGCCTTGCTGCAGACGGTCACCGCCAGCGTCGCCCATTTGCTCGACGCGATGCTCGCCTCGGCGGAATTCTCGCGGATCGCTCAGTTCGGCCATACGCTCACCGGCTGGTGCGACCAGGGGATCGCGCTCGTCCAGGGCCTGGGGAACGGACTGAGCGCGCCGGTTGCGGTGATCGAGCAACTTCGCACGACCCTTTCGTCGGATTTGGCGGCGCTTACCGTCGATCCCAAATGGCCGGCACCGGTCAAGCAGCGAGTGCAGGAGCTCAAGGCACATCTGCTGACGCTCCTCCAGGCGATGCAGGGGCCACTCGCAAAACTCGCCGCCGAGCGTGCGAGGCTGGCAGGGGTCGCCGGGACCTGCACCAGCATCACCACAGCGCTCGACCCCTTGCAGGAGATATTACTGGCGCGAACGGAGGCGATCCGCTGGCTTGAGGAAGTCGCCGCCGATCTCGTGGACATGCCGAAGGAGGCAGCAGCGGCTGCCGCGCCACTGCTGGCTGGTTGCGGCCAGCTCGTTCGCGACATCAGTTCGATCGCGAGGCTCACCGACAGCGATCCGGTGGTCGTGGCAACCCGGCAGCTTGTCGCAGCGCTCCCCGCGGACGATCCGTATCGCAAAGACCTCGATGCCCTGCTCCTGGCCACGATCGCGGAAGCGGCAAAGCTGGATACGCTGCTCAAGGCGCCAAGTACGGCGGCGGCGCTCAAGGGCGCAATCACCGATGCACGCGCCTATGCCAGCGATCTCGAATGGCGGCTGGCCGAGCTGCTGCTGCAAAGTCTCGCACTGGAACCATCCGCCGCGACGGCAATGCGTGCCGCGGGGACAAGCACCTTGATCGCCGTCGCCAAGCCGCTCTCCGAATTTCATGGCAAGCTCGCCAAGGCTTTCGCTCAGCTCGACGCGGTCCTTTCACAGCAATCGGTTCGCGCGGTCCTGTCTTTCATCCTCGGAGACGCAAAGCTCGCCGAGCTCAAGACGCATATCGCCGCGATCCAGCAGGATGACGCAGCACTCCGGGCGCTGGCCGCGGGCGGTACCGGCGACACGGTGCTGAAAAACGCGCTGACGGTTCGCGCCCGGTTCGGCGGGACACTGGCGCTGTTCGCCGCGATCAGCCTGGTCGCCAATCTGGTCGAGGATTTCCTGGCCGGCAATCTCGGCAATACCATCACCAAACGCCTTCGCGACGAGATAGCGTCGTTCGGCGCGCGGCTGCGCGAGACGATCGCACAGCTCGTCCCCACACGCGTGTCGACGGCCTATGACTGGTCGACCGACATCAAGGATCTCGACTTTTTCCGGATGCTCCCGCCCGACCCCGGCGAGCCGGCGAAGCGACACCTCACCCTGCGTGCCCGCGCCAGCGTCGATCTGGCTACCGGCAAGCGGGATATGTCCGCATCGGGCGATCTCCAGCCGTTCGAGCTCGCGCTGATTGGCGAGCTCGACATGGCCCGCATCCAGTTCAATGCGATCCATTTCGAATCGCGTGGGGGCGAAGGCCCCAAGTTCGACGTCTCTGTCCGCAAGGTCGTGATCGGCGACCTGCTTCGCTTCATCGAGGCGCTCCAGGCCTATATGGCACCCGAGGGCAACGGCTTTTATCTAACGCCTATCCAGTCCCCGCTCGGGATCGAGGCCGGATATCAGTTTGCCTCCTCGCATATCCAGGTCGGATCGCTCAGCTTCCTCAATGTCGCGCTCTGCGTGGCCGCCCGGCTATATTTCGACCAGAGCCCGGCCGAGTTCATCTTCCGCTTCGCTAGCGAGACCCGGCCGTTCATCATCTCCAACCCGCCTTATGGCGGCGGCGGCTATGCCGAACTGATAGTTCGGGCCGGATCGCCCGGCGCGACGCTCACCTTGTCCTTCATGTTCGGCGGCGCTGCGGCCCTCAAATTCGGTCCGCTCAACGCGCAAGGGCGGATCATGGCCGGATTCGGGATACGAAAACATGGTGACGGCACCACCTTGTGGGCACTGTTTGAGGCGGTCGGCGAGGGATCAATCGCCTGCTTCTCCGTTTCGGTCGCACTGCGTGTCACGGTCTGGCATTATGCCGATGGCCAGATGCACGGCGAAACCCGCTACCGGTTCACCTTCAAGGTCGGGTTCCTCAAATATGGCTATGGCGTCACTGCGAGCTACCGGATCAAGGGAGGCAAGAAGCAGCAGCAGAGCCATAGCATGGTTCTGCCGAACTCGCCGCTCGCGCTAGCCTGTGCGGCGCAAGGCTTCAGCTGGTTCCATGAAGTCAAGGCCACGCCCAAGAACCAGGACTGGACCGCCTATCGGCAGCAGATCGATCACAGTCTCTTATAAGCCAGGAAGCGACGATGGCAGAGCCGACCGCCCATATCGACGTGCTTGCGATCCCCGACCGGATGGAACAGGGCCGCCCGCGCCTGTGCATCCAGCTGGCACCCAGTCTGTCGACCTGTCTCGGCGGCACCGTGAAGCTGGCCGATTGGCCTGCCGCCATGGCTCTGCGCGCCAGCGAAATGCGCGTCTGGCGTGCACGTCTCGTGGCTGGCGTGCCGACCGATATGACCGCGATCGACATCTTGCCTGCCGATATTGCCGCGCTGGCGGCATTGCCGAGCAAGGTGCCTGGCAAGAGCGTGGGAGCGCGTGCGCTCGACAAATGGCGCGAGATCTTCGCGGAGCCGGGTTTCGACGTGCTTCGCCAAGCCTTGGCCGGCTCGGGGGCGCAGCCGGTGGCAGCCTGTGTACAGGCCGGAACCGCCATCGGTATCACCAGCGCGAAAACCGCATTGCTCGACCGGCTGCTCGACAATAGCCTGGCGCGCTCGATAGAAGGTGATCGCATGCGATCCGCGCTGCTTCCCGGCGCTTCGCCGATCGATGTCGCCCAAATCGCGTCGCGCGCCGACCTTGCGGCGTTGGCGGGGATAGCGCGCGAGACGGCACGCCTCGCATCGGCGCGCTGGTTCGACACGAAGACGAAGTTCGCATCGCTCGAATCCGAGCTTGTCGGGACGTGCGCGGCGCGTGGCGGCGATGTCCTGCCGGGCGGCAATCACGGGATGCGGGCGCTCGACGCACTTGGCCATATGGCCGCGATCCTCCAGGCCGATGAACCGCCTTCTCCCACCGAGAATGCGCCAGCAGACAGCATGCCGAGCGATACCGAGATTGCGATGCGCAAGCTCAACACTTTGCTCGCCTTTCCCACGCTCGCCAAATATTTCGGATTGTGCGCCGATATCCTTCTGCCAGCGAATGCGTTTGGCGATGGCAATGCGACCGGGGTAATCGCAGTCGAGCTTAAGGAGCCGGGCACCAGCTTCGGACCGCCCCCCGATGCCGCCAAGCTCAACTGGACGGCCTTTGCCTGCCGCGTGCCGCAAGGGCGCACATTACGCCAGTTCACCTGCTGGGACGGGGACGGTGCGCGCGCCGCGGATGATCCGCTGAGCGCGCTCGACAAGAAGCTACATGTCGACGGGCTACTCAATCTTCGCCACGAGGTTAGTGGTGCGAGGAGTTTCCATCTCGGCTCGGGCGAAGTGATCAACACGCTGCTGCGGATCAACGAGAAGACACCGGCCGAGGCTCAAGCCGGATCAGCCATTGATGCGGCAGACAAGGCGCTGGCGGTCAATCGCAAGACCAAGGGAATCCTGCTCTACCGCGAACATGCCAGCGAGCAATTCGCCCTGACGAGCCGGCGCGAGGCGGTCCGGTTCGCCTGCGGATCCGAAGCCCTCACGATCAACTATGCCGATGAGCTGGACCAAGGGATACGCCTCGACGTCCAGCTGCTCCCGGATCCCGGCCCGCGCAACGACAAGAGATGGCGGCCCCTGATGATGCGCTCGGTCCAGTTCGACACGCGGGACGTGGACGCCAATTTCCTCGGGGATGCCCGGGTCTATGCGCTGCAGTATCGCGATGAGGGGGCGGCGAGCGCCCCGGTTGCTGAGATTCCGTCTGCGGGAAAGACCTTGTTCGTCGTGTCCGAGGAAGTGGCGAGCTGGGGTGGTGGAAGCCTCGGCATCTCCAGTACGAACAGCAAGGTCCCGCTGGACCCTGCCACCGACGTGGCGATCGGCGTGACCTTTGCGCTGCGCGAGGGAGAGGCGAACGGCCGCTATCTGCCGCCCCCATTCCGCACTGGCAGGCGCTATGCGATTCGCGCGCGAACCGCGCTCCCGCTTGGCTGCGGGATCACCTTCGACGATCTCCAGGCGGATCCTGGTGACGAAGGTCATACGCTCCCCGACCAGCAGGGGTTCGACTATCGGCGCTATGAGCAGATCGGGGCGCCGCTGGTCTGCTTCCGCTCCGACCATAGCCTGGTCACGACCAAGGGCCTCAGTGCAACATCGGGAGCGCTGAAGCGCGACGGCCGGACCATCGAACAGATGGTGGTGCGTGCGAACGAAGCGGCATTCGGCACCGATACGCGATATCTCCTGCCGCCACGGGTTTCTCTCGACGAAGCCGAGCAGCAAGGCCAATTCGACACCGGCGTGAAAGCGGGCGTAAAGGCACCGCCCGGAGCCTTCGAAGCTGCGGCCGCGATTGCGCTCTACGGACCCGAGGGGCAGCTTCCCGAGGCCCGGGCCGGCGCGGTCACTTGGTACGACAGCGATGCCGACCGCTATGTCGCCGAGCAGCCTTCGACGATCGCCTCGGCGGATCTTGCCAAGGCGCAGACCCGCGGCACCGTGCTTCTGCTCGATCCGGCGGCGCGGCAGCGCCAACAGGACCGCTGGAAGAATGCCGGCATCGTTATGCAGCGTTACTATCCCGACCGCTATTCGCGCGATCTGATCATTGCCCTCAAGCCGGTCGAACACTTCTCGATTGCCCCGGTCACGACCGGCGGGCAACGCGTTGCTTCATTCTGGAGCAGCGCGGAGCGGCCGTGGGACGCCAAGCCTATCATGATCCAGCTCGTGCGAGCAGTTGAAGATCCCGGCAAGCCGGCGAGCATCTCGGAGGGCACGACCAGCATCAAACTCGCCGATGGGAGCTCGCTTGACATCGCCAAGGTAAGCGTGGCGCTTCAACCCGGCGAGATCATGGACCTGGAGTTGTTCGCCGATCCATCGACGAAGGACTTTCAGAAGAATCACCACGGTGCGGCGACGGTGGCTGATCCCGGAAATTACAGGCCGAACTCGGCCTGGTCGATCGCCCGCAAGGAACTCTGCCATGTCCGCACGGTCCGACTGGTCCATGCCGTCCCCAAGCCGCTGACGGCGCCACAGTTCGAGACCGGACCTAACGGCCTAGACCTGCGCGGCGTGACACGCACGGTCCGCCCCGAGGATGCCAAGGCTGGCCCGCCAAAATGGAGCGACATCGCCAATTCTGGCAGGCCGATCACGAGCGAGGAAGGCGGCGGCACCACGTTCTTCCTCGGGCATGTCACGCTGCATGGTCGCACGACCGCCGAGTTGCGTTGCGACGCGCGGTGGAAGGACTTTGGAGAAGATTCGATCAAGCGCGATCCGAAGGATCAGTCCTGGGTGCTCGATACGCCTTTGCAATACGCCCAGCTGTTCCAGATCAAGCCGATCGCCTCGGAAAAAGCACCACTGCGCATTGACCTGCTGCGCGACGATGGCGAACTGCGCGGATTGTCTCATGCCTTTACCGACGGGCGAGCACGGCGCCTGCAGGTCCGCCTCGTCGCGACGTCGCGCTTCACCGACTATTATCCCGAAGCAAAAGACGATGGCGACATCGAAAGCGTCGGTGCGTTCGAGAAAGCCTCCAATGGCTTTTCCGGCCAACATGAGATCTGGACAGATTGCACCTTCCGGCCACCTGCACCAGTCGTCGACCGTATTCTTCCGATCCTCGACTGGGAACTCGATCGGATCTCGGACAGGCTGACCTTTGCAAGGCGATCCTGGCTGCGGGTCTTTCTAGACAGCCGTTGGTATGCCTCGGGCGAAGGCGAGAAGCTCGCTTTGGTGTTTGACCGAGCCAAGCGTAGCGTATGCAAGTATGAGACTGACGAGCTTACACCCTTTGCGCCTTATCTCACGCGCTGGGGACGCGATCCGATACGCCTGACCCGGCATGTCGAACTGATTCGCCCGGCCGATTTCGAAGGAGCGAACAAGGAAGTAAGCGATCTGTTCCTGCACGCCGAGACCAGTCCTGGAGGCAACGCCCCTCCCTTGCCCCTCCCGGTGACCATCCTTCCCTTCGAACCGGTGACAGACACCAAGCTCGGCCTTTATTGCGACATCAGGTTTGCAAGACCCCAGGGAGCGCTTTTCTCCTATATGCCGTTCCTCCAGCTCGGCCTGGCCCGCTATCAGCCACATGCCGCGGCGACACTCGAGCTGTCGCATGCTGTGCAGGAGACGGTGCAGATACTGCCCGACCGGCTGGGCTATGTTGAGTTACAGAGCCAGAAGAAGATAAGGGTCGTGGTGAGCGGGCCCGGCTTTGGCAAGCGGGAGGATACCTATCATCGCATGCGGCTTGATGTCCGGGTGATGCAGCGCGACAGCGCCGCGGGCGAGCAAGTCTGGCGTCCTACCAAGGGAAGTGACGGGCGCGACCTGTTCCAGGTCAATCAGATCCCGAACGGGAAGACCGATGACGAGCTCTGGGCGATCGACATCGACTTGCCGGAGCGGCGCGATCAAGTGCACTATGCAGTGCTCATCGAGGAATATGAGCTGCTGCCGGCCGACCCCGTCAGCCTCGTAGAAGATGCTCCCCGCGGCGCGGACCCCCTCGAAGGCACCGAGCTTGTCCGGCGCGGACCGCTCTTCCAGGTCACGATAGACTTGCGAATGGCTTGACCTGCCAAGCTTGCCCGGTGCGCTCCTGGACTTTCAAACAGAGATGCATTGGAAGGTTATTTCCGATGCATGTACAACCGACACGATCATCATCGGCCTCTGCACTTCCCTAGTATGAACTCCCGAGACTTTTCGACTGGCGGGAATGGCTCCGGCGCCATGTTTATCCGATCTGCCACCCGGCCGTGAACCTGATCGCCGATGCGAAGCTCGACAAACGGTCTACCGAGTTCGTCCGACAAGCCGGCCGCAAAAATTCGCGTCGCTGGAGTTTCGCGAGCGCATTGGAGTGTACCCGCCGGTGCGCGGCGATCCACGTGACAGACCATGCTAGCGCAACAACGGAGCACCGCAACGCTGCTGCCGAGCGACCAGCAACCCATAAGCTGCGACAAGCATACCGCGTGCATCGCCGGCCTGCCGCATCAATCCGGCCAGCGTCGGGAACCCCCTGCCATCGAGCCGATCGGCATGCGCCGCAAGGCTGCTCGGACCACCCGAGAGGGATCGCGTAAGCGTTGGGCCAGCTTCGGCAGTATCGAGCAATTGTCGCCATGCCTCGGCAAGCGCGGCATCGGTGCCATCGCGGGGATAGCGGGCAAAGCGGCGCCCGCCATTGCGTCGTAGGCGCCCCAGCCAATCCCTGACCCCAGCGCGGCCACCGCCGCGCACTGCATCGTGGCGCGGCCGCCAGAAGGTGAGATCGATGACGCTCTCATCGGCGAACAGCGTCAGCGGGCTGACCGCGAGCGTACCGCCCACCCGGCGCAATCGTACCAAGATCATGCCCTTCCAGCCGCTGGAGGCGTTGGCCTCAAGCGCCTCGATCGTTGTGGCAAGGCTTTCGTCCTGGTCGAGGGTCAGCGCCAGCCACTCGCCTTCGGCATCGCGCACCGGCCAGACCAGCTGTTGGGCGAGATCGTCGAAGTACGGCAAGCCAGTCTCACCTGGTGCAATCAGGCACGCCGCCGCGGCATCGCGGGCCTCGAGGCCGAGGCCGGTTTGCCGCAGCCAGGCTCCGCGCAGATCGCGCCAGCACCGTACGACGCCCGGCCATGCCGGGTCGGGACGGACATCGCGCTCGGCGATCGTCGCGCGCGCGCCTGCCGGCGCCGACAACCGATCATCGGCCGAGCGGTGCGCCCCGGCGAGATCGATCCGCGCATGCGCCAGCACTGCGAGAGGTTCGGCCTTCCAGAGCGGTTGCACGCGCCAGGCGTCGATCGGCTTGAAGTCGGGATCCTGCCCGGCTCCGCGCGCAAGCGTCGTGGAAAGCCAGGTCCCGCTCTCCGGCTCGACGAACCAGGCGGTGACGCCGCGCGCGCCGGTGTCCGTTCGCCAATGCTCGCCGCCGCAGCCGACCAGATGCAGGGGCGCAGCGGACGCGAAGTCACGCCGCACCTTGCCGGCAAGCCCGGCCTGTCGGTCGGAATCACCCCCTGCCAGGGCCCGGACAAGCGCAAAGGATGTGGCGGCCAGTTCGAGCATCCGGTCGGGATCGAACGCCAGCGCACGCTGGCGGCGCAGCCGCACCTGCGCGGCGATCACACGCAACATCGCAGCAAGCCGCGGCAGGCTGTCGGCGCGGGAGGACACCGAAAGTTCGAACAGCGATTCCTCGAGCGGCAGCGGGGCCAGGTTGAACCCAAGCGTTGCGACGTCACTCAGGCTTGCGGCAACCCGATCGAGGAATGCGGTATCGATCTCGATCCGGTCATCGACCGCGTCCTCAGGCGTCTCGCCAGGTTCGGGCACGGCGGCGCCAAAATGGCTGCGGGCGGCGAGCACGGCGGCCGTGTGATAGGCCTTGGCGCGCGCCTTGCCGGCCTTGGAGACGATACCGTCGAAGCCCTGGCCGCGCAGTATCCGTACCGGCTCCTCGAGTTCGGCAAAAGTCACGGCAATGGCATGGGCCGCAGGCTCGACTTCGATCACCGCACCGAGCAACTCGCGCGCCGCGCGCCAATTCGCCTTGCCCGCCCAGCGCTCCAGCGCGGCTGGATCGAGACCCAGGACGATGTCGGCGGGATCGGCGTGACCATTTCCGGGCGAAGGCGTGCTTGCGTCCGCCGCTTCCCCGTCATCGCCTGCCTCACCCTGGTCGGCCTCAACGGCCGGCGCGTCCGCCAGCGTCCGCAGATACAGCACCGCGGCGATGCGATGTCGGCAGACCGACGCGGCCTTGCATGCACAGCTTGCCGCGCGTGGCCCGCGCGTATCGAGTTCGACCAGCAGACCATCCGCCTCGATCGCGGCGCGCCCTTCACCGGCGGAGCGTAGTGCGACCTTCCCCTCTTCGACATCGCGATGCGCGCGACGGACGAGGCCGACATTGGCCAGGGTCGCAAGGGCGGCATCGTCGAACGCCACCAGGCTCGCGCGAAGCGCCGCATCGATCACGCGATCACGCCCCCGATCCATTCGGCGAACCGGTCCGGGGTCAGTGCCGCGACCTGCATGCCGCAGCTGGCCAGGCGTTCGGCCATGCGGCGGTCATAGACCGGGGCGGCATCGTCGCTGAGCGCGCCCAATCCCAGCATGGTGACGCGCGCCGCCGACATGCGCCGGGTGGCGGCGAGCATGTGCGAGACCGATCCGCCCTCCTCGAAATCGCTGACCAGCACGAATACGGTGCGGGTCGGCTGGGTGACCAGCGTCTCGCAATATTCCATTGCGGCGGCGATATTGGTGCCGCCGCCCAATTGCACCGACATCAGCACCTCGACCGGATCGTGCGCCTCACTCGACAGGTCGACGATCGCGGTATCGAACACGATCAGCTTGACCTCTACCGCTGGCAGCGCCGTCAGGATCGACGCCATCACCGCCGAATAAATGGTTGAAGTCAGCATCGATCCCGATTGATCGACGCACAGGATGATCGTCCAGGGCAGCCGCCGCCGGCTGCGGCCATGGAAGCGCAGCCGATCCGCGACGATCACGCCGCGCTCGGCATCCCAGTTCTTCAGATTGTCGCGAATGGTCCCGCGCCAGTCGAAATTCTGCATCGACTTGAGTTGGCTGCGGCGGAACCGGTTAGGCCGCCCGGCCATCGCCGCCTCGACCCGGGGGCGCAGGCGGCGGACGATGTCCTCGACGATCTTGCGCGTCACCTCGCGAATTTTCTCACGCATCGCCGGGTCGGCCGCGCCCTTATAAGCGATCAGCGCCTTCAGCAGGTCCTTGTTGGGTTCGAGCGCATCGAGCACCGCGGGATCGGACAGCAGCTCGCGAATGCCGAGATTGTCGATCGCATGCGCCTGCACCGTCTCGCATACCGATTGCGGGAACAGGTCGCGCAGCTCGCCGAGCCAGCCGAGCGGCGTCAACTGGCTGGGGTCGAGCGTGCCGCCGCGCCCGCCCTCGTTGCGGCCGCGCCGCAGCCCGCGCCGCTCCATCTCGCGCGCGTACAAATAATCGAGCGCGCGATCGGCTCGCCGTTCCGCGCCGCTCATGCCCTCGGCCGGCAGCGAGCGTTCGGCGTAACGGCCGAGCGCCAGCCGCCAGCGACGCAGCAGGACCGGATCGGTCATGCGATGCCGTCCCGCGCCAGCACGCCGGCCAGTTCGCGATCGAGCGCCAGATTGCGGGTCAGATCCGCTTCCGAGATATCGACCTGTGTCGCCAACTGTTCGGGCCGCGCGCCGACGCGGACCGCGACATCCTCCGCCAACCGATCGACCTCGCGCGGATCGAGCGGCATCAGCGCGAGCCGCAAATGCGGCAGCAGAGCGTGGAAGGCTTCGTCATCCAGCCCCGAGATAACGTCATTCAGTGCGGTGACAATCTCGGGCACCGCCCAGAGCAGTTCGCGCGCGATGGCGATCACGCCGCTGAGATATGCCAGTCTCTCGCCGGGATCGACATAGCCGCTGGCCAGTTCGCCTCGCAGCCGCGCGCCCAATGCGACAGGGTCCTGCTGCCCATCCAGCAGCGAGAACGCGGTAATCGCGCCGTCGAGGATCGGCGCGAGCGATGCCGCCCGCAGCCGGGCGAGCGCTTCGTCGAACGACGCGAGGTCGAACCCCGCGTCCGACGAGCGCGCCAGTTCGATCAGGCCACGCAGGTCGACCAGCGCGCCGATCGCATCGCGCAGCTGTTCCTCGCCACAATCGGCAAGGTCGGGCAGCAGGATCAGCACGCGCCGCCAGCTTGTGCCGATCAGGTGATCGAGCGGACCGGTATCGGCGATCCCCAGCGCCTCCCGCCCGCGCCGGAGCAGCACGAGGTCGGTCAGCGCGGCGATCACCGAACTCAGCTGCGGGTCTTCGATCACCGCGGTTTCGACCTCCGTCAGGATCGCATAGGCGGCGGTCCCCATGCCGGCGCGGCAGGCGGCCAGGAAGAGGTCGATCGCTGCGAGCGCGCTGCGCCCCTCGCCTTGCTCGCGCAGCGCGACAAGCTCCCCCGCGACAGTGAACGCCAGCGCCTCCTCCAGCGTATCGGCGGCCTCGGACAGTTCGATCAGCCGCGCTTCGACCAGGGGCGACCAGCAGACCGACCAGATTTCGTGGAGCCGGTCGAGCGCGGCATCGTTGCGGAAATCCGGCCCCGCGGTTCGCTTGGCGAACTGCGCGCCGATCAGCGCCATGGCATGGCAGAAGCGGCTCGCCGCACGATGCCGCGGCTTGCGGTAGATATCGAGTTCGCGGCTGCGGCGTTCGCCATCGGCGACGCTGAAGCCCAGCGACCGCGCGGTGGCGCGGACCGCCTCGACCAGGGGCGGCGAACCGGCCGAGGACGGTACCTCCCCGATTGCCGCGCCGGTCAGCCAGATGCGCAATTCGTTGAGCAACGGCACATGCTCGACCGGGATCTCGTCCTTGACGAAGCTCGATCGGACCGCGTCGAGGATATCGTCGCGCACCGGAAAAGGCCGTCCGCGCAGCTCGGCAAGGCGTTCAGCCTGTTCGACCGTATTGGCGACCACGGGAAAGGAGGGCGGCTCGGCCCCGCCGCTGGTGCGCAGATGTGCCGCAAACCCGCCGATCAAGTCGAGCGCCAGCCCCTGCCCGCCCCCGCCCCGAGCCTGCCACAGACGGTCGTAGAAACCGGGCAGCGGCAGCCCCGCGCCATAGCCGCTCAGGGCATCGAGCTGGCGCATGCCATAGCGGATCAGATAGGATCGCCCCGCATCGGCGCGCGCTGCGACCGGCTGGGCATCGGCGGGCTCGAACAAGGCGGTTGCGTGGAATCCCCCCACCACCGCTACGATCGGCCCGGACAGCCCGTCACGAACCTTCGCAAGGATCGCCCGCATCTGGACCTCGCGCGCCAGCGTACCGTCGCGTTCCATCTGCGCCGCATCGGTCGCGCCGCGAATGCACGCGCAATAGCGCGCGACATCGCCGAAAAACGCCTGCCAGTCCGCCTCCGCGATGCGGGTTTCGAATAGGTGGTCCCACACCTCATGCCCGTCGCGGCAGCCCAGTTCGCGCGCGAGCGCGGTGACATAGCTGCCGGCATCGAAGGCCTGTTCGTCGCCCAGCAAGGAGCGCGCCGGCTCGCCCGCCTCGTCGAGGCCCATCTCGCGCGCGGTCGAAGGCAGATCGATAAAGCGCGCCGGGATCCCTGCCTGCGCCGCTGCCTTGAGCGCGATCAGTTCGGGGCTGTGCGCGCAGAACGGGAAATAGCTCGCCACGCGGCGCGTCTTCTCCCCCGCCGCCGTCTCCCGCAGCGCTACGACCGCGACCGGCGCCCGGGTCCGCGCGTCGCAGAGCAGATCGATCAGCGGATCGAAGTCGCACGGCCCCTCGACCAGGATCGCCGCGGGCCGCACAGCGTCGATCAACCGCTGAAGCTGCGCGGCGCAGGCGGGGCTGTGGTGGCGGATCGGCACCACCCACAGGTCCCGTCCGGAATCGTGGAGAACCGCTTCCATGCGCTCAGCCGAGCTTGAGCGACCGCGCCGCCTGGTAGAAGTCCTTCCACGCGCCCGATCGCCCGGCGCGTTCCTTGACGATATAATCGACATAGGCGCGCAGGCGCTTGCCGTCCTCGGGCGAATCCTTGAGCACGACGCCCTGGAGCTGGCGCGCGACATGCGCCGCCGACAGCTTGCCGTCGTCGAGATAGACGGCCTCCAGCGCAGCGGCGTGGAGCACATTGACCGCTTCGGCGGTGGACATCACCGCATCGGGACGATTGAGGCTCGCGCCCTCAGCCGTGCGGCCGGTACGTAGATCCTGGAAGGTACGGACCAGCACCTCGGCGACGTCGCGTTCGTTCGACACGCTGATCCCGGCCGGGCCGAGCCGTTCGCTCAGTTGCTTGAGCACCAGTTCGCGCTCGAATTCGGGATCAGCGATCGGATGGACCGTCTCGAAATTGAAGCGCCTCTTGAGCGCGCTCGACATTTCATGGACGCCGCGATCACGCAGGTTGGCGGTAGCGATGAGGTTGAACCCCGGCGCAGCACTGGCGACCGCATCGGCGCCGAGTTCGGGGAGTGCCAGCGCCTTTTCCGACAGGATCGAGATCAGCGCGTCCTGCACTTCCGGCGGGCAGCGCGTGATCTCCTCGAACCGGACAATGCGGCCGCTGCGCATCGCGTTGAGCACCGGGGACGGCACCAGCGCTCGTTCGCTCGGTCCTTCCGCCAGCAGCAGAGCATAGTTCCAGCCATAGCGGATATGATCCTCGGTCGTCCCCGCCGATCCCTGCACCACCAGCGCCGAGGTGCCGCAAACGGCGGCCGCCAACAGTTCGGAGAGCAGCGACTTGGCCGTGCCCGGCTCCCCGACAAGCATCAGGCCCTGCTGGCTCATGAGGCTGACAATGGCACGATCGACCAGCGGATCGTCGCCATAGAATTTACGCGAGATCCCGGCCTTCGGGTCGCCCAGCAGGAAGCGGCGCACCGCGCGCGGCGACAATTGCCAGCCGGGCGGCCGCGGGAAACGATCGTCGCTCGCCAGGCTCGCCAGTTCGGACGCGTAGCGCTGTTCGGCAGGCGGGCGAATCGATTGCAGTTCGGCCATCACATATACGCCTTTTTCTGCCAGTCGGGGTCGAACCCGCTGCCCTTGGCCGCGATATCGTGCAGGTCGCGCCAGCATTCGGCGAGCAGGACCGGCGGAACATCGCCCAGCGCCACCTGCCCGCCACCGCCGCTCGCACCCGCGCGCACTTTGCGGAAACTGAGCGCCTGCAGCGCGGTCGGCCGGTTCTCCTCGGGCAGCGGACTGCCGGTAAACTCGATCTCGACCAGCAGGCCCGCCTCTCGATACGCCTTCTCATAGGTCAGGAACCAGCCGCCATCCTGCGCCTGACCGCGCTGATAGCCGAGCTTGCCCGCCGTGCCGCGCAGCTTGAAACTCTCGATCATCCAGCCTTCGCGGTCGGTGATCGTCCGCGCCTTGTCTTGTCCCTCGTCCAGCTGCGGCAGATCGCGGCCTAGCTGGTCGAATGGCGGCTCGACAGCATAATCGGCCAGATGCGCACGCCACGAAGCGATGATGTCGGCATCGAGCAACGAGGAATGGGCTAGCTCGATTTCGGTGAACGCGACCAGGTCGACGTCGCCATCGGTCGGATCGCTATAACTGCCATCGCCGAGCGGCCGGAACGTGGCTACCCTCTGGCCGTCCCCATCGATGCCCTGCCAGACCAGCCGCGCGGCGATCCGACCGACGATCGGGTGGCCGGCGACGAAACTCGCCCATTCGGTCCGCGACCAGCGGCGTTGCAAGCACATCGACTCCTGCAAGCGTTCGGTCTGCGCGGCGAGCACCTGCTTCACCTCCTTGCGCGCGGTCGTCAGCTGCTTCTTCGCCGCCTCCACGGCGGGCCGCTCGTCATCGATGCGCGGCCCGGGCAGCGCCTTCACCTCGCGCCCGTCGGCATTGAGGATGATCACCGCGTCCTGCGCATCGAGTTGCAGGCGATAGCTACGGTTCTCCCCGCAATCGACTTCCTGCGTGCCGTCGGTGTCGAAACCGCCGGTCGGGATCGTGCGATCGGCAAGCTGTGCCGCGCTCCAGCCATTTTGCTCGGCGACCTGCTCGACCAATGCGGCGGCATGCGCCTGCACGGTGCGCTGTTTCGACCGATTGGCGGCCGAGAGCAGCAGTTGCAGCGCCGATCCCGTACCGATCGCCGCCAGCAACTCGATCAGCGCCTTGGCCTGCGACACGCGCGATCCATGATCCTTCAGGAACATGCGGATGCGCTGCGCCGCGTCCGCGCCGTTGACGCGGGTGGCGAGCGCCAGCACGCCTTTGCTGTCGGATGCGCTGCCCAGATAGGTGCTGGCCTTGCCGCGCTTGAGTTGGGCGAACAACAGCGCGCGATCGGTCGGCCAATAGTCCGCGCTGCCCGGATATTGCTTCACCAGACGCAGATTCTGCTGCAGCGTCGCATCGACATGGGCCGCGGCATAGGCGTTGGCTTCCTCGTCCGTCGGCGTGCGGGTGTCCTCATCGATCCAGCCGGTCAGGATCAGCCAGCCGAGCCGATGCGCATTTTCCGGCATCAATCGATCGAGCCACAGGTTGATCAGCGCATTGCCGCCGGGCTGTTTCAACCGAACCGCCAAAACCGCCCACCATTCGGGCAATAGCGGGTCGACCGGGGTGCCATCGCGCCATCTGAGCGCAGGCAGCTGCGTGAATGGAAACCAGTCGAACCCCTTGGGGCGGGGTTTGGCAAGGCCGGCCTTGGCCTCCTGCACCAAGGTCGCATGGTCGAAATATTCGGCGACATCCTCGCCCAGCCGTTCGAGCGCCGTGATCATCGCGGCACGCGCGCGATCACTCCGCTCCTTCGCCAGCGCGGTGCGGATCGCGGGTGCCTGTTCGACCTCGCCGCGCGCCGCCAGCCAATCCGCCGCCGATGCCCGCGTTTCCTGTCGCCCGTCCTGGAGCTGCAGCGCAATCGCGCCGCCGATCCCCGGCGTCTGCTGCAACAACGTCCTTGCCCCCTGGCGCAAGCGGGCGGAGCTGTCGCCGGCCAGCAGCATCAGCGGCCCGCGATAGCGTTCGGGCAGCTTGGGGAACATGCCGAGCAGATCGATCGCCGGCATGCGCTGCATCGTTTCGCCTCCGCTTTGCGGCATCAGGCCAAGCGCCTCGTCGATCTGCCCGAAGCGCTGGCACAACACCGGCCAGATCGGTGTTTCGAGCTCGGGCATCGGCCAGTACCAGCGGCGCGTCAGATGCTCATAAATATGGTCGCTGCCCCCGGCAGCGCGCCACAATGCAAGGACAGTGCGGATATCGGCGCCCTGCGCCAATCGATGCTGGACCGCACCGCCGATCGGGCCGCTCCAGTCGCCGAACAAGCCGTTGATATGCCCATTGCTCATCGCCACCGCGATCCGCATCAGGTGATAGAGCGACAAGCGCGGATCGTGCAGGAAGGCGCCGACCGCCGGATGCTTGAGCTGGTGCCAGCGCATCCATTCCACCGCGCTACGCTTGCCATTGGCCTCGATCGGCCGATTCCCCTCCGCCAATTTGGCGAGGCTGTTCAGGTCGCGCATATCCTGGGCGCTGAACTGGCGGCTCCAATGGTAATGCCGAACCCCCTTCGCCTCCGCCTGCCCGATCGCCAGCAAGCGGTTGAACTCGGCCATTGCCGGTTCGAGCAACGCAAGCACCTCGCGCGGTACCGGGGTGGATTCCGGGAGCGGCTCGGCCGCGGCAAGCGCGACCCATTCACCATCGACCGCCTGATAGCCGCGCGGCCCATCGACCTGCCAGGGTGAGGCCGGGCTGGCGCCCGCTTTCTGGACGCTCGGCGCGATAGCCGGCGCCGCCCGGTCGAGCGCCGCCACGACCTTGGGCGCGCGCTCGCTCGCCCGCCACGCCTCGAATAGCGCGGATGCGCCCTCACCCAGCGCGATCGCCGCGACATCGACGAGTTCGGCCTTTCGCGCGGGCGGCGACGCCTCGAACTGAACGGCCAGCTCCTGGCGCAACGCCGCCGGATCGGCACCGGTCAGCGCCTGCCGCGCAGTCGTCCGCGCCTTTTTCGACGATCCCGTCGCCAGATCCAGCAACAGGCCGAGATAGGTCACATGCAATTTGAACCGGCCGATCGCTGCGGCCAATTCGGCGCGTACGTCCGCGCTCAGCCCAGGCAAAGCGACGCGCACGGCATCGCCCGCGCCGTCCAGCCAGTCGCGCACCCCGGCAAAGCGATCGATGCTGCTGTTGACGCCATAGTTCGCGCTATCCCGGCACAATAGGATATCGAGCGTCAGGGCGGTCTCCTCACCGCTGCCTTCGACCAGCGCCAGCAAGGTCGCGACGGGTTGTTCCTTGCGACCATGCCCGAGCCAGATCGTCACGACATGCCGCAACCAGTCGGGCGACTTCTTGGTGCCGAAGAAGCCATAGTCATAGCTGATCGGTTCGAGCGCCGCATGGACCTCGCCCAATCGCCGCATCTGGTCGGGGCGCCAGCGCGCAAGGTCGGTGAAGAGCTTAGATTCGTCGCGGCGCGGATAGTAATGCGTGCGCGACTGCCAGGCGTTGCGCACGCGGGCGCCCTGCAGGGTCGAGAGAAGCGAGGAATTGTCCCCCTCGACCACAAACCGGGTGAGTTGTCTCGGCAAGCCGGACGCCACCTTGCCTAGTTCCTTGAAGTGCGTGGCAATCTTTTCGGCCGGGGGCCCGTCCCCGCTTCCCGAAAACCCGTTGCGTGACAGAGCGAGGCCCTGACGAAGCCTGTCCAGCAATCCGTTCATCAAGCCCCGCTCCCATGCTCAACGTCGTGCTTGGTAACGGGAATTCTGAAGCGATGCAGCAACTATGCGCGCGGCATTGATGGCCGGCACATCGCTCTGCACGGTCGATCCGAGGTCCGTGCCATCCCTTCGAACAGGCCGCCTGCAACGCGCTTCTGATTATTGACGTCGGTCGGTCGCGACCGGATCATCTTGGCGCGGAGGCGCGCAATACCCGACCCCAAACTCGGCAGCATGGCGGCGATGTCATCCGCTTCTTCCAAGGGAGAAGGTGGCGGACGGCAAGGTCCCATCCGGCAAATAGGCCAGTCAGATTGGACCCGTGGTCATCGTATTGGCGGTGGCCAGGAGTGATCTGCAGCGAATCACTCCTATCGATCGTGGAACGCGACAACGCGGTGACGCCGAGTCCGGCTTCGGCCGACGCGAGCCTTTCGAGCAAACCGCCCCGGCGGCAAGCACCATCGAATCTCGGCGATTCGCTCGAACGCCGCGGACCGTCGGCGGAATATAACAACCAATTTATTTTCTTTATTGCCAGAATAAAACCAGCATGGCACCTTCATAGAACCAAATCCGGGAAGATTAATCGGGAGCCGAAACAGGCCAACAGCCGAGCGCATCTCCATTGGGAGTGCGTGGCCCCGACGAACCAGATCCCAGGATGGATGGTCAACGATTGGGGGATCAATAGATGATGTTGAAGGGCGTTTTGGCTACGAGTTGCTGCGTGGCCGCATTGCTGGCGGCCCCGGCCGCCGCACAGACCAACGATAACCAACAGGAACAGGCTGCATCGATCGGCGATCCTGTCGCCTCCGCCAAGCTGGCGGAAGAATCGCCGCAGGACAGCGCCGATGGCAACCTCGTCGTAACGGGCACGCGCATCGTTCGTCCGAACAACCGTTCGGCTGCACCGATCGTCACCACCACCGCGGCGGAGATCGCTGCGCAGGGCGCCACGACGATCGAGGAGGTGGTCAACCGCCTGCCCCAAGTGCAGGTCAATTCCGAGCAGAATTTCAGCGACTCCGAAGGCCGCCAGCGCATCAAGCTGCGCAGCCTGGGCTATGAGCGTACGCTGATGCTCATCGACGGGCTGCGTATCGGCCTGCCCAACACGGTCGATGTCGGCATCATTCCGAACGCCCTCGTCGAGCGGATCGACGTGCTGACCGGTGGCGCTTCCTCGGTCTATGGCTCGGACGCAGTCGCCGGCGTCGTCAATTTCATCCTGAAGAAGAACTTCAGCGGCATCCGCGTGGACGGCAACTACAGCTTCTTCAACCACAACAACCGCTCCAGCGCGGTGACCGACGCCGCGAAGCGGGCCGGCTTCGATTCGGCCAGCGGCATGTCCAACGATGGTGGCCGTGCGGATCTCAGCCTGGCCGCAGGCACCAACCTGTTCAACGATCGCGTCAACATCTCGGGATTCGTCGACTATCGCCAGTCGAGCCTGGTCCGTCTGCGCGACCGCGCGAACGCGGTCTGCGAAGTGGTGACGACGAGCAACACTTCGCCGCTCTCCTGCTCGCGCGCGAGCTACACCCCGGCCGGCACGATCATCCCGCTCTCCGGGGCCAGCTCCGGGACGGTGCTCGTCAACAACCCGAACGGCAATGGCACCTTCATTCCGATCAACAGCGGACCGTCGGGCGCCTCGGCCAATCCCTATGACGACTGGTCGTTCCAGCGGCCGTTCAACCGCGTCAACGCGGGCGGCTTCCTGACCGCGCAGATCGACGACCATATCGAGCTGTACAGCAACGTGCTGTGGTATCGGGACAAGTCGTACAACACGCAGCTGAACCGCACCTATTCGTACAGCGTCTATGGCAGCACGCCCTACCAGGTGAACTGCGACAACCCGTTCCTCTCGGCGTCGCAGGCGCAGACCCTGTGCGGCGCGAACGCGGGCGTGGCGGGTCAATACGCACCGCTCGACGTGCGCTATCGCTTCGATTCGATGCCGCTGGTGCGCCAGGAGTTCACCAACACGGGCTATCGCGTCGTCGCCGGCCTGCGTGGCCGGGTGCTGGACGATGTCTGGTCCTATGACGTGGCGGGCATGCTCTCGCGTGCGCAGCTCGACACCATCGACGTGCCGTTCGCGAAGTTCGAGAACGTCAACCGCTCGCTCGACGTGGTGAACGTCAACGGCACCCCGACCTGCCGCTCGGTGGTCAATGGCACCGACAAGAACTGCGTGCCGTTCAACGCCTTCTCGCCGTTCAACAAGGATGCGGCGCTCAACAACTATATCTATGGCGGCGCCACCGGCGGCATCAGCACGCGCATCCCGCGCCTGCTGCAGTTCGTCGGCACCGTCAGCGGCGATCTCGGCAAGTACGGCATCCGGTCGCCCCTCGCCGAACAGGGCATCGCGATCGCGCTGGGCGGCGAATATCGCGAGGAGATGGAACGCACCATCGTCAACGAGATCTACCAGGAGAACAACGGAGGCACGAACCAGCGCGTCACCCAGAGCATCCTGGAGGCCAATGCCGAAATCCAGGTGCCGCTGGTCGAGAACAAGTCCTGGACCAAGCTGCTCCAGCTGAACGGCGGCTATCGCCTGTCCAAGTACAACCGCCTGGACAACAAGTTCGGCACCTGGAAGATCGAAGGCATCTGGTCGCCGATCGAAGACATCAGCTTCCGTGCATCGTACAACAAGGCGCAGGCGGCGCCGGGCGTCGGCACGGCCGCCGGTGCGGCCAACATCTTCTGGAACCAGGGCTTCTACGCGGATCCCTGCGCCCCCCGGATCGACCCGGCCAACCCCGGCGGACCGCGCATCGCTCCTGCCGCAACGCAGCAGCAGTGCGCCAACACCGGCCTTGCGGCGAACCTCTATGGCAGCACCACGCTGATCTGCCCGGACGATCGCTGCACCGTTCGTGAAGGCGGCTTCGAGCTCAAGCCGGAAACTGCCTACACCAAGACGTTCGGCGTGGTGTTCCGTCCGCGCTTCGTGCCGGGACTGACCGTCTCGGTGGATCGCTGGCTGATCGACCTGGAGGACCAGCTCGACTTCCTCCAGCCGCAGAACCTGATCAACGACTGCCTCAGCACCGGCAACGACTATTTCTGCCGCGGGATCGTCCGCAATGCGAACGGCACGCTGTACAGCTCGCCGGCGTCGCGTCCGACCACCGGCTGGGTCGCGCGCGGTTCGGCGAACGGTTACCGCTCGCAGTCGCATGGCTGGGACTTCCAGGGCCAGTATGACGTCGGCATGGGTTCGGTCGGCCGTCTCGAGATGAGCTTCAACGGCACGCTCATGACGCGGGTCGCGTCGCAGGCATCGCCTACCGCCACCTCGCGCGACTGCGTCGGCTATTGGGGCAATTCGTGCGGTGAGAGCATGCCCAAGTGGGCGCACCAGATGCGCACCACCTGGATCCTGCCGGAGCGCATCGCCAGCGTTTCGGTGAACTGGCGCCACCGCGCAGCCATGCCGCTCGACGTCTACGCGCCGGCCAGCACGGGCATCCCGACGGCGGATCCGAGCCAGCGGCGCGACCAGTTCCCGGGCATCAAGGCCTATGACTGGTTCGACCTGGCGCTCACCTTCGACATCAACAAGCAGATGACGTTCCGGCTTGCCGCGAACAACATCTTCGATCGCGACCCGCCGATCGTGCCGGACAGCCGTTCGCGCATCGGTCTGCTCCGCGGCAACACGATCATGGGCTATGATCTGCTTGGCCGGCAGATCGTCGCCGGTGTGTCGCTGCGCCTGTAACGCTATGGAATCCCCGGAGACTTGGGTCTCCGGGGATTCTGTCCTTTAGACGCATGACATCTGAGGCCCGGCTCTCGCGTTAGTCGATCGTCACCGCCTCGGCGGCGGAGACCAGCAGGGCTCGGTGGAGCGACCAATGGGTTGTCGGTACGAACGCCGGTTACGACGTCCTGAGATATCGCCCTCTCAGCCGCCTCGGCGCTGGTCCGCTTACCTGGATAAGGCGGCGCCGCGGAGCCACTCCATGATTTCCTCGCGATGCTCGTCGAGACGCGGTGGCGGGCCACTCGCGCCCGGATCGCCCGGCGTCATGCGGAAACCGAGACCCGGTATCGCAACGGGGGCACCGTCGGCGGAACTGGCGAGTTCAAGCATCGAGCCCTTGCGCGCCAGCGCGACAGCTTCATCCACACGGCGAACCATGCCGCAGGGTATGCCGGCTTCGCTCATCAGACGCTCCCAGACCGCCGCATCGCGCTTCAGGATTTCCCGGGAGATCTCGACATGAAGCGCGTCGAAATTGGAACGCTGCGCAGCCGTGGTCGCGTATCGGGGATCGTCGAGCCAATCTTCCCGGTTCAGCAGGCTGGCCAACGCCGCGAATTGGCGCGGCTGCACGACGCCAAGCGATAGCTGCCGCCCATCCCCTGCGGTGAACAGCGAAGCCGTCGGCAGGCCGCTGTAACCGGTGTTGCCCATGCGGGGCATCGGACGGCCGGTTGTGAGATAGGGCGTCAGCGCGGACGTCATGAAGGCGAGGCTCGCGTCGAGCATCGAGACATCGATATAGGCCCCCGCCCCACCCCGCTCGCGTTGGAACAGGGCAGAGAGGATCGCAGTGGCGGCGGCCTGGCCGGTCAGCGTATCGACGATCGGAAAGCCCACCCGCATCGGCGGATCGCCCTCACCGCCGCTCAGCATCATCATGCCGCTGGTCGCCTGGACGATATTGTCGATCGCCGGCCAATCGCGATGCGGACCGTCCTGGCCATAGCCGGAGACCGAGCAGAAGATGATCCCGGGATTGAAGCTGCTCACCTCTGCGTAGGAAAACCCCAGACGCTCGATCACGCCGGGGCGGAAGTTCTCCAGCAACACGTCGGCGCGCTCGATGATGTCCCGGGCAATGCGCCGGTCGGCTTCGTCCTTGAGATCGAGCGCGATCGATTTCTTTCCGGCATTGGCGGCGATGAAGGCCGGGCTCAGCCCGTCGGGCTGGTCGCCGGCGCCATAGGTTCGGAAATTGTCACCGGATTTCGGCTCGATCTTGATCACTTCCGCGCCGAGCAGCCCGAGCAGATGCGACGCATAGGGCCCCGCCATCACATGGCTGAAATCGGCGATACGGATACCTGCCAGAGGCCTGGTCATGGATACTCCTGTCAATGGCCGGCGACGGCGCGCTGCACGCGTCGCCGGCCATGATCGTTCACTGGCTAGAACTTGGTGCGCACGGTAGCGGCGAACATCCGCCCGACCGGACTCGCCGCGGTCGCATCATAGCCGCCGCTGCCATTGCCGCTGGGGGCGATGTTCACATAGGGCGGATCCTCGTCGAGAAGGTTCCGCACCTCCACCCCGAACGACATCTCGCCGCCCAGCGGCCCCTTGCCCTCGCCGCCAACGCGCCAGGTCAGCGACAGGTCGAGCGGCGTGTAGCTCTTCACCGACTGGCGCGGCGTGATCGCGTCGTTGGTGTAGCCCCCCACATGCGTCGCCTGGAGCCGTGCGGACAGCGGCCCGTGATCCCAGGCGATGCTCGCCCGCGCCTTGAACTTCAGCGGCCGGAAGATGAGGTTGCGCTGGTCGACCAGCGGCGCGGTGGGCGTCACTGCGACGCGATAGTCGGTGAGATAGGTGCCGCTGGCGTTGAAGCGCAGCAGGTCCTCGCCGAGGGGCAGATCATAGTCGGCGGTGAAGTCGATGCCCCGCGTGATCGACACGCCGAGATTCTGGCCACGGCCGTCGACGAACAGCACGACCGGCTGCGCCGCGGCACCGAGCACCGGAATGCCCGCAGCGATCAGCTCCTGCACCCGCGTCGCCGCTGCCGTGCCGCGCAGAATGATGCCGGTGCCCGAATATTGCGCCTCCTGGTTCAGGATCGCGAGGTTGGAGAGGTTCGCCAGCACCTGGTTTTCATAACGGACATCCCAATAGGTCACACCGAGCCGCAGCCCCTGGACCGGTTCCAGATCGGCGCCGACCGACCAGGTGGTCGCGGTCTCGGGCTTGAGGTCCAGATTCTGGCCGGACAGCGCCAGGCCCTGGATCGTCGGCCCACCTGCCGGGTTCTGGTAGTTCTGGACATAGAGGTTGTTCGAATTGCCGTAGATCTCGGGGATCGTCGGGGCGCGGAAGCTGGTGCCGTAGCTGCCGCGCAGCTTGAAGCCCTTCACCGGCGACCAGTTGACGCCGATCTTGGGATTGGTCGTCTTGCCGACATCGCTGTAGCGGTCATGACGCACGGCCACGTTGAGCTCGAGCCGCTCGAAGCCGCCGGTGGCGTTCTCCGCGCCGAACAGCGGCACGAACAGCTCGGCATAGGCGGAATCGACGCTGCGCCCGAAGTTCCGAAACGTCATCGGCGTGGTCGGCGCGCCGCGCGCGATGCCGAGGGCAACGTCGAATTCCTGGCGTTCATAGCCGACCGCCAGCTTCACTTCTCCGCCGGGCAGCTTGAAGAGCCCGCCATTGGCCCGCGCTTCATAGGCGGTCAGCTTGCCGTTGGTCGGCGCGAGGAAGATCTGGTCGGCAATCGCCCGAAGCGTCGCCTGGCTGGTACGACCGAGGCCATAGGGATCGAAGGCGGTCGCCGGATTGCTGCTCGCCAGCGCAGCGTTGAGCGCGGCGTTGTTGATGCCGTTGTACGACGCGGAATAATCATGGGTCTCGCCGATCCCGACAAGGCCTTCGAGTTCCCAGCCGAACGGCAGATCGACACGGACGCCCGGGGTTATCTGCCAGCTCTCGGCATGGCCATAGGAGTCGCCGGCGGGCACGTCGTTCCGGAAGCTGTAGTCGAGCGTGTAGCTCGTCCCGGCAAAGCCGGTGGGGCGCACGAAGAACGCATTGGTCGACGGCACGGTGAGCGTCGTCGTCGGATACGGCCCCTTCCGATAGAAGCTGCGCTTCGAGTAGAAGCCGTCCGCGAAGACCGAAAGCCAGTCGGCCAGTTTGAGGGTCGCGGTGCCGTTGACCGAGTCATAGGACTGCTCCGGCATCAGGTCCTGCCCGATCAGCTCGTTGCAGCGATTGGTGGTGCCCGCCACCAGGCTTCCGGCGGTTGCCTGGGTGACGCCGCCGGACGGGATCGCATAGGTCGAGCCGCCGGCGCGGATCGTGCCCGGGGCGCAGCGCGTGGTGCGATAGTCGTTGCCGCCGAAGGGCCGCTGGTCGCCGACGAAGAAGTCGCGATCACTGCCGCTCAGATTGGCGCGCTCGACATGCTCATAGGCGAGCATGACCTGGCCTGCCTCGAACGTCTTGCCTGCGGCGATGCCCAGCGCATATTCATGGAAATCGCCGCGTTCCGCGATGCCGGCCCGAGCGAAGGCCTCGACGCCGTTCAGCGTGCGCCGGGGGACCAGGTTGACCACGCCCGCCACCGCATCCGAACCATAGATCGCCGAGGCGCCATCCGCGACGACCTCGACACGCTCGACACCCAGGGTGGGAAGCACGCTGGGATCGGTCGAGCGGCTGTTGTTGACCACGCGGTGGCCGTCGATCAGCACCAGCGTGGCATAGGGGCCGATGCCGCGCAGGTTGACCGAATTGCCATAGGTGATGTTGCCCGAACCGCCCGACTGCGCGCGCGAGTTCTCCGACACGCCCAGGTCGAAATTCTGCGGGATTTCCTTGATGATGCGGTCGACGGTGACTGCCGGCGAGGACTCGATCGTGTCTCGGCCGAGCGACGTCACCGTCGAGCCGACCGGCACCGTGCCGCGCAGGCGGCTGCCGGTCACGATGATCTGCGCGGCCGGGGTATCCGCACTTTCCTGCACGGGCGCCTCTTGCGGCTCGGCTTTGGCAGCTTGCTGCGCCTGCGCCGAGGCCGACCAGGCCAGGGTCGCCAGCGATACGCCCAACAACAAAGCCCTGTGGAGCCTGTTTCCATTCATGTTCATTTTCCCATCTCCCAGATTCCCGGTTCTTTGACCGGCTTGTTTGTGTTCAGCGGACCAGCGGCAGCTCGATCCGCGAGGGGTCCCGGCCGCCGCGGACCAGCGTGATCTGCGGCGCCGGCGAGCGCCGGATGTCCTTGAGATTGCGCTGGCGCGGATCGGCGCCGGCGACGGTGAAGCGCAGGCGGGCACCCGAAGGCACGACGCGCGATATCGGGGTGAGCGCGATCGACACCGGCGCGTCCTCGCCCGCCGCCAACGGCTGCACGTCCTTCGACAGCCCCGAATGCCAGGGAAGGCCGAAATTGGCGTAGGGCGGCTCGGAAAGCTTGCGATTGGCGAGCTTGAGGCGACCGAACGCGATCACCTGCGCTTCGCCACCAGGGCCGATCTCGTCGAGATAGACGAACAGGTCGGCTTCCGGATCGCTCGAGCGCACCGTGAGATGTGCGACCGGGAAGCCGATCAGCTTCATCGGCGCATCGAGCGGTGCGCTGGTATAGCCAAGGCCACGCTCCGCCATGGGCTTGGGCCAGAAGGCGAAATAGTCGGCGGGCGGCAGGTCATAATCGACCGTGAAGCTGTCGCTTCCCGATCCGCCCGGTCCGACATCCAGGCTACCGCGCACCTGCTGCGACGCACCGGCCTTGCCATCGAGGAACCAGGGAAGCGGCCGCGCCTCGACCCCGGGCAGCTGGTCCGACCGGACATAGCGGCTGGCTCCGTCCAGCCCCTCGACCCAATAGGTGGCGCGCGGTTCCTTCTCGATGCCGTTGTCGATGCCCTTCAGATAGTGATCGAAATAGCGGGTGACTTCGCCGCCCAGATCGAACCCAGGCGGCGGGACGCAATGATCGCCCGGACCAGCCAGGAACTTGCCGCCCAGGTTCGCGGCGCCGAGAATGGTCTGCGCCGTCGGCTCGTCGTGCCAGTTGCCCCAGAAATAGGTGGCGATGCCGGCGTCGCGGATCGCTCGCGCATAATTGTAGATCGCCACTTCTTCCCAGAAGCGGTTGCCCGTCAGCGGCGAGACGCTGTCGCGATAGGGCATTCCGTACCAGAGCGGCCCCATCGGCGTGTTACGCGCATGCTCGTCAACCGCGCGGCGCAGCAAGACACCGCCGGTGTCCGCGTCCACCGGCAGGCTCGCCAGATCGACCGACGGCGGCTCGTCCGGGCGGGTGTTGAACTGCGCGGTGATGCCGCCGGCCCGGACGAAGTCATATTTGTCGAGGTCGGAGGCGCCAATGAACACGGCCTTCAGCGAAGGCGGCGCCGTGCTGGCGGTGTGGAAAGTGGTGCCGCCGAGATAGGAGCAGCCGACCATGCCGACCTTGCCCGTGGAATAGGGCCGGCGCGCCAGCCACTCGACCAGATCATAACCGTCGCGCGCCTCGGTCCGGTCCTGGAAGCCACGCCGGTGCCCGAACGAGGCGCCCTTGCCGCGGATATCGGCCACGGCGACCACATAGCCGGCGCGCAGCAGCGACTGGAGCGCGAGCCGATCGTCCAGCGCCGTCTCGACCACCCGCCCCTTCTCGTCGCGATAGCGCGCGCGATAAGGCGTGAACACGAAGATCACCGGACGACGCCCGTCGAGCGCCTTTCCGTTCGCGGCGGGGCGATAGATGTTGACCGCGATCCGCGTGCCGTCTCGCACCGGCACATAGAGCGACTGGCGCACATGCTCGGCCGGCGCCGCCCGCTCCTGGCCCTGTGCGCAAGGCGCAACCATGAGGAGCGCGGCGGCCCACAGGCCGACGACCCTTTTCAACATCCTCTCACTCCGTTTTTCTTTGTTGCAGGGTTCGGCAACTGACGCCTCGACGCAAAGGAAAAATGACTAACGAAATTGTTGACAATTTTGTCGGGCTAGTTTGTGCTTAGGTTCCGGAGGGTTGGTCATGATCGAGTTTGCCGGAGGGCCGGTCGGCCCTGCCCCGTCCAGCCAGGAAATCGCGGCCTGGATCCGCGAGCGCATCCGTCGCGGGCAGTTCGTCCCCGATCAGCGGCTGATCGAAGTCGATATCATTCGCAGCACGGGCGGAAGCCGTATCCGCGTGAGAGAAGCCCTGCAGCGCCTCGCCGCTGATGGACTGGTCACGATAGAGCCCTTCCGTGGCGCCTCGGTGCGCAGCGCGAGCATCGAGGAACTGCGCCACATCTATCGCGCCCGCGCCGCGCTGGAGGGGGTGACGGCAGCCGACTTCACGGTGCTCGCCAGCGATGCGCAGCGCGCCAGATTACGCGAAGTGCAGGAAGAACTGGAACGCTGCGTGGCCGAGCGCCTGCCCGAGCGTTTCGGCAAGTTGAACGCGGAATGGCACGACCTGCTCGTCACGGGTTCGGGCAACCACACGATCGGCGAACTGCTCCAGCGCCTGAGCGTGCCGATCCACCGGCTATTGTTCGAGAGCTTCTACGACACCGATCGGCTGCGAACCGCCAACGCGGATCACCAGCGGATTCTGGCAGCCGTGGAGGCGCGTGATCCTGTCGCGGCCGAGGCAGCGATGCGCGCGCATGTCGAGGCTGGCTTTGAGATGCTGGCCTCGATCGAGCGCGAATATCGGGTCTGAGCGCCGTCCCGACGTCAATCGATGTGCTTGCGCTCCACCTTCCAGGCCGGATCGCGGCACAGCGTGCAATCGGGACCGGTGAAGGATTTCGCCGCCGTCGGATCTCCGCGCAGCTGCCATTCGAGCCACGTCGCGGCAACCACCCCGACCGCGCCGCCATTCGGCTCACCGAAAGTGCCGCCATGGCCGACATCGCGGTTGGCCAGGAACACCGGAACATCCTCGATCCGGCGCACGTCATCCGTGCCGTTCGGATACGCGATGTCGCTCGGCCCGCCCAGGATGTAGATCACCGGGGTGTGCAGTGTCCGGAGGATCGACTTGTCGATCTCGATGCCGGGGATCGGATTGCCACCATCCGGGAAGACACCGCTATTGTTAATCATTATCGTTCGGACGCGCGGATCTTTGGCAAGCTGCAATGCCTGAAGGCCACCACAGCTATGGCCAGCGACCGCGACCATCTTGGGGTCGATCCGCCCATAATAGGCACTGCCCTTGCGCCCGTTCTCCGCCAAGGCCCAGTCGATGCCCGCGCGGACATCCGCCGCCGTCGTTTCGACCGGGGGCAGCTTGCCGTCGGGCGTACGCGGCGGACGCGGGACGGATGGCTGCGCGCCGGGACCACTGCGGATCGTCCCGGGAGCGATCACGACATAGCCATAGGAAGCGAGCTGCGCGAGATGGTGGCGGGCACCGGTCCCGTCGGCAGCGCAGGCGCCATTGCCCCAAGCGACTACACCCAGCTTGCGCCCGCCGAGCGACGCTAGGTCCCTGGGACGGTACACTACATGCCCGGGGAGCGAGGGATCGACCTCCTTGATCGCCGGAAACGGGCCCAGGCCCGACGAGTCAGACGAGAGATCCTGCGCCGGAGCGGCTTGCGGCGCAGGGCCTGGCTGCTGTTGCGCCAATGCCGGCGTAGCCAGCAGTGCCAAAAAAGTCAGAGTAAACCGCATAACCCCTCTCCCTCGCTTTGCTATATGACAAAGCTATCTCGCCATATGGGTTATGCAAGCCCTTTCACCAAAGCTCTGCGCGAGGACAAGAAGCCGGCGACGCAATATAGTCAGACAATTTCAGCCGATATCGGCGTCGTAGTCAGCCGTGATGCAGTTCCGGCCAGTATAGCCGCATCGGGTTATCGACGAGCAGCGCCTTCTGGAGTTCGGGCGTTACCGCGATGCGCGGGATGACATCGACGATTGCGCCGTCATCGGGGAGAACCTTCTCCATGTTCGGATGCGGCCAGTCGGTCCCCCACAGGACGCGATCCGGATACTCCTCGACCAGCGGACGCACCGCGCGCACGAAGTCGTCATAGGGTGGGCCAGCGAGGTCGAGGCGGTCCGGACAGGTCGCCTTCACCCATATGTCCGGGCGACTGTCGAGATAGGCACGGAATGCGCGCATGTCCGCGCCATCCGGCCCCTGGCGCACGTCCGGGCGCCCCATATGGTCGATCACCACCGGAACCGGGATCGCGTCGAGGAAGGGACGCAGCTCTTCCAGAATATCCGCTTCGAAATAGACCACAACATGCCAGCCGAGCCGCGCGAGGCGCCGTGCAACGTCGAGGAACTTGTCCTTCGGCGCATCATCGACCAGCCGCTTCAGGAAATTGAAACGCACTCCGCGGATGCCGCCCTGATGCATCGCATCGAGTTCGGCATCCCCGATCGCCGGATCGACCACCGCCACGCCGCGCGCCTTGCCCTGGGACTGGGCGATGGCATGCAGGGTCGCGCGATTAGCGGTGCCGTGGCAGCTCGCCTGGACGATCACGTTACGCGAGAAGCCGAGATGGTCCCGCAATGCGAACAAGGCTTCCGGACCTGCGTCCTGCGGAAGATATTTGGCCTTTGCGCTGAACGGGAACTGCGCCTGCGGCCCGAACACATGGCAATGCGCATCAACCGCGCCGGGCGGCGGCACGAAGCCAGGTTTGGAGGGGGTGAGGGTCCAGCTGCGGATACGGTTCTCGGTGTTGGTACTCATGCGAAAACCACTCCATCCATCAGTTTGCGCGCGGTACGCAGCATGCCGGCCTCTACCGGCCGCCCCTCCCCGTCCACCGTCACCACGCATTCGGTGACGCCGGTAGGATGCTCGACGCCGAGCGTCCTGGCCGCGCCCGGCGGCACGCTGGCGAGCGCGGCGGCGGGCGATCCCTCGATCAGGCAGGCAGTGGCGACGCTCACCGCGCCGAGCACGCCGATCGAGGCATGCACGCGGTGCGGGATCAGCGAACGGACCGCGATCGCCCCGCCCTCACGCGGCGCCGCGACCAGCATCATCTTGGGCACCGACTTCTCCGCGACGTCGCCCAGGTTCATCATCGGCCCGGCCTTCAGCCGGATCGCCTCGACCCTGGCCTTCATCGCGGCATCGGCATCGAGCGTGTCGCGATCCTCATAGCCGGTGATGCCCATATCGGCCGCGGCCATGACCACGCAGGGCATGCCATTGTCGATCAGCGTGACCTTGACGCCCTCGATCTCGTCGACGCCATTACCGGTGGGAAGCAGCGCGCCGCAGGACGAACCGGCGGTATCGCGAAAGGCGAGCGGGATCGGCGCCGCGGTGCCCGGCACGCCGCTGATCGCGGCATCGCCCGCATAGGTCACCGCGCCACCCGGCGTCTGCACGGTGGCGACGGCGACCTGGCCGGTATTCTCCATGAAGATCGCGACCCGCGTCTCGTCGCCGGTCGACGCGATCAGTCCGCGCTCGATCGCGAAGGGGCCGACGCCGGCGAGCATGTTGCCGCAATTCTGGCTGTCGGTGACGATCGGCTGGTCGACGAAGACCTGGAGGAAGAGATAGTCGACATCGACGCCATCGCGCGCCGACTTGCGGACCAGCGCCACCTTGGAGGTGAGCGGATCGGCGCCGCCCATGCCGTCGATCTGGCGGGGATCGGGCGATCCCATCACCCGCAGCAGGAAGGCGTCGCGCGCCGCGACATCCCTGGGCAGATCGTCGGCGAGGAAGAAAGCGCCCTTGGAGGTGCCGCCGCGCATCCACATGCACGCCGCGCCCTCAGACATATTCGAGGCCCATCGCCGCAAGCTTGCCGCGCATGTCGTAGATGTCGAGCCCGAGTTCGCCGACGGCGAGCCGCTTGCGCTTGCCCTCCTCAGCCGCCTCGCGCGCCTGCGCCTTTTCGAGCACGGCGGCGGCATCGCCGCGCCTGACCACGCAGACGCCGTCGTCATCGGCGACGATCACGTCGCCCGCCTCGATCGCCGCGCCGGCGCAGACGATCGGGACATTGACCGAGCCGAGCGTCGCCTTGACGGTGCCCTGGGCGAAGACCGCCTTCGACCAGACGGGAAATCCCATCGCCGTAAGATCGCGAACATCGCGCACACCGGCATCGATCACCAGACCCTGGCAACCCCGTGCCATCGCCGAAGTGGCGAGCAGATCGCCGAAATAGCCGTCCAGGCAAGGCGAGGTCGGGGCGAGCACGAGGATGTCGCCGTCCCGCAACTGCTCGATCGCGACGTGCACCATCCAGTTGTCGCCCGGCGGGGCCGAGATGGTGACGGCCGAGCCGGCGATGCGCGCTCCGGGATAGATCGGGCGCATATGGTGGGCGAGCAGGCCGATCCGGCCCTGCGCCTCGTGCACCGTCGCCACGCCGGCATGCGCCAGCCCCGCGATCACCGCCGGATCGGCGCGTTCGATGTTCTGGACGACTTTCCCGGCCATGCCGCTCTCCTGTGCTTTATCCTTCAGCTAGGCAAAGCGCCGGGAAGCCGACAATTCACATTGCGGGCACGCGATAAGTTTTTGCTATAGATGCACCGTGGAGCCCACTCCTTTCGACCTCAACCCGCGCCACCTGCGCGCGCTTTCCGCGATCATCGCGCGCGGCAGCATGAGCGCCGCTGCGGAAGCCGTGGGCCTTTCCCAGCCCGCGCTCACCCAGGGCATCGCCAAGATCGAGGCGCGGCTGGGCGCCACCTTGTTCGAGCGCCATGCCGGCGGCATGTCCGCCACCCCGGACGGCCGCCTGCTCGCGGACCGCACCGACGCGGCGATCGCACACCTGGCCCAGGCGGTGCGAGGCGGCGGGCGCGGATTTGCAAGGCCCGAGCTGCTGATGACCGGCACCCAGCTGCGCGCCTATCTCGCGCTGGCCGATGCCGGCGGCTTCGCCCGCGCCGCGGACGCGACCGGCCTGTCCCAGCCCGCGCTCCACCGCGCGGTGCGCGAGATCGAGCAGATCTGCGGCTATCCGCTGGTCGAGCGGCGCGGGCGCGGCGTCGCGCTCACCGCGGCAGGCATGCGCCTTGCCCGCGGCGTGCGCCTTGCCCGTGCCGAGCTGGTTGCCGCGCTCGCTGAGATCGAGGGAGAGGCATCCACGCAGGGCGGGAGCCTGACCATCGGCGCGATGCCGCTTTCGCGCGCACTGATCCTGCCGCGCGCCATCGCCCGCTTCACCGCCGAATATCCGCGGGTGCGGATCGACGTGGTCGAGGGATCGTGGCGCGAGCTGATCGAGCCGCTGCTCGACGGCGTCCTCGACCTGACCGTTGGCGCGCTGCGCCAGCAACCGCCCCGCGGCGTGGTCCAGCAATCCCTGCTGGTCGACCGCCTTGCCGTGATCGCCCGGGCCGATCATCCGCTCACCCGCGAACCCGCCCCCGGCCTCGACCGCTTGGCGGCCTATCCCTGGATCGTCGGCCAGGCCGGCACGCCGCTCAGAGGCCATTGGGAAGCGCTGTTCGCCGGCAGCGCCCTGCCCGAGGCGCCGATCGAATGCGGCTCGGTGATGGTGATCCGCGAAGTGCTGCGCCAGAGCGACTTCCTCACCCTTCTCTCCCCCGACCAGATCGCGCTCGAGTCCGCCACGGGCATCCTCGCCACGATCGGCCCGCCGCTGCCGCATAGCAGCCGCACGATCGGCATCTCGACCCGCGACGGCTGGCGCCCTACCCGCGCCCAGACGCGCTTCCTCGAGATATTGCACGCGGCATCGGGAATTCCAGAAAACCAATAGCTATCCGGCAAAACTGATTGGCCCCTTGCGTTGCCGCAATGCCAGTTCTGGGGGCATGGAGAGGAAAATAGCATATATCGGCTTCGGCGAGGCAGGCCGTGCCTTCGCCACGGGCGGTGCACCGGGCTTGCGCCTTTCCGCCTATGACCTGCGGCACGCCGAGATGGGCAACGCGTTTGCCGAGGCGCAGGTCGACGCTGCCGCGACGCCCCAGGCCGCGTTGGCCGGAGCGCAAGCCGTGCTGTCGCTGGTCACCGCCGACGAAGCGCTTCTCGCCGCCAGTGATTATGCCCCGCATCTTTCGCCCGGCACGCTCTGGCTCGACATGAACAGCGTCGCCCCGGAGACCAAGCGCGCCGCTGCCCATGCCGTCGAGGCCGCAGGCGGCCGCTATGTCGATGTCGCGGTGATGGCGCCCGTCCACCCCGCCCGCCGCGCCGTACCGCTGCTGGCGAGCGGGCCGCATGCCGAGGCCGGAGCGGAGCTGCTCCGGTCGATCGGCTTCACCAATGTCCGCGTGATCCCCGGTGCCGTCGGCGCCGCATCCTCGGTAAAGATGATCCGTTCGGTGATCGTGAAGGGCATGGAGGCGCTGACCGCCGAATGCATGCTCGCGGCCGAGGCTGCGGGCGTGCGCGGCGAGGTGCTCGCCTCGCTCGATGCCAGCGAGAAGCCGATGCCCTGGGCCGAGCGCGCCGATTACAATCTCGACCGGATGCTCGTCCACGGCACGCGCCGTGCGGCCGAGATGGAAGAGGTGGTCCGCACGCTCGAGGCACTCGGCGTCGCGCCGGATCTGACCCAGGGAACCGTTCGCCGCCAACGGGAACTCGGCGCGATCGGCCAGGGCTCCCCTCTCTGCCTGGACGCCAAGTTGCAGCTTATCCTCGATCGAAAGGCGAAGGCCGCATGATCATCGATTGCCACGGCCATTATACTACCGCCCCCGCCGCGCATAACGAATGGCGCGAGGCGCAGAAGGCGGCGTTCAAGTCCGGCGCCTCCGCCCCGCCCTATCCCGTCATCTCCGACGACGAGATCCGCGAGACGCTGGAGGCGAACCAGATCCGTCTGATCCGCGAACGCGGCGCGGACATGACGATCTTCAGCCCGCGCGCATCGGCGATGGCGCCGCATGTCGGCGACGAGGGCGTCGCCACGGCCTGGGCCCGGGCCAATAACGACCTGATCGCACGCTGCGTGGGCATCTATCCCGATGTCTTCGCGGGCGTCTGCATGTTGCCGCAGAACCCGCAAGCGGGCCTTGGCGGCTCGATCGCGGAACTGGAGCGCTGCGTCACCGAGCTGGGCTTCATCGGCTGCAACCTCAATCCCGATCCGGGCGGCGGCCATTTCACCGCGCCACCGCTGACCGACAGATTCTGGTACCCGTTCTACGAGAAGATGGTCGAGCTGGACGTGCCGGCGATGATCCATGTCTCGGGCAGCTGCAATCCAGGCCTGCACGCCACCGGCGCCTATTATATCGCGGCGGACACGATCGCCTTCATGCAGCTGCTCGAGGGCAATCTGTTCGCCGATTTCCCGACGCTGCGCTTCATCATCCCGCATGGCGGCGGCGCGGTTCCCTATCATTGGGGGCGCTATCGCGGCCTTGCCGACATGCTCAAGCAGCCGGACCTCGATAGGCATCTGATGAACAACGTGTTCTTCGATACCTGCGTCTATCACCAGCCGGGCATCGACCTGCTCGCAGAGGTGATCGATACCAGGAACATCCTGTTCGGCAGCGAGATGGTGGGCGCCGTGCGCGGTATCGATCCGCAGACCGGCCATTATTTCGACGACACCAAGCGCTATGTCGATGCGCTGCCGATCTCGGACGAGCAGCGCCACGCGATCTTCGAAGGCAATGCCCGGCGGGTCTTCCCCCGGCTCGACGCCAAGCTGAAGGCGCGCGGGCTGTGATGGGCTTCCTTCTTCGTCATCCCCGCGAAGGCGGGGATCCAGAGCCAGGAGCGTTGCGCGAAGCAACCCTGGATCCCCGCCTTCGCGGGGATGACGGGTTTGGCCGGGATGCCGGGAAAAGCGTGGGAGGTCGCACCGTATGACCTGGGTCACCAACGCCTGGTACGTTGCCGGTTGGGACGCGGAGATCGACCGTACCCCGCTCGCGCGGACGATCTGCGGCGTGCCGATGATGTTCTACCGCAAGCTCGACCGCAGCGTCGTGGCGATGCGCGATGCCTGCCCGCACCGGCTGCTGCCACTGTCGATGGGCATTCGCGAGGGCGATTCGATCCGCTGCAAATATCATGGCCTCAAGTTAGGACCGGACGGCGTAGCGGAGGAGATGCCGCTCAAGGCCGAGCGAGTGAACACCCGCGTCTGCGCCGAGACCTATGCGGTGGCCGAGAAGCATCGCTTCGTCTGGGTCTGGATCGGCGACAAGGCATTGGCCGATCCCGCGCAGATCCCGGACCTGTGGCCCTGCTCGGCCGAGGGCTGGGTGTTCGATGGCGGATACTATCACGTCGCGGCCGATTACCGGCTGATGATCGACAACCTCATGGACCTGACCCACGAGACGCATGTCCATGCCGGCTCGATCGGCCAGCCCGAGCTGATGGAAGCGCCGATCGAGGCGCGGGTGGAAGGTGACCGCGCCTATGTCTCGCGCTGGATGCCGGGCGTGGATGCCCCGCCCTTCTGGCGCGGCGCGCTCAAGCAGAGCGGCCCGGTGGATCGCTGGCAGGTCTGCGAGTTCTTGCCCCCTTCCTCGGTGATGATCGATGTCGGAGTGGCCCCGGTCGGCGCGGGCGCGACGCTCGCCAGCCACGACCAGGGCGTGCGCGGCATGGTGGTCGACTGCATGACTCCCGAGACCGAGACGACGATGCACTATTTCTGGGGCATGGCGCGTAGCTTCGACGTCGACGATCCCGGCTTCACCGCGCGCTTCAAGCGCCAGCAGGGCGGCGTCTTCGCCGAGGACAAGGAAATACTGGAAGCCCAGCAGCGCGCGATCCTGGCCAATCCGGACCGCAAGCTCAACGCCTACAGCATCGACCAGGGCGGCGTCCGCGCGCGCCAGATCATCGACCGGCTGATCCGCGCGCAGGAGAATGCACAATGACCGCGCCGCGCGACATCCACGCCTATCTCGCCGAGTTCGAGGACATTCCCGGCACGCGCGTGTTCACCGCGGCGCGGGCGCGCCAGGGCTATCACCTCAACCAGTTCGCAATGAGCCTGATGAAGCCCGAGAATCGCGACCGCTGGAAGGCGGACGAGCGCGCCTATCTCGAGGACTGGAAGCTCACGGCCGAGCAGAAGCAGGCGGTGCTCGACCGCGACTACAACCGGCTGCTCGACCTGGGCGGCAACATCTATTTCATGGCCAAGGTCTTCTCGACCGATGGCCAGAGCTTCCTCCAGGCGGTCTCGACGATGAGCGGGATGAGCCTGGAGGATTATTCCGCGATGATGCTCGCCGGCGGCCGATCGCCGGAAGGGCTGCGCTCCCTGAAGGACAAGAGCTGATGGCCCGGATCACCGCAGGGCTGACGACGAGCCACATCCCGGCGCTGGGCGCCGCGATCGATCTCGGCAAGACCGCCGAGCCCTATTGGGCGCCCGCCTTTGCCGGTTACGAATGGACCCGCGCCTGGCAGGCCGGGCAGAAGCCGGACGTCGTCATCCTGGTCTATAACGACCATGCCTCGGCGTTCGACATGAAGGTGATCCCCACCTTCGCGATCGGTTGCGCCGACGCGTTCCAGCCCGCCGACGAAGGCTGGGGGCCGCGGCCGGTGCCGATGGTGGAGGGTCATCCGGACCTCGCCTGGCACATCGCCCAGAGCCTGATCCTCGACGAGTTCGACATGACGATCATCAACGAGATGGACGTCGATCACGGGCTCACCGTGCCGCTCAGCCTGATGTTCGGCCAGCCCGAGGCCTGGCCGGTGAAGGTGGTGCCGATCGCGGTCAACGTCGTCACCTATCCCCCGCCCTCGGGCAATCGCTGCTGGGCGCTGGGCGAGGCGATCGCGCGGGCGGTGGCGAGCTTCCCGGACGACCTCAACGTGCAGGTATGGGGCACCGGCGGGATGAGTCACCAGCTCCAGGGACCCCGCGCGGGACTGATCAATGCGGCGTGGGACAATCGCTTCATGGACCGCCTCGAAGGCGACACCCAGGAGCTGCGCCATATCCCGCACATCGAATATCTGCGCGAGACCGGCTCCGAGGGCATCGAGATGGTGATGTGGCTGGTGATGCGCGGCGCGCTGGGCCGCGCCACGCGGATGCTGCACCGGCACTATCACGTCCCCGCGAGCAACACCGCAGTCGGGCACGTCGTGCTCGAACCTATTCCCTGATCCACGGAGAAGACCATGAAGATCGCACTCGCCGGCGCGGGCGCCTTTGGCGAAAAACACCTCGACGGGCTCAGGAACATCGACGGCGTCGAAGTCGTCAGCCTGGTCGGCCGCCGGCTGGACGCGACCCGGGCGATCGCCGACAAATACGGCATCGGCCATGCCACCACCGACCTGGCGGACAGCCTGGCGCGCGACGATGTCGATGCGGTGATCCTGTGCACGCCGACCCAGATGCATGCCGAGCAGGCGATCCAGTGCATGGAAGCGGGCAAGCACGTCCAGGTCGAGATCCCGCTCGCCGACAGCCTCGCCGATGCCGAGGCGGTGCTGGCGAAGCAGCAGGAGACCGGGCTGGTCGCGATGGTCGGCCATACGCGGCGCTTCAACCCGAGCCACCAATATCTGCACCGCAAGTTCGCCAGCGGCGAGGCGGCGGTCCAGCAGATGGACGTCCAGACCTATTTCTTCCGCCGCAAGAACATGAACGCCAAGGGCGAGGCGCGGTCGTGGACCGACCATTTGCTCTGGCACCACGCCGCGCACACGGTGGACCTGTTCGCCTATCAGGCCGGCCCGATCGTCCAGGCCAATGCGATCCAGGGGCCGATCCATCCCGAGCTCGGCATCGCGATGGACATGTCGATCCAGCTCAAGGCGGAGAGCGGCGCGATCTGCACGCTGTCGCTCAGCTTCAACAATGACGGGCCGCTCGGCACCTTCTTCCGCTATATCTGCGACAACGGTACCTGGATCGCGCGCTACGACGACCTGGTGACCGGCAAGGAAGAGCCGGTCGATCTCAGCGGCGTCGCCGTGTCGAGCAACGGCATCGAGCTGCAGGACCGCGAGTTCATCGCGGCGATCCGCGAGGGCCGCGAGCCCAACAGCTCCGTCGCGCAGGTGCTGCCCTGCTACCGGGTGCTCGACGCGCTCGAGAAGCAGCTGGCGCGATGAAGACCCAGGTCGCGATCATCGGCTCGGGCCCATCGGGCCTGCTGCTCGGCCATCTGCTGCGCGCGGCGGGGATCGACTGCGTGATCGTCGAGCGCCAGTCGGCCGACTATGTCCTGAGCCGCATCCGCGCGGGCGTGCTGGAGACGGTGACCACCGACCTGATGCACCGGCTCGGCATCGATGCGGGGCTGAACGCGAACGGCCTGCTCGAGGAGGGATTCAATCTGGCGGATGGGGAGCGGCTGATCCGCATCGATATCACGCAGCTTACCGGCAAACACGTCACGGTGTACGGCCAGACCGAGGTGACCCGCGACCTGATGGACGCGGCGCCCGAGCGGGGGCTGGAGATCGTCTACGAGGCCAGCGACGTCGCGCTTCATGATCTGGAGAGTGATACCCCTTCGGTCACCTATACGAAGGACGGGGTGCAGCACCGGATCGAAGCGGACTTCATCGCGGGCTGCGACGGCTTCCACGGCCCCTCGCGCAAGGCGATCCCGGCGGCGAAGGTGCGCGAGTTCGAGCGCGAATATCCGTTCGGCTGGCTGGGTATCCTCGCCGACGTCCCGCCCTGCCATTCCGAGCTGATCTACGCCAACGGCCCGCGCGGCTTCGCACTCGCCTCGATGCGCTCGGAGACGCGCAGCCGCTATTACATCCAGGTGCCCCTCACCGAGAAGATCGAGGACTGGCCCGAGGCGCGGCTGTGGGACGAACTCGCCGCGCGCTTCGATCCGATCTCCGAGCGGGGCGTCACGCGCGGGGCGGCGCTCGAGATGTCGATCGCGCCGCTGCGCTCTTATGTCTTCGAGACGATGCGCCACGGCCGGCTGTTCCTCGCCGGCGACGCCGCGCATATCGTGCCGCCGACCGGCGCCAAGGGGCTCAACCTCGCCGCCTCGGACGTCGCCTATCTCTCCGACGCGCTGATCGCCCATTACAAGCGGCACGACGATGCCGCGCTCGACGGCTATGAGGCGAAGGCGCTCGCGCGCATCTGGAAGGCGGAGCGGTTCAGCTGGTACCTTACCAAGCTGATGCACCGATTCCCCGAGGACGGGAGTTTCGAGCATCGCATGCAAAGCGCGGAGCTCGACTATGTCGCCTCTTCCGAGGCGATGCAGCGGGCGATCGCCGAGAACTATGTGGGATTGCCGCTTTGAAGCTTCCGCAACGTCGCATCGGCCCGTTCACCGTTTCCGCCGTCGGCCTCGGGTGCATGAACCTGAGCCATGCCTATGCCGCGCCACCGCCCTCCGACTATAGCGCGCGCCTGCTCAACCGGGCGCTCGACCTGGGCGTGACGATGCTCGACACCGCCGCGCTCTATGGCGGGGGCAATAACGAGCGGCTGATCGCTGACGCAGTGGGCCATCGCCGGGACGAGTTCACCCTGGCCAGCAAATGCGTGCTCGGGATGCGCGACGGCAAGCGCATACTCGACGGCTCGCCGGACGCCATCGCCCGTTCGATCGACGAGTCGCTCGAACGGCTGGGCATCGACCATATCGACCTGATGTACCTCCACCGCGCCGATGCGAACGTGCCGATCGAGGAGTCGGTCGGCGCGCTGGTCCGCGCGAAGGAAGCCGGCAAGATCGGTGCGCTCGGCCTGTCCGAAATGTCGGCCGAAACGATCCGCCGGGCGCACGCCGTCCACCCGATCGCGGCGGTGCAGACCGAATATTCGCTCATGGTGCGCAATCCCGAGATCGCAGTGCTCGACACCTGCGCCGAACTCGGCATCGGCTTCGTCGCCTTCTCGCCGGTGGCGCGCGGCCTGCTCGCCGCCGGGGTGCGCGACGACCATTATGCGAGCGGCGACATCCGCGCGCACATGCCCCGCTTCACCGGCGCCAACCTCGCCCATAATCTCGAAGCAGTGAACGCCTATGAGGCGCTCGCCGCGGAAGCCGGCGTCACGCCGGCCCAGCTCGCCCTTGCCTGGCTGCTCCAGCGCGCGCCGCACATCGTGCCGATCCCCGGCACGACGCGAATCGAGCATCTGGAGGAGAATGTCGCCGCGGCGACGATCGCCCTGCCCGCCGAAATCCTGGAGCGCGCGGAGTCGACCTTCGCCGCCGGCGCGATCCGCGGCGCACGCTATCCTGCCGCGATGCAGGCCCAGGTCGGCACCGAAATCTTCGCGGACGAGGAACTCGCCCAGTAAGCGCTTGCAGCCTCCAATTGTTATGCTATACAACATAACAATAATAAGGAGAGGCTGATGGCTACTGCATTTGCCGAGCGGACGTTCGAGCGCCGCAACCCGGTCACGGGCGAAGTTGCGACCACCATGGCTGCCGCCAGCGTCGCGGACGCCAACGCTGCCTGCGACGCCGCACAGGCCGCTTTCCCCGCCTGGTCCGCGCTGGGCCCCAATGCCCGGCGCGCCGCGCTGATGAAGGCCGCCGCCGAGCTCGAGGCGCGCGCGCCGCAGTTCATCGACGCGATGATGGGCGAGATCGGCGCTACCCAGGGCTGGGCCGGGTTCAACCTGATGCTCGCCTCCGGGATCGTCCGCGAAGCCGCATCGATGACCACCCAGATCGGCGGCGAGGTCATCCCTTCCGACAAGCCCGGCTGCATCGCCATGGCGCTGCGCGAGCCGGTGGGCGTGATGCTGGGCATCGCGCCGTGGAACGCGCCGATCATCCTGGGCGTCCGCGCGATCGCGATGCCGCTGGCCTGCGGCAACACGGTGGTGCTCAAGGCGAGCGAACAATGCCCGCGCACCCACGCGCTGATCGTCGAGGCATTCCAGGCCGCCGGCCTGCCCGAAGGCGCCGTCCAGCTCGTCGCCAACGCGCCGGAGGACGCTGCCGAGATCGTCGGCGCGCTGATCGATCACCCGGCGGTCCGCCGGATCAACTTCACCGGCTCCACCCATGTCGGCAAGATCATCGCGAAGCGAGCCGCCGAGCACCTCAAGCCCGTGCTGCTCGAACTGGGCGGCAAGGCACCCTTCATCGTGCTGGACGATGCCGATCTCGACGAGGCGGTGAAGGCTGCCGCGTTCGGCGCCTTCATGAACCAGGGCCAGATCTGCATGTCGACCGAGCGGATCATCGTGGTCGACAGCGTCGCCGACGCCTTTGCCGCCAAGTTCCGCGAGAAGGTATCGAACATGCCGGTCGGCGATCCGCGCGAGGGAAAGACCCCGCTCGGCGCGGTGGTCGACCAGAAGACGGTCGATACCGTCCGCGCCCTGATCGACGACGCGCTGGCGAACGGCGCCGAGCAGCTTGTCGGCAGCGACTCCCACGGCGTGCTGATGCCCGCGCATGTGATCGACAAGGTCACCCCGTCGATGAAGCTGTTCCGCGACGAGAGCTTCGGCCCTGTCGTCGGCATCACCCGCGCACGCGACGAAGCGCATGCGATCGAGCTGGCCAACGATACCGAATATGGCCTGTCCGCCGCCGTCTTCACCCGCGACACTGCGCGCGGCCTGCGCGTGGCCAAGCAGATCAAGTCGGGCATCTGCCACGTCAACGGACCGACGGTGCACGACGAGGCGCAGATGCCCTTCGGCGGCACCAAGGCCAGCGGCTATGGCCGGTTCGGCGGCAAGGCCGGCGTGGATGCCTTCACCGAGCTGCGCTGGGTGACGATCGAGACGCTGCCCGGCCATTATCCGATCTGACACAGATGGATCGCCGAACGCTCTTCGCAGCGGGCACCGCGACCATGCTTGCCGCCGGACTTGCCGATCCGGCGGCGGCACAGGATCGCGCGCCGCCTGCCCTCACCTACGCCTTTTCGGTGCGGGTCGAGCTCGCGCCGCCGGTCGAGCAGGGCGAGATCGATGGCGGTCGTAGGCGCTTCGTGCCGATCACCGGCGGCACGATCACCGGCCCCAGGCTAACCGGCACGGTGATGGCCGGCGGCGGCGACTGGCAGACCATCTATCCGAACGGGTTCACCCGGATCGAGGCGCATTATTTCCTCAAGGCGGCGGACGGCACCGTGATCGGCATCGTCAATCCCGGCGTCCGCGTCGCCAGCCCGGAGGTGATCGCCCGGCTGACCAGGGGCGAGAAGGTCGATCCGGGCAGCTATTATTTCCGCAGCTCGCCCGTCTTCGATCCGCCGCCGGGCCCGCACCAATGGCTGCGCGAAAAGACCTTTGTCGGTCGCGGCATCCGCATGCCGGATCATGTCGTGATCGAATTCTACATCGTCGAATGAACAGGAACCTCCAATGACCCAAACCAGCACCAACGGCGTCGTCGCCTATGACGTGATCGATCGCATCGCCTGGGTGAAGTTCAACCGCCCCGACAAGCGCAACGCGATGAGCCCGACGCTCAACCGCGACATGATGGAAGTGCTCGACCTGCTCGAGTTCCGCGACGATGTCGGCGTGCTCGTCCTGTCGGGCGAAGGCGCCTCCTGGACCGCGGGCATGGACCTCAAGGAATATTTCCGCGAGACCGAGGCCGACGGCCTGGCCGGCACCCGCAAGGCGCAGCGCGAAAGCTATGGCTGGTGGCGCCGCCTGCGCTGGTACCAGAAGCCGACCATCGCGATGGTCAATGGCTGGTGCTTCGGCGGCGGCTATGGCCCGCTCTTCTCGTGCGACCTTGCCTTTGCGGCGGAGGAAGCCAAGTTCGGCCTTTCCGAGATCAACTGGGGCATCCTGCCCGGCGGTGGCGCGACCAAGGTGGCGCAGGAGCTGATGCCGTTCCGCAAGGCGATGTACCACGCGATGATGGGCGAGAATATCGACGGCAAGACCGCCGAGGCCTGGGGCCTGGTCAACGAGGCACTGCCGCTCGCGGCGCTCAAGGGCCGCGTGACCGAAGTCGCCAAGGTGCTGCTCGCCAAGAACCCCGTCGCGCTCAAGGCGACCAAGGACGCGATGAAGCGCGTCGGCGTGATGAGCTATGACGATGCCGAGGACTATCTGGTCCGTGCGCAGGAAGCAGCCAACAGCTACGACAATGAAGGCCGCAAGGAAGGCATCCGGCAGTTCATCGACGAGAAGAGCTACAAGCCGGGCCTGGGCGCGTACGACAAGGACCGCGCCAAGGCGTGAGCCTGACTTGAGTAAGCCCCTCCCCTTCAGGGGAGGGGTTTGGGGTGGGGCGTGCGTCTCACCGAGACCGGCGGTGGGTGGACAGCCCCCACCCCAACCCCTCCCCTGAAGGGGAGGGGCTTGAGAAGAGCGGAGATTCCCTTGACCACCGCCGTCCTTTCCAAGTCCCGCGACCTCAACCGCCTCCTCGCCCCCCGCTCGGTCGCCATTGTCGGCGCCTCCCCCACGCCCGGCGCGCTGGGCAATTCCGTCCTGGCCAACCTCGAGCGCCATGGCTTTGCCGGCGACATTCACCTGATCAATCCGAAGCGCGACGAGATCGGCGGGCGGCCGTGCCTCAAGTCGATCGCGGACCTGCCCCTGGGCGTCGATGCCGCCGTGCTCGCCATTCCCGGGCCTGCCGTGCTCGATGCCGTCCGCGCGCTGGCCGAAAGCGGTGTCGGTGCCGCGGTGATCTTCGCGGCGGGCTTTGCCGAGGGCGGCGAGGAAGGGCTGGCGGCGCAGCGCGAAGTCGCCCGCATCGCCGACGAATATGGCATGGTCATCGAAGGCCCCAACTGCCTGGGCATGACCAACTTCGTGGCGGGCGTGCCGCTCACCTTCGTCGAGACCCCGCCCCACCCGATCGCCGGTGAAGGCGTGGGCATCGTCTCGCAATCGGGGGCGATGGCGGTGGTGCTCGGCACCACGCTGATGGCCAAGGGCCTGCCGATCTCGCTCTCGGTCTCGACCGGCAACGAAGCCGCGAGCGGCGTCGAGGATTATGTCGAGCATCTGATCGGCGATGCGAACACCCGCGTGATCGCGATGATCGTCGAGCAGTTCCGCAAGCCGGCGCGCTTCCTCGCGCTCGCCGCCCGGGCACGCGCCGCCGGCAAGACCATCGTACTGCTCCACCCCGGCAAATCGAGCGCCGCGCGCGAATCCGCCGCGACCCATACCGGCGCAATGGCCGGCGACTATGCGCTGATGCGCGCCAAGGTGGAGCGCGCCGGCGTGGTGCTGGTCGACGGGCTCGAGGAACTGGGCGACGTTGCCGACATCGCGCTGCGGGCAAAGCCAGTCGGCGCGGGCGGCGTCGCCGTGCTGACCGAGAGCGGCGCATTCAAGGCACTGACGCTCGACCTATGCGAGCAGCTTGGCCTCGCCTTGCCCGAAATGGCCGGCGAGACCGCGGCCAGGATGCGCGCGGCGATCCCGGACTTCATTCCGGTCAGCAACCCGATGGACCTGACCGCGCAGGCGCTGGTCGATCCCGATCTCTATCGCCGCACGCTCGAGCCGCTGCTTGCCGACGCGAACTTCGCCGCGGTCGTGCTCGGCATCATCCAGACCGACGAGACCACGTCGGCACGCAAGTTCCTGCCGATCATCGAGGCGATCCGCGGGCTGGCGCCGGAAAAGCCGATCCTGTTCGCCGGGCTCGACGATGGCGCCGCGTTCAACCCGGACTATCTCCGCGACCTGCGCGCGCTCGGCGTGCCCTATTTCGCCTCGCCCGATCGCGCCTTCCGCGCACTCGCCCAGCTGTCGCGCCTCGCCGCGCGCGATCTTGCGGCGGGCGACGCGGCACCGGTCGCCATCGAACTGCCCTCGGGCGTGATCCCCGAATATCGGGCCAAGCAGCTGCTGGCGCCGCTCGGCGTTCGCTTTCCCGAAGGCGGGTTCGCCGCGACACTGGACGAAGCCCGCGCCATCGCCGCCCGGGTCGGCTATCCGGTTGCGCTCAAGGCCCAGGCCGCGGCGCTCAGCCACAAGAGCGATGCCGGCGGCGTGATCCTCAACCTGGCCGACGAGGCGGCGCTGGCCGAGGGCTGGGACCGGCTGTTCGCCAATGTCTCCGCCTATGACGCGTCGCTGGTGCTCGACGGGGCGCTGGTCGAGAAGATGGGCGCGCGCGGCACCGAGCTGATCCTGGGAGCGAAGAACGATCCCGAATGGGGGCCGGTGATCCTGGCCGGGTTCGGCGGGGTGACCGCCGAGCTGCTCCACGACGTCCGCCTGCTCGCGCCCGACCTGGGCCCGCAAGCGATCATCGCCGAGCTGCGCACGCTCAAGAGCGGCGCGCTGCTCGACGGCTATCGCGGTTCGCCGGCGCTCGATGTCGATGCCGTGGCGACTTTGGTCGCCGCGCTCGGCCAGCTGCTGCTCGGCACCCCGGCGATCCGCGAGATCGACCTGAACCCGGTGGTCGTCTATCCCAAGGGCCAGGGCGCGGTGGCGCTCGATGCGCTGATCCTCGCGGAATAAGGAGGTTTGGACATGGATCTCGACAAGCTGGTCGCCCTCGACGTCCATGTCCATGCCGAGCATAGCTGCCGCCAGCCGCTCGATCCGATCCAGGCCGAGTTCGAGGCGGCGGCGAGCGTCTATTTCGGCGCGGATGCCAAACGGCCCTCGATTCCCGAGACGATCGCCTATTATCGCGAGCGCCGGATCGGCTTCGTGATGTTCACAGTCGACATGGAGGCGGGCACCGGGATCAGGCGGATCGCGAACGAGGAGATCGCCGAGGCCGCGGCGGAGAACAGCGACATCATGCTCGCCTTCGCCTCGATCGATCCGCACAAGGGCAAGGCCGGGGCGCTGGAGGCGCGGCGGCTGATCGAGGACTATGGCGTCCGCGGCTTCAAGTTCCACCCGCCGCTGCAGAATTTCGACCCCGGCGACCGCATGGCCTGGCCGCTCTACGAGGTGATCGACCATTATGGCCTGCCGGCGATCTTCCATACCGGCCATTCGGGCATGGGCACGGGGATGAAGGGCGGCGGCGGCGTCCGGCTGAAATATGGCCAGCCGATCCTGGTGGACGATGTCGCGGTCGACTTTCCGAACATCAAGATCGTGCTCGCCCATCCGAGCTGGCCCTGGACCGACGAGGCGCTGTCGATGGCGCTGCACAAGCCGAATGTGTTCATCGACCTGTCGGGCTGGAGCCCCAGATACTTCCCGCCGCAGATCGTGAAATACGCCAATGGCCAGCTGGGCCACAAATTCCTGTTCGGCTCGGACTTCCCGCTGATCCCGCCCGACAAATGGATCGCGGCCTTCGACCAGGCCGGCTTCAAGCCCGAGCTGCGCGAACCGATCCTGAAGGGCAACGCGGCGAAGCTGCTGTTCCAAAGTGAAGGGAGTCGCGCCTGATCATTTCACTTTGACCCAGGCATGTCGGCGAACCCGAAAGCCTGCAATTCAAAGAGCGGCGGTTGCCCGACCCCGGCACGACAACATGCGAAATCCTACATTACAAGCGGGATCACACGGCGTGAGGTTCCGCGCTTCGCCGGGTTGACGGCTATTTTTCCTTCGCCTCGATCTTGCCGAGCAGCGTGATCAGGCGGGTGCGGTCGGCGGCGCTGAGGTCGGAGAGCATCTCCTCCTCATGCGCGCGGATCCGCGCCAGGCACTCGGCGAGCTTGGCGCTACCAGCCGGGGCCATGGTCAGCGCGAAGGCGCGGCGATCGTCGGCGGCGACCTTGCGCTCGATCCAGTCCTTGTCGACCAGCTCGTTGATCAGCGCGACCATGTTGGCGCGCTGGATGCCGAGCATCCGGCCCGCCGCGCCCTGGTTTATCCCGGGATTGGCATCGACCACCGACAGGATGCCGAACAGCACCTGGCGCATGCCGGTGCCGGCAAGCACGCGGCTGAAATCGGCCGCGAACGCGCCCGATGCGCGACGAAGATGATAGCCGGCGAGCTCGGTGAGTACGCCCAGCTCCAGGCTTTCGGTCTCGGTATCCAGGGGCTGCGAAGCCAAGTGCTTTTCTCCTTCAGCTCCGCCTATCGCCCAAAGCGAGCAGTGCGAGCAAGGCCACGACCGATCCGAGCGCCATCAGGATCGCCACGAGCTGCAGACCATAGCCCGCCGCGAACAGGAAACCGGCGAGCGCGGGCGCCAGTGCGGAGCCGCCCCGCCCCACCCCGATCGCGAATCCGGTCGCGGTCGCCCGCACCTCGGTCGGGAAGCTCTGGGCGAGCAGTCCGTAGAGCGCGACCACGCCGGCATTGGTGAAGAACCCCGCCGCCGCTGCGACCAGGGCGAGCTGCGACAGATCGGCCTGGCCGCGCCCGAAGATGACAACCAGCACGGCCGAAACCGCCATCGCCGCGATCGCCAGGGTACGCAGCCTGAGCTTGGCGGTGAGCAGCCCCAGGATCAGCGACCCGCTCGCCCCGCCGACATTGGCCCAGACCAGCACGCCGGCCGCGGCGGCGGGCGCAAAGCCCATGTCGACCACGATCTTCGGGATCCATTTGAGGATGAAGTAGAAAGTCATGATGTGTGCGAGATAGGCGAGCGTCAGCAACAGGGTCGGCCGGATCAGCGCGGGTGAGAACAGCGCAGCGACGGGCAGCTTGCGCTCCGTCTCCTGCCGCTTGGGCAGCACCTCGATCGCGCCATGGCCCATGCGGCCCAGCGTGCGGTTGACCGAGGCGAGCGTCTTCGGCCCGCGCCGCTGCATCTCGAAGGCGATCGATTCGGGTGCGAAGAACCACACGATGGGGATGAAGCAGAGCGTGACGATCGCGCCGAACTCGAACACCGACTGCCAGCCCTGTTCCTTGAGCAGCACCGCCGCGATCGACCCGCCGATGATCGCACCGACCGGATAGCCGCCCGCCATCAGCACGACGCAGAGATTGCGGCGCGCGGCGTTGGAAACTTCGGCGACAGCGGCGTTGGTCGCGGCAAGCATGCCGCCGATGCCCAGCCCGGTCAGCACCCGCCAGATCGACAGGCTGGTCACGTCATGCGCGGTCGAGGCGAGGAACATGCCCGCGGCCATCACCACCAGGCAGCACAGGATCGTCCAGCGCCGGCCCATCCGATCGGCCACGCCGCCGAGCACGATCGAGCCGATCGCCATGCCGATCAGTTCCATCGACAGCACGATGCCGAGCGCCGCGCGGTCGATCCCCCAGTCCCTGGCGATGCCGGGCGACGCGAAGCTGATCGACAGCACGTCGAACCCGTCGAGCGCGTTGAGCCCGATCATGATCGCGACCACGCACCATTGGAACCGCGACATCGGCCTCTGGTCGATGATCTCGCGCGGATCAGCCATCCTCATTTCCTCAGTTATTTTCTTGATCGCTATGAGACACAACAATTGTCCCAAAGTCCAGCCGCGTGACGAGCATCGCGGCAAGGGCGAGGCCGGCAAGCAGCGATGCGGGCCAGATCGGATCGTGCGACGGCAGCAGCGCCACGGCGGATGCGGCAAGCGCGCTGCCGCCCATCTGCATCGCGCCATAAAGGCTCACCGCGGTTCCCAGCCGCTCGCGCAGGCCGGCCAGTGCCGCAATCATCGCATTGGGCATCACCACCCCGCCGCCGAACGCATAGGCCATCATCGGCACGACCAACGCAGCGACATGGTGGAACTGCCGCCACACACCGACCAGCAGCGCGAGGGTGCCGAGCAGCGAGACCAGCACCGCCAACCGGACAATACGGCGAGTATCTATCCGCGCCGCCAGCCAGCTTGCCGCCAGCGCACCGCTGGCAGCACCGGAAGCAATCAGCCCATAACACCAGCCGAGATGGACGGGCGCGACATGATAGGTCTCGAGGAACAGGAAGGGCGATGCGGAGAGGAAAACATACAGTCCGCCGCCGAGCAGCACGGCGATGGAGAGATTGGTGACAAAGCCGCGATCGCGCAGCACCGCCTGCCAGTCGCGCAGCAGATGCGGCCGCGGGCCGGCGGCAGGCGCGAAGGTCTCGGGTAGCCAGCGCAGGATGGCGAGGCCGCACGCCGCGCCGGTGGTCGCCAGGATCGCGAAGATCGCACGCCAGCCCATCGTCGTGACGGCGAATGCCCCCAGGATCGGCGCGAACATCGGCGAGAGCAGGATGATCGCACTGACCAGCGCCATGTCGCGCGTGCCACGGGCGTCGGCGGAATCGCCGATCATCGCCCGCCCCGCGACCAGGCTGGAGGAAGCCCCCAGCGCCTGCACCAGCCGCCCGCCGAGCAGCAACCCGATCGTGGGCGCCGCCCAGCACAGTGCCGATCCGAGCACGAACAGCCCGACGCCGAGGATCATCAACGGCCGCCGCCCTACCCTGTCGGCGATCGGCCCGGTGACGAGCTGCCCGCCGGCCAGCCCGGCCATGTAGAGCGTGAGCGCCAGCTGGACCGCACCGCGGCTGGTGCCGAGCGCCTGCGCGGCGGCGGGCATGGCCGGCACGAACATGTGGATTGCAAGCGACCCCAGCGCGGTGACTGCAGCGAGCAGTGCGATCCGGTGTGGCGGCCGGCTCAGAACGAAACCGCGATGTCGACCCGCCGCCGCGAGGGTTCTGCCAGGCCGTCGGCTTCGGGCATTTCGGCCACTTCGCCGGCTTTCCAGCGGACCGTGACGATGCTGCGGTCGATGCCCAGCCGCACCAGCGCCTCGGCGATCTTTTCCGCCCGCTCGCGCGCGATCACCGGCCGCTCGACGATGCGGCGGCCCGAGACGAAGGTCGGCGCGGTCGCGGCATGGCCGGTCACCAGGATCGCGCGCGGCTTCGCCGCCCGGATCCAGGCGACGGCTTCGTCGAGGAAATAATCGTCATACTGGTAGATCAGGAACGACTGGTCGAAGTCGAACAGCAGGTGGAAGGTCCGCGATGCGAAGGGGCCTGCCGGCGGCGTGCGCTTCACCGAAAGCGGCTGGATATTGCGCTTGGGCAGCACGAACTTGCGGCCCGGAAACCCCTCGGCCGGAAGCATCTGCCGCGTGCAGGTGCCGGGAAGCACCGAGGTCCGCACCGCGTCGAGCACGGGGCCGCCGCAGGGCTGCGCCGTGCTGGCGGACAACACCCCTTCGACCAGCACTTCATGGTTCCAGTCGGGCTTGGACGGCGCGAGTGTCACGTCGTAGCGGATGCCGGTGGCGCGGTCCTCGGCCAGCCAGCAGCCCGATTTCCGCCCGGCATCGGTGTCGCGATAGACCGGGCAAGTGATGAAGCGCAGCTGCTCCGGGGCCGACTGGCCGCCGAGCAGCGCGAGCAGGAGCGCGGCGCGGATCACAGCACGCTCATCAGATTGACCAGGTCCTGCTTCTCCTGCTCGGTATAGCCGATCTTGTAGCGCCGTTCGTAATAGTCGATCACGCCGCGCAGATCCTTCGCCACGCCGTTGGAGAAATAGGGCGCCCGCGCCGCCAGCCCGCGCATCGACTGGAGCGTGATCTTGCCGACATCGGCGCAGCGCCCGGTGGTGAGCGCATAGCCGGGATCATAGGTGTAGATCACCCGGCCATAATGCGGATGCGGCTTGTCGAGGCAGGTCACGCGGAACAGCGGCAGCCAGGGCATCGGATCGGCAAAGGGCTTGGTGGTGGTGCCGAGGTCCACCTGCCCCGGCGCGACGTCGTTCCCCATCTGCGACATGTTGTGGCAGAAGACGCAGCTGTTGCGCACCGGATTGCCGAAGCCGATCGGCGAGTTGATGCCGGCGCTGTCGCTGATCAGGAAGGTCTTGTCGCGGAAGGTCCTGGCCCCGCGCGCGACCGAGGCGCGGAAGGCATTGGCTTCCTTGCTGAGCGCGGGATCCGGCTTTTCCCAACCTTCGAACTCGCTCCACACTGGCTTGCCGATGCTGCCCAGCTGGCCCGGCTCGGAACGCGCGAGCTTGCCGGGACCGCCTTCGGCCCCGCCGGCATCGGTCGGTCCGCCGACAGCATCGACCTGTTGCGCCGCGAACACCCGGCTTTCGAAATCGACGATCTTCGCCATGTCGGCCGCATCGAAATGCTTGAGCAGCTCGAGATGCGACGCCACGGCGTCGCGCATCTGGGCGTTGAGCGTGCCGGCGCGGCCATCGGCCATCAGATTACCCGACATCGGCTTACCGCTCTCGGGATCGAGCGGCAGCGGCATCCCCTGCTTGGGATCATAGGCGAAGCCGACCGCGAGCAGATATTTGAGGTTCGCGACCGGTCGCGGGCGGCGATAGACCGAGATCTTGCCCCTGGCCGGGCCATAGGCGCCGGAATTGCAGCCCCAGGGATCGCGCACGACATCGATGTCGAAATCCGCCTTCACTGCCCGCCCCTGGAGATCGCGGGCCGGCCAGGGGCGCTGGATCCGGATCAGGCCGTGATCCAGCAGCAGCGAATGCGATGCGCGCTCGCCCTGCGGCAACGTCGGACAGTTGGACCCGTCATAGGCGGCGAAGAGCGGGTCCTTGCCGGCTGTCTCCGTCCAGCGCTGGCGGGCGCTTTCGGCCGAAACGCTCATCGCGTCGGCCGGCTGGTGGCAGGTTATGCAGGCGCGCCCATTGGGCCCGACCGGCGTGAAGAAGGGATGCCCCTTGGTCTCCATCGGGCCGCCAGTGAGCAGCACGCGCAGCGTCCCGCTGTCGTTGCGATAGTCGAGGCTTGCCGGGAAGACGCGCCCGTCCCCCGGCGCCCACCACCGATCATGCCCCTGTCCTTGGGCCGCCACACCCGCCGCGAACAACAGGCCGGCCCCGAGCGGTGCAAGGCCGGCCATGCGCGTCATGCGATCAGAACTTGATGACCGAGCGGATGCCATAGGTGCGCGGCGCGCCATAGATGATTCCGCCATCGGCGCTCGACGAATTCTGGATTTGCGAAGCAATGTAACGCTCGTCGGTGAAGTTGTTCACAAAGGCTTCGAGCTTGTGGTGCTCGTTGAGCTGCCAGGTGATCCGGGCATCGAACACGTCGCGCGCAGGCACGATCGTATTGACGCTCGGGAACGGCGTGGCGACCTGTTCGGCCAGGTGCGACCATTGGACGCGCGGCGTGATCGAGCTCTCGTCGCCGAGCGGGATCTCGTACTGCGCGCCGGCATTGATCGTCCATTCGGGCGAGAAGGGCAGCACGCGCCCGTCCGGCACCTTGCGCAAATTGGTCGGGCAGCCCGGGTCGGTGCCGGCCGAATTGGTGTCGGTGATGCAGCTGTCGCCCTTGAAGCGGGCGTGCAGATAGCCGGCGCCGGCATTGAAGCCGAAATTGCCGAACTGGCCGGTCACTTCGAGCTCGGCGCCATAGGAGCGGCCCGCCGCGGCATTCTGGGTCACCGGCAGCGTGCCGAGCAGGCTCGACAGCTGGATGTCCTGATATTCCGAATAGAAGACATCGCCGTTCACCCGCAGCCGGTTGTCGAGCCACTGCGTCTTGAAGCCGGCTTCATAGACGCGGTTGGTCTCGGGCCCGAAATTTGGCGTGCCCAGCGTCAGGTTGACGCCGCCCGCCTTGTAGCCCTGCGACGCGGTCACATAGAGCAGGTTGCGGCCGAGATGCAGGTTGACGCCGAGCTTGCCGGTGACCTTGTCCGACTTCTGCTCGCCGACCAGGCTGGCGCCGGCCGGGACCGCACCCGCCGGGATGATCCGGTTGTAGATCTGGGTGTCTTCGGAATAACGCGCGCCGGCGATGATCTCGAGCGCGGGGATGACGAACCAGTTGACCTGGCCGAACACCGACTTGGTGATGTTGTTCGCCCGCGTCTTGAAGGTCGAGGTCGAGGAGACGAAGTCCTTCACATGGTTGTTGTCGCGCAGCGACAGCACGTCGATCGTCTCGTCGAGATAGAAGCCGCCGATCACCCAGTTGAACGGGCCTTTGCCGGTGGAGATCAGGTTCACTTCGCCGATGAAGGTGTCGATGTCGGTCGCCACCTTGCTGACCCGGCCCACTGCATTGGCGGGCGGACGCGGCGGCGCGGTGTTGGTGCGGTCGCCATCGGTCTGATCATAGCTGTGCAGGTTCTGGTACGAGACCAAGGTGCGCAGGTCGATGCCGTCGGACAGGCGGATCTTGGTCTCGTTCGACAGCTTGCCGCCATGCTGGTTCTGGTAGGAGCGGCCATCCTCCTCGATCACGAACGGATCGCGCGAGACCGTGTCGCCGCGGCGCTTAACCGCGTTGTTGTCCGACTTGGAGTCGAAATAATCGATGCGGAAGAAGGAGCGCAGCGCCTCGTCGGGCGAGCGCAGCGCGGCGCTGATCCGGCCGGCGGTCATGTTGAGGTTGCCGGGCTGGCTGCCCGAGCCGCCGATATTGGTGGTGAAGCTGTCGCGCTCGTCATGCGTCGCCGCGACGCGGATCGCGAACTGGTCGCTGACCGGCACGTTGAGCGCACCGATCACCTTGAGCGCATCGTAATTGCCGGCACTGGCGTCGAGGAAGCCCGAGATGCGGTCGAAATCCGGATCGGGGGTGCGCACATAGATCGCGCCGCCGGTCGAGTTCTGGCCGGTCAGCGTGCCCTGGGGGCCGCGCAGCACTTCGATCGAGGCGATGTCGTAGAAGCTCTGGCCGATGAACTGCTCGTGCGGGATGAGCTGGCCGTCGATGTAGAAGGCGACGCCGGGGTTCGAGGTCGGCGCCGACTGGGCGATGCCGACGCCGCGGATGTTGATGAAGGTGGAGCGGTTGAAGGTGTTGATCGCCACCGACGGCGCGATCTGCTGGAGATCGGTGACGCCGGTCACGCCCTTGCGGGAGATGTCGGCGGCATCCAGCACCGTCGCGGAGATCGGCACCTGCTGCAGGCTCTGCGCGCGGCGCTCGGCAGTGACGATGATCTCGGCGAGGCCGCCTTCCTGTGCCGAGCTATCCTGCGCGTCCGGGCCCATGCCGGCGGGCGGCTGCGAGGGGCTGGCTACCTTGTCCTGCGCGGCGGCATCCTGCGCCAGGGCAATGGCCGGGTTGAAGAGCGCCAGGCCGGCAACGCCGGCGAACAGCATCGAACGCATCGCGATTATGCGCATTCAGGTCCTCCCATGGTGCCGGGCGCTGCCGCGCCTCTTGCTACGAGAATGGTGTTATCAGCTGCCGGGCGAACTGCAAGCGTTTTCATTATGTCGTATAACTAATTTTGGGACAGTGTGGCCGATACGTCATCGCTGGTCTCGAGCCGCCAGACCGCATGGGCCAGCTTTCGCGCGGCGGCTTCGCCCAGCGGAACATGCGCGCGACGGGCGCAATCGACGAACTTGGCGGTGAGCTGGGCGTCCGACAGTGGCCGGGTCGGATGGCCGGTGGCGATGTCCACCCATTTGTCGAGCTGGCGACCGTCACGGCAGGTCAGGCGGAGGCCACCCGCGGCGGCATTGGCCCGCCCCCAATCGGGGCGCTGCTCGTAAGTGACACGGGCGGCAATCGCGAGTCGCGCCGCGTCCGTGAGCGCGTCGGGGGTGAAGCTGTCCAGCGTCACCTCCTGCTCGGCAAGCGCCGCCGCGATGGTGAAGGGGATCGAGAATTTCGCATCGATCGCGGTGGCGGGCGCTTGCTTGCGGGCGAGCGGTTCGATCAGCATGCGCTGCACCTCGCCGCCCACCGCGACGATCGCCTCTACGTCCGCGGGTTCGATCCCGTGTGCCGCCTTCAGGGACTGGATCGCCTCGATATAGGCATGGGTGCCGCGACAGGCCGGCCAGCGCTTGAAGGTCAGCTCCTCGATCAGGAAGTGTTGGCCCAGGCCATCGAGGATCGCGGTCGGCTCGAACTGGCCCTCGGCATAGAGACGGAAGAAGCCGGCCTTGCCCTCGAACGGCTCCTCGAACCCCCGCACGCCGAGCGATGCCAGCGCGGCAGAGCGCACCGCCGCCTGCGCCGGGAACGCCTCGCGGATCGCGCGGATCACGGTGTCGCGGCTATATTTGATCTCACCGGGCATGGTCGCCTGGCAGAGTATCAGCGAGAAGGCATCGCGCACCTGCCGGGCATCGAGCCTGTGGAGCCGCGCCACCGCTGCGACTGCGCCGAACGCGCCCAGGATCGGCGGCGGATACCAGCCTCCCGCCTCCATCTCGCGGCGCAGGCTCAGGCCCAGCCGGCACGCCAGATCGCAGCCGACCGCGATCGCGGCGAGCAGCTCGCGACCGGAAACGGGCCGCTTCGCATCGGCGATGGCGAGCACCGCCGGCAACAGGGCCGCGTTAGGATGGCCTGGCGCCGCATCGAATGCGTCCTCGAAATCGAGCGCATGCGCCATAGCGCCATTGGCGAAGGCAGCCATTTCCGGGTGCACCCGCGCATCATGCCCCAGGATGCGCGAAGGCCCCGCCCCGCTTGCCCGCGCATAAGCGACAAAGGGCTGCACATCCGCACTCTCCCCGCTCGCCGCCAGCATCACGCCCAGCCCGTCAAGCAATGCCCGTTTGGCGGCGTGCAGCACGGTCTCCGGCAGCGCCTCCGTGCGAAATTCCGATACGTGGCGGGCGATGTCGAGGCTGAGCTTGTCGGCGATTCCCATGCGAAACCCTCTATGAAAGCGCTTTCGTATGTGGCTTGATGGCGCAAAGGCCCCGCGCCTGTCGAGAACCAAAAGGGAGAGAATCATGGCTTCAGCGCCGTCGACAATGGCTTCGAAACTGAGATGGCGGCTGATCGTGCCGACGATCCTGTTCATGCTGCTAAGCTCGATCGACCGCGTGAATGTCAGCTTCGCGGCGCTGCGGATGAACGCGGACCTGGGCTTCTCGCCCAGCCAATATGGCTTCGGCGCAGGCATCCTGTTCCTCGGCTTCCTGGCCGGCCAGTATCCGAGCGTGCTGCTGCTCCAGCGGATCGGTTTCTCGCGCTGGCTGGCCGGGTGCGCGCTGCTCTGGGGGGCGTGTGCCGCGGCGATGGCGTTCATCGACAACCATATCGAATTCTATGTGCTGCGCGTGCTGCTGGGCTTTGCCGAAGGCGGGCTGGCGCCGGGCATCGTGCTGTATCTGAGCCAGTTCGCCACCGAGCGCGAGCGCGCCACGACCTTCGCCATGCCGATGCTGGCGATCCCGATCTCGATCGTGATCGGCGGGCCGCTATCGGGCCTGCTGCTCGGCATGGATCCGCCCTTCGGCCTTGCTTCCTGGCGCTGGATGTTCCTGGGCGAGGCACTGCCGACGCTGGTGTTCGCCATCCTCGCCCTGCTGTGGTTCCCCGACACGCCGGCCCGGGCCAAGTGGCTGAGCGAAGACGAAAAAGCCTGGCTCTCCACCAATGCCGCCAACCGCCAGGAGACGGCCCGCAAGAACGACTGGCGCGTGCTGCGCCGGCCGCTGGTCTGGGCCTCTGCGCTGCTGTGGTTCTGCCTGCTCGCCGGCTCGTACGGCATCATCTTCTGGCTGCCGCAGATGGTGAAGGCGATGACCAGCCTGACCCCGCTGGAGATCGGGCTGGTCAACGCCCTGCCCTGGGCGGCGAACGCGGTGGGCATCTATTTCGGCGCGACCAGCTCGGACCGGACCGGGGAGCGCTTCTGGCATGTCGCCATTCCCGCGGCCGCCATGGCGGTGGCGATCGTGACCGCGGCGGCGGCAGGCGCCAGCGTGCTGGGGCTGATCGCCCTGCTCGTGGCAGGCCTCTCGCTGGGGGCGGCGCAGGGGGCGTTCTGGGCGCTGCCGACCAGGATGTTCACCCCGGCGACCTTTGCCGTGGGAGCGGTGGCGATCAACATCACCGGCAGCTCGGGCGGGCTGATCGTGCCCTGGCTGGTCGGGCGGATCCGGGAGGCGAGCGGCGGGTTCTGGGCGCCGACGGTGATGCTGGCGGGCTTCCTGCTCACCGCGGCGGCGATCGTGCTGGTGCTGCGGGCCTTCTCCGGCCGGGAGGAGGCCGCTTGAGCCGGTTCGCGATCTTGGCGACCGGCGACGTTGGCGCGAAACGGACGAATCTGGACTCGATGTTCGCGAGCGTACGCGGATGTTTGCGCAGGGAACCGATCGTGTTCGGCCAGCTGGAGACAGTCGTTTCGGACCGCGGCGCCATCGTGCCCAATTCCAAGCTGGCGATGCGGGCGCCGGCGGCCCTGGCACCGGCGCTGCGCGAAACCGGTTTCACGCTGATGTCGTTCGCCGGAAACCATTGCCTCGACTGGGGCTATGAGGCGTTCGGCGACACGCTGGTGCACATGGCCGAGGCTGGCGTGGCGCTGGCTGGCGCAGGCGCGAACCGCGAGGCGGCATACCGGCCGGTGGTGCAGGAGGCGCAGGGCACCCGCGTCGCGCTGGTCGCGGCAAGCTCGATCCTGCCCGACGGCTATGCCGCCACCGCCGACCGGCCCGGCTGCGCGCCGATGCGGGCCCATACCTTCTACGAGCAGATCGAGCATGACCAGCCGGGGACGCCTGCTCGTATCCGGAGCCATAGCGACCGGAACGACCTGAACAGCCTGCTGGAGGCGATCCGCGCGGCAAGGGCCGAGGCCGACGTGGTGCTGGTCTCGCTCCATTGGGGCATCCACATGGTCCGCGGCACGCTTGCCGAATATCAGGTCGAGATCGCCCATGCGGCGATCGAGGCAGGTGCCGACGCGATCCTGGGCCATCACCCGCACCTGATGAAGGGCGTGGGCTTCCACCGGGGCAAGCCGATCTTCTACAGCCTGGGCAATTTCGCGATCGAGCAACCCCATGTCTGGGACCCGGCGATCACCCGGACCGAGAGCTTCCGCCACCTGGTGAGCCTGAACCCGAGCTGGAGCATGGAGGCGAGCTACATGCTGCCCGAGGAGACGCGGATCACCGGTGTGGCGCGGCTGCTGGTGGAGGATCGCGCCGTGACGGGGGTGGAGTTCCTGCCGGCATGGATCGGCGACGATGCCGCACCGCGGATGCTGGAGGCGGACACGCCGGAGTTCGCGCGGGTGGTGGCGTATCTGCGCGAGGTCACCGAGGCGGAGGGACTGGCGACGCGGATCGAGGTGGTGGGGGATCGGGTGGTTCTTGGGGAGGCGTGACTACTCTCCCTCTCCCCTTGTGGGAGAGGGAGGGAGCCGACGCAGTCGGCGGAAGGGTGAGGGGGACGGGGGTGTTGGTCCCACTCCCCCTCATCCTTCCCACTCGCTTCGCGAGCGGGCCCCTTCCTTCTCCCACAAGGGGAGAAGGAGCTAAGTGAACCGCAGCTCCACCCGCAATCCGCCGATCTCCGGGAAGCGCGTCGGGACCGGTTCGGCGGCGAGTGCAAACTTCGGGAGTCGCAACAACATCTCCTCGAGCGCCACCACCATCTCGAGCCGGGCCAGCGCCGCGCCGACGCACATGTGCGTGCCGCGGCCGAAATGCAGCGAATCCTTCATGTTCGGGCGGTGGAGGCGGAAGCTCGATCCATCCTCGAACACCTCCTCGTCGCGATTGGCCGAGGCATAGACCAAAGCCACCGCCGCGCCTTCCGGAATCAACCGTCCGCGGATCGTCACGTCGCGCGTCGGCGTGCGGGCGAAGCCGCGATACGGGGTGTAGAGGCGGAAGAACTCGTCCATCGCGGCCGGCACCAGCGACGGGTCGGCGCGGAGCTGTGCCTGGAGGTCCTGGTCGCGCGACAGATGGACGGCGATCGAGCCGATCAGCACGGTCGGCGCGATGATGCCGACCACCAGCACCTGGCGGATCGTGCCGACGATCATCTCGTCCGGGAGAGGCTCGCCATCGACGCGGGTGGCGAGCAGCGCGCTGGTCGCGTCGATCTCCGGATCGAGCGGCGCGGCCTTGCGGTCCGCGACGAGCTTGCGCGCCATTTCATAGAGCAACAGGCTGGTTTCCTTGGTCGAGTCCATGTCGTTCGACTGGACCGCGATATTGTAGCGCTTGCCGACTTCGGCGAGGTCCGCGATCTGCTCGGGCGGCAGGTTCATCCAGTGGGCGAACACGCGGATCGGCATGCGCGCGCCGAACTCCTCGCAAATGTCTCCCCCGCCCTTCGCGGCCATCGCATCGAGCAGTTCGCGGCAGATGTCGCGGATGATCGGCTCGAACCGGGCGACCTTGCGCTCAGTGAGCAGCGGCGCGAGCGCGCGGCGATAGGGGGTATGCTCGGGCGGATCGAGGTGGAGCGGCGGCCGGCGGCCGGTGAAGGCGACCGCCGGCACGACATTCTGCTTCGAGGTGATGAAGATGCCGCTGTCGGCAGCAGCAGCCGCGACATCGGCGTGCTTCATCAGCGCGTAGAAGCCGCCCCAGGCATCGCTGTGCGCGACCGGGCATTGCGCGCGCAGCCGGGCATAGTCGCGATGGGCGCTGTCGAAGTCTTCGGGAAGCAGGGGATCGAAATCTTGCATGGACCGTGGCTTATGGGTTTATGCAAGCGCTTGCAATGCCCTTTCCGCATGCGCTTTCACGGCTTAGACAGAATGAAGATGAAGCGGGGCATTCCCAAACTCGACGATGTGGCGCGGCACGCGGGCGTGTCTGCGGCGACCGTGTCGCGTTACCTCAACAATCCGGGCATCGTCGCCACCGCCACCGGCGAGCGCATCCGCGAGGCCGTGGCGGCGACGGGCTATGTGCCCGACCTGGTCGCCGGCGGGCTGGCATCGAGCAAGAGCCGGCTGGTCGCGGTGCTGGTGCCCGATGTCGCGCAATCGATCTTCAACGCCACGGTGGAGGCGATGGTCGAGGAATTGTCGGTCGACGGGCACAGCGTGATGCTGGGGCTGACCGGCATCGACAATGCGCGCATGCCGCAGCTGATCTCCGCCGCGCTCTCGCGCCGAGCAGATGCGATCATCCTGACCGGCATATTGAGCGACAAGGCATCACGCGAGCGGCTGCTGGGGCGCAACACGACGGTGATCGAGACCTGGGGCCTGCCGCCCGATCCGATCGACGTGGCAGTGGGCTTCTCGCATATCGCGGTTGGCAAGGACGTGGCGCGCTTCCTGCGCGGGCGCGGCTATCGCCGGCCGCACCTGCTCAGCGCATCGGGCACGCGCGCGATGGAGCGACGCCAGGGCTTCCTGGAGGACTGGGCCGCCGCGGGCGGCGACACGCCGACCGAGCAGATGTTCGCCAGCCAGACCCGCTTCGGCCATGGCCGCGCCGCCTTCCGCACGCTGCGCGCGCTGGAGGTGCAGCCGGATGTGGTGGTGTGCAGCTCCGACTGGCTGGCCCAGGGCGTGCTGGTCGAGGCGATGGCAGCGGGGGTGAAGGTGCCCGACGAGCTCGCCGTGGTCGGCTTCGGCAACCTCGCCATCGCGGCGGAGATGCGGCCGACGATCACCACGGTGGACATCGACGGCGCGCGGATCGGGCGCGAGGCGGTGAACGTGCTGCGACGGCGCGCCGCGGGCGAGACGATTGCCGAGCGGCACATCGATGTGGGGTTCCGGCTGATTGCGCGGGAGAGTGCGTGACTCCCTTCTCCCTCTCCCCATTGGGGAGAGGGCCGGGGAGAGGGGCAGTGTGTCCCCGAGCCGAAGCCGAAGTGCCTGACGCTGTCGTCCTGCCCCTCTCCCAACCCTCTCCCCGGAGGGGAGAGGGCTATTAGGTCACCCCTCCGCCCGCGCCTGCTTCCTCGCCAGCCTTGGCGCCACCGAGAGCAGCACGATCGCGCCGATCAGGATCGCGGCACCAATCGTCTCGGCGCCGGTGGGTGCCTTGAGCCCCCAGAACCAGTGGAGCAGGAACGCCGCGGCAATGCCCGCGACCAGGCTGGAGGCGCGTTCCAGCGGCACGCAATAGCTGTTCTCCGCCGGATCGAGCAGGATGATCGCGGCGAATATCGAGATGATGGTGAGGGTGAGGCCGAGCCCGACCAGCCAGAGCAGCACCGGATCGCTCCACACTGAGACGAAGCCCCAGTGCAGTTCGCTCGCCTGCCCGCCCAGCCCCGCCGCCGAGATCGCCGCCAGCACCGCCACCGACAGCGGCAGCGCGACGATCTTCTCTTCGACGAAATAGCGGCGCACCGAGGCGGGATCGCCGGTCTTGGAGACGCGAGTCATCACCGCGAGGCGCAGGAAATAGCCGATCGTGTAGAGTATCACGGTGAGGATCGCGAGCGGCGGCAGGTGGAAGCCGCCGCGCTGCTGGACGACCAGGCCGAGCGCCGCCGCGACCATCACCAGCGCCAGCCAGCTCCACCAGCGCACCTTGCGGCCGAAGATCAGGTCGACCAGCGGCGCGATGATCAGGATGTCGCCGCGCATCAGCAGCTGGATGAAGGGGATGCTGACGCCCTGGAAGGTGAAGGACAGCGGCACGGTGAACAGCACCAGCGCCGTGCCGATGCCCGAGAGGAAGGTCGCCCAGGTCGGCATCGGCACGCGGGTGCCCTCCGGATGATGTGCATCGCGGTGCCAGCCCGAGAGCCAGATGAAGCCATAGGTGAGGACCAGGCTGACGATCAGCGAGGCGGGCAGCGTCTCGAGCCCGGTGAGCGGCCGGCCGAGCCCGGGATGCGGCAGCGAGGTGACCAGCTTGGTGAGGACGATATTGGGCAGGTAGCTCAGGAAATAGAGCAGGACGATCGTCTCCAGCGACAGCCGCCGCGTCATGCCTGTGCCTCCACCACCACCCGGTCCCCCGACCGGCGATAGCGGGCGTTGAGCCCCGCCTCGCCGGTGACTGCGGTCATATAGTCGATCACTTCGTCGAAGCGGGGATCGGCGGGGTCGATCGAGCGCGGCACCGCGTCGCGATCGATCCAGAGCGGCACGAAGCCAGCCTCGGCCACCCTGCCCTCGCGTATCTCCAGCCGCGCGATCATCGACATCCGGGCGGCGGCGGGGAAATTGTAGAGGCTGTCGAAATCGGGCACCCAGTCCTCGGCCAGCGCCTGGATCTCCCTGAAGCTCTTCGAGGCGGCATGGACCGGGTCCATGCGCAGATCGCAGGCGAAGTTGCACAGCGAATAATAGACCGGCTTGCCGTCGATCATCTCCATCCCCTTCAGGATGTGGGCGTGGTGGCCGAGGATCGCATCGGCGCCGGCGGCGATCGCGGCACGGGCAACGTCGCGCTGATAGTCGGCGATCGTCGCGCGGACGAAGTGGATGCCCCAATGGTGCGAGACCAGCACCACATCTGCTTCCTTCTTCGCGGCGCGGATATCGGCTTCCATCGCGGCGAGATCGTCGCGGTGCGGATAGCTGTGGATGCGCGGCGGGGTGCCGGGCTGGTCGTGCTCGATCTGCTCGTAGATCGTATGGGCGCGCATCGGGGCGCAGCCGGGGCGGCGCTCATCGGCCCAGTAGGACATGGGCAGGATCGAGGAATAGGCGAGCGTGGCGACGCGGGTGCCGTCGTCCAGCACCGAGATCACCGGCTTGCGCGCCTCGGCGATGTTCTTGCCGACGCCGGCGACGGCGATGCCGGCGGCCTCCAGGTTGCCGATCGTCTCGAAGAAGGCGTCGTTGCCCCAGTCGAGGCAGTGATTGCCGGCGAAGGAGATCACGTCATAGCCGGCGCGGCCGAGCGCCGCCGCCGCTTCCGGCTTGGTGAGCACCGCGTGGCGGGCCTGGGGCAGCCGGGTGCCACGCTCGGCAAAGCTGGTCTCGAGCTGCCCGAAGGCGAGGTCCGCCGACTGGAGCAATTCCCGCGTCGCCGCGAAACATTCGTCCGCATCGTCCCGGTCGGGCGCGATGTCCCCGGTCGCCAAGATCACTGCCATTGCATGTTCCTCTCCGCCCCAAGGGCTAACCGCCTGTGCAAGCGCTTGCAACCGGATACTCGTTTTTAAACATAACAGTTGAGCATCTCTACTAAATATGTTTTACCGCATACCGAAGTGGCGGAGACCGTCCCCGGACGAGGGACAGGCGCGCCACGCCTGGAGAGGGGAAGACCCATGAACAAGACGAAGGCGCGCGCCTGGCTTCTGCAGTCGGGAGCGCTGGCCGCGCTCCTCGTCGCGGGAGCCGCCCGGGCGCAGGAGAGCCCGGCCCCGGCGGCGGACCAGGCGGGCGGTCCGGTCGATGCGAGCCAGGACGAAGTCGCGCAGAACATCATCGTCACCGGCAGCCGCATCCGCGGCGTGGCGCCGATCGGCTCGCCGCTGACCTCGATCGGGTCGGCCGAGATCGCTGCATCGGGCGCGCTGACCACCGACCGCGTGCTCAAGGAGATCCCGCAGGTCTTCGACCTGGGAATCAGCGAGAATTCGCGCGGCCAGTCGGGCGGCAGCGGCAACATCGCCTATGGCAACACGGTGAACCTGCGCGGCATCGGGCCCTATGCGACGCTGGTGCTGGTCGACGGGCACAGGGCGGTGAACAACAGCCGCGCCTTCGATCCCTCGGTGATCCCGACGCTGGGGCTGGAGCGGGTCGAGGTGATCGCCGACGGCGCCTCGGCGATCTATGGCTCGGACGCGATCGCGGGCGTGGTCAACCTGATCCCGCGGCGCAGCCTGGACGGCGGCGAAGTGACCGCGCGCTACGGCATCTCGGACGATGGCGCCTATCGCGAGTACCAGCTGGGTGCGGCGTTCGGGAAGAAATGGGCGACGGGCCAGGTGATGGTCGCCTATGAGCATGTCTTCCGCTCGAACCTGAACGGCAACGACCGCGACTTCTTCCGATCGAACCAGAACGCGGCCGGCGGGGCGGACTATCGCGTCAGCCGCTGCGCGCCGGGGACGCTGCGCATCGGCACCACGAGCTATGCCCTGCCCGGCCAGTATAGCGCGGCCAATGCCGGCAGCCTGGTCGCGGGGACGACCAACCGCTGCGACGACCTGATCGGGCAGGACCTGTTCCCGCAGCAGAAATACGACTCGGTCAACGCGACCTTCACCCAGGAGCTGGCGCCCTGGCTGAGCGTGTTCGCCGACGGCTTCTACTCGATGCGCCATTACGAGCGGCTGCCGGCCTATTTCAGCTCGACGCTGACGGTGCCGCAGACCAACGCCTTCTTCGTGCGCCCGCCCGGCTTTGCGGGGACGAGCTACACGATCGACTATAACTTCGTGAACGACCTGCCGCGCGACGTATCGACCGGCTATGCCGAGAATTGGGAAGTCACGCCGGGCGTACGGGTCAAGCTGCCGCATGACTGGCAGCTGGAGGGGCTGTTCACCTATGGCCGCGGCAACGACCAGTCCAACCAGTGGCGCGGGCAGAACGCCGCGGCGCTGAACGTGGCGCTGGCGAGCAGCAACCCGGCGACGGCGTTCGATCCCTATGGGCTGGGGCGGACCTCTTCCGCGACGCTGCTGGCGATCAGCAACTTCTGGACGCTGTCGCCGACGCTCAACCATTTCAACGGATACGAGGCGCGGCTGAACGGCCCGCTGTTCCGCCTGCCCGGCGGCGAAGTGAAGTTTGCGGCGGGCTATGAAGGCCAGGAGATCGAGACGATCCTCGGCTCGGCGCGCGGCGCGGCGGGGACGCCGATCACCTACCGCACCTTCAAGCGGCGGGTGGACTCGGCCTATGCCGAGCTGATCGTGCCGATCTTCAGCGGCGACAATGCGATCCCGGGCTTCCAGCGGCTCGAGCTCGACGCGGCGGTGCGCTATGACAAGTATAGCGACGTGGGGAAGACGACGAACCCTAAGATCGGCGTCAACTGGTCGCCGTTCCGCGGGCTCACCCTGCGCGGCAGCTACGGCACCTCGTTCCGCGCGCCGATCGTCTCGCAAATCTATGGCAACTCGAACAACCTGTTCGGCCAGACCTACCAGAACCCCGCCGGCGGCGCGCCGCTCACCGGCTTCGCCTATTCGGGCCCGAACCTCGACCTGAAGCCCGAGGAAGCGACCACCTGGTCGGTCGGCGGCGACTGGGACGTGGCGCCGGGACTGCGGCTCGGCCTGACCTATTGGAACGTCAAATATATCAACCAGGTCGACAGCTACCTGTCCGATCTGGCGATCCTGACGCGCGAGGCGCAGTTCGCCGGCACCGGCATCATCCTGCGCGGCACCGCGGCGCGCGACCGGGTGCTGCAGCTGCTGAGCCAGGGCGTGACGCTGGCGCGCGGCACCTTCCCGGGCGGCGATCCCAACAACGTCACCCTCTATGTCGACGGAAGGAACAACAATCTCGGCCAATCGACCACGCGGGGCATCGACTTCACCGCGAGCTATACGCTGGAGACCGCCAAGGCCGGCAGGTTCAACCTGAACCTCAACGGCACCTATCTGACCGAGTTCAAGGCGGCGATCTCGCCCGCGGGCACGCCGATCGACCGGCGCAACACGATCTTCTTCCCGCTCACCTTCAAGGCGCGCGGTATCCTGACCTGGGACCTGGATCCGGTGAGCATCCGCGTCGCGGCGACGCATGTCGGCGGCTATGACAACAATGCCATCACGCCGGTGCAGCAGGTGAAGAGCTACACGCCGATCGACCTGAGCATCACCTGGAACATCGGCGATCCGCATCCAAAGAGCTTCTTCGACGGCGGCTTCTCGTTCACGCTGGAAGCACGCAACGTCTTCGACATCGACCCGCCCTATGTGAACCTGGCGCCGGGCGTGAACGGCAGCGGCGGCTATGACGCGAGCGCGTCCAACCCGATCGGCCGACTGATCGCGGCTTCGGTGCGCAAGCGCTTCTGACGGGACTGGTGAGTGCGTTCGCGGGAGGCTGCGGGCGCCCTTTCCCTTCGCCTATTCCGCCGCCATCCAGCGCCCCCATTTGCCCTCGCGCATCAGCGAGAACGGATAGGCGTCGAACGGCCGCCAATAGCTTTGCCCCGGACGCGGCCCGGTCCACCGGACCTCACCGGCGATGCGGCAAGTGGCAAAGGTCAGGGTGCCCCTCGGTTCGGGTTCCGATTTGCAGGCAAATTCGCTGAATCGGGCCTCCACTGCATATTGCGGCAGGCAGTGCGTGAACCCGTCCGGATCGCGGCACGCCATCGAAGACAGCAAGGCATGCGCCACCTGCTCACGCGTCGGAGGCGGATTCGGTTCGTCCTGTGCGGGCGCAGTGCCGCCGGCAAGCGCCACAGCTATCAGGAAGGAGATGGGTGCGGTCATGCCCTGAACATGCACCAGGATGAAGCCGTCAGCCAGCGCTGCGGAACGCGGGTTCTCCTAACCGTCATCCCCGCGAAGGCGGGGATCCAGAGCCGAGGAGCGACGTCCGTGCGGCTGGCTTCGGCTGCTTCGGCGAACCCGTGCGCGATTGCACGGCCTGTCCTTCGCTACCCTGGATCCCCGCCTTCGCGGGGATGACGGGAGTAGGGGGAGTGGGGGGAATGGCGGGGGCGGCGGCGTGAGTGTCGGATGGCCTTCCTAAACGCCCAGCCGCACCCGGCTCGCTTCGCCCGCCGGGCCTTCGAGGAACGCCGCCACGCGCGCGTCGAGATCGGCCTCGGCAGCTGCATCGCGGACGTAATTGTCGACGCCGAGTTCCAGTACCGCGATCCCTGCCTCGCGCAGCGCGCGGATCACCAGCGGGTCGGCGTCGGACAGCGCGATCGCGCCGTCGCACTGGTGGAGCCGGGCTTCCTTGACGTGCCAGGCCCCTGCCCAGCTCGGCATGCGCAGTTCGTCGCCCATCGTCACGAAGCGCGCGGCGAGCGAGCGCAGCGGATCGCGCCCGTCATGCTCGCGGATATAGCCGTCGGCGGCGAGGCTGAGATACATCGAGCAGACGAACACCGCGCCATGGCTCTCCTCCCAGCGCTGGTAGAAGCCCATGTCGCTCCACAGGCCGCGACCGACGAACATCAGGCGGATGCGCTCGTTCGGGCAGGCCGCCTCGCCCGCTGCGGCGCGGGCGGCGACCTCGTCATGGAAATCGCACGCCGCATCGCGCGCCCATTCAGTGCCGCGATGCCATTGCGGCACCATCGTCGCGGGCATCTGATCGACCACCGAGATCGGCGCGGGGACGGTACGCGCGATCAGATCGCGGGTGGCGCGGTAGAAGCGCTGCTGGGCGTTGACGAGGTCGAGCACCTCGACCAGCCGGGCCGGATCGAGGGTGCGCCCGGTCAGTGACTCCAGTTCGGCGACCGCGCTGCGCAGGTCCGCCTCGAACAGATCGAGCCGCTCGGGCTCGAGCAGGCTGTCCCAATCGTTCGCGAGGCCATCCCACCAGTCGATCGGGATCTCCCAGCGGCTCTCGATGCTGCGCTCGTAGAGCTGCGGCCTTGCGCCCGATTCCGCGGCCCAGGCCTCGAAGATGCGCGCGGTGGCATCGGTGATGTAGACGGCCCCGAGCACGTCGGGCCTGGGCAGGCCGCCCCAGGGGGCGTGCTCGGCATCCTCGTCGAACAAGGCGGCGACGCCCTGTGCGCTATAGGCCTCGACATCGCCGGGATAATCGTGCGCCTCGAGCAGGCCGGCATAGCGCCGCGACTGCTGCTTGGCGGCGACGATCGACGCCCACCATTGATTGACCACGAACGGGATGCCGAGCGCGCGCAGGATTTCCTGCGGGGCATTGGCGTTGACGGTGGCGAAGGTCTCGCCGGCCGCGGCCCGGGCGCGGATACCGGCGAACCATTCGCGCTGATAGGCGCCGAACCGGGCGATGGCGTCGAGCGACTTGCGGCTGCGCGCCGGGCGCGGCGCGGCGCGGGCCTGTGGCTCCGCTGCCTGGACTTCGGCCACTTCACCCCGGAGCCGGGCGGCGAGTGCGATGGGATCGGCGGACACGCGGATGTCGTCGAGAGGAAGGTCGCCCAATGCCTTGCGGAGCGTCGCGATCTCCCAGGGCGCGCTTTCGTCCCCGCCGATGCTGAGCTGGAGCACGCGGGTTGCGCCGAGCTGGCGCGCCGCCGATGCCGTGCGCTCGGCGCGGAGGGCGGCGCTGGAAAAGGGGCCGGCCGCGGGTGTCAGCGTCGAAGCGGCGAGCGCGTCGAGCGGATCGGCATCGGGGTCGAGGTCGCGCAGTGCGCGGTCGCCGCCCCAGCCATGGTTCTCGCCGACCACGCGATAGCTGGCGCCCTCGATTGCCGCGACCAGCGCGACATCCTCGATATCCGAGCCGCTCAGCAGCACCGGATCGCCGGTGGCGGGCCAGTTGCCCGAACGCAACGCTTCGAGCGCGGTGCTGCTCTGCGCGATCGGCAGCACGGCGGCCCCGGCGAGGATTACATGCGCATCCGTACCGCTCAGCCCCTGGGTCCGCAGCGCCAGTATCTCGCACAGCAAGGCCCGGCGCCGGTTGCCGGCGGCGAAGGCGCTAGCGAAATCAGGTTTGCCGCCCAGGCTTTCGAGCCAGGTGCAGGCCTGTTCCACCCGCCGGCGGTTATAGGCCCGGGCCGAGGCGCGCTCGATCGTCAGCAGATCGAGGAAATGGACCTTGGGCTTGGCAATCGCGCCGGTGCGCGCCAGCTCGCGCAGGGTCGCGAAGATCTGCGACTGTTCGCTATCGGCATGCGAGATCAGCAGCGCGTCTTCCGGCGGCAGCGCCAGGATCGCGGCGAGCAGCGCGCGGCCGCGGTCGCGCATCGTCTCGGCATTGACCAGCCGGTCGATCTCCGCATGGTCGATCCGTGCATCGGGGACCAGCCGGACGGGGGCACAGCCATGCGCCTCGACCAGTTCACAGGGCAGGTCGCTGCCGAGCATCCAGACGACCTGCCGGCCCTGCCCGCGCAGATCGGCGGCGACCGTGCCGGGATCGGCCGCTGCCGCGCGGAACAGGTCGAGCGCTGCCTCGGGGGTCACGCCGTCACGCCTTCCGCCGCCAATGCGGCGATGCGCGCTTCGTCATAGCCGAGCAGGTCGCCCAATATCTGGGCATTGTGCTCGCCGATCCGCACCGGCAGTACCGGATCGAAGCCGGCGCGCGCCGAGGAGAAGCGGATCGGGATGCCGGCGGTGCGCAGCTCGACTGCGCTGGCATAATCGGGATGCGACACGGCGTTGGTCTCCTCGCGCGCCAGCACGCGCGGATCGGTCAGCGCTTCCTCGGGATGGCGCACCGGGGCGACCGGAACGCCCTGCGCCTCCAGCTTCGCCACCACCTCGGCGACGGGCAGCATGCACGACCAGGAGGTGATCAGCGCCTCCAGCACATGGGCATTGGCGACGCGCCCGTCACGCGTGGCGAAGCGGGGATCGTCGATCAGCTCAGGCCGGCCCATCGCCTCGAACAGGCCGACGGCCAGCTTGTGGTGGACCGCGACGAGCGCGATATAGCCATCGACACAGGCGAACACGCCGAACGGCGACAGCCGCTGCACGGTGAGGCCGGTACGCGCCGGCATGTCGACTGCGCGCATCGCCGCCCAATTCTCGATCGCGACGAACGAAGTGAGCGCGCCGAGCATCGAGATGTCGACATGCTGCCCCTCCCCCGTCCGGTGGCGCTGCTCGATCGCGGAGAGGATGCCGATCACCGCGAAGACGGGCGCGAGCATGTCGGCCACCGGGATGCCCATGCGCACCGGCGGCTGGTCGGCGTCGCCGCTGGTGTACATCGCGCCCGAGAGCGCCTGGATGATCACGTCCATCGCCTTGCCGCCCTCGGGCTGGTCGGCACCGAAGCCGCTGAGCGAGCAATAGACGATGCGGGGGTTGGCGGCCTTCGCAGCCGCATAGCCGACGCCTAGCCGGTCGGCGGTGCCGGCGGTGAAATTCTCGACCACGATGTCGGCGGTACGCACCAGATCGGCGAATACGGCGCGGGCGTCGGGATGCTTGAGGTTGAGCGCGATGCCGTGCTTGCCGCGGGCGCGGGTGAGGTGCGAGACCGAGAGATCGTCGTCATGACGCCGCTCGATGCCCACGCCGTCGCGACCGACATAGGGACTGTTCTCGCGGGCGAGATCGCCGCCCTTGGGGTCCTCGATCTTGATCACTTCCGCGCCGAGCCCGGCGAGGAGCAGCGTGGCATAGGGGCCCGCGAGCGCGCGGGTGAGGTCGATCACGCGCAGGCCTTCGAGCGGGCGCGGCAGGTCGGTCATCGTGTCAGTCCCAGTTCGGCGAGGATGGCCGCATTGTCGGCACCGGGCGCCCGGGCGGGGCGCGGCGGGACGGGCGGCGTTTCGGAGAGATGGATGGGCGAGCCGATATGGCGCAGCGGCCCGCTTTCGTGCGGCACGTCGATCGCCATGCCACGCGCGAGATTGTGCGGATCGGCGAGCGCCTCGGCGACGCTGTTGATCGCGGCGAACTGGGTGTCCGCCTGGCCGAGCAGGCCTAGCCAGTGGTCGAGCGGCGCTTCGGCGAATTTCGCCTCGAGCCAGGCGACGATCTCGGCGCGGTGGCTCGCGTCGTTCTGGAGCGGGATGAAATCGGGCCGGCCCATCGCCTCGCAGAACCGCTCCCAATAGCGCGGCTCCATGTCGGTGGTGGCGAGGAAGCGGCCATCGGCGCAGCGATAGACCCCGCAATCGGCCCGGGCGCGGCCGCGCGGCGGCGCCTTGGCGAGGTCGGGGTTGCGCGAGATCACCGGGGCGATCAGCGCCATCGCGCTGTCCGACATGGCGATGTCGACCTGCTGCCCCCTGCCCGTGTGGTGGCGCGCCTGGAGCGCGGCAAGGATGCCGATCACCGCGTTCGAGCCGCTGAGCAGGTCGGCGACCGGCACGCCGGCCGAACCGGGCCGTTCCGGGCTCTCGCCGATCCGCGACAGCGCGCCCGAGACGGCGAGCGCGATCGGATCATGGCCGGGCTTGTCGCGATAGGGTCCGGTCTGGCCGCACAGGCTGACCGAGCAATAGATGAGACGCGGGTTGATCGCGGCGACCGCTTCCTGGCTCCAGCCCATCGCAGCGAGCACGCCAGGGCGATAATCCTCGACCAGCACGTCGGCGGTGCGCAGCAGCGCCTCGATAATCGGCCGGGACTCCTCGGCGCCGGGATCGAGCAGCAGCGACTTCTTGCCGCGGGCGAAGATGTCCTGGGCGCGGATGCGTTCGCGCTGTTCCTGGCTAAGCTTGTCCCAGCCGAATACCCTGGCCTGCTTGGCGAGCTCGCGCGGATGCTCGATGCGGATCACTTCCGCGCCGAGATCGGCGAGCATCCAGGTACAGTACGGCCCGGGCAGGAATTTGGAGAAATCGACGACGCGGATGCCGTCGAGCGCGGCGCGGGTCATGGCGCGGTCCTCGCGAACAGGGGGCCGGGCACGCGCACAGTGTGTCCGTCAATCTCGGCATCGCGCCACAGCCCGCGTGCGGCGAGATGCGGGCTCGCCAGCACGTCCGGGACTTCGTCGATCGCCGAGAGGCCCATGCCGTGCGCATTGGAACGCCGGGTGAGGTCGGCGCGGGGCATGGTGGCGAGCCAGGCGGCGACCAGCCGCTCCCAGCGCTGCAGCACTTCCTGCGGCATGTCGGCGACGAGGATGTTCTCCCAATCGACCTCGGCCAGTTCGCCGGCCATGTCGCCCATCTGGCCGACAAAGGCGCGCATCATCGGCGGGTTGTCGACCAGCGCCCAGGTGACATGGCCGTCGGCGGCCTGCCAGATCTGGCGCACGCCGGACTTGCCGCGGACGAGCAGATTGCCGGTGCGGCTGCCGATCCTGCCGGTCCAGCCCCAGGTCAGCGGCTCGCGGTAATTGGCGAGGACGGCGGCGCGATAGGCATAGACCTGGACCGTCTGGCCCCTGCCGTCGGCGGCGCGGGCGTGGAGCGCGGTGAGCGCGGCGATGGCACCCTGGATGCCGGCCAGCGCCCAGGCCTGGCGGCCGGGCATGGTCAGCGGGGCGCGGTCGGGGTCGCCGCCGATCGCGACGAGGCCGGAGCGGGCCATCAGGGTGAGATCGGTGGCGAGGCGATGTTCGTTGCCGCGGCCGGGCTCGAAGGCGAGGATCGCGACGTCGATCAGCGCGTCATGCGTGCCGATGTCCGCGCCGAACGCTTCCGGACCGCGCAGGACGATGTCCGCTTCGGCGACCAGCGCGCGCAGCTCGGCACTGTCAAGGGCGAGCGGGACGACATGCTTGCCGCGCCGGTCCATCGCGGTTTCCGCTGCGTCACCGACAGGCGGTTGCCATTCGGCGAGCGTCACCTGCGCGCCCAGCTCGGCAAGCATGACGCCGGCATAGGCGCCGAGCCCGCAGGTCAGGTCGATCACCTTGAGGTGCCCCAGCATCACGACAGCACTCCCGCTTCGGTGAGCGCCGCGATCTCGGCGGCGTCGATGCCGAGCATTTCGACGAAGACCTGGTGGTTGTGTTCGCCCAGCCTCGGCGGCGGGCCCACGGCAACCTCAGAGCGAGCGAACTCAGCGGGCGGTCCGGGCATCTCGCAGGTGCCGAGCACGGGGTGGGAAATCCACACGAAATGGCTGCCCTCCGCCAGCTCGGGATCGGTGAACACGTCGCGGCCATCGGCGACGGGCTCGGCCGGCATGCCGGCGGATTGGAGGCGGTCGGCGAGGAGGTGCTTGTCCTGCGTGGCGGTCCATGTCGCGACATCGCCGCCGGCCAGTTCGGCGAGGCGTGCCGGATCGGCATCGATCGCGATCCACTGGTCGTGCCCGCGCGCGGGATAGATGCCGTGCGGCTCGGGCTTGCCCTGCCCTTCGATCTGCACCCGGGCGATCACGTCGCCCAGCACATGGACGAGCGGCTCGACCTGCGACACGTCGATGCGGCTGCCCTCGCCCGTCACGCGGCGATGCTCGAGCGCGGCGAGCACCGCGACGGTGGCGAACATCGGCGCGACCACGTCGCCATACGCAAAGGGCGGCATGTGCGGCTCACGGTCCGGCCAGCCGGAGAGTGCGGCGAGCCCCGACAGGGCGGCGGCGCTGTTGCCATAGCCGCGCAGGTCGGACATCGGCCCCGTCCGCCCCGCCACGCTGACCGAGAGATAGATCAGGTCGGGCTTGAGCGCCTTGAGCACCTCGGCACCCAGGCCGATGCGCTCCATGAAGCCCTTGCCGAAATTCTCGACCACGACATCGGCCCATTCGATCAGCCGCTTCGCCACTTCGATCCCGCGCGGATCGGACAGGTTGATCGTCACGCCGAGCTTGCTGGTGTTGGTGATCGCGAAGAAGGCGGAGCCGTCCGGATCGCGCTTGCCGTCCTTGAACGGCGGGCTCAGCCGACCAAGATCGAGGCGCTTGCGGCTCTCGACCTTGACCACCGTAGCGCCATGATCCGCGAGGTCCTTGGTCGCGCGCGGGCCGGCGCCGACCCAGCTGAAATCGGCGATCTTCACGCCTGCCAGGGCACCGCTCACTTCGCACCTCCACATCCAAGGGATTGTCCCGCCTGCCGCTTCGCCACCAGCGACGCCGCGCGGTCGGCGATCGCCACGCCGTCGATCCCGAACTTGTCGAGCCGCTTGGCGAGGCGCACCGCATTGGCGCGGTAGAGCGCGTCGAATTGCGCCTGTGCACCCGGGGCCGGCGCGACGAAGGTCACGCCCTCCTTGCGGGCATAATCGGCACCGACATCGCCGGCCTTGTCGATCTGCTCGGCGAGCGCCGCCTCCCACACCGCTTCGCCGCGAGTGAACAGCGCCTGGTCCGCTGGACTCAGCTTCGCCCAGACCCGCTCGCCCATCGCCCGCGCCGGATAGGCGCCGCGCGGGATGCGGAGCGTCGAGAAATAGCGCCCGACCTCGGCCAGGTGCATCGAGCGCAGCGCATCGGTGGGCGCGATCACGCCGTCGATCACGCCCTTGGCCATGGCCGGATAGACTTCGGCCATCGACATGTTGACCGGGTCCGCACCAAGCTTCTCGAGCACCGCGGCGGTGTCCTCCTGGGCGCGGAGACGGAGCCCCTTGAGGTCGGCTAGGCTGCGCACCGGGCGGTTGCGCGTCAGGATGCCGGGGAAGCCGCCGCCCTGCACCGCGAGCACATGCAGCCCGGGCAGTTCGGCATGCATCTCCGGGAAGGCTTCGGCGACGCAGCGATAGATGGCGATCTGATCGGCGATGCTGCCGACGCCGCTGTAGAAGCTCGGCTGGCTGCGCTGGAGATGCGCGCTGCGGGCATACATCGGCGTGACCATGCCGATATCGGCGATGCCGTGGCGGATCTCGAGCATGTTCTCGTTCGACGAGAGCAGCGCCCCGCCCCAGTTCGGCTTGATCCTGATGCGACCGCCCGATTCCTTCTCGATGAAGTTCATCCAGGCGATGTCGGCGCGGCTGAACGTATGGGTGGCCGGGTACGGGCTGGCATAGCTCAGCACGGTGACGCCGGGCTCCGGCGCCTTGCCGCAGGCGGCGAGCAGCAATGCGGCGAGGAGGATCGACCAGCGGCTCATTTCAGCAACTCCGGCAGCCACAGCGCCAGCCCCGGCACGAAGATCAGCAGCGCGAGATGGGCGAAATCGGTGAGCAGGAACGGCACGATCCCGCGGAAGATCGTCCCCAGCGAAATGTCCTTGGCCAGCGAGTGGATGACATAGACGTTGAAGCCGAGCGGCGGGTGGACGAAGCCGATCTCCATCGTCCGCACCAGGAAGATGCCGAACCAGATCGGGCTGAGGTTGAGCGCCCCGACCACCGGCAGGAACAGCGGGATGGTCAGCAGCATCAGCGCCAGCCCGTCGAGGAACGACCCCAGCAGCAGCAGGACCAGCGCCATCGCGAGCACCGCGAGCAGCGGGCTGCCGCCATCGCCGTGGACGAAGCCGGCGAGATGCTCGGGAATGCCGGTGACGCTGACAAAGGTGCTGAACAGGATCGCGCCGATCACGATCACATAGATCATGCCGGTGGTGCGCAGCGTCTCGACCAGAGCGCCACGCAGCGTCTCGCGGTTCAGGCGGCCGCGGAAGGCGCAGAGGATCAGCGCGCCGACGCTGCCGATCGAGGCCGCCTCGGTCGGCGTGAACCAGCCGACCACCAGCCCGCCGACGACGAACAGCACGAGCAGCGCGATGTCGAGGATGCGCAGCATCGCGGCGCGGCGCTCGGCCCAGCTGGCGCGGGGTGCCGCCGGACCGCGGCTCGGATCGAGCCGGCAGAGCAGGACGATGGCGCCGACATAGAACAGCGCCTGGGTGATCACCGGCAGGATCGCGGCGGCGAACAGGTTGCCGATCGATTGCTCGGCGATGATGCCATAGACGATCAGCGCGCCGCTGGGCGGGGTGAGCGAACCGAGCGTGCCGCCCGCTGCCAGCGTGCCGGTCGCGAAGCCGGGCTTGTAGCCCTGGCGGCGCATCTCGGGCAGCGCCACCGCGCTCACCGTGGCGACGGTGGCCAGGCTCGATCCGCTGATCGCGCCGAACCCCGCGCAGCCGCCGATCGAGGCGATGGCAAGGCCGCCGCGGCGATGCCCGATCATCTTCGATGCGAGCTCGAAAAAGTCGCGGCTCGCCCCGGCGGCGAAGCAGAGCTGCGCCATCAGCATGAACAGCGGCAGCACGCCCAATTCATAGCGCGACAGCGTGTCGAACGAGACCACGCCCGCCTTGATCAGCGCCGCTTCGGGCGAAAGGATCGCCGCCAGCCCGGCCAATCCTACCAGCGCCAGTGCCGCGCCGATCGGAATGCCGGCCATCAGCACCAGCAACAGGCCGACAAAGCCCAATATGCCAACGAGTTCGGGGGTCATCCGCGCACCTCGCGCCACAGGCGGACGAGGAAGAGCGCGGCGATCGCGCCCGAGGTCGCGATCCACACCAGCCGGAACCAGCGCACCGGCAGTCCGAGCAGCTCGGTCATCTCGTGCGTCGGCCAGAGATCCCAGGCGACCCAGAGCGATCCGGCGAAGAGCAGGCCGAAGGCGACCGCGCTGGCGAGATGCCCGCTGGCAACCACCCAGCGACGCGGCCCGGCGGAAAGCCGATCGACGAGGATATGGACCGCCGCGTGGCGCCCCGCGAGCGTGGTGACCAGCAGGGCGCAGGAAGTCGCGACCAGCGCAGTCATCTGGAACAGCTCGATCGAGCCGAGAAAGGCGAAACCAAGGTGGCGCCCGGCAACCGCGATCGCATCGGTGGCCACCGCGACGAGCAGCGCCCCTGCCCCGATCGTCTCGACCCAGCGCGTCAGCGCGCCGGGCGGCGGCGCCTCGCTTTTCCCAGCTTCTTCCAAAGCCCGCTCTCCCTTGCGACGCCTCTTGCGGGCGGCAACATGTTATTTCACATAACCATAGAGAGAATCAACTGTTGAGCAAGCGATAGTTGTCGTTGCGCGGCCCCGCCAGTTGATATAGCGCCATCCTCTTGGCGAAAGAGGAAATTGCCGGCGGATGAGCAGTGCCGCGAAGCATCGGGATTCCATCACCCTCGGCCGGCTGGACGACGCGATCGGCTTTCGCCTGCGCCGCGTGCAGAACCAGCTCTCGCGCGATTTCCAGGCGAGGTCGCGCGAATGGGACCTGCGCGCCGGCATGTTCAGCGCGCTGGAGATCATCCTCGCCAATCCCGGCATCTCGCAGACCGACCTCGCCCGCGAGGTGGGCATGGACAAGTCGGTGATCGTATCGCTGATCGACGAGCTGGAACGCCGCGGCTGGACGGTGCGCGAGCGTTCCGCCACCGACCGCCGCCGCTATTGCCTGTCGGTCACGCCCGAGGGACAGGCCGCGCTCGACGCGCTGGTCGGCAACATGCTGCACATCGAGCAGATCGGGCTGGCGGTGCTGACGCCCGAGGAACGCCGCACCCTGATCGAGGCGCTGGACAAGATCTACCGCGCCTATGTCCGGCCGCTTGCCTGAAGCTGACGTTCGGAAGCGTCCCCGGTTCGACGGCGCGCTAGTCCACCGGCGACCCGCCGGAAATGGGCACGGCTGAAGGGGCAGGCCACCCCTTGGTGCCCTGCCCCGCCATGCGTCAATTTCGGCTGGAGCCTATTCCGCGGCCTGGGCGATCGCCTGGGCCAGGCCGTCCGGATCGGTGAGGAACGGCAGGTGCCCGGTCGCCAGCGTCACTGCCTTGCGAACCGGCGTCGCGGCGACCATCCGGGCCTGAAGCGCCGGGCTGACGACCTGGTCCAGGCTGGTGTGGACATAGATCCTGTCGACCTTGCCGAAGCCAGCATCGCTCACATGCACCGGGGTGCCGAGCGGCTTCAGCGGCTCGTCGAGGATCAGGTCGGGGAGCTTCGCCTTGAGCGGCTCCGACCCGTCATTGGCGAAGAGCTCGGCGCGGGCCGAATATTCGACGACGGCGATGCCATTCTCCGGCTCGATCTTGAGGTGCGCGCCGATCTTCGCATCCGGATCGGTCATCGCCAGCGACACCAGCGATTCACCGTCCTGCGGCAGATAGGCGGCGACGAAGACCAGCGTCTCGATCTTCTCCGGCGCCTGCTCGGCCGCGGCGGCGATGACGATCCCGGCGAAGCTGTGGCCGACGACGATCGCGGGCTGGCCGAGCTCGTCCAGGGTCGCCAGCAGCGCGTCGCGGTGCATATCGAGCGTGACCTGATCCGGCGCCATCGGGTTGCCCGGACGGCCGGGCAGGTCGATGCTGCGGACTTCGCGCCCGGCGGCGCTCAGCCGGCCGGCGACATGCCCCCAGCCCGGAGCATCGGCAAAGGCGCCGTGGACCAGGACGATCGGGGGTTTCGCGCCGGTCTTGCCCGGGGTGGAGAGATTCGCGGAAGCGGACGTTGCATTTTCGGTGTTCATGTCATTGTTCCTTCGCAGCAATCGGTTCTAGGGGAGTGAGCCGATGGGCAAAAACTAAGCTGACCGAGGGGAACCGGACATGCCGCGGCCTCCGGATTGCATGATGGATCGTCCGGAATGACGGAAAATTTTGGAATGACGGCCGCGCGGAACGACGTGCTGTCACAAGTGCTCACCCTGATCCGCCTGCGCGGCGAGCTGGTTTACACCGCCTTCCTTGGAGAGCCCTGGGGCCTGAGCTTCCCCGCCGGGCCCGCGCATTTCCATTTCGTGGAGCGCGGAGAGGCCTGGGTAACCCCAGCCGGCGAGCCGCCCGTCCGGATCAAGCAGGGCGATCTGGTGTTGCTCCCGCTGGGCAAGGGGCATGTCGTGACCGATGCGACGAAGTCGCCGGCCGAGGATATCGCCACGGTCGCGGCGAACCGTTTCGATCGGGACGAACTGGTCCTGCGCCATGGTGGCGACGGTGCGGCCACGCATCTGGTAAGCGGCTTCTTCAGCCTCGAGGGGAGCCCCCTGCCCGCGATCATGTCGGCGCTTCCGGCGATCATCCTGATCCCGCGCGGCGATGCCGGGGCGCCGCCCTGGCTCGAGGCGATATCGCATTTCCTCGTCGCCGAGGCGCAGCAGCCCAATCCGGGCTCCTCGCTGATGATCTCGCGGCTGATCGACCTTCTCGTCATCCGGACGCTGCGCAGCTGGGCGGCGGCGGAGGCGAACCGCACGGGGTGGCTGGGCGGACTGGGCGAGGAGCGCATCGGTCGCGTGCTCAGCGCGATGCACGCCGATCCCTTCGATCGCTGGACGGTGGAATCGCTCGCCAGGGTGGCGATGATGTCGCGCTCGATCTTTGCCGAGCGCTTCAACGCGGTCGTCGGCGAACCGCCGCTACGCTATCTGTCGCGATGGCGGCTGACGATAGCGGCGGATCTGCTTCGCGGCGGCGGGCTGAAGGTCACCGAGGCAGCGTATCGCTGCGGCTATAGTTCGGATGCAGCGTTCAGCCGGGCCTTCAAGACGCATTTCGGATATGCCCCGAGCGAGATCAGGCAGCAGCAGCAATTGCAAGTCTGACGACCTAGCCGCCCGGCGACGCGCATCGTCCGGGCGGCCAGGTCCAGGCGCCGGTCAACCGGCCGCCCGCACCAGCGCCGTCTCCAGCTCGCGATCGAGGAACAGGGCGACCTCGGTGATCCGCGCGTCGCCGATCTGCCCGAACAGGGTGGAAGGCTTGTCATATTCGAAGACAGTCTCCCCTTCCGGGGTTTCGAACAGCGCGACTCGGAGCGGCGCATAGAGCGACGCCGCGAGATCGTGACGAGTCATCTTCGATGCGATGATCGGATTGCCGATCTCGAACTGGACGGCATTACGCTTCCGGCCGACGATCGCCAGAAGGTCACCATGCTCGCGCGTCAGGAATATCGACAGCGTCGGGCCATGCGCGTCCTGATAGTTCACGGCCTCTTCGTCGCCGCTGGCGAGCAGGCCCATGATGCTCGGATCGAGCTGGGGGATATCCGCTTCCAGCGCGGCGCGGACCTGCGCGAAGGGGCGGCTCGAAGTAATTCTGACGTGCTCCACGGCGATCGTGCGCGACGTGACCTGGGCGGTTTGCATGATTGGCTCCTTTGAAATGGGGATCGCGGATGCGATCGTCTGCCCGAGGCGGCACGGGAACGCGCCGCCTCGGCTGCCGCTCAGGCGAAGAAGGCGCGTGCCTGCTGGACGAACACCTGGTGGTATTGGAAGATTCCGCCGTGCCCGGCATCCGGGAAGATGCTCAGCTCGGCATTGGGAAGACGGCGGGCCAGCTCGAACGAGTTGATCGTCGGCGCCATCACGTCATCATCGCCGTTGACGACCAGGACCGGATGCGTGGTCGCACCAAGGCTCGAAGGATCGCCGCGGCCCCAGGCGTGGATCGCGGTCAGCTGGGCACCGATCGTCTCGTTGCTGATCGGGGTGTCGCGATCGGCCTTGCGTTCGTCCAGGCGGGCGAGAAAGGCATTGGCTGCCGCCTGGCCGTTGCTGGTCTGCGAGAAGAACAGGAAGTGCTTCGGGTGCTTGCCGGCAGCGCCGGCCTTGCCCAGCGCATCCTGCAGGACCGCGCCCATGTCGGAAATGCCTGCGCCACCCGCGGGCGCCGAGCCGGCGATGACCATCTTGCGGACGAGATCCGGCTGCTGCTGCGCGATCACCTGCGCGACGAAGCCGCCCAGCGAGAAGCCCAGCAGGTCCACCTTGGTGAAGCCGAGGGTGCGGATGAAGGCGATAGCGTCCTGCGCCATTTCCTCGACCGAATTGGGCGTGGTGCCACCCGAGCCGCCTACCCCGCGATTGTCGAACGCGATGACGTGGCGATCGGCGGCGAGACCATCGACCAGCGCCGGATCCCAATCGTCGAGCACGGCGGTCAGATGGTGAAGCAGGATGACGGGCACGCCGCTCCTCTCCCCTGCCTGCCTGTAGAGGAAGTTCGTGCCTTCCACGTCGATCGTCTCGGTCGGTGCGGTGCTGAAGCTCATGGTCCTGGTCCTTTCATTGGGTCACCGCCGGGCAGCGGGGTTGCGCCCATAGGATAACGATCGTTATATAACGGTCGTTATCCTATGTTCAAGGGGACGACGCGATGTTCTGGAGACGAGCGAGATGAGATACCCGGCTGACCAGAAGGCGAAGGCCAGGGACGCGATCCTGCAGGCCGGCGCGGAGACGCTCCGGGTCAGGGGCTTCAACGGGGTCGGTGTGGATGCGCTGGCGGCGGCGGCCGGCGTGACCTCGGGCGCCTTCTACTCGAACTTCGCCAATAAGGAGGCGCTGCTCGAGGGCGTGATCGACAAGTATCTGGGGATGCCCTTTGTCGAGGCCGCCGGCACCGTGGCCGAGCGCCGCGCGCAGCTGAAGGCGTGGCTCAACGAATATGTCAGCCTCTACCACCGGGAGAATCCGGCGCTGGGCTGCGTCATGCCCACGCTGAGCGCGGACGTGGCCCGTGCCGGGCCTGCGGTCCGTGAAGCCTATCAGCGCCGGATGGTCGAGCTGGTCGGCAAGATCGCCGCGGTCCTCGGCGGCGCCGACGCCGATCGCGAGCAGCGCGCCTGGAACATCGTCGCCACGATGATCGGTGCGATCGAGGTTTCCCGGGCGATGATCGACGGCGATCAGGCGCGCCAACCGATCGAACACGCCCTGAACGCCGCCCTCGCGCTCGTCGATCCCTGAAAGCGGCGCCCTAGGGCTTCAACAGGTACAGTTTCCTGTTCGAATAGTCCCAAACGGTCTTGTACTGCCTCAGGAAAGCGTATCCCAGGCTCAAAATCCGAGGCGAATCCACCCCGATCGCCTTGGCGAAGGGAGCCGCGCCCTCGATCGGATGGCTCCCGATCCGGGTCAGGGGGATCGCCGGGCCCTTGCTGAACCGGACGGCCTTGATGTCAAAGGCGCCTTCCGCGTCCGTTGCGGGCTTGATCGCCCCGATCGTGGAGAGATGCTCGAGCGTCGCCGCATCGGCGTAGATGTTGCCGTGCTGCCCCGTGTCGAGAAGCGTCTCGAAATCCATGTCGCCGATCCTGGCGGTCAGGACAGGCACGTTGGGCCGATTGCGCGTTCCGAAGGGAATGGCGGCGACGATCGTCTCACCCTTCAGGAATGCCTTCGGCCCACCCTTGTAGAAGGTCGCCTTCGATGCCTTGTAATCGAACTTGGCGGCATAGCCTTCCCAGAACCAATGACCGAGCCAGCCCAGGAAGTCGGGGGTGATGCGTTCGAGCTGCGCGGCGTCCTGGCTGCGGACGGTGGTGACGCGGCCATAGGCCGGCCCGCCTGCCAGGCGAACCTCGTCGACGCTTGGGCGCAGGATGATCTCGAACGTCTGTCCGCTGGCGAAATTGCCGCGCCGGAGCACGCGGCCTTCGGGCAGCTTGAGGTGGTTGTGGTTCAGGCTCAGCGCTTCGAGCGCGCCGGTATCGAGCAGGAGCTTGCCCTTCACCCCATTGACCTCGGCCTCGACGAACGGGAACTCGCGGACCATCACAAAGGGGATCGAGACGACGTCGCCCTTCAGCCGGAATTCCGGCGCGATCTCGGCTTCGCGCGGCGCCTCCTGGGCGATGGCCGCAGGGGCAATCAGAATGCCGGCCAAGGCGAAGGCGGTGGCAAGGTTGATCGCAGTGCGCAGCATGTCGGTTCCTCTTCAACGTCCGATGCATCGCGCCGATTGGGGCGGGAGGATCATGATCGTCCCGCCCCTTTTCGGCTCCATGGCTCGGCTGGGCTTATCGGGCGGCGCGCTCGATCGCGTCGGCCAGGCCGTCCGGGTTGGTCAGGAACGGCGTGTGGCCGGTCTGCAGGGTGTATTCGACGCGGACTGGGGTCGCGGCGACCATCTTCGCCTGGAAGGCCGGGCTGATGACCTGGTCCATCGCCGTGTGGATATAGACCTTGTCGACCTTGCCGAAATTCGCGGCCGTCACCTTCACCGGCGTGGCCAGCGGCGCCAGCGGCTCGTCGAGGATCAGGTCGGGGATCGCCTTGCGCAGGCCATCAGGGCCGTCATTGGCGAACAGGTCGGCACGGGCCGAATATTCGATCGAGGCCAGCCCCTTGTCCTTCTGGATCTGCAGGTGCGGACCGACCTTGGCATCCGGATCGCGCTGGGCGAGCGACACCAGCGAGTCGCCGTTCTGCGGCAGATAGGCGGCGAGATAGACCAGGGTCTTGATCTTCTTCGGCGCCTGCTCGGCCGCCGCGGAGATCACGATCCCGCCGAAGCTGTGGCCGACGACGACGGCGGGACGCTTGACCGAACTGAGCGCCTTGACGACGGTGTCGCGGTACAGGTCCAGGCTGACCTTGTCCGGCGTCGCGGGATTGCCCGGGCGGCCCGGCAGGTCGACGGCGATGACCTGGTAGCCATCCTTCTGCAGCTTCGCGCTGACATGGCCCCAGACCTGGTCGTTCTCGAAAGCGCCGTGCACCAGGACGATGGCGGGCTTCTCGACGGTTTGCGCATGGGCGCCGATTGCGAGGACGGAAGCGGCGGCGGAGGCGATCAACATCTTCATTTTGCTAGTCCTTCGATACTGAAGCATCCCAGTGATGCTGTGATCGGAGGAGTACCCGCGGGCCGTTCTCGAACCCATGCCGCGCCCTCCCGAATCCATGATCGATCGTCCGGATTCGATGGAACGGCTGGGTGGGCGCAATCGTCCTCGCGGCTAGGCGATCGCTTCGGCTTCCCTGCTTGACGGCATTTCCCCGCCCGCGAGCGGGATGCGCACCGTGAAGCTGCTGCCAAGGCCCGCCCCCGCGCTCGCGACTTCGATCGCGCCCTGATGCAGTTCCACCAGCTGGCGGACGAGCGCGAGGCCGATGCCCAGGCCGCCGGAGGCGCGGTCCTGCTGACCCTCGACCTGGGCGAAGATCTGGAAAATGCGCGCCTGCATTTCCTGCGGGATGCCGACGCCGTTGTCGCGCACCTCGATCTCGACTTCGTCGCCGTCCTGGCGGGCAGATAGCTCGATCCTGCCGCCCGGCGGAGTGTAGCGCGCCGCGTTGTTGAGCAGATTGGCCACGATCTGGGCGACGCGCGTATGGTCCGCCACGAGCCAGACCGGCGCTTCGGGCATGGAGGCTGTGAAGCTGTGTCCCGACGCATCGATATTGGCCTGGCTGGCCTCGATCGCCGAGTTCAGGATCGTTGCGAGCTCGATGCGCTCCTTCTGGAGGGAGATCTTGCCTTCGACGATGCGCGACGTGTCGAGCAGGTCGTCGACCAGCCGGCGCAGATGCGCGAGCTGCCGCTCCATCCGCTCGCGAATATAGACGGCTTGGTCGGTGTCCGCGCGCTTCTGGAGCAGGTGCATGCCGGCATGCAGCGCCGCGACCGGGTTGCGCAGCTCATGCGCCAGGATCGCGATGAACACGTCCTTGCGTCGATCGGCTTCCCTGAGGGCCAGCGTCGCCGCTTCCAGCGCATCGCGCTGCGCCGCGACGATCTGGCGCTGGCGATGCAGGTCGAAGAACACCTCTGCCTTGCTGCGCAGGATGTCCGCCTCGATCGGCTTCTGGATGAAATCGACCGCCCCTGCCTCATAGCCGCGGAAGCGGCGCTGGGCGTCGGCGCTGCCTGCGGTGACGAAGATGATCGGAATATGCCGGGTCCGCTCGTTGCCGCGCATGAACTCGGCAAGTTCGAATCCGTCCATCCCCGGCATCTGCACATCGAGCAGCGCGAGCGCGACTTCGTGCCGCAGCAGCAGTTCGAGCGCCTCCTCGCCCGAGCGCGCCTTGAGGATCTCCAGGCCATCCCGGCGGAGCAGCCCTTCGAGCGAGAGGAGATTCTCCTGCAGGTCGTCGACGAGAAGGCACTTCACGGGGGGCGGCGTCATGCTGCGATGTCTTTCATGAGATAGTCTGCAATCGCCTCGAGCGTGAGGATACGGGCTTCGGGACAGGCCGCTACGGCCGCCAGCGGCATGGTATCGGCATGGGCGGTCTCGGGTTCCTCGACCATCGCCACGCCGCCTGCCTCGCAAATCGCCTTCAACCCCCTGGCGCCATCGGCACTGGCGCCGGTCAGGATGACGGCGGAGACGGCATTTCCGAAGCTGTCCGCCGCGCTTTCGAACAGGACGTCGATCGAAGGACGCGAGTATAGCACCGGTTCGTCGGTCGACAGCGAGAGGGTGGCGTCGCTCTCCACCAGCAGGTGATAGTCGGGCGGGGCGAAATAGATGACACCCGGCAAAGCCTGTTCCTTGTCCTCTGCTTCCCGGACGATCATCCTGCACCGGGTCTCGAACAATGGCGCGAGGATGTTGCTGCGGTCGGTCGGCACATGCACCACGATGAGGATCGGCACGGGGAAGTCCGCCGGCAGTTCGGGAAGAATCACCGAAAGCGCCTGGATCGCGCCCGCGGACGCGCCGATCACCACGATGCGGGGCGGTGCGCCGATCATCCTTCGCGCCTCTGGTAGATCTTCTCGTCCCGGACGAAATTGCTGAACGCGTCGGCGTGGGCGGAGAAGCGGAGATTCTCCTTCGAGCCGAGGCCGAGGAAACCACCGCGGACCAGGGACTCGCGGAACAGGCCGATCGCACGGTTCTGCAGCTCGCGATTGAAATAGATCAGCACGTTGCGGCAGGAAATCAGCTGCATCTCGGCGAACACGGCGTCGGTGACGAGGCTGTGGTCGGAGAACACCACCCGGTCGCGCAGGCTCTTGTCGAAAACCGCTCCGCCATAGCCGGTGGTGTAATAGTCGGAGAGGGACGACTTGCCGCCGGACAGGCGGTGATTCTCGGTGAAGCCCTTGATCCGATCGAGCGCATAGATGCCGCGCGATGCGGTCTCCAGCGCCTCCTGGCTGATATCGGTCGCGTAGAAGATGGTGCGCTCTTCCAGCCCCTCCTCGCGGAACAGGATGACGAGCGAGTAAAGCTCCTCGCCCCCACTGCACCCTGCGATCCAGATCCTGAGCGAGGGATAGGTCCGCAGGACCGGCACGACCTTTTCGCGGATCGCCCTGAAATAGGCGGGGTCACGAAACATCTCGCTGACCTGGACGGTCAGATAGCCGAGCAGCCGCGGCAGTATCGCCTTGTCGTGCAGCAGCGCTTCCTGCAGCGCGGAGAAGGTCGGCATGCCGAGCTGCTGCCGGGCCTGTTTCAGGCGCCGCCGGATCGAAGCCTGGGCATAGTTCCGGAAGTCGTAGTGATAGCGCAGGTTCAGCGCCTCCAGCAGCAACCGGATCTCGATGTCCTCGATGACGTCTGACAAGCCGGCGTTCCTCAGCGCGGCATCCATACGCGGACGAGCGACAGCAATTTGTCCACGTCCAGCGGCTTGGCCATATAGTCGCTCGCGCCGGCCTCGATACAGCGCTGCTGGTCGTCGGGCATCGCCTTGGCGGTGAGCGCGATGATCGGCAGCTTCTTCCAGCGCGCCTTCTTGCGGATCGCGCGTGTGGCGGTCAGTCCATCCATTACCGGCATCATCACATCCATCAGCACCAGATCGATGGCAGAACCCCCTTCGGTGCCCGTTTTCTCCAGCGCCTCGATCGCTTCCTTGCCGTTGCGTGCGATTTCTATCGTCACGCCGTGCGGCTCGAGGATGTTGGTGAGCGAATAGACGTTACGGACATCGTCCTCGACGATGAGGATGCGCCGGCCCTCCAGGATCGCGTCGCGGTTGCGCGCGGTCTGGATCATCTGCTGATGCTCGGGCGGCATGTCCGTCACCACCTGGTGGAGGAACAGCGACACTTCGTCGAGCAACCGCTCGGGCGAACGCGCGCCCTTGATGATGATCGAGTCCGAATAGCGCCGCAGCCGCTGCTCGTCGTCGGGCGACAGATCATGGCCGGTATAGACGATCACCGGCGGGAAGCTGTGTCCCTGGTCCTCCTGCAGCGTTTCCAGCAGCGCGAAGCCCGAAGCGTCGGGCAGGCTGAGGTCGAGCACCATGCAGTCGAAGGTCTCGCTCTTCAGCCGGTCCAGGCTCTCGGCGACGGTGCCGACGCCGACGGTCTCGACTTCGCCCGAGGCGAGCAGCCTGGCGACGGCGTCGCGCTGGACCGGGTCGTCCTCGACGATCAGCACGCGCCGGCTGCTGGTGGAAAGCTTGGTGGCCAGCGTCTGGAGCACGGCCGCCAGGTCCTCGCGTTGCACCGGCTTCACCAGATAGCCGATCGCGCCGAGCGACAGCGCCGTCTGGCTGTGATCGGCGGCGGAGACGATATGCACCGGGATGTGCCGGGTCTCGACGTCGCTCTTCAGCCGATCAAGCACGGCCAGGCCCGACTGGTCCGGCAGGCCGACATCAAGCACGATGGCGCTAGGCTTGTGCTCGCGGGCGAGCGTCAGCGCTTCCTCCGCCGTGCCGGCGACCAGGCACTGGAAGCCCATCTCATGCGCCAGATCGCGCACGATCGAGGCGAAGATGCTGTCATCCTCGACGACAAGCAGGATGCGCTCGGCGGTTCTCAGGCTGTCGCGGTCATCCAGGACCCGGCGTATCACGCGGGGCTTGGGGCGAGCCTCTGCTGCTGCGGGCACAGGCTTGACCGGGGCCGGGGGCATCACGGGCTCCTCGCGCTCCGCGACCAGCTCGGGATCATAGGCAAGCGGGATGGTCAGGGCGAAGTGGCTGCCCTCGCCCGGAGTGCTGCTTAGCGCGATCGTGCCGCCGAGCAGGCGCGCCAGTTCGCGCGAGATCGACAGGCCCAGGCCGGTGCCGCCATATTTGCGGCTGATCGTGCCGTCCGCCTGGCGGAAGGCCTCGAATATCTCGCGCTGCTGCTCCTCGGCGATGCCGATGCCGGTATCGGTGACGCCGAGCGTGATCCGCCCCCTGGCTGCCGGCGCGATCTCCAGCGTCACGCTGCCCTGCTCGGTGAACTTGAACGCATTGGACAGCAGGTTCTTGAGGATCTGCTCCAGCCGCTGACGATCGGTGTCGATCGTCGCAGGGCTGTCGTCGGCAACCTTGATGTCGAACGCCAGTCCGCGTTCGCCGGCGATCGGCTGGAAAACCTGGAGCATGTCGCGCGTGAGCCGGTCCAGCGAGACGTTCTCCGGCCGGATCTGCACATGCCCCGCCTCGATCTTGGAGAGGTCGAGAATGTCGTTGATCAGCTGGAGCAGGTCGTTGCCCGAGGACTGGATCGTGGTGGCGTACTTGACCTGCTCCTCGGTCAGATTACCCTTGGGATTGTCGCCGAGCAGCTTGGAGAGGATCAGCAGCGAGTTGAGCGGCGTGCGCAGCTCGTGCGACATGTTGGCGAGGAAATCGGACTTGTAGCGGCTCGTCTGCTCCAGCTCGCGGGCCTTGAGCTCGACCGCGGCGTTGGAGCGGGCAAGGTCGTCACGCTGCGTCTCGAGCTGCTGGGCCTGCTCCTCGAGCTGGGCATTGGTCTGCTCCATCTCGACCTGCTGCTGCTCGAGCCGGGCCTGCTGCTCCTTGAGCGCATTGCCCTGCTCCTCCAGCTCCTCATTCGAGACGCGCAGCTCCTCGGTTTGCACCTGCAGTTCGTCGGACTGGCGCTGGGTCTCCTCGAGAAGGTTCTGGAGCTCGGTGCGCATCTGGGCGGAGCGAAGCGCCACTCCGATCGCACCGGCGGCCTGTTCGAGGAAGGTCCGCGCATCCGGGCTCACCGGCTGCAGGAAGCCCAGTTCCAGCACGCCCTGCGTCACATCGTCGGCGATCGCCGGGGAGATTATCAGGTGGCGAGGCTTGTCCCGGCCCAGCGCCGAACCGATGGTCAGATAGCCTTCGGGGATGTCCGACAGCAGCACCGCCTCGCGATCGGCGGCGACCTGCCCCAGCAGGCCTTCCCTTGGCGCGAACCGATCGGCGATATTCGCGTCGTTCGGGACCCCCAGCGTCGCGATCCGGCGATACAGCGCACCATCGCTGGCGAAGATCGCGCCGCCTTGCGCCCCCAGGAACCGGGCGAGGAAGCCGAGGATATGCTCGCCGAGCGTATCGGCGCCCGGATCGCCTAGCATGACTGCGGCAAGCCGTGCCTGGCCGGATTCCAGCCATTGCTGGCGCTCGCGCGCCTTGGTCGCCCGCCGAAGCACTTCGCCGATGACCAGGGTCAGCGCGATTCCGACCAAGGTGGCCAGGAGACCGGTGAGGCGGGCGGTCTGATATGCATCCGCCATCTCGTCCAGCCGCTGCTGGCGGAGCCGGGCCTCCTCCTGCTGCATCAGGTCGAGCTGGGCGCGGATCGCATCCATTTCGGCCTTGCCGCGATCGTCGTTGACGATGTTCAGTGCGGCATCGGCCCCGGCGCCGCGACGCAGGTCGATTGTCTGCTTCAGCTCGGCCAGCTTGGCGCTGACATGGCGGCGCAGCGTCTCGATCCGGGCCTGCTGGCTGGCATTGTCGCGCGTCAACCTTGCGATGGCATCCAGCTTGCCGCCGATTCGGGCCGCGGCTTCGTTATAGGGTGCGAGATACTGGTCTCGGCCGGTCAGCAGATAGCCGCGCTGGCCGGTCTCGGCATCCTGTATGGTCGAGAGAACGTCATCCAGTCCCGCAATGACATCATGCGAATGCCGGATCCGGGCGTCATCATCTCGGAGGATCGTGACGTTCTGATATGCGATGGTACCGCTGACGATAAAGAATAGAATCGCCAGGCCAAGGCCGATCACGGTCCCGATATTCATGCCCGATCGCGGCGCGGACAAGAATTCGCGGTCGGAAGCTTGCGTCATCGGTACCGTCTTTCTGAAAGTTCGCGACAGGTTATCAGCAATTAACCAGCTGAATCAAAGTCTGTCATATGCTTTTGCAAGGCAGGATTGGGACATGCCCCTGATACGGGGCACCGATTGGCCGAGATAGTCCGCCGGTCATTCCAGCGGAGTCGGCGGCATTCTTCGATTAGACGCTTTCAGATCGACCCTCCGTCACGGCTCCTGATACCCAAGCGCACGCAGCGTGAGCGTACCCGAGCGCGGGTCCTGCGTGAAGAAGAGTCCGCCCCCTGTCCGGGCTTCGCCTGCTACATAGTCGAGCGTCGCGTTCGCCGTCTCGGGCGGTTTGCCGCGCACCGACAGCGTGCCTTCGATCTCGACCGCGGCGGCAGTGGTGCTGCCGAGATTGACCGCCTCGAACGCGACGACGAACCCCTGTCCGGAAGCGGTAATCCCGCGCTGCTCGACCTTGATCGCGGGCGGTGTGCCGCCTCCGCGCAACAGGTCGCCACCGATTACTGCGAACACGAGCAGGAGCAAGGCCAGGCCCAAGGCCGCCGATGCCCATTCGAGCGCCGAGGTCTGCGCATGTGGTTCGCGTCTCGCCATGGCCCTGCCTCAGATCACCAGCCGCGCGATCGCGGCGCCGATCGCGGCGGGAAAGCCGAGCACGATGGCGATGCGCGCAAGCGTGAAACTGCCCTGGCCATCGAGGCTGCCAAAGGTCCACAGCACATAGAGGCTGACGAGCAGGGCGATGGCGTAGCCCGGGACAGTGAAGATCAGGAACAGGCGCCAGCTCCCATAGCCCTCCGGCGCGGCTTCCTGCCCCGCCAGCCCGACCGTGAACACCAGCATGTGGAGCAGCCCGAGCGAGACCAGGACCAGCGCCAGGGCATGCGCAGCGCTCATCTTGTGGCCGATCAGGATCATTTCCTCGGTCGGCGCGACGTTGAAGGCGAAGAACAGCGCGCCGGCGAGCATCAGGAACAGCTGCCCGGCATAGCCGGCCGACCGCTGGGCGAGGCTCTCGTCCCTGTCGATTTCGCCCGACCCCAGCTGCTTGCGCGCGATCATCGCGCCGAAGCTGGCAGGCACGCACTGGATCGCGACCTGCCCGACCAGCGCGACAGAGGGCAGCCCGGGTCGGAACAGCCCGAACAGTGCAAGTATCGCGAAGGATGCCAGCATGCCGACCGCCTGGGCCGCCAGGGCATCGAGCACGTCCTCGGTCAGCGTCGCGGTCCGCTCGAACCCGCCGAAGCGCGACAGCACGACCAGCACCGCGAAGTTGAAGAGGAGGAAGAGCAGCAGCCGAGCCGGCGCGATGTGCAGCCCGATCGCCCACATCTCCATTGTCATCAGGAGCGGCAGCCCGAAGAGGATCGCCCCGGCAAAGGCACGGGCCAGCCCGACCGCATAGTCTCGGTTCAGTTTCGCGGCCATCAAGGTCATCGCCACCACAATGCCGATGCCGTGCCTTCGTTCCCGCCGGACGAGCCGGTCGTCCGGACACGCGCTCCACACGCATGCCCGGACGCGCGCTTATCGCGCGTAGTGCCCGACGATCTGGCCGACCAGCTTGGCCCAGGGCATGTCGAGCGCGTCATAGACCGGGCCCGATTCCGGGGCGGCATTGTCGCCCAGTATCTCGACCATGAAGGTCGCATAGTCGGAGAGCACCACACCGGCTTGCTGCAGGCGGAGCAGGTTCACGTCATGCTTGGTGCGGCTGAACGTGCCCGAGGCATCGACCGCGACATAGGCGTCATAGCCCTTCGCCACCGCAGTCATCGCCGGGAAGCCGGCGCACACCTCGAGCGAGATGCCCGCGAAGATCAGCTTCCTGCGGCCGGTCGCCTCGATCGCTGCCGCGACGCGAGGATCGTCATAGGCGTTGACCATCGAGCGATCGATGATCTCCAGCCCGTCCAGCGCCTCGACCAGCTCGGGGAAGGTCGGCCCCCACAGCGTGTCGCGCGCGGTGCTGGTGGCGACGATCGGCAGGCCCAGCGCCTTGGCCGCGCGGGCCAGCGCCACGACATTGTGCTTGAGCTCGCCGGTCTCGTAGTCGCGCACGCCGGTCATCAGGTTCACCTGGTGATCGACCAGGATCAGGGCGGCATTGTCGCGGGTCAGCGGCTCGTAGGTGCGGGTCATAACATCCTCCAAATCGATAATCGGTCGCTCCGGCCACGAGCATTTCGTGACGACCCGAGAGCTAGAGGCTGGACGAAAGGACCAGAAGACGCCAAAACCGCAACCCAGCGTCCAATCATATGGACGATGGAGACTGCGTGATGCTCGACCTGAACGACTTCTACTATTTCGTGCAGGTCGTCGATCGCGGCGGGTTCACCGCCGCCGGCCGGACGCTGCGCGTGCCAAAGTCGACCCTCAGCCACCGCATCCAGCAGCTCGAGCGCGACCTCGGCGTCCGCCTGCTCAACCGCACCTCGCGCCGCTTCGGGATGACCGATGCGGGCGGCGACTTCTACCACCACGCCGTCGCGATGCTGCGCG